>ULSB01022506.1_pt1 | contig 44446 bp, 49 predicted proteins | sample 1955741 | NCBI WGS metagenome assembly ULSB01 (sample SAMEA4835691, study PRJEB28245) | human gut metagenome | biome: gut microbiome; material: fecal sample | place: Denmark | collected 2008
TTCTCATTTTAACTTGTACTAAATCTTGACATAGGACCATAATGAATTACTTGGAGCATTGATACTTATTATTGTTGGATTCTTTTTGTTTATGAGTAGATAACTTGTATAATGTAAAGGGGATGCTTATGAATACAGCTCAGATAGTAGAACAGGTAAAAGAAGTAATTATGAAAGAACTTCTTACAGATATAGATGATAAGTATTGTGTTCTTGATTTGTGTATAGAGAATGGAAGCTGTCAGCCATTAAGTAAGGTATCACAGGTCTTTCTGAATGAAAAAAAGATTGAACTGACTAAGGAATATAATAGTGGACAGATACTATTTTTCAGAAAGTATAGTTATGAGAAGATACTGATTCAGTATTTGGAAAATAAATATAATGTTGATGATATGGAGTTCGATTTATTCCCATCAGATAAAAGAAAACGAGAACTACAAGAAAAGCAGAAGCGAGAACTGGAAGAAAAACAATGTAGGGATTTTGAAGAAAATATTATTAAACAGATACCTTATATGAAATGGGAAAAGACTGTAAGGGTAAGTAATACCATATATACGGCTGTTGATAATGCTGGTAGAAAAATTGAATTACATTACAATCATGCCAATACTGGGAAAAATAAGAATGCTAATAAGTTGATATATAATCATGTTCCGTTAAAATATGCTGAATATGACGTAAAATCGGTTGTAGAGAGCATTGAAAAAACGCACCCAAAGAATGTTAAAGCAGATCATATTATAATGGTAACTAGACCTGAATATTCAAAAGGTGTGTTGAAAACAAAAAGACAGAATAAGGAAGATAAGAAAGAGGCAAAACGGAAGAAAAAACTTGAGGAACAAAAGCGGTATAATGCACTTATTGATGCAAAAGATCAGTATGTAGCTGATTTGATAAAAGAGTATGGCATTAAAAGACAAGAAATAGAGAATTATGCTGGTTATTATCAAAATAGATGTAAGCACTTTAATAAAAATAATTTAATGTCATGTAGATTTCAGGATAGACTATGTACAGTATTTTTTGCGGATTGTCCATATAATCATCAATTCATACATATGCTGAAAGAAGAAAGAAACAAAAAGCTGCAATTCAAGCCAGAACCAATTTCAGTAATTTCAAAGAGATATAATACAACCGAACATAATATAAAGTGTATAGCTGGATGTTTCAAAAGCCAGTGTTCACATTATGAAAAAGAAGAATGTTCTTGTGAGCAGGTGCTTTTATCAAGTTGCTCTTTACAAAATCCTGATTGCATTTTTCACGATGAGTTTTTGGAACGCATGAAGAAACATTCTGAAAAGCTTTTGAGAAAACAGGAAAATCAAATTGTAGCAAAAGAGCCTAAGAAAGAGATTACAAGTAAAAGTGAGCCATCATTACCGGAAATAGGTTTAAAAAATTTTGTTGTACGAGCCAATGTCTTTAAATGTATGCACAACAAACATAAAATTGATAATGTGGTTGCTATGATAAATATTGATGATAATGGAAAGAGGAAACATATAAAAATTTCTGCTGGTTATTGTTCTCAATGCAAGATATATTTTATTATGGATTCTACATACCAAAATTTGAAGAAAAAAGGCATGGTTTTGTGTCGTGTTACAGATGAAAAGAATTATATGAAGAGTGGGTATATAAATGGCATGAAATTAGCACAGGAATCTTTGCTTATGCAATATGGATACAATGTGTCGCAAACTGAAGGATTAACTGCTACTGGTAGACAGAAAATTCTTGCGGTCATTATAGATAATAAAATCATGTCAAAGAGTGAAATTATCAGTTACATAGATTTCTTTATCAGTCAGCGAAGCTCTGATTCTAGGATGGAAGTTGCTATTTCAAAATGGGAAGCTGATCGAGAGTTTGTGGAGAATTACAAGATAGGTCAATATACGCAGTATGGTGTCAATGCAATTTATAGAAGATAAATTCTTAGGTTGTAATAAAAAATGTGTTATTTAGATGGCACTCAAACTTATTAAAGGGCAGATCAGATAGAAATATCTGGTTTGTCCTATTTTTTACGATTTTGAAAAATTACAAGTGATTGTACAATTTGTAAGTTTATTTGAAATTACATGGAACTTTACAATTTGTAATAAATGTATGTAGGTGACATGATTTTTAGCTGCTTTAGAGGATAAAAAGGTATATGAAAAATAAAAAACAGAAAATTGAAATTACAATATGAAATGATGAATGAAATTTTTGATGTAAATATATTTCCAGGGAATATAACAAAACGGCTGTAATTAAAAATTAAAGAATCTGGTCTTCATCTGATGGTACATATTGAGCAATTTCTTCCAATCTACAACCAAGAATCCGGCACAGATCATTCAAAGTAGTAGTGTTCATTGGTTTATTTTTGCGTAGCTTATCTATAATAGCACTAGAAACATGATGGTGATTTATCAGAGTATAGGTTGTCTCTGTGGAATTTTCAAGTGTATTCCAGAATGGACTATAATCTATCAATTCACCATGCCTCCTTGTTGTTCTATTATGTATGTTAAGATATGGTCTTATACTTGACTATAGTCAGAAAAATGACTATAATTAGTACAAAAGTAACAAAATGAGAATTGAAGGAGGATTTTGCTATGAAAAAAATGTTTAAGCTATTTGCTGTTTTATTATCATTTGTAATGATGATTACAATATTAATGCCCATTTCGACCACACAAGCAGCGACAATCAAATTGAATTGTACTAAGAAAACAATTTATGAAGGTGATACTTTTAAATTAAAAGTGAAGGGCACAAAGAAGAAAGTAAAATGGAGTTCTTCTAATAAAGGCATTGCTTCTGTAAATTCTAAAGGTGTGGTCAAGGGAAAAGATGTTGGTAAAGTAACGATTATCGCCAAAGTTGCGGGTAAGAAATTAAAATGCAAGATTGTTGTTAAAGAAGCTTCAAAAGTTACTTATATAAATAATAGATCTGTAGAATATTCAGAAAATGATAATGTAGAAAGACTGTTTTTTGGTTTTAAAGATCAATATAATAAGGTTGTATCTGGTTCTGGAAATGTAAATATAAGAATTGAAAATCATGGTGAAATAGTATATCAGAAAAGATTTTCATATAATGAAAGCAATTTTAACTATTGGACTAACGCATTATATGGCGAGAGATATTTGTGCAGTATAGATATTCCTGTCTCCGATATTAAAGAGGGGAAGAATAATAGTGGAAAATTATATTATAAGGTAACTGATCAAGCTGGAGAGTTTGATGAGTATTCACTTAATGTTTCAAATTTGCCACAAGCTAAAAGAAAAATTGAAGTAGATACAAATTCTTATATTCCTGACAAATATACATCTGCTAACAAAGCACAGATTATTTCTTATAATATCAATAATGACAAGATTTTTTTGACGTTTAAAATTACACAAATCGGGGATGAAAAATGGACATCGTATACTACAACAATTTATGAATATGATAAAAATGGTAATATCTTAGAAGACAGATTTGTTTTTGATAATGATATATACGTAGGAAAAACATTTGTTGAAGAATTTTATTTAAAGGACGGAACTGTTAAAATTGGGACAACTGTTAGTTCAAATAATAATTCTTCTAATAATACAAAACCAATAACAAGAAGTGTATCTGAGAACATTACGTTATTAAAGAAATATATAAAAACAAATGGCTCAACGAATACAAATGGGGAAAAATTTATTAGTGATACAACAAGCGGTCAGACAAGCAGTATTGTATATTCTGAACAAACAGGAGAACTAAAGTTTGTAACATCATCTAGTGATTCTGGATTGATTATGACAATGTCTTCTGCTAACAATTCTTCTTCGATGCAAGCGAATTATGTTTTAAGTAGTGGAGGTGTCGGAATATTGGCAACAGGATATGTAAATCCGTCGACATATTCATCAGGCTCATCAGTTAGATTCAGTATTACCAATGCTACACCTGGACTTACGGATGATGATGTACAGGAAGTATGTAATAGTGAGTTAAAGGCTGGTTTTGCAAGTTGGCAGGTTATTTTATACAAGGAGTTAATGCTGGAATTGAAGGATATAGGATTTACTGCATATAATTAGCCTAAAAAGACCATCGGGGATTACTCGAAAATGAGTAGTCCCTATTTTTTAGCATTTTTAAAAGTACCAATATGAGATTATAAGTATTTATTTTTTATGGTTTAAAGTACCCCCTCCTGTATTATATGCTATTATCCTTTGTGATAATAAGCGTTTTTGAGGGCAAATCGACTTTGTAATTGTGTAGCTGATTAAGTTTACCTATGATGTATTTTGAAGCGGATTTGAGTTGATTTTTATTGATTTATTCAAAGGATATGAGGGTAAATGAAAGGAGAAGTATTATGTATGTTGATACTTTATCTGGTTCGACAGTGTCTATGTTAAATAGATTTATGAGCCAGAAAGAAGAGGAATATATGATAATTTCAGACAGATTTTGTATAATAGGAGATAATAAAGAATTTTATATATCTTTTGTATTAGGTAAAATGGCTGATGTTATGCAAATTCTGGATAACAAATTGATGCATTCAAGTATCATAATGAGTGAACTAAAAAAGGCTTGTGGGAAAAGAATTAGTATTGATGCGGTGGAAATAAAATTAAAAATTGATGATTTGTGCTTGCATAATATTACATTGCCTGTATATGCTTTATTGAAAAAGTGCTTTAATATGATTAAAGAAGAAAAGAACATAAATTATGAACAATTGATCCGCTTTGAAAAGCCGATAGATATAAATGCACAATGTGATAATAGGGGAGGATATAATGTTTTTCAGTATTATGGTGAAACATCTTCTTTCCCATTAGTGGGATTTGTTATGTTTAAGGGAAAAGATGTACCATACAAATATGATTATAACAAAATTAAACTATAAATATCGGAGAGGTAAAATTTTTAAGTCCGTGTATAGAACAACCAACTATAGGACTATTTAGAAAAACAGATCCCTTTTTTAGTTTAAGCCACCCCGGACACACAATATCATACTAAACAAGTAGGAATTAAGCACAATAAAATATATCAATAAAATAGTATAAAAAATAAGGGTGTAACCTCATCAGCTACACCCTATTATAATAATTATCAATATTATATTATCACTCTTTATATTTTACCGTTCCATATCCTCTAAATGTGGCAAATCTGCAATAATATCATCATAACTTTTTCCGTGAAAACTGTTTAATTGTCTAGTCGTATCTTTTAACGAAAATGTTAAATAATCATATTTATCATAATACCATCCGGCTATATCCTCAAGTGGTATACAATTTTCAATGGCAATATATCCATCTGGAATAACTTCTTTTGTAGTTGTATTAGTTTTTATAATTGTCTTTGTTTCTGTGACTGTCTTTGCTTGTGTTGTTCCTAACAGATAAGCACCTATTAGCATAATTCCCATAACTGCAATAATTCCGATTTTTTCAATAGATTTTTTCATGGTTTTGATCTCCTTTTCTTATGGTAGGGTGTAGGCTTGTATTGTCTACACCCTTATTTTTTACGCTTGTTTTAATCTCTTTGTTTCCTCTGTCTTTACTTCTGTACTTCCATAGTAGTTTCTTATATCTTCCATTGATAAAGCTTTCTTGCCTCTCTTTCTAAATGCTTCAGTGTGCCAGTACCATTGTTTCTTTTTAGATGCGAACTTGAAACCATGTTCTTTTAATTCTGTTTTATGCTGGTATGTATTGCCTGAAATCCATATCCAAGAGCCGCATATTTCAATAGTAATGTCTGATAAATGAATGATCGCTTGTAATACTTCTCTTAATTTTTCATCTTCTTCAAAATTGTATTTCATATTATCATAGTTCTTTTTATCACTGTCGCTTGTCTGTTCTGTGCTGCGATCGTGTCTATTCTTTAATAATTTAAACAGATCATCATATTCTGCATTGACTTCTTGCGTTGCTTCTGTAGATCCGTTTGGGTTGTCTGGATGATACTTCTTTAATAGCTCTTTGTACTGTTTTCTTAATTCTTCCAGTGTTTCTACATTCTTAAAATATCTCATATAGAAAAACCTCCTTGTTTAATTTGTCTTAATTTATTTGTTAAAATTATTATATATTAGTACCAATATAATTGCAATGTACATTAGTGCTAATATATAACGGGTAAAATTAAGCAAGTTTTATATAATTTTAAATATACTGGTACTAATGTACAAAAACACATACTAGTACCAATATAAAATTGTGAATAATGCGAATTGAAAATATACTAGTACCAATATATAATACAGTTACAAGGTCAAACAAAACAGACCTACACAAAATCAATCAAACATATTTAAGGAGGTAGTCATTATGTGTATGACAACTAAAGAAATGAATGAAGCAATGGAGCAGATTCAGGAGTGGAAAAGAATCAAGGAAGAAGCAGAGGACAATATTACAGCTTTAAATTCAAAAGTTATGGAGTTCCTCAATGAAACAGAAGGATGTGAGGCGGTAGATAAAAAGGGTAAGCCTATTCGTAGATTTATCGGTAATGTTTTCAAAGCTACACTTTCAAAGCGTGAGCGTGAGACAGTCAACAAAGAAAAGGTAAAAAAATTACTTAGTGAAGATGATTATGCAAAAGTAAGTAAAGTAAGTTCTTACCCAGTATTAAGAATTGACTAATAACAAAGGGTGGAGCAATCCACCCGATACCATCCAGGCAAGCGGTCAAGCCGTGGTATTTATTCAATTACAACTTGCCTATCGGCTCAATAGTAGTCGTACAAAATCAATCAATCAAAATACATATTTTAGGAGGTAGTAATTATGGACAACAGAAGATCAGAACACACAACAAGACCACTGACAGAAGAAGAAAGAGCATTTGCAGAGGAACACCACAATTTGATATATGGATATATCAGATCACACCAGTTAGACATTGAAGAATGGTACGACATTCTAGTCATCCCATATTTAAACTCTGTAAAAAAATATTTCACTTATGAAAAATTACAGAAATATAGCTTTAGTTTGATATGCTATAGAACTCTTGACAATGCTAGGAGTAATTATTTCAGAGATATGAACAGAGAAAAGCGTTGCCCTGAAGGTGGATTATTCAGCTATGACGCATCGGTTGATGATGGTTATAAAGAACATGAGTTAGAATTTGATCTTGTAGATATATATGTCAATGTTGAAAGGCAGGTGATTTTAAAAGAGTTGTATAAGGAGTTTTATCGCAGGTGTACAGAATATAACGCAAGAATAGCAGGTGTCAGAAAAATCGAATTAGAAATGCTGCTTCAAGGTTATAGAATGAGTGAAATTTTGAACTTCCTATCAGAAAGTGATATGAAGGTAAGCGAAAAAACATTATTTGCTAATAGACGAAATTTTCAAAAAATTTTCAAAGAGGTTTTCGGTATTTAATCAATGACAAAGGTGGCGGTATGTCAGAAATGGCACACTTGTCACCAATAGAAAGAAGGTTGTTTCATGGAAAATAAAGAGCAATTAAGATCATTGACAAGGGAAGAACGCAAGTTTTCAGAAGAGAATTACCATCTAATCATGGACTTTATGAAGAAGTCAAAGCTGGATGCAGAAGAATTTTTTGATATTGTTGTGTTTGATTTCCTGTTATCAGTAGAAAAGTATTTGAATGATCTGCAATTACAAGCGAAATGCAGTTTTGAAGCGGTTTCCTATATGTATATGAAACAGGCGGTATTTGTTCACTTTAGAAAACAAAAGGCACAAAAGAGAGGTACAGGAGTCGGATCAGATATTAGTTTAGATTCAATGGATATGGATATTTGTAATCATTCCACAATGGAAACAGCCTCTAATCTGGAATATAGGGAAATTGTAAAGCAGATTGAAAACGGATTGACAGAGGAACAAAAGAAAATATTTTCTGACAAGGTAGAAGGCTATTCACTAAAGGAAATAGCTGATAATCACGGAATCAAACAGAAACGAGTATATAAACAGTTTGACAAGGTAAAGCGAATTGTTACAGAGGTAATGGAAGCATAGAAAGGACGGAAAACAATATGTTTAATTTTAGAATCATCACAACAGCAGACGGAAACCAGATTATAGATAGAAGCCTTAAAACACCATATAACGCATTGACACCAACGCAAATGTTGGAATATACGGAACTTGATAATCAGATGGCATTTATGAACAGGATGGAACGCAAAGCCAAACAGAAAGCGGAACATATGCGGAAACTTACAAAGAATCCATTGTATAAAATGGCTTGTATGGTTGGTTTGATAGAAAGAGAGGTAAAGCGAAATGATTACATCAAAATTTTTCAATATGGGACAGGTAGTAACAACAAGGTCAATCAATGACCTTATGGCAGCGGAACAGAAATTTGCGGTTGAGGTCACAGTTGCATTACAGAGATTTGCAGTTAAAGACTGGGGAGACATGGACACAGAAGACAAACAGACAAATGAGGATGCTTTAAATTATCCAGATGATTTATATGTTATGGGTGCTTACAATACCTCAAAAGGCAGAATTTGGATTATTACAAACAGAATCTCAGAAAAACCGGGAGATAATGCAACAACAGTTTGTTTCCCGGATGAAAGATAAAAGGGAATTATAAGGATAGGGGGACGGCTTGAAATATAGTTGTCCTCTGTTGGAAAGAAGGCTATATCATGGCAATTGTTATTACCAATGGACAGCACTATATGAAATACAATGAAAAAGGTGTATTAAAAGGAACTAATTTCAATGATGCAGTAAAATTTGAGTCGTTGAAAGCTGCCAAAAAAGCATATAGAGGATTAAAGTCATGTAATAAGAATTTCATAATATATGATACTGCATTACATAAAGTATTGTATTCAGAGCAAGATCAGGGAAAAGATCAGCTAAGAGTGTTAAATAATAAATTTGATGGAAATACACCTGCTATATGTAAAAGGAAAGGTTTTGGTGTAAAACAAAGAAAGCAGATCTATGAAAAAACGGAAGGTCATTGTTATTTGTGTGGAGATTTTGTTGATTTTGATTCCTTTGAGATTGAGCATAGAATCCCACGTTCAAAAGGTGGAACGAACGATATAGAAAATTTATATTGTTCATGTCACATATGTAACCTCATAAAACATGATATATATCCACAGGATTTCAATGAACGAATAACAAAGATATTTATGCATCAGATGGAAATAAAATATTCTGACAAATGGCTTTGGAGATGGATTAAACAAATTTTGGAAGTTTTAATCTAATGAAAACATAAATACAACTGTTGGGCGGGAATTTGCAAAGAATCTATTGTATAGAATGGTTTACATGGTGTAAAAGGAAAATGAAAAGGGCAGAGAAAAGATTTCTGTTCTTAATGGAAAAGAGGAAAAATTATGAGTTATGTAATTACAAATGGTGAGTATTATATAAAATATTTTCATAGGACACAAATAACAGCAGACATAGAAGAGGCAGATAAATTTGATACGATTGATACAGCAAAAGAAATACTACAGGCGGCACCAAACATTTTGAAGGATTATTATGTGTATAATATAAAAACCAAAAGGAAATGCTGGCGCATAATGACAGAGGAAGAATTGGAGGAATTGAGAGCAAGAAAAAAAGCAAAGAAGAAAATTAAAAGAACTAAATCTGGAAAAATTAAGCGGAAAACATATTCACCAGATGTTAAGAAATTGCTTTACATAAAAGCTGGTGGAAGATGTGAATTATGTGGAAAGAAAATTTTATTGGAAGATATGAGTTTAGATCATCGTATTCCATTATCCAAGGGCGGTGAAGATGATGTTTCTAATTTAGCCTGTACTTGTGACACCTGCAATGAAATGAAAGGTTGCATTCTTCCGGAAGATCTACTTGATAAGACATCAGCGATTCTTACATATCAGATGGAAAAGAAACACAAATACAACGTTTTTTGGAAAATAACAAAGGGAATAATTAGAAAAATGATTGCTAAAGAAACAGCGGTTGCGAAATAAAAAGGTGATTTTTGAATATAAATTGATGAAATAGAAGGATGTTTTATGGTATACTATAATCGGTTAAGGGTATATCCTTAACGATATAGGGAAAGAGAGGACGTAATGGTGGCACTTTCGGACGCACAAAAAAAGGCTAATGAAAAATATTTAAAAAATAATTATAAACAAGTAAAATTATCTATGCCAAAAGCAGAAGCAGAAGCATTGGAAGAATATTGTACAAGCAAAAAATATACAAAGGCTGGATTTATTCGTCAAGCTATAAAGGAAAAAATGGAAAGAGAACCATAATAAAAACGTTGTTTTCATGGTTTAAAAAGGGCACTTGATTTCTCAAATGCCCTAGTGTATAATCTACTTAGAAAGTGAATCGGATGTAATATCCGATTTGCCCTCAGTTGAATACTAAATATGAAATAGCATCTAACTTTGGTCGGTTGGGATGCTATTTCTTTTTGTTGTTATGGTTATCTATGTAAGATAGAGCCGCAAAGACAACTAATAAAAGCGTAAGAACTTCCATTGTGTTCATGGGCATCATCCCTCTTTCGTAATACTAGAGGGCATAACTCGGAAAATCACATCCTGCTTTCGTTTCAATTACACAATAACAGTATAGCATAAAGGGAACGGATGTTCAAACCAAAAAGAGGTAAATCTACTATATTATATATAGAAGAAAGACCTCTTATTTTTATGGCTGCTGTCTCTGGTGAATATTATCAACAGCCTTTTCAAGTTCGATTGTCTGCCAGCGTTTGCGGATCACATCACTTTTCAGTTGTGCAAGTCGTTTGTTGGTGTATTTCTCAAACCAACACATAAGGGATTTTGGAATGAATTTATCTGGTGTGTGTTGTAGAATGGAAAACAATATATCTTCCACTTTAGAATGAATCTTATGTAACAAATCTTTGAAGCGGTTCGGCTTCTGAATCTCAATGTAAATGTAAATCAACTCCTTCCATATATAGTATAACGGAGATACGGAATATATACAAGGAATAAGGCAAAAATGACCTCAATTATTTTTTCAATATAAGGGGAATATTACTGAAAAAATGTGTATTAGTAAGTAGAAGGACATATAAGATTTTCAATATTATTTTTAAAAACTTGAATGAATTTAATTCAATATTATTTTTGGAGGTGTAGTTGATGGATGAACTGATAAGAGAGTTTGAAAACAAGTTGCGATTAGAGGGAAAATCCGATACGACAATAAAATCATATATAACCTCAGTAAATGTATTTTTCAGATGGTTCAATGATAGTTTCGGAGAAGTTGGCTTTAAGAAACTGTATAGGGAAAATATTCTGGAATACAAAAGTTATCTTAAAAATGTAAGGACTAGCAAGAGGACGGGGCAGAATCTAAACGCAAAATCTATAAATGTTATGCTATCTGGATTGATTAAATATAATGAGCTGATGCAATCAGATAACATTGTAATAAGCAAAGCAGACTTAATAAAGGTACAAGCGGAAATAATCAGTCCTACCAATATCACGAAAAAGGAAGTTGAAGAGTTTAGGCAAAGAGTGTTGCAATCTGAAGGATGTTCCGCAAAACGGAATTATGCAATAGTTACCATTATGGCTTATGCAGGATTACGAATATCGGAAGTATTGCATTTGAAAAAGGTAGATGTAAACACTGCTGCGAGTCAGATCAGAGTAGCAGACGGAAAAGGCGAAAAACAAAGAACTGTTATTATCAATTCTAAGGTTATCTCGGCAATAAGGGAATACCAGAGATCAGATAATGTGGAATCAGATTATTTATTCCATAACAGCAAAGGGAAGATTTTGAATGCGTCCACCATAAATAAAGTATTTGATGAATTTAGTGTTGATGGCTACCATATCCATCCTCATATGCTTAGACACTTCTTTTGTTATAACGCATTGGAGAGCGGAGCATATAGCATCAATGAGGTATCAAATCAAGCAGGACATACAAGTATAAAAACCACATTGAAGTATTTGAACCCTAACTTAGAGCAAATCAAGAAAAAGAGCGAATTATTATAAATTTTCTGATAGGGTGGGGAAAATCATTCTCAAAATGTGCATTGTATATATGTAGGACACAAAAGGAAGGAGCGGTTGAGTGGACAAAGAACCGAAACCAATAACAAAGCAAACTATACTGCAAATTGTTATAGGAAGCATAATTGCTGTATTGCTGATAATTTACACATAAAACGGAGGTTGATTGAATATGGAAAAGGAACTTATTAAAGCTATGAGAGAAATGTCAAAGGAGATGGATAAGGTGATGAACGGATCACAGGAGAATGCAGAGAACAGACAGGAGCTTTTTAACTTAGGATTTCAAGCAGGTATGCAGACTGGAATTAAGTACATGATGGATAAGATCGAAAAGCAGTATGAGTTAGGAAAGCCAATTCTTGCCAATGATAATCTGTACTGGTTAAAGGGAGCAAAGGAAAATTTGCGTGACATTATGGATGATATTGAAGCGGAATATAACGCAGAAATGAAAAAGAATGAATAAATTGGTTATCGTACACTATATCGTGTACAACGAAAACACTTGATTTTCCTATACCTTTTTGTTTAGGAAGTACGATAACCTACCTATATAGTAGGAATTATCAAATATCGAGAATCATTCCTATGTAGTGAGTAATATTGAAAATGCGTACACTAATAAGTGCATTAACTTGCGACATTGAAAAAGCCTACTATATAGGGCATAAATAAGGAATTAAGCCAAAAAATGGCTTATCGCATATGGAAAGCAAGTTTTTAATGTAACCAGTATCATTACAACAAAACAACCACAACACACAGGAAAGAGAGGTCAACACAATGAAAATAAACGCAGAAACAAAATTTGAAGTAGGACAGGAAGTTTTTCTTATTAAGAAACAGAAAAAAGTAATCGAGACAAAAGCTACCTGCGACATATGTTTTGGAACTGGTAGTATTTCATACAAAGGATATGACATGAGTTGTCCTAAGTGTCATGGAAATAGAAACATTGTATTAGATTCAAAAGATATGATGATATATGTAATAGAAGATTCGTGCAAAATTACTAGCTGTAGATATATGATTACCCCAAAGGAATCCTGTCTATATTACAAAACAAGCAGTAGAAATGGTCTTGTTCCAGAAAATGAAATATTCGCCACACAGGAAGAAGCAGAAACCAGATGCAACGAACTTAACAAGGAGGTCATGGATAATGGCAACAGATAGACAGACACCTTGTTTATACTATGTATGTGCAGGACTTTGTACCAAAGGTAGAAAAGCGGATCACGCTCATTATTGCCAGCATTGTAACAAATATAAACCGAGAGCAAGGGTAAGATATAAAAATCAAAAGAAGGAAAAGTTAGAGAAAATCAGGAAGAACGAGAGGTATTAGAATGAAAAAAAATTGAAATTTTTTACATATGGATTCTATATAGGAGCAGTCTTGTGGGCGTGCGGTTTGGTCGCATCTATGATTGTGGAAAATGTAACAATGAAAATCCTTTTGATTCTCATACCATTAGCAATATATTGGTTTTTCATAATAGGTAAAAGTATCATCGAGGAAAAAATGAGAAAATAAATTTACCACAAAAAGGGGAAAACGTAATCTAAAATGTGCATTATATAAGTGAAGAGGTGATGAAGCATGAGTGTAACAATGGAAGATATTATTGAAAGTAACAGAATAAAGGTAGAAGCGTGGAATGATTGCAAAGAGCACTTAAAAGGCGTTCTTACATCAGAGCAGTTGGAAAAATTTGAGGATGCTTTTTACACTGTTGCACAAGGTTATATTTTTAGAAGAAAGGAAAATTGATCTATGGATAATTTTAAATTGAACAATATTTTTGAAGAAAATGCAAAGGTATATCAGACTAAGCCGGTAAGAGCAACAAAGTATCAGCCAGGTATGGAAACTGGATGGATGGTATATATGATCAATAAACTTACAAAAGATATTAAAAAGCAATCACATGAAGGTATGAAGTTCTTTGATACAGAACAGGAAGCATGGGATTATATCAATGCAGACAATAAGCAGTACATTAAGGTGAATGGTGTAGCTGTCGAGATTGAAGTTGATTATGATGCACCAGTACCAGTATTACATAGGAAAGAAACTGATCCAGAGAAGAAAAATAGTGACTGGGGCTTTGGAGAATATGCGCTACTTTCTGATGAAACGTATATGTATGATTTTTATGTTCTGGCATCTGATAATTGGATTATACAGGATGCAGACGGAACTATTAGAGTTTGGGATCATAATAGTCCAGAGTGCTGCAATGAATTGTTTTTCGGCAAAGATGATGATTATGTCTGTGAGAAAGTAGCAGATGATACATATATCAAAGCTGCGGTATAGCTTCTGAAATTTACATATGGAAAATAAGTCAAATTGAGTGTATAATAAAATTGGTATTTAGGAAAACTTTCTAAATATGTTGATTGATTGAAACGGAAAAGGTCATAGTTCACGCTATGGCTTTTTCTAATGCACAAAAATAAGCATATCTCCGCAGATTTTACCTGTTTTTTTGATATGCTTATTGATAAATACACAATATATAGTACATGAGTGACACATAAAACACTATATGTAGTAGTTTTTAATGTGCGAAATGAAAGAACAATTTCATGTGGAAATTATTCATATAAGTCTATACCAGGATCATCTTTTGAGTATTTATCAATTAATAATTTGAGTTCATTTAAAAAATTTTTCTTCTTTTCCTTATCTTTTTTTCCGATATCTACAAGATTTAGTGTCATATAAGCAAAACAAAAACCTAAATCCTGTGAAAGGTTATAGTATAATTGTTTAATTCGTTTTGAACCATATTCATCTGTTGCAGCTGTTATAAGATGTAAATTGTTTATAACATTTTTTAAAGCATACGATGTATCTGGCTCTAATCCATTATAAATGTTATTTGCATTTTTGGACGAAAGTTCAATTATAGAGCGTTGTGGAACTATGCGATATAAATTTAAGACATTATTAGCGACTCCACGAGGATTTTTTTCGTTTCCGCATTTATATAAAGCATATAGAATAACCTCTGCAATTACTCTGTGAATGGTTGTGATTTTTCCGGATAATAGGTCTTCAATATATGATGATGGCACTGATAATTTAATGGTTGCATTGTCTATATTATTATCCGGAGAATACCATATATTTAATGGAATATCATTGTAATAATTTCTGCCTGTAATATCATTATTTGAATTTATTGTTTTAACTATATTAGAAATAGATATATTATGCCGAGAAACATATCCGTTGATTTCTTCGATTAATTTAGATGATACATTATGTTCATATAATAAATCATCAATATTCATAATAATAATTTTGGATTCATTTGTGAAATCTTTATAATTCTGTGCTAATTTTTTTAGAAAGATAGATAAACCATCATCTGTACCAGTTATAAAATTACATAATTGGATAAGAAAATTTCCATCTATTTTTTTTATATTGCCTTTTTCTAGTTTGGAAATATACGAAGATGCCCTATCAAATTTTTCTGTAATACTTTTAGCGGTTATTTTGTTTTCAATTCTAAAATTCTTCAATGCCATTCCTATATCTGGTGTAAGTGGCACTGTTTGAAGAGTAAATATATCACTCATGTATTATCACCTCTTAAATTCAAATCGTAAATATTGTACCATAATAATATAAAAAGGTCAAACAAAACCGAAACAAAGAAAAATACACTATAATAGTAAAAAATATCTGAATAAGAATAAAAAGGTAAAAAATTACCGAAAAAAGCATTGACAAAGATTTTGTACAGTAGTATAGTAATGGCATAGCAAGAGAGGTACAAAGGTTTACAAAAGCCAGTGCAAGATAATTCAAACAAAAAGCACTCGATTAAAGTACCTTGAATGATATAAAAGTGATTGGTACATAAAAGAAAAAGCCGATAGCAATAATCTGGATGCTGGTAACATCCAATGCTAAAGGCTCATGGTAATTGTGTAAGTCTGGTAAACTTAACACATATATTGGTATCTAAAATATTATCATGGAACATTCTTTTAGTCAAGCGTTAGCGGTCTGCTAATTGCTTATTTCCAAAACACATTTATATAGAAGAAACACAGTACCTTGACAACTTAATAAAAAATTCTGTATCACAGGGGAATTTCACTTGTAAAAGGTGCATTAGTAAGTAGAGACACATGATAGGAGGAAGCAAATTGAGAATTATGTATTCAATTTTGAATATCCTCTACACGAACAAGGCACAGAGCAAATTATACGCTTTAACACAGAAAGACATTGAAGAAGCGTTGATTGCTGATGGTGAAAAGTGGTGTGAGAGGACAGTTTACAACAAGATTAGAGCATTGGTAAAACAAGGCTATGTAAAAGAAGGACTGAGAAAAAGTAACTCCAATACTTTTTATTTGACTTCTGAAGGTATTGAGTGGATGAAAGAAGTGGAAGGAGACACGGAGAATGAATAAAAACATCAACGAGAGATTGAAGATCACAGTTATTGGATGTGGACAGGCTGGCGGTTCGATCACAGCAAGGATTGAAGAAAGCGTGAATGATTTAGGCGGTAATAAAGCCAATACATCATTTGTAGGCATCAACACCAGTACAGAGGATTTGGCATCTGTCAAGTTATCCCACAAGATTCATATGAACAATTCAAAGGGAGCAGCTTGTAACCGAGAGAACGGTGTACAGGATTTAGCGGAAAGCATTGATATGATACTGGATGAACTTCACAGCTATATTATAGAAGATTCGATTGTATTCATTGCTACATCATTAGGTGGAGGCACCGGTTCAGCTATTGCACCACAGCTTGCGGAAATTCTTCTTGATGAAGGTTATAAGGTGGGAATGATTGTGGTACTCCCGGCTGATAATGAATCCTTAAAAATCAGAGATAATGCAAGACAGACATTTTATGAGATCGAGGAATTGAAGCCACGAATGGGAAGTATCTACATTTTGGACAACAACGCAACCGAGAAGATGAAGATTAACAGCACATTTGCTTCATTATTTGCAAGTGTCCTTTGCATCAATAATAAGTCGCAGGATGGAAACATGGATTTAGCCGAGATCGAAGCGTGCATTTTAACTCCATCATTTTCCATTATTACAAGAGCCAATAAGAACAACGGAACGACAGCGAATATTATTGATGTACTGAATCGTGACAGTAATATCTTTGCAAAGAGGGAAGATAAGACCATTACAACAATGGGTATCTCCGAAGCGGTATCTGCAAAGGAAAGCAAAATTGATATGACCAATCTTAGAAAAGAGATCGGAATAGCACCAACCGAGTTTCACGGCTATCTGTCAGAATCAGAGGAAAATGTGATTATCCTTAGTGGTCTGACAATGCCATACAGTAGAGTGGACGCAATGACAGAGAGTATTCAGAAGGAAGCAGACATTATCAAAAATTCCCGAAAGGCTACAACGGAGGTTAGAACTGGAAAGAATATTGATATTTTTGCCACACCGACAGTAGAGCAGACAGTATCTACAGCAAATAAGCCAAAGGGATTGACAGCGTTAGAGAAGTTAAGAGCAAAGAGAATTAGTAAGTAAACATAAAAATCATGGTGGGTAGGTTCAAAATCCTACTCACCTAATATAAGAAAAGGAAGGTAAAAATTTATGAGTAAAGCAGTAGAAAACATATTAAATAACAAGGATGCAAAAGCAACAGATTATTTTGAGTTGGTAAATACTTATGAGTATTCTGATTTATCAGTACACAAAGACGGAAATACAGTTATTTCCATGAGCATTAACGCATTTGAAGAATTTAGCGGTGTATATGAGTTTAAGCAGAAATGCAGTACATCACATTTTAGCATTGAGAAAAGCGATGTTGAATCTGTAACAGGAAAAATGCTTGATAATATGGACACCTGCTTAATTGAAATCAATATGAAAGATGAAAGCAAAATTAGTATTTGTGTCTATCATACAGATACCAATGCAAAGAGAGAAGTCAGAGAAAGATTCTATGAATCAGATGTATTCTCACTTATGGAGTATCTGAATGATGATACACACAAAGCAATGATGGTAAATATCCACGATGCGTTTGGTCTGGAAGTCAAGCTGAATGATATTAAAAATTGCAGCTTGGTAGAAACGGAAGAAGCCTACGAAATGCAGATTGATTCAATGACATTCCCACTTGTAGATGATAGCTGTAATGAGATTTATATTAAAGAAAATTCATCATGTGATACCATTCTGATCCGTCCTTATGGACAGCCATTCTTAGAAATTTCAATCTTTGTATCAAAGAAAAACAGCAACTAACCACAACTAAACAGAGAACAATATAGTGTGGGTGGTGGAAATCCACCCTCACGAACCAAAGAAAGGACTTTGCTATATGGGAAAATCAAAAGTAACACAGATGAAGAAAGCAGATAAATCACAGGAAGCGAGACAGATTCTAAAGAATGGTATCGTAAATGGAATGTGTGTAGAAAAGCTCATCCAGTTAGCTGATATTAACGCATTTGTTGGTAATGTAGAAGTTATGGTTGGTCTATGTGGCACAAGCAACTATTTTAACCACATGGAATATGTCAAAGCAAATAATGAGGAAGAGTGCGATATTTTATCTCTACTGTATGCAGATGGAGAAAATATTATTGCATCCACAACATTAAGTACAGAGGAAATAGAAGATATTGATGGTTGTGTCAATGCAGATAATCCAGATAATGTGCTTGATATTAACATTACAATGGCAGATGGAACACAGGTAACAATCAATCTGATTTATTAAGGAGAATATTCATTATGAGAAGAACAACAGGAAGCAGATTACAGAAAGTAATTGCAGATAATCTTGTATCAGTTACAAGTGCAGTAGTGAATTACGATGAACGTGGAAAAGAGCCAATATCAGTTGATAAATTCAAGGAAGATTTAGAGTTCTATGCTAATTCAGGTATTTTTGCAGATACGATTGATTTCACATTTGAGAAAATCAGCGAGGATAGTATTCATATTGCGATCGGAAAAGCAAGTTGTTACTGCTATGACGATATAGACGTAACTTTGCAGCTTAGTGATGGTGTAGATATGGAAACTGCCACAAAAGAGTTATATGAAGATCTCAATGAAAAATGGTCGGCATAAAGAGAGAGAGCAATATAACAGAGGTCATTCAGTTTGATTGATAAAGGAAATTACGAGATACTTTCTCATTCCTGCCTTATACAGAAGAAAGGAAACAGAAGATATGGCAAAAGGATTAACAAGATGTAACGTATGTGGAAAGACAGTGGAACAGGTATTTGAAGGTCAGATGGTTATTAGCATCCATGATCGTATCGGTTATGGCAGCAAACATGACGGAAGTATGCTTGATTTAGATATTTGTTGTAGTTGCTTTGACAAGCTGATTGATGGCTTTGTAGAAGAATGTGCTATCAATCCATTGAAAGAGAATTTTTAGAATACGGAGGAAATTTTAGATGTTAGGTACAGTTAAATGGTTCAATGTAGTACGTGGTTTTGGGTTCATTATTGGTGACGATGGAAACGAGTATTTTTTCCACTACAGCAATATTGAAGGAGAAGGGTTCAAAAAAGTACATGAAAACGAGGATGTAGAGTTTGAGCCAAGTAAAAACGAAAAAGGTTTTATTGCCTTAAATGTGCAAAAACATGAATGGAAAGTAGAAGATGATCCTAGATGTCAGCTTGCTATGAAAATTATGAATGAATTTGGAATAAAAATACCAATGTTGCAATGGGTTGAAATGGATATAGAAGAATTGGAACAGTATTATGACAGCTTGAAATATCCATGTGGATGTTAAAAATGAAAAAAGTATTTTCTTAACGGAGAATATTAATAATAGGTGGAAGTCCTGATAGGGTAAGTTCCTATCCCATCAAAACATTAACATAGAGGATCAGCGAAAGGCTGATTCTCACCTATAAAAATTTGGAGGACAAATAAAATGGAAAGACCTAGTAACAGACAATGTAAACTTGCAAGAGCAATTACAGGAGGTAAAGCAACTGATGAGAGAATCTATAAAGAACTTAACAGTTTGTCACAAACAGAATGGGACAAGCAGTGTGAAATTATGAACAATTTCATAATTGCTCATAATATGCCATTAGATGAGGGATGGGCATTAATGCGTAATGATTTTTATAATATTGCCTCTGCTAATCATGTGGATAATGCCACTCTATTTGTCGCATATATGAATTGGTTGCCGAAAACTTCTGACAAAGAGTAGAAAAGGTAACAGAGATATTGTTGCAGTGAGACGAAGCAACCGACTATTGAAGCGAATAGTTACAGTTCAGAACGGATTTACGAATCCCCTTTTTATTAAAATAAAATAATTAACAGTGAAGATGCTGATTATGAAACAAGGACGGACAAGGCACATTGCTTTTATAGTAGTGTGCCTAGAATAAATTGAAATCGGAGGTATAAGTTATTAGTAAAATCACAGTAGTAGATTCCATTATGGGATCAGGAAAAACAAGTTGGAGCATCCAATATATAAACAAAGAGAGATTTGATAATTTTCTCTATATTACACCATTTTTAGAAGAAGTAGAACGTATTATTGAAAATACAGATAGAGAATTTAAGCAGCCTATAAATAAAGGAAATGGTAAATTAGGAGCTATAAATGAAATGTTGGCTTGTCAAGACGATATAGCTTCAACACATGAGTTATTTAAACACCTTGATGAAGAAAGTCGAGAAAACATCAAGAATGGTCATTATACATTGATTTTGGATGAAGTATTAAATGTTGTTGAACCATACGATAATATTCGGAATGATGATATGAAACTTTTAAAAGACAGTGGTTGTGTAACTGTAGATGAGGATGGATTTGTAGTATGGAACAAGGATAAACTCAATTATGATACAAAATATAATGACATCAAAATACTTGCAGACAATAGAAGCCTTATATATATAAATCAGAAGTTGCTTTTATGGAGATATCCACCAGAAATTTTTGAACTATTCGATAAGGTGTATATACTTACATATTTGTTTGAAGCAAGTATTTTGAAAAATTATTTCGACTTGTATAAAATTGATTATGAGCAAAAGAGTATTTCTGAAAAGGATGGACAGTATAGACTCACGAATTACTATATTCCAGATACATCAGTTTTCTTAGATAAGATTAATATTTATAATGGAAAACTAAACGATAACATATATCAGAAAATCAATGGTCTTTCAGTCACTTGGTTTAGAGCAAAAATAAATCAAGATGGTATCAAGCAAATTAAAAAGAATCTATATAATTATTTTTCCAATATTGTAAATGCAAAATCGAATACTATTATGTGGACAACATTTAAGGACTACAAACCAAAGTTGAAAGGTAAAGGTTATTCAAGTCAGTTTGTAAGCTATAATTGCCGATCCACAAACAAATATGCAGATACATATAATTTGGCATATTGTGTCAATGTGTATTTACATCCTGGTATAACCCAATTCTTTCTTCAAAGAGGAATTACTATGAATGAAGATTTATATGGATTATCAGAAATGATTCAATGGATATGGAGAAGTAGAATCCGCAAAGGCGAATCAATTAATATTTATATTCCAAGTATGAGAATGAGAAATTTACTATTCGATTGGATGAAAATGAATTTGCAATATCAACACAAGAAAGCAAGTTAGGAAATTGACCTTCCTAAAATTGAAAAAGAATCCAGTAAAATCAAGGGTTTGAGGGGTGTAATCGTTAAAAGGAAATAGGTAATAAAATGAAATTATTTTCGCTTGATTGGACTGGCATGTTGCGTAAGCAACTGACAGGACATATCAACGAAAAAGGCTGACAGATTAGATTGACACCCTTCAAGGGTGGCAAGCTAAGATGGCTGACTAACAGGGTGTGGGATATTCCCACTAATACATTATGCCACAAGCAGTTGGTCAATCGCTTCTTACGAAGCTCATGCCCTTGCATCCGTTCTTGCGAACGTCTGCAAATAAAATCAGATAGAAGAAGGAAAATTATATATATGAGTAAAGCAATTACAGAGAAAAAATATTACAGAGTAGGCGAAACATTTTCGTACACAGATAAAGATTACAACGGATTATTGGATGTTCCTTTTGGTATATGGATTACAACACATAGCTTTGAAGTAATAAGTTCTATGAAATGGGAAAAGGCATATAAGCTATGTACTCCGATTGATGGAAAAATTATTGATGAAAGTGTAAAGGACTGCTGCATTTTTGTCTATTTAGATGGTGCTAATTATGATAAAGAAGAATATAGGCAAGTTACATGGGACGAACTTATGAAAGAGTGTACACCTGTAGAAGTAATTGTGTATGAATAAAGGAGAATTTAATAATGGGATATAAAAAACCAATTCCTGTAGAAATAAATAAAATTGTTATCGGGAAAAAATATTATACATGTAGTTATTCTGGAACTATTAGTGTGATTATTTTGAAAATATTTAAAGATACAAATTCTGTATTAGTAAAAATTAATTCAAAGAAGAAAGAGAGTAATCCATTTGTGCGTCATATGAATTATATTTTTGATAATCCAGAAATGGCAAAATCTGCTGGTAGAACTTGGGAACATGATGAGCGTAAACGTAAAAAGGAACAGAAAAAGAAACAGAAGGAAAAAGTGTAAAGGAGATTTTAAATGGCGAAAAATAATCAGTTTTGTTATATGTGCGGTAAATCCGTAAATGAAGTAAATAAGTTAATCAAAGGTGAGTATGGTTACATTTGTGATAGCTGTATCAGTATAGCAAGTGACCTACTCAATGATGAGGAAGAGGAATCTATCACAAACAATATGCAGTTGGCTACACCTTCACAGATTAAAGCACATTTGGATCAGTATGTTATCGGACAGGATGAAGCAAAGAGAATACTTGCAGTTGCGGTATATAACCACTATAAGAGATTGAAACAGAATAAAAAATCAGATGTTGAGATACAGAAGTCCAATATCCTTATGATTGGTTCAACCGGGAGTGGTAAGACACTGATTGCACAAAGTTTAGCAAAATTCTTAGGTGTTCCATTTGCTATTGCTGACGCTACCTGTTTAACTGAGGCTGGATATGTCGGCGAAGATGTTGAAACCATGTTGCGTACACTCTTACAGAATGCAGACTATGACATTCAGGCAGCACAAAGAGGAATCATCTATATTGATGAGATAGATAAGATTAGTCGTAAGGGCGAAAATATGTCAATCACTCGTGATGTATCTGGTGAAGGAGTACAGCAAGCACTTCTTAAAATTATCGAAGGTACAGTATCAGAAGTACCAGTAACAGGCGGTAGAAAACATCCACAGGGAGAGACAATAAAGATAGATACATCTAACATACTTTTTATCTGCGGTGGAGCTTTTGACGGAATTGATAAAATCATCGGCAAGGAAGAGACGAATAACAGCATCGGATTTGGTGCTAATGTTGCCGATAAAAAGGAATCGGTTGCCGATTTGTCAAAGGTTGAGCAGCACGATCTTGTTAAGTATGGTCTTATGCCAGAATTGATAGGCAGACTTCCTATTATTACTGCACTCAATCCGTTGTCAGAGGATGATTTGGTACATATACTCACAGAGCCAAAGAATGCTATTACAAAGCAGTACCAGGAGTTATTGTCAATGGATGGTGTGAAGCTGGAATTTGAGGACAAAGCATTGAGAAAGATTGCTGAATTGGCTATTAAAAAGAAAACAGGATCGAGAGGTCTTAGAAGTATCATTGAATCAGCTATGCAGAAAGTTATGTTTGATGTTCCAGATATGACAAGTGCAAAGAAAGTTATTGTAACTGCTGATTGTGTGGAAGGAAAAGCGGATGCACTTGTATATGGTGCAAGGAATAAGAAGATAGCGTAAATGGAAGCTTCCACAAAATTTTGTGAAGCTAACACCCCCTGCCGATACACAGCAATTTTAGAGTTTTGTAATTATTAGAAGACTCTAAGTGTCACACCCTAAAATTTTCGGAAGTGAGGATGCCGAATAATTTGGCACTTCCGAAACTTTCGGATCTGACATAGGAGAGGTACATCCAGAACCTCACCTTATGCAAGGTTCAATCAGACCTGACAAGGCGATTTACCGACTCAGATTAGACCATCATGGACTAATCAAGGTTTACCAAATTTGGTAAAGGTTGAAAATCGGACTTCCCCTAAATTTGGTGTAAGTCCATTTATCAGTTACCCCATTTCAGGGTAGAGTTAGACAACTGTGGACTAATAGCATTTTCAGGATTCTCAGAATGAGAATGCTGAGAAATTTACTCTTGACGAAATTGCAAATCAGAAAAAGATGCCAACTTGGGAATTCTATTCAGATATGCACACAATGCACTTCCCACGAAATCGTGGTCGGTAAATTTCAGAAGGAGAATATATAATATATGGATAAATTTACAGTTACAACAGGAAACAAAGACACAGTCGAATTGAACAGACTAACAAGGGCGATTGCTTTACATGACATATGGAACAGACAGTATCACAACACAGTTAGCAGTATGTTTCAAAAGTACAAGAGTTTAGATGATTGGTCACAAGGTGAATTGATGAAAGTTGCTCTACTATGGACAGAGAAAAATGGTCTGTTGATTGATAATTAGAATGGAGAGATTGCAAAATTGAGCAATAAGCCTTCATTTATGCAGATTGTGAAGTAATTTTGCAGTTTTTAAAATAGTGACATTCGATTTTGGCTGTACCTACAAGGAAATAATTTTTGAAAAAGCCAATGAAACTACAGTTTCATATTCCCATATTTTTTATTTAAATAAAGTGGTGGGTAGCCACTATAAAAACCCTATGTGCAGCGAAATAGTCTTGCGGTTGGAGAGAATCACCGAGACTTGAAAAAGTAGACACACATTATTGATATGAATATTGAATCAAGGATATAAAAATGGTAAGATATAGTAATAAAAAAGTTGGAGGAAAATGAAAATGCTTAAAGATCATTTACAAGAAATTAGGAAAGTAACTGTATTATCAAAAAAGAGAGATGAAATTCCATCTATGCTTAATAAAGATGGAAAAGAGCTTAAAGGACATTTTTCATTGAGTGAAGTAGCGGAAATAAATCCTGCATATGATAAACTTGACAATAATTTATATAATTATTTGGTTAGTTTAGATTATGACACATTAGTTGCAGTTCAAGTAATTATGTTGTTAGGGAGAGGAGATTGTAGCTGCGCAAAAGAGAATTCAAAATTAATTGGAGAAGAGTTATTTGAAGAAGCCAAAAAAGAATTAGATGATACCATTTCACGTGATAAACAGAATATAATTGAATATGTTGCAGGAAAAGGACGCCTGGGTGAGTGGCTGGAAAATGGACTTTTAATTTTAAATATGTAAATGAAAAAACATCAATATTCGTAATGAATGTTGATGTTTTTTTTACGCAAAAATCAGAGATAAAACGGAGAATATTATAAATGTAAGGATAAAAACACGATTGGAGATGATTATTATAAGCGAGAATACAAACAATAGACAAAGGAAAGCACATTTGGTTTATATTAACAGGGTGAAAATGACAGAGTTGAATGACAATGGTGAGTATAAATTTGTGCCTGTTGTCAAAGATTCTGAAGGCAAGAAAGTATATCGGTGTAAACTGGATGAAAAAAAGAAAGTAAAATATGATAAATCCGTAGAGAATAAAATTAAACGAGACAGAAGAAATCATATGATATTAACGGCAGAATCGGAATTGATTCGAATCATCAAACATCTTTCTGAAGATAATGAGATTGTAAAAGAAAGGGATTACATTCCTGATGTTTTATCTTTAAAAGTTGGAAGATCCTATACAGCTTATAAAGAAAAAATGACAAAAACAGGAATGATTGTCACATACAATGGAATCAAATATAAGAGAATTATTGTATCTTCCAGTCATAGCAGGACACAGAAAGCAATGCTTGTATCTGTAGATGTGTGGGAAAAGGCATTGGATATTTTACTCTGTGGTCTTGATAGAAATATAAAGTACAAGTTTATGTCAAAATGGAATTCATATATTGGATTGGCTGCAACAGACAGTATTCCAGTATCAATGCCGAATATTGTTGTTATTGATGATAAGGAAATCTTTCAAAAAGCAAAAGTAGATGTTGTGTTGGAAACAGACACAGAGGATGAAAACGGCAATATAAGCAGAAAATTTGAAGTAGAAAATGATAGAGAAGAAGATATATCTATAAATTTGTTTGATGGTGCAGGACTTGTAACTGTTGAAAAAGCAGGGCAGTGGAGCAAGGAATTGAATCTCGATTATATACCGGCATCTTTCCAGTTTCGATGCATTCCATGTTTAAAAGGAAAACTTTATACAATGCCTGTGACCGAGTTCGCAAATACAATTGGATCAAGTACCATTATTGATATTAAGGGTAAAAAATGGGATTTGTTTAATGACAAGATTGATTGTATTTTAACGAAAAGTCAGTTTAAGTTCCATGATTTGTATGATTCTATTGAAAAGTGGAAAGAGTGTTTTGAAAAAGAGGTTTATGGATATAAGAGGACATTTAATATTTCTTCTTATGATGAAAAATTGTCAGAATTGAAGAAAACAACAGTTATGGCATATCAGCCATTACAGACATCAAGTTATACAGACGATGAAATAAAAAAATTGTGTGATGCTACAGTTGATGGATATATAAATGCGTGCAGTAGTGTCGAAGGATTTTTAAAATATCGTGGAATTATTAGTGATCAAGATGAAAATGATGATATTGAATGGAGTAAGTTCCCAGCGTATTATCAGGCATTGTATTATAAGCATTCATTATTTAATGATGAATTTGTTCAAAAGAAGATAAAACAAGATCTGAAATCTGGAAAAGAACGTGCCTATGTGGGAAAAATTATTGTAAGCGGAAATTATCAGACATTGACACCAGATTTGTATGCCTTGATGCAACATGCTTTTGGATTGGAAGTAACCGGATTGTTACATGGAAACGAAGTTTATTCTAATTATTGGAATTATAATTTGTATGATACACCTTGGATTGATATTATTCGCTCACCACATATTGCAAATGAACATTGTCCCGTACAAGTTGTCACGAGTGAAGAAATGGAAAAATGGTTCCGATATCAGAAAACCGGAATTATCCTTAGTGTATTTGAAAATACTATTGCTTTGAAGCTTAATTCAGCGGATTTTGACGGTGATCACGTTCTTACAACGGACAATAGAGTTATTTGTGAAGCAGCCAGAAGAAACAATGCCAATACAATTCATCATATTAAAACTGATAAACGAAAGTCTGCTAATGGAGTGAAAAAAGTTGATGTTGGTGATGTAGATACTATTATAGAATGCGATCATAAAGGATATAAAAATAATATTGGTAGTGTCATCAATCCAATTTCAGAACTTTGGTCTTTGGAACAGACAGAAGATATTCAAAATTATATAAAGATTATGAGCATAGTTGGATCGATTACAATTGATTATGCGAAACATGGTGAAGAAGCTGAAATGCCAAGTGAAATAAAGGCTTTATTAAAAGAGCATAAAAAACCATATTTTATGAAATATCTTAGATCATTTAGAAAGAAACGCAGTATGGAAAAGGAAATGAAAACTAACGCTGCATTGGTTGGGGAGAAAGATGAAAATTTATTTGATGATTCTGATTGTACCATGAACATGATTTGTCATTACATGGAAAGTCAGATTGCAAAGAAGAAATCCTCTATACAAGTAAAACAACCGTTTGACGTAACTACTTTAATGTCAAGTGTCCCGGATGTTACATCAAATAAATATAGGGAAATAAAAGACTATTTGGTTGATGCACAAGAGGAATTTGCAGATATTTCCAATGAAAATTATTATGATGCCGACTTTTGTATGTCCGGCGATACAGAACGTGACCAAAAATATATAGCATTATATGATAAGGTAAGGGCTGATTTGTTAGAAATTAAGCCGAAAGTTTCGGAGCTGGTGGATATACTTCTTGAAATATATTATACAGATAAAGGATTTATGAAACGTTATAAAGATAAGTCTATTCTGTGGGGCTGCTTTGGTGAACAGCTTATTGAACGATGCAAAGGTAGCTTCAATAGTGATATAGATGAAGAACAACTTACAAAATTGAAGAAGCGTAGAGAAAAGGCAGTAAAGAGCATAAATGCATTAAAAGAGTATAGAGACAAGAATTTCTTGATTTCTGAATTTGAAACAGAAGTTGCCAAGGAAAAATCTATAGACATTTATTCAGAGGATATTTCATGGATCAAAAATCAGATTACAACAAAAGAAAAATATAGTGTTGAGGCAAGAAAATTGTTATTGGCATTATTTTATGCTTGCAGAAAAACTAATAGTTTTGATGTGAAATTGTATCAAAGTCAAAATAATAGGCTGAACAGATCGAGTCTTTGCAGACTGGTAAAGATAGATAGAAAACATCTTGACTCGATTTTGAATATGCTACGAGATCATAAGATAATTGAATTGCAAGTAGATAAAAACAACCATTTGTGTATACATATGTTAAATATGCCGGAAAATGGGATGAAAGTCATTAAGAAAAATATTGAATATCAACATCTGTATGCTATCGCAAATGACAAATTCAGGGAAAAAGTTATAAAAAACGTAGATAAAAATTGTGCATAAATACCATAAAATGTTGAAAATAAAAGGGGGAAAAGTATGTAAGTGTGATAAAAACTGACAAATCATACTTAGGAAGAAAAGTATTTCTTCCAAATAATTATTTAAAGAATTGGAGAAAGACTATGAATCAAAAAGAGTTAAGAAATAAATTGATTACAGTAGTTGATTCTGGTCTTAGTGCCAGAGCTATTGCAGATCATGCTAAAATTTCGTATGACGTTTTGGCAAAGTATAAGCAGGGGAAAATGTACCTTATTCCATCCGATGCGGATAAATTGGAAAAGTATTTATCGTTGGTACAGATTCCAACAGAGATTTAGTAATACACTACTTATGCACTTCAAATTGATACTGCGTGTCAATTCCTGTATATCATCTATGAAAGATGCGTGTATATACTTGTAATACGGAGTGAAAAAACTCCGCACGATAATGACATTCTTTTTGAATGATTATTATATATTTGAATATCATACTAGATGGCATGAATTTTGGATTCGTGCCACGATAATAACGATTGTCACCTTGAGCAAGTGATAATTTTTATTATAAATTAGCTGATGCATTGTCCTCAAACAGCAGTGTGTTGGTAGAGTACCGAATGTATTCAAACAAAACAATGATTGACAGGGCAGACTGATTCAAACTAGGTCTGTCTTGAAAGTATGAAAAATGTGGTTTCTTGTCGTTTTTTAGTGTATAATAGACTTAGCTATAATATTAATGGTTAGGGAGAATTGCTAATGGAACATAAAAGTGGTGCAAGAAAAGTCGGAAAAAGTAGCAAGGCTGGTTGTTCAATAAAAAGTCGTGCAGATTCTAAAGGAAATTTTTCACGAAGACCTCCACATAAGCCACCAAAACCACCAAGAAAAAATGAAGCGAATAATGGGTAGATTGGAGATGATAATATCAAAGATTTAATGGAGTGTTTACCACAAGTAATCGTATATATTGTAACAGGATATGTATTTAGCAAAACATTTCATTTTGTTGCATTAAAGAAAAATTCAAATGATATTGAACATGTTTTAACATTATCTTTAGTTATAGGATATATTTATTGCAAAATTGCTTCTTTAATTCCTATACATATATCAGATGAAATTGATACGCTGGGGATTGTGATATCAGCTTTGATATGGGGGTATTTGTTTGCTCGATTTGTGAAAAACAGATATGTGATACAGATATTAGATTTTTTGAAAATCAGAGATACAGGAAATTTATTTTATTGGGATGATTTACTGGATAATGAATATCCAATGAAGGTAAAAGTCCTATGTGATGATGTTTGTTATGAAGGAATGTTACACAATTTCGAGAGCTATTCAAATGAGCCGCATATTGTTCTGGCATCATATGTCGTAAAGGATAAATCGAATAAAGTGTTGCATAACTTTGTTAATGATAATACGAAGATTATTGTATTAGACACATCTAAAGTTGCCAAATTAGAGATTATATATGCAAAAGATAGTAACATGTGCAAAGATTTGAAGGATATGTGTGATTCAAATAATGAATTATACAATCATGATGATTAAGAGGGCAGGATGTTAGTCCTGCTCTTTTAATATATGCACCAATTAATAAAGTGCGCAATGGTTATGGTACAGTCATGTAAAATAAATGTACTACCTTATACGTACGAATTCGATTATAGAAACCAGTGTGATTGATTTTACACTGGTTATTTTTTTATCTACAAAAATAGCAAAGGAGGCTAAAAATTGACACAGGAAGAGTTACGTGATCTGTTAAAAGAACGGACACAGAAAGAAAAACAGATTTATATTGCCAATGTTACAGGCATTGATAAAGATGTACTTTCAAGATTCAAATTAGGAAAAATCAATTTATATCCGGCATTATTTGCAAAGCTGGAAAACTATCTTACAAATTCATAACAAACAATTCAAACTTATCTTAGGCGAAAAGCCACAATCTGATTATTCAATCAAATATTCCAAGAGGAAAAATCTATGAAACTTAATAAGGATGACAGAATCAAGTACGATGATTCTATTTATGCGGTTGTAGCAGTTATATGGTCAACCGTTTATTTGCGTGCAATAGAAGATGGCACAACGAATTATGATTACGAAATCAATGAAGTTTACAAGACATACAGAGACGTGGAGTTTCTGGGAAAGAAGGTTAGTTAATGGAAGAAAATAAATTTACATATACGGAGTTTTTTAAAGTAGTTAGTAATATGAATGAAGATAAAAGAAAATTTTTCTTAACAAACATAGAGATTCCTGCATTATTAAAAACATTAAATTCGGAAGAAGAATTTGAAAGCCTAATTAAAGAGTTAGACGAAGATGCTGCGTATTATCAACTTATGGCATCGTATTTGCTAGAGGTAAAGTCAAAATTGGATTCTGGTAAGTATAGGACAACAGGTGCCATTGATAAAGATACAATTTCTGAAAAATATGATGCTTTGGATGAGGATGAAAAGAAACAAATTGTTTTAAATCTGATAAATAATCCAGATTTTCAGAAGAAGTGTTGTGAAATTATGAGCTATGATATGAAAAGAAACATAAACGCTGATGATACTTTGAAAGCATTGGATCAGTTGTTTAATTTCGGTAAATACATAGATGAGTTTATAGAATCCGGTATTGGCTGTGATCATGAGTATAGGATTGAGTAATGAAAAAGAGTTTTAAAGAATGGGATGATTTGATGAACGACATTAAATCTGATATTGATGATGTGCTTTCCGAGGAAGTATTTGACGAGGTTCGGGATATTGAGATCGAGCATATACAATTAGATGTGTTTAATCAATATACCCCTGAAATTTATGAAAGACGAAACACCAATGGTATTGATGATCCTAGAAATATAGTCGGATATGAGAAAAATATGCATTTATCAGTGGTTAATGAAGCACAGTTCAATGACGGTTATGGAACATATAATCATGGTTATGGATTACCGCAGTTAATAAATGACGGAAATAGCAGAAATGGATTTTTCTATGATTATCCCGGAGTATTCAATGCACCAAGACCATTTATTGATAACGCAAAATATGAGGTAGAACGATCAAAGCGTGTAGATGATGCCTTCGAAAAAGGAATGAAAAGAAGGGGCAATGATATAAAATAACGGAAGGAGTGAAGAAATGGCAAAACGAATAGATATTGATGTGAATTTGCGTGACGAAAAAGCCAAAGAAGATTTACAAAAGTTACAAAATGGCAAGTACAATGTAAACTTGAATGTGAATGGAAGCGGAACTGACAAAACAACACAGAAAATTCAAAAACTTGCAAATGAAGCGAAAAACACACAGTCGGCATTTGATAAATTAAAGAATACAATTGGAGGAGTATTTTCTGGGAAAAGTCTTGCATTTACAGCATATTTGACAGCTATGAATGAAATTAGAAAAGCTGCCAATGGTGCGAAAGCTGAAATTAAAGACCTAGATCAGTCTATTACAGATTTGTCAGTCGCTATGGGACAAGGACGTAGTGCTGCGTCTGACTATTTAAAACAGTTAAATCAGCAGGCACAGTCGATTGGTGCAACAACAAAAGAGGTTGCGGATTCTGCCGATTCCTGGCTGAGACAGGGAAAATCTGCAAAGGAAGCAGGGAAATTGGTATACGATTCCATGATGCTTTCAAAGTTAGGACAGATTCAAAGTGCGGATGCAAGTAAATATTTAACATCTGCATTGAATGGTTACAAGAAAAGTGCATCTGAAGCAATTGACGTAGTTGATAAATTAACGGCTGTTGATATGCAGTCTGCATCTGATGCCGGTGGACTTGCTGAATCAATGTCTAAAACTGCATCTGCTGCTGATATGGCAGGAGTCAGCATGGACAAACTTATCGGCATGATTGCTAGTGTTAAAGAAGTCACACAGGACAGTGATGAGAGCGTGGGTAATATGTTTAAGTCAGTATTCTCACGAATGAATCAAATTAAGGCAGGAAAATTTGTTGATTCTGATACAGGAGAGAGCCTGAATGATACAGAAAAGGTGCTAAATAAAGTTGGTATTGCAATGCGTGATACCAATAATCAATTCATTAGTAGTGAAAAGATTATGGATGAAGTTGGTGCTAAATGGAGCAGTTTTGATAGCACAACACAGAGAGCAGTGGCAACCGCTATGGCTGGAACTTATCAATATAATAAATTGATAGCCTTATTTAACAATTATTCAAAAGCATTAGATTATACGAAAACAAGTGCGGAATCTGCTGGAACTGCTATTGAAAAGTTCAATTCTTCTTATAAAGAGAGTTTGGAAGCAAAGACAAATTCATTACAGGCTTCGTTTGAATCAATGCTTATGAATTCTGATATGAATAAGGTATATGCTGGTATCATTGAAGCCACAAATGCATTGGTCAAATTTATTGATAAAACAGGTGCGTTGAAGGGTGTATTATCTGGATTAGCTGTTGGTGGTGCAATTAAAGCATTTACAATAATTAAAACAGCAACCAATGAAGCTTACATCAATTTGAACAAATTCAAAAATGCTTTGGATATTGTTGGAAAAACAAGGGTTTCCACTAATAATTTTGACAGATTACTTTCATTAACAAGTGGTCTTTCTATGAGTCAATTGAAACTTGTGGTATCTTCTAAGGCTTTGACACAGGCACAGAGAAAGCAACTTTTGATGACTGCCGGATTATCTGCGGAAGAAGCCGAACTTCAGTTGAAAAACTGGAATCTTATAAGATCAAACACGGGACTTACTGCGTCAACAACTTCTTTGAAAAATGCTTTTTCTGGTCTATGGACGATGATGAAGGCTAATCCGATTGCTGTTGTTACAACGGTTTTAACGGCTGGCATGGCAATATGGCAGAAATATAAACAATCAATAGAAGAAGCGGTATCTTCCGCAAGCGAAGCATCTGACACCTATAAAAACCAATCACAAACCATTGAAGAGATGGTATCAAAGTATCAGAATTTACAAAAACAGTTACTTGATGCAAAAGGGGACGAAAAGAAGACTGCCAGTGTAAAAGAGCAGTTGTTGGAATTGCAGCAGCAGTTGAATGAGCAGTTCGGTGACGAATATGGTAAATTAAATCTGGTCACAGATGCTTATAAGGATCAAACAAATGCAATCAAAGCGTATAATAAGGAAGCTGCAAACACCTTATTGAATGATAATCGCAAAGGAATTGAAGAAGCAACAAAACAAATGACGGAGAATAAAACCTATTCTCTTGGCACAATGAATGGTTTGCTTGATGCGGATGAATTGCCAATACGTGAAAAGATAAAGAAACTTGCAGAGGATAATAATATTGATTTTTCACATAATGGTTTTGAATTTACCGGAAATGCGGAAGAGGCTCAAAAAGCAATAAATGCTTTTATGAATTCTTTAAAAGAATTGCAGAAGCAATCAGGCAATACATCCGATACAATGAGTGGTATTTTTGATGGGTTATTGGATAGTTCCGGTGAAGCACTTAGTAAAGCAAATAATATTACTTCAAAATATAAAGAAATATATCAACAGGCACAATTAGCTGAGATCGCTACAGATGATAAATTATCTTCTGAATATGATACTATGACAGAAGCGGTCGAAAAGTATAATAATGCTATCTCAAATTCTAAAAATCCATATGATGACCAAAACGTTGAGTCAGCATATGAGAATCTACAAAAAATCAAGCAGAAAATCTCTGATAATTCCGAATGGAAAAAGTACAAAGATATTATAGACCAGACATTCGATGATGCAGATACTAAATCTTATAGTTTTTACATTGCATTAAAAAATAATAAAAATGGTGTAAATGATTTAGCGAATCAATTAAAAGGATTGTCTGTAACAGACGTTAAATCTATGATTGATGATGGAAATAATGGAGATGCCTTTGACCAGATAAACGAGAAAGCAAGTAAATTTGGTTTGTCAGCAGAGGATGTTGTTTCTATTTTGCAACAGTTGGGAATCATTATTGAAAATGTTGAATCTAAAACGGATACGGCAACTACAGCATTAGTATCTTTTAATGAAGCATGGCTCAATCTCAAAAATACAGACAACTCAGATTTAAAAGGTGCGGCAGATGACCTTCTTGACCTTGCAAATGCAGGACAATTAACAGGAAACGCACTTGAAGGTTTGGCTGGTGGTCAGCAGTTGATGAATGAAACAGGTTTATCAGCAGAGGCACTTGCACAGAAAATAAATGGTCTTGTAAACGCTTCTACGCAACTCTCTTCCATGTCTGCACAGATATCTAAAATGTCAGATATGCTTGCCGAAAAGAAAAACGGTACAGTTGCATCCGCTTCTGATTTAGCAGGATTTGATGTTTCAGTCCGTGGTCTTGAATCATGGGACAAGTTTGAAGAGGTAATGGGTAGTTCCGAATCAAGTATGGAACAATGCCAAGAAGCTGCTAATGCCCTTGCTACTGAATGGGTAAACGATGGCAATTTCTTATCAAATCTTACTGATGAAAACAAAAAGTATTATATCACTCAGCTTGAAGATATGGGCATTAAAAATGCAGAGCAAATTGTAACAGAGGCTTTGACAAAAAAGGAAGAAGAACTTAGATTTGAAAAACTTCTTTCTGCCGATGCATCCACAGATTTACAAAATGCCACAGTTGCTGATATTCTTAAACTTCAAAATCTTGGTGATATTACAGAACAGGAAAAAGCAAAACTTGCAGCTTTCACATTAGAAAAACAGTATTGTAACAAAAATACTATTGTAACTGATGCAGATTGTCAAAATATTTACACTCTTGCTAAAATGGCTGGTGCAGGTACAGAGGCTTTAAATAAACTTGCTGCATTAAAACAAAGATTATCAGACAATCCAATTATGTCTAATGAAATGCGCAATAATATTAACAGTGCAATTCAAGGCATTGTAAATGGTGTAACAACTTCTGCTGGTGCAAAGTTAGATATACCACAAGTGAAAGTAAATTCTTCTGGTTCATCAAGTTATAAATCTCCGTCATCAAAAAAATCAAAATCTAAATCAAAAACAAAGTCTGACGCTGCCGAAGTATTTGACTTTATTGAGATCAAACTCAATAATCTTACAGATAAGGCATCTAAGGCTAAAGACAAGATTGACGATCTTCTTACATTCGGTCAGAAGAAAAATCAAACAAAAAAAGCAATCGAAGCTACAACTAAGGCTATTACTGCACAGGAAAAGGCATACAAGAAATACATGACATATGCCAATAAAGCTGCGAAAACACAGAATAGCAAAAAGACAACTTCATCATCCTCATCTTCTTCTACAGGTGGAAACGCTGTATATGATACTGCTACAGATTATCTTGGACTGAAATATGTTTGGGGTGGAGCAAGTCTTACGAAAGGTGCTGATTGTTCTGGTTTTACTCAGCAGATTTACAAGAAATATGGTGTAAGTTTACCACATCATGCTGCTGACCAGGCTAAGATGGGAACAAAGATCACATCGAAGAAAGATTTACAGGCTGGTGACTTAGTATTCTTTGGAAGTAAGAATAACATTACTCATGTCGGTATCTATGGCGGTGACGGTAAGTTTATTGAATCCCCTCATACTGGTGCATCTGTAAGAGTTTCTAAGCTTTCATCTCGTAAGGACTTTGTATCTGGTTCTCGTTTTAGCAAAATTAACAGTGCAACATCTACATCTTCTAGTAGTGGAAAGAATGTTAAGAAAGTCAAAGGTGTATCATCTAAGACACTTGAACATTACAAGAAGCTTATTCGTGAAGGTACTCTTGACGGAATAGGTATTGCTTCTATTAAGAATGAAAACCTTAAAAATGCACTGAAAGATTATCAGATATATTATGAGAAAGCAAAGGATTGTAAAGAACAGGTTGCCAGTCTTACAGATCAGTTAAAGGATTTATATGAGACTTTAGCAAATAACCCAATTGACAATGCTTCTGATAAGATTGAAAAACTTGGAACCAAGACGGATATTCTGAATGCCAAGGTTAGTAATCTTACATTCGATCCAACAAAGAAAATCGGTACGTCTGATATTCAGGGTCTGTATAAACAGATTATTAAGAACTACGATAGCCAGTTATCGGCTTCAAAAACTGCTTATACTGATGCAACAAAGAGTTATAACTCTAATAAGAGTTCTCTCACAAAATCACTTAATAAAACTAAGGCTAAAAACATTGGACTTACTCAAAAGGAATTCAATTCCATCAAGAGTAGCTTAAAGTCAAATAAAGATATTTCATACAATCTTGTTAACAAAATTACAAACGACAGTCTTAGAGAAAAATGTATAGCACACAATGAGTATCTTCTTGCAAAGAATACTGCAACTGATAATTATAATCAGGCTAAAGAGGATCACACTTCTAATGTGCGTCAAGCTAGGAAAGATTGGTTTGACAAGGTACAGGCAAGATATGACAATAAAGCTGGGTTGATTGAGCAGAGAAAGAACGCTGTCTCCAATTCTCTTAATATAGCTGAAGCAAAAGGTCAGTTGATTGGTGAGGCTTACTATACACGTCAGGCAGATGCCGTTAAGTCTGATATGCAGCTTAAACAGGAAGAGGCTGAAAAACTTGCAAAGAAATTATCTACGATTAAGTTTGGTAGTGACGAATGGTATGAAGCACAAGATGCTTTAAATGGTGTATATGAATCTATTCAACAGGATGAGCAGGAACTTGCGGAGTTTCAAAAGTCTATCAATGAGTTGAAGTTTGACCGTTTTGACGAGTTACTTAATAAGCTTGGAGACATTACAGACGAGACAGATTTCTTAATTGACATGCTTGATTCTGACAATCTGTTTGACAGTGATACAGGAATGATTACGCAGGATGGTATTACTGCTATAGGGCTGACTGCACAGAATTACGACACATATCTTGCTGAGGCTCAGAAGTACAAAGATGCTATTGCTGATCTGAATGAGATGTATAATAGTGGAGAAATTGGTCTTACTGATTATAACTCTAAACTTCGTGAATATCAGCAAGGTCAACGTGATTCTATCAAGAGTGCAAATGATGCTAAGAAGTCTTTGATTGATTATGTTGAAAATGGACTCAATAAAGAGATCGATGCCCTCTCTGATGCAATAGATAAAAAGACAGAACTCATTGACAAAATGAAGGAAGAGAGAAGTTTTAATCAGTCAATTGCTGATTTAGACAAAACGATTGCTCGTTTGGAACGGCAAGAGGACATTTTGAAAAATGATGATTCAGAGGCAAATAGAAAGAAACTTCGTGAGATTAGAAGTAAAATCGAAGATGCTCGTGAAGATAGAGATAATAAATTTTATGATAAATCTGTTGAGGATCAGAAAAATTCATTAAGCGAGATGCTTACTAATAGCAAAAAGCAAGCAGAGGACTATCTGAAAGATACCAATAAGGTATTCTCTGATGCACTCACATATGTTAATGCTAACTCTTCACAGGTTGCATCTAATATTGAGAAAATCGCAAAGGATACTGGATATGATATATCTTCGTATATTGTGAATGCTTGGAAAGACGGTGGATTTGCTGTTGGTGATTATGCAAACACATTATCGTCCAATGTGCCAAATATCACTACTCAGATTGGTTCAATTGCGTCTGCATGGGATAGAGTTTGTGAAGCTGCTAATAAAGCAGCAGAAGCAAGTGCCAAGTATGCAGAGACAAAAGTTACAGACACACAAGGTATTGGATCGCCAAATGATTCTGGAAGTAGCGGAAACGGCTCTGGTTCTTCTGGTAATAACAATGCCGATAAACAACAAGAGTTGAATAAACTCAGAAAGAAAGCAAGTGATATTACAGAATGGATATCTAAGCATTCAGTATCGGCAACGCACAAGAAATCGTATTACGGTGCTCTTAATCAGTATCTTTATGATAAACAGCATAAACAAGTTCTGAGTAAGGCTAACGAAGTTGCTCTTGCGAAGAAACTTGGTGTATCTGTAAAAAGTGATTTGTCTGGTAAAAACGATAGAGAGAAAATTACTTCAGCTCTCAAGAAACTTATAAAAGACGCTTCGTTCTCAACTGGCGGTGTGATTAAGGATCTTGTTAAACTTTCTGGTGAAGATGGTATTAGTTTCTTACAACGTGGCGAAGCTGTACTTTCTAAGGAACAGACACAAGCATTGTTGAATTTTAAGCCTGTTATTCCACAGATTGATTCTATTATTGGCAATCTGAAGAACATTCCTATTGAGAAAGTTTCATCACAATCTCCTACTTATCAAATTGATAATAGAACCATTGTTGAAGGCGTTGCCACCGATCAGATTGTTAAACAGATGGAAGGTGTTGCTCAGAAACAGGCTGAAAATGTTGTGAGAAAGATTAACCAAGCTACTTATTACACAAACGGCACAAGATATAGATAAAAATATGGAGCGTGGTGTTTGCTGCGCTCCTATGAATATATGTTCTAATAGAATTATGTGAAAATAAGGTGTATAATGGAAATACAATCAAACAGATTGAATATTTCCGAAAGGGGTAAAAATGAAAATGGCAAAATATGTGTTACCTGATCCAAAAGATAGATCAGAAAATGATCCATGCATTATTATGGATACTAAAAAGGTGTTAGGACTTTATAACCAAGCGCACGGCGAAGAAGAAATGCAAAAGGTTATGCCAAAAGTTCAAGAATGGACTATTAAAGAAGCAAAAGATAATGGATGGGATGATGCAAGATTCATTGGTAGCCAATGTCTTTTGGAGAACAAATTTGGTAAATAAAATAATTTTATGAATTCAAAAAGGGCAAGAGCTAACAACTCCTGCTCTTTTATTATGCATAAATTTATGGAGAGGTGAAACACCCTCTCCTATTTTAATGGAGGAAAAATATATGTCAGAAGTGACTAATGAAAGAAAAGTAAGTATTCTCGAAAAACTGCTTCTTGAACGTGATGAACAGATTCGGAAGTTACAGGAAGAGAACACTGAATTAGAGAAAGAAATTGAAAGTTTTGGAAGTGATATTCAGGAATTACAGGATATTATTTCTGAGACACAAAAGTTAAATAGAGAATTCTCTGGCACTAACAGAGAAATGAAAAAACTCAAAAAGAAATATGAAAAAGAAATGAAGAAAATGATGTAAAAAGGTGGTGATTTTATGGCGATTCAATCATTTAATTTACCAGTTGACTTCTTGAACAATCTTGAAAAACCAATTATTTACATTGCTAAAAAGGATAAGACTTTCCTTGGCGCAGTAAGTATCTATGATGATTTATCTCTTACTTTTAATCTAAATGCATTTCAAACAGCTTCTTTTAAAATATTCCGTGATATAAATGGTAATAAACAAAAACATTATGACGATTTTCAAGAGGATCGTTTGATTATGGTACAGGGTATTGGCTGGTATAAAATTCATGTTGAGACTAAAATTGATGATACAGGAATTTCAAAAAGTATTACAGCAAATTCGTTAGAGAGTACCCTTTGCAACAAACGACTTGTTGATTTTCAGGTAAATTCTGATGATTTTGAAGATGAAAAATATGCAAGGACTATTTTTTATAATCCAACAGATCTAAACAAAAGTTTGCTTCATAGGGTATTAAATGTCGCACCTAATTGGTCTGTAGGACATGTGGATCAGTCAATTGCAAATAAACAAAGGACATTTGATATAGATGATTCAGATGTATATTCATTTTTAATAAATGATGTATCTGAGGCATTTAATTGTTTATTCATTTTCGATACGGTCAACATGACTGTAAATGCTTATGATTTAGACAATTATGGTGATGATACTAACATTTTTGTTTCTATGGAAAATCTTGCGCAGTCTATGGAGAAAATGATTGACGAGAATAGTATTATCACTTGTTATCGTGTTGTTGGAGGTGATAATGTTGAAGTTGCAGAAATCAATCCAAATGGAACAAATAAAATATATAATTTTGAATATTATCTGCCAGAAATGGAAGAAAGTATACAAAATAAAGTCATAGCATATAACGAGAAATATCAATCATTGAAGCTGACTTATCAAAGTATAACAGATAGGATGCGTCAACAATTAGATGTTATACAAGAATTGTATACACGTAATCCAGAATCCGCTGAGTCTACAGATTGGAGCTTATATGGATTGTATATGTTGCAAGATAAACGTGATTCCTATAAAAATGTAGATGAAGTCTATTGTGCTCAAGGTATGAATAAACCGGATTCTTTCAATTATAATCTTTATGCGAAAAATAAAGAATTGTTAGATAGTGTACAAGTTGAATTGGATAAACGACAGACAGAAGTAGAAAGTGCAGAAGCAACATACAATTCTATCAAAGCAGAAATGACTTCATTGCAAGAGCAGTTGGATATGGATAAGTGGTTTACTAAGGACGAGTGGAAAACACTTGACACTTATGTTGTAGAGGAAACATATAGCAATGACAACTATTCTATTGCTGATAATACAACAGACGTTGAATTGTTTGATATTGAAAAACAATTATATGATGTTGCATGGAAGGATTTATCAAAGAAATGCCGACCGCAATATCAGTATAAATCTACTCTTTCTAATGTCCTTACCATTCCGCAATTCAAAGGATTTTTGAAATATTTTCAGCTTGGCAATTTTATTAGAATGGCAACGGATTATGATACCGTAATTAAATTGAGGTTAATTAGTTTTACAGTTGATTATAACGACACAAGCAAAATTGATGTTACATTTTCAGATGCTATCCGTGTGCATGGTGTATGTAATGATGTAGCCAGTATCATTTCACAGGCTAATTCGGCTGCTATGAGTTTCCAACTCAATAAGGATCAGTATGACAAATCTGTAAATCAAAGTAATTTTGTTGAAGAAATGCGGAAATATGGATTAGATGTTGCAACTGTTCAGATTCAAAATGCAAAAAATCAGAGCCAAGTTTGGGACGAAACAGGTATGACGTTCAGACAATGGAACAATGAGCGCAATGACTTCGATCCTGAACAGATCAAGATTATTAACAATCAAATTGTATTCTCAGATGATGGATTCAAGAGTGCAAAAATGGCTATCGGAAAGATACCCATAGATAAAAATGGTAATACTGTTTATGCCGTAAATGCCGAAGCAATTTTAGGAAAATTATTTTTAGGAGAATATCTTACTTTACAAAATAATTCAGGCACATATAAGTGCGATGATTCTGGTTTTATTGCTAAAAGTGATAATAATTCTATTAAAATTCAACCTAATAATGATTCTGAAATTCTTTCTATTTACAAAGGCAATCAAAAACAAGTATATATAAACTCTGATGGAGATGTTGAATTCGCTGGAATTTTAAAATCTTCAAGTGGTGTATTTGGTGGTCTTATTAGTGGTGGTTCTATCAATCTTGGTAACGGAACATTTACTGTTGATCCAAATGGTAATATGTATGCCAAAAGTGGCACATTCAGTGGAGATATTGTAGGTGGTTCTATCAATATAAATAATGTGTTTACCGTTGATTCAAGTGGAAATATGAACGCTACTTCTGGTAAGGTTGGTGGATGGAATATAAGTTCTAACGGATTATTTTCTATAAATTCAAATGGAACTTATAGTTGGATTACCCCATCGTCAATAGAGATATATAATCCTAATGGAAGCGGTGCTGGATATACGGTTGTAAATTACAAAGGTATACAAACAACTGATATTATAGCTGATAAGATTCAAGTTGAAACAATATCCCATTCTTCATCTCAGGGCGATGGATTTCTACATGTTGATGCAGATGTAGAGTTTAATGGTAATAAGAGTGTGTTTATAGGCGGTTCATTTACCTGTACTTCAGAAAGAAGCGCACATTTTAGGCATACTCCATATATTGATGCACCGAACGATGATCCAAGAGAGGCTAGTTATCTTGCTAGAGAAAAATGGTGCAATAACAAATTTGCATTAAGAACAGATCTATCTAGGTATGTAACATCTTCTGATTTATCGGAGTATGCTACAAAAGCATATGTCAATTCAGTAAAAGAAAGTATAAAGAGTTGGGTTCGGAGCAACTTTAAATCAAAATAAAAATAATTTAGATGGAGGACTTGGCATAATGCTGAGTCCTTTGCAATAGAAGGGAATGATTTATATGGTAGAAACAAACAATAAAATTTTGAACCAATCAGATTTATATTCTATACTTCCGTTTGGAAAAACGAAAATACAACAATTAATAAAATCAGGAGAACTTCCGTTGTTAAAAATTGGGAAAGATTATATTACAACATTTAATATTTTGGAAGATTGGATTAAAAATAATATTGGAACAGAACTGTATTATTAGCTTGATATAATGCAATGACGATGATAAGATATACATATTCAAATAGTCATTGTGTTTGGATGGAGGAATTTGATTGAATAATGCAATGACAATTATAAATAAGATGAACATTCGTTTGCGGCAAGATGGGAGGTATGAGGGAAGAATTACCATAGAGGATAAAAGAAAATGCTTTTATGGAAAAACAAAGACAGAAGTAAAAAACAAAGCAAAAGAATATTTGCTAAAAGTAGAAAATGGATATAAAGAACCGCAAAAAATTATTTTGAATGATTATATTGAATATTGGTTGAAAAAATATAAATATACAAGAATAGAACCGTCTTCATATACGAGATTGTATAGAGTTTATGAATGTCAGATTAAACCTACAATTGGAACAAAATACATCGGTCAGGTTACAACAAAAGATATTCAAAAGTTAATAGATGAGTTTGCCAATCCAACTAAAAAGCAAACAAAGCCACTTGCAAAATCTGGCTTAAAAAAGATAATTCAGTTATTGCGTCCCTGTATGGATAAGGCTGTAAATGAGGGGATTATACAAGAAAATCCGTGTAGTAATGTAATATTACCTACAGACAGTTATATAAAAACGGAGACAAAGCAACAGATTACATTAAGTGATGTGGAAATAAATGTATTTAGAGATTTGTGTCTGATGAAATATAAAAATGGGGAATATAAAAGCAGAGATGCAATTGTACTTCTTATTATATTGAATCTTGGATTGCGTGTTGGTGAAATGCTGGCATTAGAATGGAAAGATGTTGATTTTGAAAATCGAATTGTCTATATCAGACGTACTATACAAAGTAATATCGTAGATTTTAGTGGAGATAACAGAAAAATCTTTGATAGAGTAAAGGATTCGACAAAAACTAAATCAGGAGAACGTGTTTTAAGTTTGAATGATACTACAATATGGTATTTTAAAGAATTACAAGAATATGATAAAAGAAAAGGTATCAAATCGGTATATATAACATCTTCAAATACTGGCACAAGGAAGAGTGCTAGAAATATGCAAAGAAGTTTGAACAGAATAATAAAAGATAGTGAATTGCCACAGGAAATGACATTGCACACACTCAGACATACCTTTGGATCTGCTTTGATTAGGCGTGGTGTTGGCATCGAAGTAGTTAGTAAGCTAATGGGACATGCAAATATTACTATTACATACTTAAAATATATTCATGTGCTCCAAGAACAAGAAGCTAAGACTATGCAGATGATAAGAATATGTTAAAAGTGTGGTCAAATTGTGGTCAGCTAAAAAAACATTGCTTGAAAGCTAGTAATATCAAGGAGTGAGAGGCTTGGAAGTAGGGTTCGACTCCCGTCTAGTCCACTAAAAGGGGCTGTAAAAAAACTCCCCTGACAGAAAAATCGCC
>ULSB01059419.1_pt1 | contig 42934 bp, 35 predicted proteins | sample 1955741 | NCBI WGS metagenome assembly ULSB01 (sample SAMEA4835691, study PRJEB28245) | human gut metagenome | biome: gut microbiome; material: fecal sample | place: Denmark | collected 2008
GGCCTCTCCGGCTACACCCTGATGCTGGCAGGAGGGATCGGGAGTCTTTATAAGGTGCTGGCGGGATAAAGGGGCTACAGCACGAAACTGCTTTCCAAGACTTTCAATGTATTGCGATGCATTGCGGAATATCATTTCCCGCTCCAAAGTGTTCCACAAACGTTGTGCTTTTGCATTATAGAAGTCTTGGAAAGTTCACAATCTATTATTTCTTCACCGAATTTTTGATCTCCTGCACGATATAAGCTACATCCTCGTCCGTCACACACGGGCCACTCGGCAAGCAAAGCCCTTGTTTGAACAAAGATTCGCTCACTCCGTTCACATAACGGGGATTGTTCTTATATACAGGTTGCAAATGCATCGGTTTCCATAGCGGACGAGATTCGATGCCGACAGCATCCAATGCCATACGCATGGCTTCCACATTCCGGTTCGGTTCCGAGTCGGTATGCAAGGAAGAAGCAACGTGTGTCACACCGGCTGCGCCTCCTACCGCTCCCTGAACAGCCGTTTCGTAGGCATGTTCCTCGCCTTTCACATGCAAGGACGGATCGAGCAGGATCGTATTCAGCCAATAGTTACTGTCGAAACGGGAAGATGGATTCTCGTGCAATACGATCCCTTCCACTCCGGCAAGCAGTTCCTTATAGAGTTGGCAGGTATGCTGATGGTGGGCGATATGTTCATCCAACACCGTCATCTGGCCACGTCCGATACCGGCACAGATATTCGACATACGATAGTTGTAGCCGATCTCCTCATGCTGATAATAAGGATAAGACTCACGGGCCTGCGTAGCATAGAACATGATCTTCTTTTTCGTTTCTTCGTCCGGACAGATCAAAGCCCCACCACCTGAAGTAGTGATCATCTTGTTGCCGTTGAACGAAAGCACCCCGTATCGTCCGAACGTACCGCAAACCTGTCCGTCATACCGGCTTCCCAGCCCTTCGGCAGCATCTTCGATAACCGGAATATCATATCTGTCGGCAATCGCCATGATCTCCTCAATCTTCGCTGGCATCCCGTACAGATAAACCGGAACGATCGCCTTTGGCTTTTTACCTGTCTTGGCAATGCGGTCTTTGATAGCCTCTTCCAATAACACCGGGTCCATATTCCAAGTATCCGCCTCCGAATCAACAAATACCGGAGTAGCCCCCAGATAGGTCACCGGGTGCGAAGATGCACAGAAAGTAAAACTCTGCACAATCACTTCATCCCCCGGTCCCACACCACAAGCCAATAAGGCCAAATGAACAGCTGCCGTACCGGCGGAAAGGGCAACGACTTCTTTATTATTACCTACAAAATGTTTCAGATCCTCTTCAAACCCGTTCACATTCGGTCCTAAAGGCACAACCCAATTGGTATCAAAGGCTTCCTGGATAAAAGCCTGTTCTTTGCCGCTCATATGGGCAAGGCAAAGATAAATTCGTTTGTTCATTATAATTTATGATTAAATCTATTTTATTTCCATGAGATAGTCATTTTTAGCAAACATTTTTCCATACATAGGAACAAGAATTGCCGGATCAACTTTCTCACCTTTTACCCATTGAATAATTGCCTTGGGCATATTGACTCCAGCCTCATAACTAAAAGGATATCCCCCTCCAAAACGAGGATTTAATTCCAGTACACAATAATCTCCATTGGCTCTCTGCATGATATCCACATCTAAATTTCCTACATGTTTAAGAACCAGACCTATCTTACGCCCCATCTCTCGAACTTCAGGTAAATCTATTGTGATAGATTTATCTGTTTCACCAGCACGCATAGCTAATTTCTGTTTAACAGAAACAGCCACATTATTTCCCTCCAAGTCGTTCATCACATCTAAACCAAACTCATTACCAGTCAACTTTTCCTGAATTATGATATATTCATTCCCAACAGAAGCCGTTCCCAAAATAGTTTTTTTAATTTTCTTAAATAACAAATGATAATAAATATCCAACTCTTCCATATCAGCTATAGATTCCAGACCAATAGATCCTGACCCCCAACGCGGTTTCATAAATAAAGGAAATGCTATTTTACCAGCAGCCAACGCATGCTTAACATCCTCTAAACGAACATAAGTTTTAGGCGAATGCAAACCTATCGATTCTATCCATTGAGCTGTTTTATATTTATCAAAACAAATTTCTATCACTTCTGGATCTGAAACAATCACTTTCACCCCCTGTTGTTCAAAACGTTTTTTATTATCTGCCAAAATAGGCAACTCCAAATCATTCAAACTCAATAATAAATCTATATTTTGCTGCTTACAAATATCCAATGTTATATTTATATAGTTTGGATCGTATACTGCAGGTACTTTTATCTTCACATCTGCAATTTGTAATGCAGGAGCTGAAAGTTGCATATCAGTTGCAACAATCTTATCGTCACTAGACAAATTTTCTTTAAAATATTTCAACAAGTAGGTTCGTCTACCAGCACAAGTAAATAATATATTCATAAAAATTACTCATTTAGGGATTTCATTTATAATTGTCTTAAATTTACCATTTTTACTCAACGGTAAATTTTGCTTTTCCACTATCTCATATTCGGCTAATTTTCCCAATGAATTCCGTAATCGACTGCTTAATTCCGACTTCTCTGATTCTGTTAAATTACCCACATAACGAAATTCAAATTTCTTTTCAGAAACTTGTGCCAACTGCCATTTCAATATGCCATTGATTGTTTCTGCCACAACAGCAGGAGTCGTACTACCTATTAATATACCATCAGGAGCACACAGAATATCAGCACTCCGTCCACATAATTTTACAATTGTTTTTACATTATCAGAACTATCATTAGAAATAGCTAAATCACCAATATCATATCGGATAAGAGGCATTGCACGATTAAATAAATCTGTTAAAATCACTCTCCCCATTTCACCTGGTTCAACATATTCATCACAATTCAATTTTAGCAATTCTATCCTCAAACTAGCTGTATTTACTTGAAATACATCACTATCATCCATCATCATCGCAATTAGACCTGCTTCCTCATTTGAATATCTATTATAAACAGGACAACCAAATAAATCCCTAAGTTCCTTGCGTTTATTTTCATGTAGGTCTTCTGCACTACAATGAATCAATTTTAGTTGAATTGCTTTAGCATCTTTTCCCGTCCGTTTTATCCAATCCATAAAATCACAAACAGAAGAACTGTATCCTACGAAAATAGAATGCTTGTGTTTAAAAAAATAAGTATAAAGTTTTTCTTTGTTATCATCATCAAAATCCCCTACACTTACAGCTATAAAATTTTTAGCAATTCTTTCTATTTTAGATTGCTGATAATTAGAAGTCCAATTTCTAACAAACGCATAATTACTTCCCAAATCCCAACCAATTTTATCATTAATAACTAACAAATCAGCTATTACTCGTTGACGCTTATTAGGATCTAAATATACTACTAAAGGAGTTCCTGTACTACCACTTGTTTTTACTGTATACAATTTTTTATAATTAGGATATTCATCCGATATACAATTGACTCCTTCCTGCTTAAATATTAACTTATTCATCACAGGAAAATCTTTTAATTCATTATAATTTTTCCCTTTGTAAAATGGTACATGTTCTATAGCATAACTCAATATTCCTTTCAATCTTTCTTCTCTCATTAAAGGATTATTTTGTTGAATTTCCTTATAATTTTTTAGAACAAGTCCTCCTCGTAAGAAATCCAATCCCCAAAAAACAAGTTGACGTATATTTTTCATTACTTTAATAATATAATTACGACAAATATTTAATTACTTTTTCAAAAATTCATCAACTAACAATCCATAGAAACATCGATCTTGTAAACAACCATCTTTCTTTGTGTGTTCACGAAAATAACCTTCCCTAATAAACCCTACTTTTTCATACATATTATTAGCTCTCACATTGGAGCTGAATGTATACAAATAGATTTTATGTAATCCAAGTTCTTCAAAACCATATTTGCATAACTCTATTAAAGACTTTTTTCCAAGCCCTTTACCTTGAAATAGAGGATCCATATAAATATACAATTCTGCATTTTCATTAGATTCAGCAATATTAGAAAGTCCTCCCATTCCTATTATCAGTTCATTATTTTTAAACACACAATCAAAGCGGACTTCCAAATTTCGATGTCGGAACCATTCTATAGTTTTATCAATTGTAAAAGGCTCTACTATATTCAAATATTGAGCTACCTCTTTATTATTCAACAATTGGACTCTATACTCTAAATGTTCTTCTTCTAAAGGTAATATTGTTAGCATATTCTAATATATTGAATTTATAATTTTAAACTTTCATTTTCTCTGATCGCCTCTATAAATATGCAAAGGTTGATTTTTTTTTTCATCCAAAACAACAACAACATCTTTATGAGAAAGTACATTTTTGATGGTCTGTAACAAAATTTTCATATCTAACAAAAAAGAAACATGTTCTGCATAATAAGCATCCATTTCTAAACGTTCATTCCATGATAAATTATTTCGACCACTAACTTGGGCTAGCCCCGTAATTCCGACTCTTACAGAATGACGTAAAGATTCTCTTTTCGTATAATATGGCAAATACTCTGGCAATAAAGGTCTAGGACCAATCAGCGCCATATCTCCTTTCAGCACATTAAACAACTGAGGCAATTCATCAATAGATGTTCTTCTAATAAAAGTTCCAACTTTAGTAATCCGTTGTTCATTCGGTAACAAATTTCCTCTTTCATCCCGTTCATCTGTCATAGATTTGAATTTGATTACCTTAAAAAGTTTTCCCCCTTTACCCGGTCGTTCCTGCATAAAAAAAGCTCCTGCTCCTTTATTAACAAAATGTAACCAAATAGTAATAATTAACAATATCGGCCAAATTACAGCTAATACACAAAAGACAAAAATAAAGTCTATCAATCGCTTAAAAAAACACTTATACATCCTTTTCTTATTTATATTGCATTATCCTTTTCCAAAACATTTTTTCATATCCTACAAATTCAAGTAAATCATGATCTGGATTATGATTACCTTCAATCAAAGATACCCCATTTTCCAAAATTGCTACATCCCAACCTATATAACGACATTGAGGTACAACCTTTGCTGCTTCTATTACTGTTTTCTTCAGTTGTTCCCAATTTGGTATTTGAAATCCTAACATACATATTTCAGTTCCTGGATGAAACAGAAAACGTTGCCCTAGCTGGTCTATTCCACGTTCCTCCACAACTCCTGATTTTACATCTACAGCATATAAACATCCACCTGCACAAAAATTGTCTATTATACAATCCCCTTTTCCTGCCCTCAGAACAGTTTTCAAAATATGTACATTTCCATCTTTATCCAATAAAGTAAAAACACGAATTGTATTAACTGATTTATTTTCTAACACCATTTTAGGATGTTGCTTAATGTACTCCTCAAGGAGTACATTTTCATTCTTCACTTGAAGAATGAAATCCTCAATATTAAGTTCTTTTGTATTAAGACATTTAACCCCCTTTCCTTGCAATGCATCAATTGGTTTTAACATGAAACGATCATGATGTGACAAAAATTCTCTGATAGCATCAGACCCCTCTTTACTATACACCCAATCTCTTGATACATATTTCTCAAACCGACGATTAAAATCCACCTTATTTTCAAAATAATGAATATAAGAAGGGTCATGAAACAATTTCCAAATCTTAAAACTTCGTCTAAAAGTAACAGTTTGCCGTCTTTCAAATTCTTTCAATGCATAAAACTTACCCGAAGAATATTGATTAAGGCTACAACCATGCAACAAAAAAGCAGATGTATAATCACAAAAATGATAAAATTTAGATTGCGTTGTAATCTGCGCCAGCTCTTTACACATTATAGCTAATTTGGATAAATAATCCAGCGTCAAGAAACCTAATAAATCCATATTACAAGTCTTTGTTTTTTAATATCAATTTTCTTTCCTTACTTTAAATCAACAGCTTTTAAACAGCTTTTATATTCTTCCAATAAAGCCTTCCAAACATATCTCTGTTCGTATCGAGAAAGAATCAATGCCCGAGACTCTAAAGCCATATGTCGTACGATATCTAAATGTGTAAAACAATATTCCATTGCTTGATAAAGAGCCTCTTCATTCCGAGAAGGAATAATTAAACCATTTTTATTAGGAAGAATAATCTCATTACATCCATTTATATCCGTCACGATAGCAGGAAGTCCCATAGCACCTGCCTGTATAACCACATTTGGAAACCCCTCCCGATAACTAGGAAACACCAATATATCAGAAGCTACCAAAAAGGGACGAACATCATTTTGAAAACCCATAAAGCAAATCCCCGGATGGTGCAAGATCTGTTCTTCCACCTCTAACTGAACTGGATCCAATTCTTTTTCGAAAGGTCCGACTAGTAACAAACGCACCCGGTCATCTTTCTGATATAATCGTAAAAAAGAATGTACCAATTCATTTATACCCTTATCTCTCACCATACGTCCAACAAAACAGAAAGTAAAGACTCCTTCCTTTTTATAAGAGCAAGCCCTTTCTATGACCTCATGAGTCCTATCAAAATATTCGAGATCGATCCCGTTCACATTACCATTAGCAATAATATGAAGAGGCTTAGATGTAATATTGTAATTGACCAAATCCCGCTTTACCCCTTCCCCTTCCGGATTGATGTGCGTTGCACAGAAACAAGTCAGGCGATCCATCGCAATCAGCAACTTCTGCATCTTCCCGGTAGCCGTAGGAAATACCAATCCCGTAAACGTATGCATACGGACAGGAACCCGTGTAATCCAAGCAGCCAACATAGACAACAACCCGGCTTTCGGTGTAATGGAATGTACCATATCCGGCCGTTCCTTGGCAAAGAGAACTATCAGACGCAAGAGAGAAATAAAATCCTTCACCAACGAAATCCGTCGTTCCATCGGAATAGAAACAGTACGCACCCCTTCCCTCTCTTCCAACACTTGCATCTTCTCTCCCGGCGAAGATACTGCCACGACTTCATAGTATTCGGAAAGCATTTTAAGCTGGCCCTTTAAAAGGGTTTCAAGGGAACCAGGGATGGTAGAGATACGAATTAATTTTTTTTTCATTTAAATGAGTGATTGATATAACTGTAAATACTGATCAACCGTTTTCCGTATATCATATTCAGAAGCTCTTAACATACATTGATCTGCTACTTGTCGATAATAAGACGATTCTTCTTTCAACCTTACAATAATATCTGCTAAAACAGCAGCATCACCATGTGGAAAAAGAATTCCTGCATTCTCCGTTATTTCATGTAAACCATCAACATCACTCGCTACAAAAGGTTTTCCGACAGCCATTCCTTCTATACTTGACAAGGAGAGACCTTCAAAGTGAGAAGACATCACAATTATGTCTGACGATTTCAAGATAACCGGAATATCACTTCGAATCCCCCAAAAACGAACATTATCCTGAAGCCCAAGTTGAGTAACCAAATTTTTTAATACAGAGCACCTTTCTCCATCTCCCACCAGCCACAACTCATACTGCTCATCCGGCAAATATTGAAAAGCCTTTATCAATGTATCTTGGTCTTTCTGATAACGAAAACCTGCAACCATCGTAACCACTGTTTTACCATTACGGAAAGATGCATCTGCCTGTACCTCTTGGAAACGCATCAAATCGATCCCATTATAAATTGTTTTGATAGATTTACTTGTCCCTAAATAATGACAAAGATTTTCATGTGCTTTATCAGAAATACAAATTATAGACCTATATCTGCTATACATCCACTTATCTAATAATTTATAACACTTCCAATCACGTCTTCGATTGGAAGTGTTATGCTCGGTGGTGACAAGCACCACCGAGCATAACACGCTGCCCATAGCAGCAAATAACTGACAGGCCGTATTATGTGTATGTACAATATCATACTTACGCAAAAAGGGAATCAATCTGAATATATATAACGGATTATACACTGATCCACCCTTACCTAATTCATAAATGGTCACTCCCTTGTCTTGTAATTGCCTTTTAAAAGGCGTTTCCGTACCATCAAACAACAGGACATCTACTTGGTGTCCCTGTTCTTGATACAAAGGAACCATATCTACGATTAGTTTTTCTGCACCACCAATATGGAGAGAAGTGATTACTTGAAGGATTTTCATGAACACAAATCTTTTAAATGGAACAATAATCCTAACGGGAACAATAATAAAGATACCCAACCTATCTGTTCTACCTTATCCGCAAATTTTTCTTTTGAGCAAAGAGCAAAACGCCAATAGTTGATAGCAGCTTTCAGTTTTTGATCAAATGGAATAGGCATTTTATATAACTCTGAATAATATAACATCGATGCTAAAGGACTATTCATTCGTAATTTTACGATTTTTGCTGTTAGTCCATCTGCACGGTATTCACATTTATAAATCTTCTCTTTTGTAAATCGAATCTTATAATTCATTGACAACCGATTCCAAATCAAAGCTTCTGGACAAAATCGTTCCTTCTCAAACACAGGAAAAGGATATTGTTTTAATATAGCAGTCTTAAAAGCTTCTGCCATATCCCCCCCTATATTATACTTTAACCTTAAATCTAAAGAAGAACAATCTAATGTTTCATAATTAAACATTCCACCTATTCGAACTCCTTCAAATGTAACTCGAACCCCCGATACTCCAACAAAAGAATCGTCCAATGCAATTTGTTGATAATAATAAATCAATTTTTCGACTGCATCAAATGACAAATGATCATCACTATCTACAATAAAAAATAATTCTCCACGAGCTAACTCAAGTCCTCTATTAATTGCTACATGTTTACCACTATTTTTTTGTTTGATGTAACGAATAACTATTCTATTCTCTTTAACGAAAGAATCAATTAATAACTCTGTTTCATCTGAACTTCCATCATCGACAATCAACCATTCAAAATCTTTACAAGACTGACTGCATAGACTTTCATATAATTTGTCTATAATATAAGCACGATTATACGTTGGAGTGAAAATTGTTATCATTTATCTTAAAAACATTATGTATGTAAACAACTCATGCAAAAAAACAACTAATACTATTACTCTATTTTGATTAGGGAACAGCCTTATTTTTAATAATGGATAAATCAAAATAATCGGATAAATAAACCAAGAAAGATAGGCAAATCTATCTGAAAAATTGGCTCGTATCACTAGTACCCAAAAAGCATTTGCCAAAATATATGTATTCAAAAATAGAGAATAAAGTTCATCTTTAAAACTTCTTTTTACAACATAATAATATCCCATAAAAATAGGCAAACAACTATACAATATAAAATCTATACGAAAACCTACTTTATAATGCGTATCATCAGCGGAAACCATCAAATAAGATGTTCGAGAGTCTATTGCCATAGAAGCGAATAAGGCTTCAAAATAAGTTCCAAATACGGCTGATAATAATACAGACAGTAACCACCCATAGAAAAATAAACGTGTACGATTAAAGTATTTAGAAAGAATAAGAGCTAATCCTGGTATCATCATTGATTTATGACAACCAATTGCAACAAATATAAATAAATAAAATAAGGTTACTCGCTTAAAATTAGCAATAGCTAATAAAAGAAATGATGCTGCAAAGCCCGCCCTTATTGTATTAACACCATAACTATAAAACATAAAAGATGTAAAAAACATTAATATGATTATATATGTATATTCTTTAGATAACTTTTGTGCTAATTTATAATGATTAATACAATAAATAAATGCTGTTAAAAAAAACCATCCAGCATAATCCACAATATACGAAGATATTTTGGTATATATACTAAATAATCTATCATTACTTATACCTTCGTTAAACCCCATTTGCATTTGGATAAAAGCATTCGCATACAATTCTCGGTCTCCACCTGAATTCCAAGGTATAGGTAATGTAGCTAAAACTGTAACTACTATTATCAACAAGGAAATTGATCCTATTTTACCAAAAGTTTTAATCAAATATTCACCTTTGGCAGTTTGTGATAACATATATATACAAGATAATAATGTAATCACAAACATTAAATGATAGAAAAAAGATACACTCATTTATCTTCTATAATTTGATAAATCTTATTTATTTCATTTGAATTATCAATCAAATGACTACATAAGTATTTTTTGTATTTATTTTTCAAATATTCATCTTCCAGCAACTCTATTATTGCATCACTTAAACTATTTGGATTCATATCACAAATAGAAGCATTTACTCTATCTTCAAATTGATCTTTTACTGTCGAAAAATTGGTTACAACAATCGGTTTACATAATATTTTTGCTTCATCTAATGCTATGGATTTTCCTTCAAATTGTGAAGGATGAATATAGATATCAGCTCGCTTGAGATAAGGATATGGATTAGAGTGCATTCCTAAATAAATAATATTCTCAGTCAAATCTAATTGATTTATCAAATCTTTAAAATTTTCAATTTCTTTTCCCAAAAAAAACCACTTAAATTTTATCCCTTTCTTTTTCAAAATTGCGGCAGCTTTTATAGCCAAATCAGTACCTTTTTTCACTGATATATGCCCTATTGTCAAAAAAAACTTTGTTTGTTCATCCATACTCATATCTAAAATTTGTTCATTAGACATCCGCTGAATCAACTGAGGAGAAGTAATATTCTCCATCAATTGTATTTTATGAACTTGATTCGGAAAAAAAGATTTTAACGACTGTACACAAACATCAGATATTGTATAAATAAAATCGACTTTAGAATAATAATATCGATCCATTTGATAATAGTAAGACCATTTTGCATAATCACTATGAAAAAAAGAAATTTTCTTTTTCCCTTTCAGTTTATCTACCATATAGTATAATTGATGTTGTCCGTTATAATCTACAATCAAGTCATACTCTTTGTTTTCAATTATTGGCATTAATTTAGCCAACCACCATCCCGCGTATGATTTATTTACACAAGATAAAAATAAGCGTAATAAACTTCCTATAAACAACAAAAGATGACCACGTTTCAACAATGAATATAATCCAGTTTTTCCTTTTAACAGAAACGTAATTCGATCATCAGACAATAATGTTATATCTTTAGGCAACAATCCATAAAATAACCCCATAGGACTACCCATCCATAACGACACATCATATTTCTGCCGATCAATCGTATTCAACAAACTGACCATGCTTTTTGAAACTCCTCCTGATTCCAAATTTCCAATAAGAAATAATATACTTTTTTTCATCCTCTCATCAATCAAAAAAACTTCCCACATAATCATAGGAACCTTTATTGGATACAACTTTAGCAGGACATCCCACGACAACCGAATTTTCACATACATCACTTGTCACCACCGCATTAGCTCCAATCACCGCCCTATTTCCAATCCTACATTTACCGATTACCTTAGCACCTGCAGCAATATAAACTGCATCTCCAATAACAGGTACCCCCTCTCTACTTCCACCATTTTTTTGTCCAATCGTCACTCCTTGTGAAAGATTTACATTTTTCCCTATAACCACACAAGAGTTTACTACAATACAAGACATATGTCCAATATATAAACCTCGTGCTATCGAGGTTTGATATGGGATCATGATCCCATATTTAATTGAATAATGCCTTAACAATAACCGAGCAAAAAGGAATAATACTATTTTATTTGTAGATTTACACCATTGACAAGTCCGAAGCCAAAATGTATACTTAAATCCCGGAATAAAATAAGCACGTAAAAAAGAACGCAAAGTACACGATGTCATATACCTATACAAATCACTTTTTACATAATACTTAAATTCTTTCCAGCTTTTTATATTAGTCATATTTTAAACTTAATTTATTGTTTGATAGAATTGTATAATTTTATCAGACCATGCATCTAGAGTATAACTTTTCAAATTATTCTGCTGAGAAATAGCACAAGCTTCTTTCAATTTAACACTATCCAAGTCCATTACATATTCCATCTTGCTTACCAAATCTCCTACATCCAATGATTTGAACAAATAGCTCGATGGATTTCCTGCATTCCATAATGTTCCTTCAATATCCGACTGAATCACTGGAAGCCCCCATATCGAAGCTTCAGCTATAGCATAAGAAAATGTTTCAGCTGTCGAAGTTGAGACAAAACAAGAACTTTCCTCAAACAATTCTACAATATTATCTCGTTGCTTCACCAACTTCAGCCATTCAGGATTCTTCCCCTTGAAAAATAACGATACAATATCTCTTGTGTCTGTTCCTTCCGTAAGGATAATTTTAAAATGACCTCTCCTTTTCTTATTTAGTAGAATTCCTGCTTCAAGCAACAAATCTATTCTTTTTGTTATATTTCTTCCACCAAATGCTAAGAAAGTAAACAAACCAGAGGAAACTTTATTTGAATGTTTACTCCCAATTTGTAAACGAATGACATCAATACCATTAGGTATAACCACCTCATGTCTATACAAATGTTTATATTTATGCACAAAGCGGAGTACAACAGAACTCACTGCTATCATAGAAACATTTTGTGCATAATAAAAATAGTGCCGCCAAAAGCAATACAACTGATAGAATTTTTTCAAAATATTTTTTTGATACCATAATTCATTATGTAAATGCCAAACGATTTGAATTAAACATCCTCGTTTCCTTTGAAAAATTTTAGCGGCTTTTACAACAGGGATATCATACCCATCAAAATGGGTATGACACAAATCAGCATGTTCATCCTCAAATATCCGCACTAATTCATTTATAGACTCATAAGGTTCACTTGAAATGAAGTGAACCTTATGAGCTTTCTGAAAGCTCATAAGGTTCACTTGAAATGAAGTGAACCTTATGAGCTTTCTGAAAGCTCATCATCCATACTTGTGTTTTTGCATTGTTCGGAAAGACATATATCGCTTTAGCCTGAAATTGTTCCATCAGTTTACTTTCCAAAGCTTTCAACGAAAGAATAAAATTTCCCTCATAAGGAGCCGCATATTGACAAACAAAAACTATCGTTTTATTATTTATATCCATATATCATTTTTACAATTTGTCTATTCCTGATACGATTATTTGTGGGCTAAAATCCAAAATACGCTTTTCCCCCTGCCTACTGTAATAATCCCGTAACTCTTTATCTTCATACATCCGCTTTACCGCCTCATACATCGCTTTATCATCGTGCTCACACAATAATCCATATTGATTATTATCCAATATTTCAATTGGCCCAGAGGTTTTAGTAGATACGACCGGTACTCCTAAGCACATCGCTTCGCAAATCACTAAACAAAAACCTTCGTAGCCCGAACAACAAAACATCATATCTGCCTGTTTGATATAAGGAAAAGGATTCTTCTGGAAACCTAAAAATTCAACTATATCTTCCACATCCAATTGTTTTCGCATTTCCAAAAGTTCCTGCTTCAACTCTCCATCACCAATGATTTGAAACCGAACATTAATTTGCTCTTCTTTAAAACGTTTAGCGACTCGTAAAACCCTATCTGTTTTTTTTTGAAGAGCCAATCTTCCAGAAGTAACAATCGTAAATTGACCTTTTTTTTCAGGCGTAAAAGCCTTTGATAACCTTAATATTTTTTCTCTATCAACAGGATTATAAATAACCATGACCTTTGAGGTACAAGTCGGGAAACGCTGTTCGAAAGCCTTTTTAGTATCATTAGCAACACAAACAACAGTATCCATTTTATTGTAAGCTGCCAGCTGTTCTCCTGCACGAAACTGGCTATCCGTATAAGGAAACCTTAATAAATCACAATGAACCCATGTGACTTTTTTTGCAGTAGTATCCATCATTGCATGAATCTTTAATGGAAATCCCTCCAAAAAACTTATTTCCAAATCGTATGACTTGATTATCTTTTTTTTCAATGCTCTTTTAAAAAGATAATCACATCCTAATATATTAGACAAACGTACAGCAAGTTTATAAGAAAAAGTGTAACCATTCCATAATGAAATAATATTCACTTCTTTCGGAACTTCGTCAATCAATGTTCCGCCTCCTATAATCTGACAAAGATCAACCTCATTTTGGCTATAATCAGTATTATGCAATATGTCCAATAAAACACGTTCTGCACCACCACCATTTAACTGACCATAAATAAATAGTATTTTCTTTTTCATGATTTCGCAAAATCTGATAATAACAATAATGACAAATAATCATAAGATTTTTTCTCTTCTTTTTCTCTATATTCACGAAACTTCGAAAAATCTATACCTTTAATAGATATATTATCAAAGCATTCAGCATATACCTGATTACTCAAACCACATTCCCTAAGTAATTCTTCAATACGACCATTCATTCTTTTATATCCTCCTATCAATGGTATCGAGATGAAAGGCCTCTCAAAAAGAAGAGAAAACACCGTACAATGAAATGAATTTGTTATTACAATATCAGCTTTAGCTAAATAATCCACCCATTCTCCTATTTGAACATACTGTTTACTATGCTTATCATATCTCCCTTGACTGGCAACATATACTACATCATAGTTTTTCTTATGGGCATATTCATAGATTTCGTCAACTTCACAGGCCATTGGGTTTCCCAATAGATATAAAAAAATATATGGCTTATTTTGATTAGTTTCTATTCGAATAGCATTATAATCCATTGAAGATAACAACAATGTAGGATCTACGACCTTTACTGCTTTATCAAACCCTAATCTATGACACATATCAACTCCCGATTGTTCACGCATTCCTATAAAATCAAATCGAGATAGATACACTTTCATTTTCTCCTCATACTCGCTTGAAAAACTAGATAACCCACCTAATGATGGAGCATATGCTATTTTTAAAGAATCTTTTGGTGCAAATGACAAATAATAAACCCAATCCCCTCCCCAAATCTGATCACTACCACATATATAGGCATCAGCAACTGGAGGATATTGCATTATCTCATCGTCTACATACATCTTTGTACAAGACAACTGATCTTTTATAAAAGAATCGAATTGTCTTTTCCTTTCTCCAGAAACATCATAATACAATTTTTTATTCTGATTTAATCGTTTTGTCCGAACATAATAATCAATATAAGCAAAAGGATTTTTTAGATAATTAAAAAATTTCTCTATTTTACTTTTCTGTTTGATATAGGAGACTGTCCCTTGATAACGAATTAAAAAAGCATCATGCCCTTGTTTTTTCAGATAAACTTGTAAAGCATAACACTGCAATAGCTGTCCATAATTATCTTTTGAATTACTAAAAGTAATAACTCCAATCTTCATTTTACTAACTTCAAATTCAACAACAAATTATAAATCCACATCTTACACTGAATATCAATCGGTAATCGAGTTTCACGAGAAATAAACTGTACAAATTTATTGGGGTAATGTTTATAAAATTCACTTCGTTTATCTGATAATAAAGCAGACTTGATTAAAGCAGGATTTCCTTGAAACACTTCTTTATATGAAGATATGACTTTATCCATGTCTATTCTCGATACATGAGAAACACCCTTACTAGTATTCACAATTGTACAGCATATCCCTTTATCATCATCTATCTCTGGTTTTACATTCTGTATCCCCCAATAATCACCAATCGTTACATCACTTCCACTCTTTAAGCATTTACTCGGACAAGCATAACAAGATGGACGCAAATACAAATCTGCCAAAAATCCTTTCATAAATATATTCTTATTATAGGGTTCTGAGAGCAAAACTGTATTTTTTGCTCCGTGCCCATCGGGCACGGAGAGGGTGAGAGCAAAACTGTATTTTTTCCATCCTAATCGCTTGTTTCTAAATTCTATACGAGAAATATCTCGTATAGAATTTAGAACAATTGGTTTAGAGGGAGAGAAAACTGAATTTTTTTTATTGCCCTGATGGGCAATAAATTCATTCAAATATTGACGCCAAACCCCTGGACTTGGAACACCATGACATATAAAATCCACACTTAAAAGATTTTCATATTCTTTTCGAAGAAACAACTTCAATCCAGCTATTTGACAAGGAGTTCCCGAAAACAGGACTTTTCGTCCTTGCTTTAAAAACTGTTCAGCTTGACTAAATGTACAGCCTATTCGACTCTGAACATATTTGGAACCTCTAAATGCAGACAAACCTTCAACTGTTTCCACATAATCATGAACAACCTCCCAATCTTCATTAAAACGGGCACCAAATACAACACCACCTTCTTTAATGATAGATTCTGCCAAAGCTGTAAAAACTCCTCCTGAAGAACTTTGCATTCGTACTTCTTCATTTTTATTAAACGCGGCATACACATCCAAAGGTTCACGTTCCTCTCTTTGCCGGAGCACAGGACACACTTGCTCACACAGGTTACAATCAATACAAACATCCTTATCTACAACGGGATACAAAAAACCTTCCTCGTCTTCTTTCATAACAATACATTGTTTCGGACATCGTTGCACACACGCACTACAACCGCAACATTGTTTTTTATCTTCTATGTTTATCATAATTTCAGAAATCGATTCACGATTCTTTGTACTGGAGAAAAGAAAAGCCCTTTCTCATAGGAATTCATTCCGAAAAAACAAAACATAGGGATATAAACTAATGAAAACACTAATATCCCTATTATAAGCATCCATACAGTACTTATTTCATAAACGTTAAACAGACTGTAAAACAGTAATCCTATAATCAATGGTATAACAGACATTTTGCCTATTTCTTTCCAAAACCGGATTATATCAATATGGATTACTCGATAATAATAAATATTCATTGCGATAATCTGCCCAGCAATTAATGCCAAAGCCGTACCTACAGCACACCCAATCCCCCCATATTGTTTAGCAAGCGGGACGGATATACATAAACTTGTCATCGCTATAATAACGTAAAGCGTTGAACGGAATTTCATTCGGTTCTGAGCTTGCAATATTGTTATTCCTAAATTTTGAATTAAAGGAACTATTAAAGGAATGAAAAAACATAAAGCAATCCAATAGGCATCCATGTAATCTTCACCAGCCCATAAACAAATAAAAGACTTTCCAAAAACAATAAAACCTGTTAAAATAAAAACCATTATAATATATTGGATACGTCCAGTACGAATAAAAAGATCAGAAATTGCCTTCTCATCGTTCTCTTTTGTCACCATAGCGGTAACTTTCGGTAGGAACACACCTGATATTGCTGTAGAAAATCCCATATAAATTCCTTGTAACTGGATAGCAACCGCATAAACTGCTACTACTGCCGCTCCCTTGAACATGCCTAACACAAACTGTCCGGTACTCCAATAAATACGATCCATAATGGCATTCAGAAAAATCCAAAAAGAATAAACAGATACTTCTTTAAAAAAACCCCATTGAAAATGTCCGAAACGCACTTGGATCTTCAATCGCTTTTTACAATACCAATAATTGATCAATAGTGTAACTACATTAAAGATTGTTGTAACTACCACCATTCCTATAGCTCGATAACCAATTAAAAGCATAGCTATCATTACTAATGGATTCAATATAATTCGTACGATTCCTACTAATTTTTGAAATACAAAATTTTCATATGCTGTGATAATCGATCCCCAAATACTCATTGGAAAGGTAAAAGCTAAATTAAAGACCATTAGTAACATCATGACGCGAATTTTATATAGTTCGCTATCATCCATAGTTGCATCAAATAAATAGTCAACATTAAAATAAAGACCTAATCCTACCAACAATGCTAAAACTCCGATTCCTATATAAAGGAGAAAAAACATTCCGAACATTTCATATTGTTCACGAATTTTTCCTTCTGCACGAAATTTTGCCGTATAACGAACTATGGCATTTCCAAAACCTAAATCTAAAACGGTCAAATAGGCTACCACCGAAGCGACAAGGGAATATAAACCATATTCCGACTGCCCCATCATACGCAGCATGAATGGAGTGTACAACAAGCCTACAATATTATTTAAACCGATAGAGACATAAGAAAGGAATGCCCCTGCTTTGAGTTGATTTATTGCCATATAAAATTACCCCTCTTTTTGTTTATTCAAAAGAGACAATTCTGTATTTCTCAATGTTTCCGCTTTTATTCTAAGCTGATGTTCTACAACCAAATCATAATCACATTTACTATCTCCTGTTTTACTTGTTACTACCAATAACTCCAAACAGAGTAAAAACAAAAACAGAAAAATATAAAAAGCTAATGCATATGGATCTTCCCGTAAAATGAGAACAAGTGCTTTCAATTCTTCCAAAAAACCTGTTGCTGCATTTTCAAATTCATCACGAGTTTTATCAGCCACCTCAATTTTTTCCTTTTGATATGTATCTAGTTGATTTTTATATAAATTCAGTGCTTCTTCATTAGCCTTTGCTTGAGCATTAAGAGGATTCTCTACACTTCGTTTATTCACACTAGTTATTTTTTCTACAACAGGATTTCCTTCTTCATCTACTCCAGTCTGTTTAGTAGTCGTACTGACATCAGTTGCCGTAATAATCGGTTGTTTCGATAATTTATCATAAATTTGGATATTTGCTAAGCCTATAGAATCTATTAGTAAAGAAACACGCTTTATATCACTATCAAGATAAGCCATACGTTTAGGTATTTCTTTATTGATTTGTTCAGTTCGTACTTCTTTCATCTTCACCGTAACATCATTTTTAAAAATGATTTGATCAAAAACAGCAGAACCCAAAACAGCCATTAAAAAAGCTAATACATATCTAAAGAATCCCATTATACCTAACTTACCTACTGTAAGAATAATAAAACGTTCAATACACAAAATCATAATGACAAATACAGAGGATACTGCTAACTGCTGCCATAAAGAAGAAACACCCATATATCGTTCGGCAAAACAAAAACCAATAGCTCCCCAAATAACAGAAAGAATAATAATGGCGGAAATATAGCGTCGAAGAGTTCTTCTACTAGCTTCCCCACACTGTTTTAGAAGAATAGGATTCCAACCTATCAAAAAACAGCCAATTCTAGCACCTATACCAACTGTATTAATTGTTTCCATGATTATTACGCAATAATAAATCTGATTTAGCAGCCAAGCCTTTTAAAAAACCTCGTTCATACGATTTGACCATACTCATCATCTGGGGTTCTTCTTTTTCAAGGGATTCAACCATATCTTTCATTACACTCATATGTTCAATATAAGTATCCTTCCTTGCTTTCAAAGAACTGGCAGTATTGATAAGACCTTGTTGCTCCACAATCTCTATCTGAACCTCAATATCTCGGAGATCATTACGATAACGCAATGTCACCTGTTCAAAAAGACGTCTCAATTCATTTTTAATAATATTCTTTTTTGAATCTTTATAAGTACTGTCAGCATTAACCATCGCATCATCATAACCGGATTGCTCATAATCTCGATTAATATAGGCATAAATAGCATCGATAGGCATTTTCGTCCCATAATGCACCGTATATAAATCTTCATTTGGATCAGAGTTATCCACAAAATCTTCCTCTTTAATTTCTGGCAATATTTTAGAACTTACTTCTTCCTGTACAGGAACATCTTTTTTTGAACCGAATAAAAATGATAATAACCCCATAATATTTATTGATTAATAATTTTCATTGGTATTTGATATTTTTGATGCCCACGGCAATGACAACTTTCACACAAAGTCACCAAATATTTATCATCATAATCCCATGGTAAACATTTTTGATTAGATTGCGCATTTTTATGATACTGCTTATGATGGACTATTAGCTTTGTAGTTGATCCACAAATAACACATCTAAAATTATCTCGCTGAATAATATGCGCACGTTTTTTTAACCAACGCTCATCAAATAACAATTCTCGATAAGAACCATTTTTTTCTTTATCATCATACATACATATATTTCTATTAATCATAAAGTTTTCAAGACTATTTGAGTAAAATACCTCTCCATACAACCATATTATGATCACTATAAGGCGCATCCGGAGAGAAACAATCCTGTCCTTTTAAGAATTCCGAATAGAAAACGTAATCAATCCGCCAGAGTTTGTACAACTGACGGAAGGTATATTGGTAGCCGCTTCCGCAATCACGGAAACCATCTGTCAGACCTTTCCGTAACTGATGGTACGTATAAGAAGCGGGCGTATCGTTGAAGTCGCCACAAACCAATACCGGATAAGGAGAACGTTCGATCTCGGCATGGATTGAATCGGCTTGTTCTGCTCGTTTCAGATAATTATTTTTCATTTTCAAGATCAAATCTTTAACTGCTTTTGCACGGACTTCCAAACTCTTGCCGGGAGCGGTAATGATACCGCGATAGGCATTGACGCTTGTTGTCTCGAAGTGGTTGTTGATCACGCGGATGTATTGGTTGTTTATTCTTACATCGGCTATTAATGACATATTACTGGAATTCTTATAATACAGAGCTTTTACCGAATGGATCGGATAACGGCTGTAGATCGTAGTCGGTAAATGGTCTGTACGCCGGCTGATATATTTATACAGTACATAATCGAAAGCGTACCGGATGCTGTCCCGATGGTAATATCCGTCACCGGGAGCTTCCTGGAAGCAGATGATATCGGGTTGTAGCTGCTTGATATAAGCGGCGGCTTCGTTCATAGTGTACTTTCTGTCCCAATAGAAATGGCTGGCGTTGTAGGTGACTACGGTCAGAGGGGTTCCTGCTTGTTCAGATGCAGCCGGTTTATGCCAACACGAGGGTTGATAAACGGCTGACAGATAATCCGCATGAAGCAGGATCGCCAGCAAAGGAACCGTACTTTTCCATTTCTTTTTTGTGAATAATTGTATTACCAGCAACAACAAGTTGACTGCCAATATCGGCCAAACCAACAATGTAAGGAAAGACAGCCAGATACAGATTCCATCAGCGTAATAGCCTCCGGTCAAACAGAGGGCGGATAATACTGCAAAAAACAGGAGCAGGGTATTATTCAGCCTTGTCCAACGCCTCATATACCGAATTCTTGCTCTTGAACTCAGGCACGATTCCTTTCATCATTCGGACGGTTCCCATTTTGTCTACTTTGATCGCGAGGTCGATCAAGGGGGACATGAGCGTACAGATGTCTTCGTAATCGTATTCCCGGACTTGGGCACGGTAGATCTTTTCGTTTTCCGTTGGTAATGTATTTTCTTTCGTTGCCAACAATTCTTCGTAGAGCTTTTCGCCCGGACGGAGGCCGGTATATTTGATCTCGATATCCTGGTCGGGAACGAGGCCTGCCAGTTCGATCATGCGGCGTGCCAGATCGGCGATCTTCACAGGGGTTCCCATATCGAAGACGAAGATTTCGTTTCCTTTGCCCATAAAGGCGGCTTCCAAAACCAAGCGGCAGGCTTCGGGGATCGTCATGAAGTAGCGGATGATGTCGGGATGGGTGACGGTCAGAGGGCCGCCCTTTGCCAACTGTTCGCGGAAACGGGGAATGACGGAACCGTTGCTGCCTAACACGTTGCCGAAACGGGTGGTGATAAAACGGGTTTTACCGGAATGCCGGCCTTTGCTGATAGCGATGCTCAGGCTTTGCACATACATCTCCGCCAAACGCTTGGACGCTCCCATGACATTGGTCGGGTTGACGGCTTTATCGGTCGAGACCATGATGAACTTGTCTACGTCGTACTTGACTGCCATATCGGCTACGTTACGCGTACCGTAGACATTCGTATGGACGGCTTCGCAGGGGTTCTCTTCCATCAGGGGCACATGCTTGTAGGCGGCGGCATGGAAGACCAACTGGGGATGGAAACGCTGATAGATGCTTTCGACACGATGGATCATGCGAATGTCTCCCATGACCGGGGTAAACTCGACATCGGGGAATTTTTCTTCCAGCTCCAGCCGGATGTTATGCATCGGGGTTTCGGCACTGTCGAACAAAACCAATTGCTTCAGCCCGAAATGGCAGAGTTGGCGACAGAGTTCGCTACCGATGGAACCGGCGGCTCCGGTGACCAAAACGACTTTGCCTTTCAGGGAACCTGCGATCTCCTCCATGTTGATACGGATCTCTTCGCGTCCTAACAGGTCTTCGATGCGGACTTCGGGAAGGGCGCGCATCTTCAGTTTGCCTCCTTTCAGTTCGTCCAAAGAAGGAAGGAGCAACATACGGACTTTTTCTTTTTCGCAGAAACGAACCAGACGTTCGCTTTCTTCCTTCACCGCCTTATAGTCCGTAAAGAGGATCGCCTTGATATTGTAGCGGTTCACCAAACGGCTGAATTCCTCTTGGTCGGTAATGAAATAGACCTTATACAAACCGATGCGCATGGAGACACGCTGGCCGAAACGGAGGAAGCCTTCCACCTGATAGGATGAGTTTTCACGCAGAAAGGAATCGTTCAATAGGGCGGGAGAAGAATCTTCATGCCCGAATATGAAAAGCTTGTCTTTCCGGTTGGATACAATGCTGCTCACCATAAAGGTATAGAGCGTGATCAGGAAAGCACGGAATATCGTCAGGATAAAAAAAGTGAGGAAGAAATCCACCACACTTCCCAGCAGGAAACCACGAAAGGAAAGAAGGCCGGTCGTAAACAAAAGAACCGGCAGGATGGTCGCCACTTTCAGTGAAGAGGACATGGCGATGCGTCCGGTTTCAGTAAAGGCGGAATGGCGAATAATGCCTTTATAGGTCTGGCAAACAAGAAAGCTGGCAGTGCTACAGAACAACGACGCCAGAAAAACCGTCAGAATGATCTGGTCGGTATAGTTCCAATCCAGAATATAACTGACCAAAGCCAAAGAAGTAACGGTCGAAAAGACGGAAAGGAACAGGTCAATCAAAAAAATTATCCAGCGATTGAGGTATTTCTCTTTCGTTAATCTTAATAGTAAATCATTGATTTTCATATAATTAAAGAATTTATTACCCTACAACAAAGTTCGTCAGTCCCAATAGTGGAATAACGAATAGAAATCGATTTTGGCAGCAAAATATCTTAATAAAATATTAAAAGGGTTACTGCACGTTGTTTATTTTGTGCTATATAGCACAAAATAAAAGCTGTTCAAACAGCTTTTATACACTGAATATATATTTTCCCAAGAGCGCACAAAGATAGTTAATTTATTTAAAATTCAAACCTTTTAATTTTTTATATACCTAATAATCAATAGTTTGATATTATTATAAATATCCAATGATTATCAAGGATTAATTCTATTTTGCTCTAACTAAAAAAATCAAATAATATATATAGATTAGAAAGCGGTATAGCACATCTTATCATATATAATATTTATTGAATATCAAGCATTATCAAAATCATATCGATTTTATACTAAAATTATACTGTTTCTAAATAAGTAGATTGTCTATCCTTCTCTTTCCGATAGAACGGGCAAAAGAACGGGATATATTTTTTCACTCTGTTAACCTATTTTTGAAACAATATGATTTACAACAACTTAACAAACAATACATTCCACACAAAAGCTCGTCAGTCCCAAAGCAGAAAAAGGCATAACAGTCTGGACATATGAAGATTAAGTGTCTACAAAATGACTAAAAGAAACGTACGTTTCTTTTAGTCATTCCATTTACAAAAGATTGTTAACTGTTGACTTTCGGAAAATAGCGTGCAAAAGACTCGATATATTTGGCAGACAGGAAAATAAAAAATAAACGAAGATGTGTGAATTTCAAATATTTTAAGTATATTTGCCCCATCAAAATGACTAAAAGAAACGTACGTTTTTTTTAGTCATTTTATTGTTATGGGAATCTGCATGGATAGAGAGCGTCACTATTCTTTTCAAAGAGACACAGGAAGGGAAAGATATAGGCAGATATGATTCAGGCACGAATTTCAAAGAAATCCGTGCCTGAAAAAACGTGATGAAACCAGTGACCTATTCGATCGTGCTAATCGTAGAAATCATACCGAACTTTTCGTTATCGTTCAGATTCCAGATCACTTCACCTTTATCATTGATTTCGAATACCTGGGGGCTGTTGGCCTCTACGGCATTCTTGTCATGTCCCTGCCAGTTGCAGACGTACAGGCCGCCATCCTTTGCAGGAAGCAAGCCGGCGACGAAGAACAGGCGGGCGCCTTTGATATCGTTCTCACCGTAACGGCGGGCTACTTCGCCGTTGTCGAGGTTCACTTCCATCAGGGAGTGACCGTCACCACAGGCAACCCAATGGTTCCCGTTAGCCAATGCCAATGTCGTGAAAGGCGTTCCTTCGAGACGGGTGATCTTCACGACTTCGCCTCGCGGAGAGATCTCGCGCACGTCGGAAGTGGCAAAGAGGGGCATCAGGTAGTTACCGCGGGCATTCTTGTTCAGCTGGCGGAACTGGGCATGCGGATGTTCGATGCCTGTCTCATATTCGGTACGCGACAGGATTTCTCCCTTCGGGCTCACCTCCATGATGACAGCCGGATGGCCTACCCAACCCAAAAGATAGTTACCGTCGGGCAACACGCGGGCGGTCTGCATCTCACAGGTATCGGGAGCGGCAATATTCCAGATCTCCTGATGGTTGCGGTCGATCAGCTTCGCACCTCTGGCATAAGCAAAGAGGATATTCCCGTCGGGAGTGGCAACAGCGGAGTTGCATTCCCAGCCTTTTTCGAGGGGATGCTCCCACTCTACCTGCTTGGTGTTCTTATCGATGATCACGATCTTGTTCCAGCCGGAACCACCCAACAGCAATTTTTCTGTCTTCTTCTCGCAGGATGTAGCGGTTACCAGCAACAATGCGGAACAGAGATAAGTAAATAATTTATGCATAACTAATAATTTATCAATTTGCAAATGTGCCAATATGCCGGTGAAATACTCCAAATGGGACATTCATTCCATTGGTACATTGGCATATTGACCCATTAGCACATTATTGTAAATCCTTGAACATTTCGAAACCTTGTTCCGGTGTCAAGCCTTCGTGTACGACAGCGTGTACGGCCTGGATCATGGCGGCAGGGTTTTCGCTCTGGAAGACGTTACGTCCCATATCGACACCGGCAGCACCGTCGTTAACGGCGTTGTAGCAGAGTTCGAGTGCTTCCTTTTCAGGCAGTTTCTTACCTCCGGCGATCACAACGGGAACCGGACAGGCGGCAGCTACCTTTTCGAAACCGTCGCAGTAGTAAGTCTTCACGATAGAAGCACCGTTCTCGGCGCATACGCGCGATGCGAGTGCGAAGTAACGGGAGTCGCGTGCCATCTGTTTGCCGACAGCCGTCACACCCATGACGGGGATGCCATAGCGGTTTCCCATATCGACAGCTTCCACCAGGTTGGCTGCCGTGATGGCTTCCTGTTCGCCGTCGCCGGCAGAGAACATGACTGCCATAGCGGAAGCATTGTAACGGATCGCATCTTCGATATCGATCAAAACGTTACGGTTCAATTCCGTCAGGATCGTAGAACCGGCATCCGAACGGAGGCAGACGGGCTTGTTGATGTTGGCGGGAATGGAAGTCTGCAAGATACCGCGCGTACACATGATACAGTCGGCATATTGTACGAGGGGAACGATATTCAGGTCGATACGTTCCAAACCTGAAGTCGGACCCATGATAAACCCGTGGTCGAATGCCAACATGACGGCACGGCCTGTTTTCGGGTTGAAGATACGAGAGAGGCGGTCTTTCATACCCCAAGAGTAGTTAGACGCACCTTTTACATGAAAATTGTCGAATTGGGAAGTTTGTCCGAAGCCGAAATTATTCGCTTCTCTGAACCCATCCATATCTGCCATAGCTTTTTTCCTTTCTTAATTTTTAATTCTTAATTCTTAATTTCTCAAAGCGCTTGTGCGAACGATTCAAACATGCAACTCCAAGAGGTAGCACCGCTGTCGGCATAACCGACGGAGCGTTCGCCGTAGTTACGGGCACGGCCGAAGTTGGCTTTCATTTCTACGGTCGAAGCAGCACCGGCAAGGGCAGCTTTCGCTCCGGCTTCGAGGATTTCCTTGATATCGTCCGAAGGACATGCCTGGATCGCTTCCACAGCCGGGATCAGGGCGTCCATCATGGTCTTGTCGCCTTTCTGGGCTTTCGTCTGTTTCTGCACGTTGGCAAGACCGCCGGCAAACATGGCTTTCACTCCGGCGGCATCCAGTTCCGTACCGGAAGCATGGTCGCTCATACCTAAGAAGAAAGCCCCCAACAGCGTACTGGTGGAACCGCTTACCTGCAACATGACGTCAAAACCCATATCGTTCAGCATGGTTTTGAACTCCGTTCCTTTCTGGGCCGTAGCCACGATAGCGGACATGGCTGTCACGATTGCCTGGCCGTGGTCGCCGTCACCGATAACAGCGTCCAGTTTAGAAAATTCGTCTTCGCGTTCTTTGATGTTCTTCAAGGCGTTGTCGAGCATCGCCTTGAAGTTTTCGATAGTCAGTTGTTTCATATCTCGTTTATTTACCGATTGTTGTCCAGTAAGGTGCATCAGCACGTTTGTTCTTCAGATAATCGATATGATCTTCGTCGAGGATAGCCATGATCATCTGGAAACCGGCCTGTTCCTGTACGGTCAGGATTTCCTGAATACGGCTTACGACAACCTGGAGGCCACGGGCTTCCAGTTCCTTGTAGGCCTTACGGAAGATGATGTTCAACTCCATGTGGGTAGTCGCTCCTACGCCGTTGATGATAAGCATCATCTTGTCGCCTGCCTTCGGCTTGAGCTGTTGGCAAAGCAGGTCTACCATCTCGGCAGCCGTATCGTCGGCAGATACAAGCGGTTTCTGTCCGCCACCGCCTTCGCCGTGCTGTCCCATACCGATCTCCATGATGCCCTGGGGCAGGTCGGTGATCGTACCGCCGTTCTGCGGATGCGTACAAGAGCGCATGGCAACGGCCAGAGTAGCGACGTTGTTGTTATAGCGTTCGGCGATTTCGACCAGCTCGTCAAGCGTCTTGCCTTCTTCGGCTGCAGCACCTAATATTTTATACAAAGGCACACAACCGGCCAAGCCGCGACGGTCGTTGATGTCGGCACCGATACCGGCGCTGATATCGTCGTGAGTCAGCACTTGTTTCACCTTGATGCCTACACGTTCTGCCAACTGGCAAGCCATGTTCGCACTCATCACGTCGCCAGAGTGGTTCAGGACAACCAACAGGATACCGGCTTCACGCTTCATCAGCTGCAAAGCCTGGAACAGACGCTGTGCACCGGGAGCGGCAAAGATGTCGCCCACGACAGAGCAGTCCAGCATACCTTCGCCTACGAATCCGCTCAATGCGGGTTCATGACCGGAACCGCCCAAAGTCACGATAGCCACTTTGTCTTCGCTCTTCGGATTGGCACGTACGACGATGTTTTCACCACCTAACTTGACCTGGTCCGGATATGCCAATACATAACCTTCCAACAATTCGGGTGTTATCTGTTCGGGATCATTTATAAATTTTGTCTTTATGTCTGACATGGTATATTCCTCCTTTATTTAAGTATGTTATTAATGTTATTATTTGATTTCCATGACTTCGATGGCGATGCCTTCTTCTTCGATGAAAGCGATCGTCAGGTGTTCGTCGCATACGGCCGGGCCGAAGATCACCTTCTTGCCTTTCAACTCTTCCTCCAAAGAAGGAACGGTGTAGGCAATGTGTCCCTGTTTCTGTACCAGTTCGGGCAGACAGCTGCCTTCCTCGAATTTCAGGAATTCGATGCGATTCGGACTTTTGCTATAGTCTGTCAACCATACTTTCAGGCCTTCGTTAAACATAGCCCCTTCTACTTGTTCTGTCGTTACGATACCGACATGATTAAATGTTCTCATGACTAATTAATTTTAAGTGTTCGTACTATTTTTTATTCGTTATCAGTTCTCTCAACCTCAAAACATAGATGTTTCGCATTCAAAACACCGGTGTTTCGTTTTCAAAACATATATGTTTCACACCTTCATCTTCCATCTCCTGTACGAAAGGACAGCCAAGATAACGACTACCCCCAAGGCGATATAAAGATAGGTGAATATTCCATGCACATTATCATTTTGACCGTATGAATGCATTCCGCTCAGGAAATAATTGACACCGAAGAAAGTCATCAGCACGGAAGCGAACGCGATCACGGATGCCAGATTGAACAACCAAAGACTATTCCAGCGTTTCACCAAGTGGAGATGAGTCACTACGGCATAGACGACCATCGTGATCAGCGCCCAGGTCTCCTTCGGGTCCCACCCCCAATAACGGCCCCAGGACTCATTCGCCCAGACAGCACCGAGGAAAGTGCCGACAGTCATCAGGGCAAGCCCTACCCACAACGCCATCTCACCCACAATACTCAGTTCGGTGATACGGGCTTTCAATATCTCTTTGTTCTTCTTTCCGGCGACGGACATCATCACCATATTGGTCAGCCCGATCAGGCAACTGATACCGAAAAAGCCGTAAGCGGCAACAATGACCGCCACATGGAACATCAGCCACGGCGATTTCAGGACCGGTACGAGCGGATTGATCTCAGGGTCCATCCAGTTCAGACCGGAAACGAAGAGGATGATACCGCCGAACAGGGTGGCCAGCGCGAAGGTGATCGTACTACGGCGCACGAACAACAGTCCGGCAAAGACAGTCGCCCATCCCACATAGACCATCGTCTCGTAGGAATTGCTCCAAGGAGCATAGCCACCGATATACCAGCGCATCCCCATTCCGAACATATGATAATGAAAGACGACCAGTACGCCGGCTCCTAACAGCCATACGGCAACCTTCATCCAACGGGTCCGGCGGAACAGCATCGCGAAAGAAAGGACCAACAACAGTCCGCCCAAGACCAGATAGCCGATCTTGCAATAACGGAAAACATCCATCTTGTTATATTTCAATTCGGCCTGCATGCGCTTCGGACTGATATCGAGTGTCTTGTTCTTGGCTTGCTGATAGGTGTCGATCATGCCGACCACTTCATCGGCTTTCGCCCAATCGCCGCTCTTCAAGCCCTCCTGCACTTCGCCTAAATACCAGTCGAAAATACGGGAGACGAACATGGAGTCTTTGCCGGTAAAGGCAGAGAGGTCGTCGCCGGGTGCATACCATTTATGATTCGGATCGTCTTCTTTCGGAAAAAGGTTCAGCATCTGGTGATTGATCAGCTGATGGAAGATGTTCAACTGCTCGTCCAGTTTCATCAGGTCCTTGTCGAAACGCGTACGCTGGGCAGGCATCTTGTTATAGGCTTCTTCCAACTTCTCTTGCAACTTGTAGCTGCCGTTACTGTCGAAGGCCTGGATATAGGCACACTCGCCGTCCGTCAGGTCATAATAGGCGGCCAACTCCGGATTGGACAGGGCGATAAAGGGAACGCGCATCCACATATCGGGCATGGCTAAAAGGCTCAAAAGGAACTGGTCAGAGTTCAACTGACCGATCTTATCCGACTTATGGAGCTTACGTAGAATCTCCGAAGAGAAGGTATTGACCGGCATCATACGGCCGCTACCCGACTGGATCGGAAGGGCTCCGAAGAGGGCAGCATGTTCCGGGCTCACCGCATATTTCTGCACGGCATCGAGCATCGGGGAAGCCTTCCCGCCGGCATTTACGGACAGGGGAACGGCAAGGAGCGCAAGCAACAGGACCCTTACGTTGGTCGCCTTGCGCAATTCTTTCAGGCGGCGGCTCTGACGCATGAAGCGGGAATCCTTACCGACCAGGCAAAGGATCAGGCCGATGACCAGCAACAGATATCCGGTGTAGGTGATGTTCCGCCCCGCCACGTCGCGGTTGACGGAAAGGATGGTCCCGTGTTCGTCCTGGTCATAGGAGGCCTGGAAGAAACGGTAGCCTTTTACATCCAATACGTTATTCATAAAGATCCGCTCTTCGCGGTCTTCCCCGTCCACATGGACGATCACTTCACTCTCGTAGGAAGAGGGACTGGCGGAACCGGGATAGCGGGTTAAGGTGAATTTCTTCAGTTCAACGGAAAAAGGCAGGGTATGAAAGGTCGTGTTATCGGAAGTGCGGACAGCAATCTGGTTGCTTGTCTCCCCTTCACGCAGATGCAAAATTCCTTCTTCGCCGAAAAGGAAAGAGGTCAAGGCGCCGAGAAGGATGATGATAAAGGCGAAATGAGTCAGCATCAGTCCCCATTTGCCGCGTTTCAGGTATTGGTGTTTGATCGTAGCCGCGATAAAATTAACGACTAAAAGGAATTGGAGCAGAAAAAACAGGGGGGAATAATAAACCATTGCTTTGGCTGTCGCTGTACCGTGATACTTTTCGATGAAAGTGGCAACGGCCAGGCCAAAGGCATAAATCAGTAACAGGACGATCGTCGTTACAAAGGAGGAGAAAAATCTTTCGAGATTTGTTTTCATTTACTTTTTTATTAGAGTTCACAGATGCGGCAAATGTACGCAGATTAATCGTTTGATGAAATAACCGGTGGCAATCTGCCACATCTGTGTCCTCTATTAGTTGATAGATATCATCTATACCTTTTCATTATCAATCTTCAATGATCATACGGAAGCCGACGTTGAACACACGCTGGTACGGATAGTAAGCCTTACGCGTATGGGAAGCCGCATATTTCGGACGGTCGATATAAGAACCGCCGCGGGCCACTTTGTATTCGGATGTCTCTTTCGTCTTCTCATTGTACGGATACGATACATAGTCGGAACGGGTCCATTCGGCTACGTTTCCGTGCATGCTGTACAGACCGAACGGATTGGCCTCATAAGCCTTGCCGCCGACCTGGACCAGGTTGCCGTCGTCCACGCTCTCTTCTTTCGGAAGGAAGGTATAGTACTTGTACCACGGGTTGGTCTTCGCCATCGGCTGCGGGTCTACACCGTAAACGGCAAACAACAGCGTTGTCTTGTCCGCCAGATTGTCCTTCTTGCCGAAGTCCGCATGCATGTCGCCATACCAGAAGTCCTGGTCGCTACCGGCGCGGCAAGCCCACTCCCACTGTGCTTCTGTCGGAAGCGTGATCTTGAGACCGGTCTTTTCGCTCAGTTTCCGGCAGAATTCCATAGCATCGTTGTAGCTGACACGGATAACAGGCTGTTCCGGTTTATTGGCCGGATATCCCTGAACCACGTGGTCTTTCCACTGCTGGTCGACGAAACGGCTGTCGTGATCCGGGAAGACAACGTTGAACTGTTCGTTCGTCGTTTCCAGCTCGGCCATCCAGAAGGCTTTGTCGATCTTCACCTTGGCAGTCGGATAAGCATCCGGTTCGCCACGGTAGCTACCCATCACGAATTCACCGGCCGGGATACGGACGAAATTGACTTTCACACCCGGAGCGATCTCAACCACCTTACGGGTTTCCTTCTCCTTAGCCAGCATTTCCTTGATCCGGTCAGCACCGAAAGGCCAACCTTTCACCTTCAAGGTCTTTTCCTTTACAGGAGCGGCCTTTTCAGGCATTACCGGGGTGATCGGGCCTTGTTTCTTCAGGTAGTCGGCATAGTCGGCGATTTCTTTCTTCCAGTCGACACCGGCTCCGTTCGCATACTTGTCGGTCAATTCCTTACGACGCTTGATCTGGTCGAATCCCTTATAAGGAAGATCAGTCAATACGTTCGCATTGAAATAACCCTTGTCGGGAGCGTTGTAGTCGATCCAGTTATAAAGCGTCTTCCATTCCTTATCGGTCAGTTTCACGTTGTGATGGCCTTTCTTCAGCAAGCGTACCAATTCGCTCGTGTTGGGATGATATTCGTACGGCTGCAAAACGACCATGTCGCCTTCGCCTCCCTGACGATGCACATACGGATGCAAGTTCAGATAAGACGTGCCATAACCTAGCTTGTCTTTCTTTCCACCCCGCAGGTCGAACGCTTTTCCTTCACCGTTATGACAAGCGATACAAGCGCGGTCCAGGATCGGCTGCACTTCCAGGTCGAACGTGAAAGAGCGTGTACCGCCTTCGGGCAGAGTCAAGGCAGACGGAGCTTTCTGCGAAGCGATCACACGTTTCGGGATCGCGATCTGGTTCTGGTCTTCATGACAACCGATACAGGAAACCACTTCGCCCGGCTGACCGGTCACCCAGCTTCGCATCCACTGGATAGCCACGCCATCCTTATCCAAAGGCTGGATGGAGATCGGTGTATTGGCAGGAGCCTTGAAGATCACGGAACCGTCTTCTTCGACAGGAACCGTCCCCAACATACGCTTGATATCCCAACCGGACTGGATTCCGTGCCAGTTATGGTCGGAACGGGTCTTTACATACGCATATTCGTAAGCATGCAGACGCAGAGACTTGACCGTTCCGCGAGGAATACCTTTCAGGCCTTCTCCTTCGTAGATATCCTGAATAAAGAAGGTCGCTTCCTTTTCATTCAGTTTCACACGGTCGGGAATGGACGGAGGAGTCTTTGTCTTGCGCACCAGGATCGGGCTGATATAGCCTTCGCCTTCTGCCTGCATCAGACAGGTCACGTTGTCGTAGACGTCCACCAGATAGAGTCCCCACAAGGCATGCGGGTCCAACTTGGCTGCAACCAGGAAGTATTTGTCGTTCAGCGGAGTCGGTTTGATGAACTGCGGCCATACACCGTTTACCAGCTGGTCCTTGATTTCTTCTTTGATCGGACGGTTACGGTGAGGGATTTCCTGTACCATACCGGCTGTGCTCTTACGTCCCTTGGTCGGATCGAAGATGATCATACGGCCTGAACGTGCCACACCGTGGTGGCCGGAGATGATACCGACGAACGCCGAACCGTGGCCGGGCAACGGCTGCACGTCGAACGTACTGTTCGGGAACATCGCACCGCTACCGTAGAGGGCTTTGTTTTCCGTTCCGTCCGGGTTCATGTGCATTACGATACGGGAATAGTAGTGGGTCAGGTCGGTGTACTCCCAGCGGGTGTACATCACACGGCCGTTATTCATGATGACCGGATTCCAGTTGGCATCCTGGTCGAATGTCAGGCGGCGCATGCTCTTGTCCTTCGGGTCATACAGCACCATGTTACCTACCGCATCGCTACCGTTCACACAAGGAACACCCTGGTAACCGATGTTGGAGATAGCGATCACACGACCGTCGGGCAGGTAAGTACCATCGTAGAACTCCAGATCCGGCTCGTCGTTTTCCACAAGCGGCTTGAAGCCTGTCCCATCCAGATTCACTTCATAGATGTTCCAGCGCTTGTCGTCCTGTGTCTGTGTGAACATCACACGGTCACCGTCCCAATGCAGTTTCAGGTCAGCGATGGAAGAACCGTTTTTCGGTTTGTAGACCTGACGCATCTGTATATCGCCACGCAGATTGGAGAGTTCGACGATCTCGGCATCGAAGCCCTCACGACCGGCAGACTCCTGGTTACTCCAGTTATTGGCCTGAGTCCCCAAGGAAGGAGTCATGATCTGGTGTGCCTTCGAACCTACCTTGAAACGGGCTGCCACGATCTTGTCGGCATCCAGCAACGGGTTAGCCAGCAAGATGGCACGTTTGCATTCCAATGCTTTCTTGGCATCGGCGATAGCCTGTTCGTCACCGTTATAGATGCCTTTGAAACCTTTCTTTTCGAGCCGTACCAGTTCGTTCAGCATCGGTTCGTATTTGGCGGCGTCGTAGCCTTTCTGCTTTTTCATATCGGCGAAAGCCAATTTGACAGCCTCGACGTTCAGCCATTCCAAATCGCTCTGAAGCGTGTACAGCTCCTGTACTTTCTCAACCAGTTCGAGATATTTGCGTATCTGTGTATTGAGATCTTTTTCGTTTGCGATCTGCTTTGCCACATTCGAATAGTAGGCTCCGTCCTTCAACCGGGCGATCGCATTATCCGCAGCCTGCTTTTCGACTGAGGCATCCGGGGTGATCAACCAGGTATCCAGGCCGTCCAGTACCGCACCCAGCATACCGATTTCTTCCGGATACTTGTTGTTCAATTCTTCCGCCACAAAGGTCGGAACCGTATTCAATGCCTGGAAAAACACACTTCCGCCACTTGAAGTATCATCGATACCGACTTCGGCTTCGAAACGGACATACTGGCCACCCACCGGATATACCAACGTGCCGTTCGCATGGCAGAACACACCGTGTTTGTATTCCTTTCCAGCAATAACGATCTCATGATCGTATGCATTCGTGTTCATCTTGGGTTTTGCCCAACCGGCAACACCGTATTCATAAGGAACTTCGTCCAACCATACGGCTGTACCATCGGCTTTGATCAAACGAGCATTCGCCCATACAGCCTGGTCGTAATCCGTACCATCGGGACCACCGGCCGTTACAAGCACCAGCTTATCCACGCCTTTCAAGTCTACCACGAAAGGTTCGGCTTTCGCCTTATGCTTCATCCAGGTAGAGACGATCGGCATTCCGGATTTCTTCAGCTTTGCCTGTAATTCCGTTTTAGCTTTGACTGAAGCATCAATCCACGTTTCCGCCTTCTTCTGCTTAGGGCCGGCAGACACCATAACAGAAGAGGACAGAAAGAGTGATACTAATAAATAGTATTTGTTCATGTAATAAATTATAAGGTGTTTATTACTTATTATAACGCAGCTTTCGTGTTGGTGAAGCGCAAGCCGTCATTATCGTGGTAGCATGCCCATTCATCAACAATAGCACCTTCAGGACCAGCCATCATAAAGTGGAATGTTTCCAGTTTTTTCAGGCGAAGAACATCACCTACATTCTGTACGACAAAATTTTTGCTCTTGATCGCACCGTGGGTAGCGGGGATAGCAGGAGCGTTCGGAGTCTCGTCACCTACTTCAGAGAAGTTGTAAACCCATCCCTTTTCTACCATCCAGGATTCATGTTTAGCCGGGAATTTGGTCTTTACATGCGCATGTTCGGGGATCATCTGTCCCGGAAGCAGGTAGATCGCGTGAGCGAAGTAGCCGTATTCAGGATCGTTGACCCAGAAAATACCACCCATACCCACGTTTTCAAAATCACCCAGACCGAAATCAGTCACCCACATGTCCTTAGCCATCAGTTCGGTGAAAGGAACACCGTAGAAAGCGAACATGTCTTTCATTGCTTCCATAGCAACATCCTGTTGGAACTTGCCGTCTTTGTAGAAGTCGGCATTCGTGTACTTCTTAGAATACTTCATTTCTTTATTATTTTTACAGTTAGCATTGTTGTTACATTCATTCTTGCAGTCGTTTCCGCACTGTTCGGTGCATTGTCCTTCGCCCGCCGCTGCGCAACAGGTAGCCTCGCCAGTAGATGTTTTGCCGTTACATGCAGCCATCGAAAGCAGGAGGGCTCCCATAGCGGCCGATTTCATAAGATTCTTTTTCATTTTTTCTCTTGTTTATTTAGTTAGTAATATTTGTTCTGTACCTATTTCCTACCGGAGAAACTTTGTTTCCATAGGGTGAAACGACTGTTTCCATACGAGGAAACTTTTGTTTGATGCCTATGAAACGTTTACTCGATGGCGATCCCTTCTATTTCGATCAATAACTCATCCCGGCAAACGTCCGCCCACATATAAGATATGGGGATATTCAAATTATATCCTTCCAGCAGTTCGCGTGCCTCTTCATAGAAGGATTTCTCTTTCAGATAGACACGCAGCATTTTCAGTTTCGCCTTACCAATCAGCTGGCCGATGTTTTCCATCGTGATATGGAGCTGGCGTCCGAGCCCTACTCCAACCAGGCTTTCCTCCCCGCGGATAGCTGCCGTACCGGAAATATAAACGATCCGCCGGTCATCGAAAGTCATGCTTTTGGCCCGTTCGAACTTCGGAGTGGCTTTCTTCTGCTGGGCAGCTTCGAGGACCTGGTCCGAATAGGCGTGGGCGGCTATCTGCAATTTATTGTCGATCGGGGTGGCATAGCATTCGGAACGGGCGAACACGGCCGCATCCAAATCGACCAGTATGCCTCCCAAGTTGGCCCCGATACCGGTAGCAGCCGGATAACCGTTGCTCCAGTCCGTCTTTCCATAGAAATCGGCACGGGCGTTGTTGAACATCTGGTAATGCTGGTCCGGCCCGTCGAAGCGGGTGATCTGCTCGATGTAGTTCCACTGACGGATGATGCAGTTTACGGGGAAGCCTTCCCGGCGCATCACCTCTCCCATCATGTGGAATACTTCGGCGGACTGCTGCTGGATACCGAAGTTTATCACATCCCCATGGAGGCCACCGGCAAAGAGGAAACGGCCATCGGCATTTTCCAGTACGACATACGGGAAGCCGCCGTGACGGCGGAAGGTGATATGATCGTCTTCGTCCGCTTTGTAGCTATGGACTTCCAAGATCAGTCCGGCATTCAGAGGTGGCTGGGAAACATAACTCAATACCGGTTCATGATTCCCATAAAACTTACGGATTTTCTCACGCAGCATGATGCGGCGGGAGACGTATTGTTCGTTGTCGTTCGGCATGCCGAAGAATGCCAAACGGAGAATCTGTTCGTCTTGAGGCAACTGTGCCAGCAGGGCGTCTACCATTTCACCGAAAGTAGCCAGTCCGGTCGTATAAATATTATAATGTATTTTATCGCAATAGTTCATAAAGAGTTCACATATTCGGTTAATGCTTCGATATCTTTCTCTGAAACTTTCTTCTCGATGCCGTGTTTATGGACACTGAACACTTCCTTCATGGTAGCGGCACGTCCGTCGAACAAATAGGGAGCCGTACGCCACACTTCACGCAAAGTCGGAGTATCCCAACCTTTTTCGAACTCTATATCCTCACCTATGCGGTGGTATTTCATATCCGTATAATAAACACCGCTATGGCATTCCCCGCATTTCAGCTTTTCGAAAACCTTTTGCCCTTCCTTTGCCAAATCAGACAGCTCGCCATTCACCAAGTAAGGACTGGGCACGGGACGAAGTGATTTCAAATAGGCATCCACACAAACAGCATCTTCTTCCGAAACTTCAAAAAACTGGATGAAGTTGAATCCTGCCCGCACAGCCCGTTCCGCATGTTCACGGATACCGGAAATCATGTTGGGAGGAGTCACATGACTAAAGAGCATGCTCTTGCAGTTCTTGGAGTTGCCGACACCGTCGTTCATCAAGTCCCAGTTCATGCCATCCGTTCGTCCGTCTCCCGGATGGCAGCCATTACAACTCTGCCAATTCTGGAAGCAGTGTGAAGCATCGTTGAAGTAGCGTTCACCCTTGTTTTCAGCCGTTTCTTCACGTCCGGGATTCAGTTCGACAGACGTCACTTCGTTCGTATTGATATCCATGATGTTCAGGATATCGGCAAAGTAAGTCGGGATAATCAGCTTGTCACCGTTCAGGATCATATTGCGAGGACCGTTCCCCTCCAGCGGGATACGTTCGCGGAGGCCATACAAGAAAGTCAGGTCGTAGTCCAACACCGCCTTATTGGGATAGTTCAGAAATTTCTCCAACATCGCCTTATGGTCAATCACGCTGACCTCGTGCGTTCCCGAATGGGAGATGAAAACAGACTCGTCGTTGCAGGCAATGCTCCAGATACCGGCCGCACCCCGTTCGGGTTCATCCACGACGATGGCTCCCAGGAACTCCTGCTTGTCGACATCGATCACGCTGAAAGCACTCGTGTTCATCCATCCCTGCTGCAATTGAGATGTAGGGACGGTGAAACGCCCCAAGTTGTGCGATACATATATATATTTGCCGTCGGGAGTTATACAGATTCCCCGAAGGGCATTGCTTCCGTTTGCCAACTGGATGTCCTTCACCTTCGTGAAGCCATCCATTTCGATGACGGATACACACGCGGCCACATAATCGAGATCAGCCCGCTGTGCAGGAAGGAAGTTCGTGACGAACATATATTTGCCGTCCTTGCTGAACACGGCGGACTTCGGTTCGCGTAATACCTTCACCGTACGCATCACCTTCCGCGCAACCGGATCGATTTCGGAGATCGTAGTCTGGAACTGGTTACATACATATATATGCTTCTTGTCCGGACCGAACATCGGATGACATGCTCCCGAACCGGTCGGAATAGAAGCCTCCACCCTGCCCGATTCGAGCGAGAGGATCTGTAAATGGCCTGTCGTTCCGAATGTAGTCACATATGCCTTGTCGCCATCCAAAAGGATACCCGTAGGCGCTTCGTCCATCGGGAAAGAACGCAACAATGTCTTGCCATCAGGCGAAAAAACATCCACCCGCTTTACTCCTTTATCTGTCATCAGCAACTCACCTTTGGCGTTCGCCACGACATCTGTCGGGAAGAACGGTGGGTTGCCTGCTGAAGCAAAGGAGATGCAACAGCAGGCAAAACAAGCCACCAGTGAGTTTTTAAACATGTATTTTCGTGTGTTCATGGTATATTATATTTTTTTTGCTTTACTATATCCCAACTCAAGAGAAATCGTCTGGGCCACTTTCCTTATACAGTCTGCCGAAACACGTACGACCTCTTTCGACAGCCGGTCCTTAGGGCCTGAAATCCAAATTGCCCCGCAAGGATAACCCGTATAATTAAAGATAGGCGCTCCGATGCAAATCACACCGTTCAGTTCTTCCTCATTATCCATGGCATAACCCAATTTCCGGACCTTTTCAAGTTCCTCCAGATAAGCGTCACGTGTAGTAATAGTCCGGGCGTTGTAGCGTGTAAATTCCATATAAGACAAATATCGGTCCCGGACTGTATTCGGCAAATAAGCCATGATAGCCTTTCCCGGAGCCGAACAATGCAAATCGAAAGGTTTTCCCGGCGAGAGGATAAAACGGAACGTATGATGTCCCTGCGCCTGCTCGATAAAGATACCTTTCCGGTCCCCCAGCACGCCGAAGCATGCCGTCTCTTTCACTTGGTCGCGCAAATCGCGCAAACGAGGCAAAACAGTTTCCAGCAAATTGTGTTCATTCAACGATCTGAATCCCAAAGTTAGTAATTTACGGGATAACTTGTACCTTTTTGTGTCTTCATTATAGATCAAATAATCCAGACGAACCAACGTATTTAAAATACGGTAGGCCGTAGTCTGTGAAATATCAAGGGCGGACTTGATATCCTGAAGCGTCTCACCCTGGGTGTGAAGCGACAAGTACTCAAGTACAGCGATCCCTTTTTCGAGATTCGGAACCTTGTAGTTCTCTTCTGCTTTTTCCATATTTGGAATAACGCTTTCCATATTTGAAATATTGTTTCAGATTTGAATCAAATATAAAAGAGAGCGCATAAATGCAAGCAGGATGTTTGTAAAAATTAGTTAAGTATGTCGTAAAACACATTATAGTTGAAAGGTGAAAGTGAAAATGCAAATAGCAACTTTCAACTCTTCTTGTAGCTGACGATGGCCAGTATGTTAAAGAACACTACGAACAGGTAGATGATCCCCCTATTGCCTACCGACATCAACCCATATACAAGCCAGGCGATACAGGTACCTGTCGTGAGCAGGATAAAACCAATAATCCAATAATGTTCCAATATGTCTGACACACGCATCAAAAGCAATATAAAAAAACAGGAGCGCAACAGCTACACTCCTGTTTTAATATCTTTTAGAGATAAACCAAATCTTACTTATCTATTGTACGGGCGGGAACACCTTCGAAAGTCATTTTAACAGGATTTATAAATCCGTTCTCATCGAAAGTCATCCGGTCGATACAAGTCACACGGTGGTCGCGAGTATTGTCGTTCAGCGGGCGGCGATGGTAGACGATATAATAATCTTCAGTATTCGGAACATGCAATACGGAATGATGCCCGGCTCCTCGCGCGATTGTCGAATCCTGCTGGAGAATCGTGGCGATACGATTGAAAGGTCCGAAAGGCGAATCGGCAATCGCATAAGCGACACAATAATCGGGACCTGTCCAGCCCCCTTCGCTCCACATAAAATAGTACTTACCGTTCTTCTTGAACATGAACGGACCTTCCACATATTTATCCGGTGTCACTTCCTTGTAGACCGTCCCGTCTTCAAAAGGAACCAACCCGGTGAAATCGTCGTTCAGGCGAACGACATTACAATGTCCCCAACCGCCGTAATACATATAGTAGCGGCCATCATCGTCACGGAAAACGAACTGGTCGATCGGCTGTGCCCCGTTTACGATCTCGTTGATAAGCGGTTTGCCTAACAGGTCCTTATACGGACCTTCCGGGCGGTCGCTGACGGCAACCCCGATTCCTCCTACTTCACCTTCATGCACGTCGTTGGCCCCGAAGAAAAAATAATATTTGCCATCCTTATGGATGATAGACGGCGCCCACATGGCTTTCTTCGCCCATTTCACGGCGGAGGTATCGAGCACAGATGAATGTTTCGTCCAGTTCACCAAATCCTTGGATGAAAAACAGTCAAAATAAGTCTGCTTCTCATACGCATCGCTCCAGGTCGGGAAAACCCAATAGGTATCACCATAAATGATCCCTTCCGGATCGGCATACCAGCCCTCGAATATCGGATTACCACTGGTCACGACATCAGCAACAGCCTTCTGTTGCTGTTTCGGCTGTCCGCACGAAACTAATGCGGCAGCACACAATAGCACATATAAACTTTTTTTCATTTATGAGTTAGATTTTTTCTGTTCCATATTCTTAGCCAGCCCTCCTTCGGATGTTTCCTTATAGAGACTCGGCAGGTCGTTTCCGGTCTGACGCATCACTTCCACCACCTGGTCGAAACTTACCCGGTGCTTGCCATCGGAGAAATTGGAGAAGGTATTCGCATCCAGCGCACGGGCTGCCGCAAAGGCATTGCGTTCGATACAAGGAATCTGTACCAACCCGCAAACCGGGTCGCAAGTCAGTCCCAAGTGATGCTCCAGCCCCATCTCGGCCGCATACTCGATCTGTGCAGGCGTCCCCCCGAACAACTGGCTGGCCGCAGCAGCTGCCATCGCACAAGCCACACCGACCTCTCCCTGGCATCCTACCTCGGCCCCGGAAACGGATGCATTCGTACGGACCACATTACCGAACAACCCGGCTGTCGCCAACGCACGCAAGATACGGGAGTCACGGAAGTCGCGGGACTCTTTCAGATGGTAAAGCACAGCCGGCATGACACCGCACGAACCGCAGGTCGGGGCCGTCACGATCTTGCCTCCGCAAGCGTTCTCCTCGGAAACGGCCAGAGCATACGCATAGACCATCCCACGGCTTTTGATACTGCTGCCGTAACCTTTGGCACGGATCATATAGTCGGATGCCTTACGCCGGATTCCCAGACCGCCGGGCAAGATGCCTTCGGCTTCGAGGCCGTTACGGACCGCTTGTTGCATCACTTCCCATACTTCGGCCAGATAGTCCCATATCTGCGGACCTTCGCACTGTTCGACATATTCCCAGTAGGAATGGCCGGTTTTTTCACACCAGGCCTGTATATCCTTGATAGTATGCATTTCGTAAACCTGGCCCTGCGTCAACTCGTTGTAGGTTTCGTTTGCCAACGTCCCTCCCCCGATACTGTAAATCGTCCAGTTATCCAGTTCCTCTCCGCTTTCGTCAAACGACTGGAAGAGGATGCCGTTCGGATGAAAAGGCAGGAACACCTTCGGTTCCCAAGTGATATTGGTCTTGGCCACCGGGCTCAACACTTCGAGAATTGCCGCATCCGTCATGTGGCCTTTGCCTGTAGCCGCCAGGCTCCCATAGAGCGTAACATTAAAACGTACGGCTCCCCGATTACGTTCCAGGAACATCCGGGCAGCACGCATCGGCCCCATTGTGTGGCTACTGGACGGCCCGTGACCGATCCTGTATATTTGCTTGATCGATTCCATTGTTTTGAGATTTATGAGTTATCATTTGTAATTTATGATTTATAGTTTATGCATTGATGATAAATTATAAATCTTTTCACACTTTCAAAAATATATTCCGCTTATAAAGCAGCCACAAAATTACATAAATAATCAATGCGTTCGACGCTGCAATCAAAGCCGGATAATAATTTCCTGTATATTGTTCGAGGCCATGAAAAAGAGAAGTTCCTATACATCTGAAACTAATCACGTTAGCCAGCATATAGGCCATGATCGAATTCATGCCGTAGACTTTCAACCAAGTCAGGTTCTTCCGGTGTCCCTTATAATCGATCCAATAATAGAACAAGCCCATCAACAGGAAACAATAGCCGCTGCTGACCAACACCATCGAGCTCGTCCATATCTTCTTGATCACCGGCAACTGCAAGCCCCACAGCCAGCCCAGCGCAACCATTATCGCACCGATTCCTAACAGCCATTGCCATTTGTGCTTCCGGTCCATTCCGCTCTTCAAGATATACCCGGCAAAAACTCCGGTCAGCACCGTCACGCCAAAGTTCAGGCTGCTTAATATCCAGGTATAACGATAAGATTCGGCAAATACGATCTGTCCGTTCTCCACAACAGCAGCATCGCGGAATCGTCCCAGGACCGTACGGTCCACCCATTCCGCCAGGTTACCGTCCGGCGTGTAGTTGCCACCTCCATAACCATCGACCGTAATAAATTGCATGGCTCCCCAATAGGCTAACAACAAGGCGACCGCCGTCCCGATTTGCACGGACAGACGCACATGCAGGAACAGCATTGCCGAAATCAGATAGCCCATCGCAATTGCCTGCAATGTGTTCGAATAAAGATAAATCCGGTCCGGGTCCAATCCTAAAAGATTTCCCTGGCACATCATACCGAAGATCCAGAGCAAGGCCACCCGCTTGACGATACGACGGTAGACCGCCCATTTATCCGGCATCACTTTATATCGGGAAAGGGCGAACGGCATCGACACGCCCGCCATAAACATGAAGAGCGGCATCACCAAGTCCCACGAAGAGAACCCCTCCCACTGCACATGCGAGAAGCACCACAAAAAATCGTTATACCAAGGCGCATCTATCGCACGTCCGAGAGGATGCAGAACCCCTTCCAGCGCCACCAGGCAAAACAAATCGAAGCCACGTAACACGTCGAGCGACTCCAGGCGTTGATAAGATGGTTTCATGATGATTTATGATTTATGATTTATGATTTATGATTTATGATT
>ULSB01001565.1_pt1 | contig 38191 bp, 27 predicted proteins | sample 1955741 | NCBI WGS metagenome assembly ULSB01 (sample SAMEA4835691, study PRJEB28245) | human gut metagenome | biome: gut microbiome; material: fecal sample | place: Denmark | collected 2008
TAGAAATCATTCAATCGGACTTGGCATAAATTTTTCAAGCCAACTGTGTATATCATATTTCATCTTTACCATATCAGGAATCAGAGTACTTGGTTGTTGCATAAATTTTTGAATTTCTGCAATATTCAATTCTTGTAACAAAAAAATATTTGATTTTTGGTAAAAATCAAACTCTACAATCCATGGATTATTGGTTAGTAATTTCTTATTATAAAATAAAGCTTCTAATGGCCTCCTTGTCAATCCGGATTGTCCCACTTGATATATATCTATAATGCACCTACTTTTCTTGACATACTCCAAATATTCTTCATAAGATATATATTCATTTTTATTATGCGGTATTACATATTCTACAATATACCCAGCGTTTTCCAATAATAATTTCAACTGTAACAAATACGGTTCTCTATCTTTCGGCTCTCCACAAAAGAAAAAATCAATATTTACAGATTCTTCTTTTTGCTCTTTAGGAAAACGGAGAAAAGGAGTATGATAAGTCATCCCATATTCTTCAGCATCCTTTTTATCAAATGTAACCAACTCATATCCCATTCTTTTAATCTTAGATAATTCTTTATATGGTTTTTTCCCTTTAAAAAGAGGATAAATAGGATTCCCAAACCAATTATATTTCTTTGTTTCCTTCGGAAGAAGATTCTTTATCATTCCTAAAGCACGCATATTTATTCTTTCAAAAATCAACAAATTATCTTCAGGCTTTATTTGAGAAATACTCAAAAGAAATTCTTTATCAAACCAAATCTTCAATATCCATATTGGCAAAGGTATATTTCCCACAAAAAGAAAACGTGTAATTTTAAGAAAAAAATTTTTAGGAGCAGCTAATTGATCCGGTATAAAAACAACATTCATCTCTTTTTCTATATTTCCAAAAAGATAATTAGTTGAACTTCCAACTGTATTAATAATAAATAATTTACCCTTCTTCATACTATGAAATCATTCTAAAAAAAGACATTTATAATTATACAATTTTTGATACCATCTATAATTTAAAAGTCGACATTCAATACAGTCAAATAAAATATTTTCCACTTTGGAGAAGATAGTCCTTCTAATCCATTCAACAAAAACAGATCCCAAAAATGTTACGAGTAAAACAAAGGAAAAAACAAAGAAAAACAAATTATTATTTTGATACTCTACAAGAGTAGAAGAAAAATATCTAATAAATAAATTATGTACCAAATAAACAGGGAATACATAACTTGCTATACAATTAATTGTTTTAGAGCAATGATGATTCTGCAAAAACAAATAAAACATTGAAATCGAGATAAGAAGGATAAATAAATTATTATCACGTGAAAATCTTAATATTATATTTCCATTAAATAAAGTCAGCATTGTATTCAGTAAAAAGACAATAAATACACTTATTATACATATCTTCTTATAATGTAATTTTATAAATTCAGAAAATCCATAATATTTTAAATACTGTCCTAATAAATAAGATAACATAAGGTTTGGTAAACCTTTTCCAAAATCATTTTGAATTTCGATTAATAAAAAAGTTGGTCCTAAAACAAAAAACACCCCAGATACAAACAATAAAAGTTCGAATTTCTCACGTGAAAGAACTAATACTAAACGATTCAGAAAAGGAGCAAAGCAAAATATTACAATATATATAGCTACAAACCAGTACAAACGGCCAAAAGTAGGAAATGCAAAAGAAATTTTATCCAGCAAATGAAAATGCTCATGAAAATATAGTGTATAAACAGTAAATGACAAAAAAGAATAAAAACATGTAACAACAAGTAAATTAAACAATTTTCGTACATTAAAAGAAATACCAAAATATCCCGAAATTAGAATAAATAAAGTCACACCTGCATTTCCTATACTATTAACAGCTAAAATAATTCCTTTATTTAAAACATTCTGTGTAGAAAATATTTCACCACATATATGCATTGAAACAATCATTAAAATACAGATTATTCTCAGTAATTCTATGTTAGTTTGACGTTTCTTCATTTTGGGGATATACTTACCAATAAATATTCTATTACCTCTCTAAAAATCGTAGATTTAAGCACATACATGCATGTACTATACAAAATAGTTACTAATAATATTTTAAGAACAAACAAAATATATGGATTAGAAATCCATATAGTAAAAATAGAGGTAACAACTAATACAAATATAACTATTACACAATAGGGTAAGATGTCTCTAAGAACATCTATTAGACTTATCCTTATACATTTATTCACAAAATAATGCCATACAAACATCCATAATAAGTTAACTACAACAAATGCCATAACCATATAAAAAATCCCCATTGATAACATACTACTAATAATAATCAATTGGACCAATCCCAATGTAATTGTACTGTACATATATATATCTGACTTTCCTCGACTCAATAAGACATGTGTATATAAGCTACTAATAGGTATCACAGCTCCCCATACACACAATAATTGCATTATAGGAACACAAGGCAACCACTTATCAGACACTGTTATCATAATGAACTCCGGAGCTACAAATGCAAGTCCAAACATCGCCGGAAAAGAGATAAAAGAGGTAAAACGCAACATTTTACGAAATATTTGACGTTGTCGTTCTGCATCCAATATAACTTCTGATAAAACAGGCAAGGAAACATTTCCAACCATACTTCCAATAAAAGAGGAACCCATAGTCATCCATTTATTCCCTTGAGTAAAATACCCTACTTGGTCTGGTTTATAAAAACGTCCTAATAGTATGGAGAAAATATTTGCATTAATTTGTCCAAATATACTTGTAAAGAACACCTTTATTCCAAAAGAATACATTGCCTTTAATGGTTTAAAATCAAATGTAAACGTTGGTCTCCATTTTACATAATACCAACGTAGTGAACTACCCACAAAAGCATGAGAAACCGTTTGTATGGCAATACCCCAATAAGCAAACCCCCTGAATGCAAGTATGACACCTATAGTTCCGGATATGAATAAAGCCGAAACCTCTATCTTCATCCTCTCCTTTATCATTAATTTCTTTGTCAACATAGCAGAATGTGCTATTGACGTAGAACTAATCAATAACCAAAGGAAAAGAATACGTGACAAATTTGTTAATTCTGGTTGTTCGTAAAAATCTGCAATCAATGGAGCACTAAAAAACAAAATTATATAACAAATGATTCCAACTGTGAAACTAAACCAAAAGACAGAATTATAGTCCTCATGTCTGACCTCTTGTCGATTTATTAAAGCTATACTGAAACCACTATCCTGTAAAACAGATGCTACTCCCATAAAGATACCAAGCATCCCTATAAGACCATAGTCATCAGGAGATAACAAACGAGCTAAAAAAACACCAAATATGGCATTCAACACCTGTTGGGTTCCATTACTCAGCCCTCCCCAGAAAAGTCCCTTGGCTGTTTTTTCTTTCAGAGTTTGTTCTGCCATTTATTATTTCATTCCTTTAAAAATTTTCAATAGCAGAAATAAGCTCTTCTGATTGATGGCTTAACGCATCAAATATTTCCGCATCATAAGACAATTTTTCTTTATCGACAAGGATCAGCAAGCCGATGTCCGAATCCAGCCCTACATTCTCCTTAGCTTGCGAACCATAAAAATTGATATCCACTTCAGGTGCTATAGGGTGAAACAAATCACTGACTTTATGTATTAATTTTGATCTTTGCATTATTCCTTACATTCCTCCGATTTTCCTTTCTCCAATCTCAATCCACTCTTCATAATTAAGCGAAGTCAGGACAGAATAAATATTATCCGACTGATACAAACTTTTGGTTCGAATGGCCCGGATTATCCGGGATTAAAGGGATTAACAAACCATATCCAACTAAGTCACTCATATACTGTTTGATGTCCTTTGGGGTAATAAGACACTCCCAAATAATACAAATATTTAAACACAATCGCATTACACAGATCACTGATGCTCCCTTCAATAGCTACGGCGTCTTTTTCTTCAATAGAAAAGGCATAAACCTGACGATAAAAAGCGGGTTGTCGCTTACTTTCTGTTTATTATTGATTTGATTCCAAAAAGATTGGATAATCTTATCTATCTCCCTATGCAATGATAAACAAAGCCATTCTCCTCCAACTCCTTCACATCATAAATGTTCCGGCCATCCAAGATCAGCGGGGTTGCCATCAGTTTTTTGACGGCCGACCAGGAAGGCATCCTAAATTCTTTCCATTCCGTGACGAGCAGGAGGGCGTCGGCATCCACTACCGCGTCATAGATGTCTTTGGCATAGTGGAGGGTGTCTCCCAAACGACGGCGGGTTTCCTCCATCGAGACAGGGTCGTAGACATACATTTCACAACCGGAAGCCAATAATTTATCAATCAAGACCAGAGAAGGGGCTTCGCGCATATCATCGGTTTCCGGCTTGAAGGCCAGGCCCCACATAGCGATCCGTTTGCCTTTCAGATCGCCTTTGAAATAATCGTCCAACTTGCGGAACAAGATGGATTTCTGCTCTTCGTTGACCGCCTCGACCGCTTCTAGGATACGCATCCGGTAACCGTTCGACTTGGATGTTTTGATCAACGCTTTTATATCTTTTGGGAAACAGGAACCTCCATAGCCGATACCGGCATACAGGAAACGGTTGCCGATACGGGCATCCGAGCCAATCCCCTTACGCACCATATTCACATCAGCACCGACAATCTCACACAGGTTCGCAATATCGTTCATAAAGCTGATACGGGTAGCCAGCATGGCATTGGCCGCATATTTCGTCATCTCGGCGGATGGTACATCCATGAAAATCACACGGAAGTTGTTCAACAGGAACGGACGGTACAAACGAGTCATCAGCTCCTTTGCACGTTCGGATTCGACACCGACGACCACACGATCCGGACTCATAAAATCCTTGATGGCCGCACCTTCTTTCAGAAATTCAGGATTCGAAGCAACATCGAACTCAAGCGGCAAACCCCGTTTATCCAGTTCTTCCTGGATCGCCTCACGGACCTTACGGGCCGTACCTACCGGAACGGTGCTCTTCGTCACGACAAGGAGATGTTTGGCCATGTTGCGACCGACGGTACGGGCTACTTCGAGCACATACTTCAGGTCGGCACTACCGTCTTCGTCGGGCGGAGTACCTACAGCGCTGAAGAGGACTTCGACCTCATTCAGGCATTCTGTCAAATCGGTTGTGAAATGGAGACGGCCGGCTTGCTGGTTGCGGTGAACCATCTCTTCAAGGCCGGGTTCGTAGATAGGGATGATACCTTGTTTCAGGTTTGTGATCTTTTCGGCATTTACGTCGACGCAGAAAACTTCGGTTCCCATTTCTGCAAAACATGTACCGGTGACAAGCCCCACATAACCTGTCCCGACGATAGCTATTTTCATGATTTTATAATCAAATAAAAGTTACGATTAAGTGTTTCCAAATAAAGTTTCGGATACACAAAGGTCCGTCACTCCCACACAAGGAACAACGAAAACGCCACAAAGATAAGAAATTGGAATCATTACACACCTTAAAATCGAGTTATTTGTACAAAAGGACAATACAGAGATAAAAGCACAATCCCTTTCATTCCATCGACAAACCATTACGATCCGTTTCAATTCCGATGCAAAATAGACGCCAAAGATTTTATGGGCTCAAGGAGAGAAAACATTTTCTTCTTGCCAACCGGCACTAAAAATGAATTAATTGTGTAAATTTGCCGTTCAAACTAAATGACCGATGAGCGTAGTAATTAAAGAAGTTACCAGTAAGAAGGAACTCAAAAAGTTCGTAAAGTTCAATATCGAATTATATAAAGGCAACCCGTATCATGTGCCCGGCCTGATCGAAGAAGAGATGGTGACGTTGGATAAAAAGAAGAATCCGGCGTTCGAAGTGTGTGATGCCATCTACTTTTTAGCATATAAAGACGGGAAGGTTGTGGGACGTATCGCAGGGATGATCAACCGCCGGAGCAATGAGACGTGGAATCAGAAACATGCACGCTTCGGGTTTGTCGACTTTATCGACGATATTGAAGTAGTGGATGCTTTGTTCGGTGCCGTAGAGAAATGGGCGAAAGAGCAAGGCATGGACGCGCTGCACGGGCCGATGGGTTTTACTGATATGGACCACGAAGGAATGCTGATCGAAGGGTTCGACCAGATCGGAACGATGGCGACCATCTACAATTATCCTTACTATCCGAAGCAAATGGAACGTATGGGATATATGAAAGACCAGGACTGGCACGAGTTCAAGATCTATATACCGGACGGAGTGCCGGAAAAACATCTGCGTATCGGTGAGATCGTAAAGAAGAAATACGGACTGAAGGTTATGAAGTTTAAGAACGCGAAATCGATCATGCCGTACGCGCAGAAGGTGTTCCGGACATTGAACGAGTCGTACGCGCCGTTATACGGCTTCGCACGTCTGACTCAAAAGCAGATCGACTACTACATCAATATGTACATTCCGATGCTTCGCTATGACCTGGTGACGCTTATCGTCCGTGAGGAAGACGACGAAGTGGTCGGTTTCGGAATCTCGCTTCCCAACCTGTCCAAGGCTATGCAGAAAGCGAAAGGGCATCTTTTCCCGTTCGGTTGGATTTATCTGCTGAAGGCTTTGAAGAGCAAGCCGAAAGTGATCGACCTCTACCTGACGGGTGTCTTGCCGGAATATCAAAGCAAAGGCGTGAACGCATTGCTGTTCAACGACCTGATACCTGTTTACAAGAGTGTCGGAGCTATTTATGCGGAAAGCAATCCGGAACTGGAAACAAACAATGCCGTACAGGCACAGTGGGATTACTTCAAACGCGAGCATCACAAAACAAGAAGAGCATACATTAAACAGTTGAAAGGGAAGAGTTGAAAGGGGAAAGTGATTCTTTATTCTTTTATTCCCAGTCTTTCAATTTTCAACTTTCAATTTTCAACTTTCAATTTTCAAAATGGACGAACTAAATTCAACAATGCAACAGCCGACAGCGTACAACGATGACGATATCAAGACGCTTGACTGGATGGAACATATCCGTCGCCGTCCCGGTATGTATATCGGGAAATTAGGAGACGGTAGTTATGCCGATGACGGTATTTATGTATTGCTGAAAGAGGTGCTGGATAACTCCATCGACGAATATATGATGGGTTACGGTAAAACCATAGAAGTGACCGTCGAAGAAGGCACCGTCTCCGTACGCGACTATGGCCGCGGCGTTCCGCTGGGCAAGGTGGTCGATGTCTCCAGCAAGATGAATACCGGAGCAAAGTACGATAGCAAGGCTTTCAAAAAGTCGGTCGGATTGAACGGAGTCGGAATCAAAGCCGTAAATGCGTTGAGCAGCTATTTCCTGATCACCAGTTACCGGGACGGCGAATGCAAGCGGGTAGAATACAACAAGGCAGTCATCACGGAGGAAACCCCGATCTGCCCGACGGAGGAGGCAAACGGGACGCTCACCTATTTCATCCCAGACAAAGAGATATTCAAGGATTACCAGTATAAAGACGAATATATCGAGAGTCTGCTGAAGAATTACGTGTTCCTCAACTCCGGACTGACGATTGTCTTCAACGGCAAGAAGTTCCATTCACGCAACGGCCTTGTGGACCTGCTGAACGAGAACATGACGACAGAGCCTTTATATCCGATCGTCCACCTGAAGGGAGAAGACATAGAAGTGGTCATTACCCACAGTAACCAGTACGGAGAAGAATATTACTCGTTCGTCAACGGGCAACATACAACACAGGGAGGTACGCACCTTTCCGCCTTCCGCGAAGCGTTGGGACGTGTCATAAAGGAATATTACAACAAGAACTTCGAATACTCGGACATTCGCGCCGGCGTAGTAGCAGCCATCAGCATCAAGGTGGAAGAACCGGTGTTCGAAAGCCAGACAAAGACCAAGTTAGGCTCGAAAGACATGGGACCGGACGGACCTTCGGTCGGCAAGTTTGTCGGGGACTTCATCAAGAAGGAATTGGACAACTACCTGCACAAGAACGCAGAGACATCTGACGCCCTGCTGCGTAAGATCCAGGAATCGGAAAAAGAACGCAAAGCGATCGCCGGTGTGACCAAGCTGGCCCGCGAACGGGCAAAGAAGGCCAACCTGCACAACAAGAAACTGCGCGACTGCCGTATCCACCTAAACGACACGAAAGGCGACAATCTGGAAGACAGCTGCATCTTCATTACCGAGGGAGACTCGGCAAGCGGTTCTATTACGAAAAGCCGCGATCCGAACCTGCAAGCGGTATTCAGCCTTCGCGGCAAACCGTTAAACAGTTTCGGACTGACGAAGAAGATCGTATACGAAAACGAAGAATTCAATTTGCTACAGGCTGCATTGAACATAGAGGATGGATTGGAAGGCTTACGTTACAATAAGGTGATCATTGCGACCGATGCCGATGTGGACGGTATGCATATCCGCCTACTGCTGATCACCTTCTTCCTCCAGTTTTTCCCGGATCTGATCAAGCGGAACCATGTCTATATCCTGCAAACACCACTGTTCCGTGTACGCAACAAGCAGAAGACCTGGTATTGCTACAGCGAAGAAGAGCGTGTGAACGCAATCGCTGCCGCCGGAAAAAACGCCGAGATCACCCGGTTCAAAGGTTTGGGAGAGATCTCACCGGATGAGTTCAAGCATTTTATCGGAAAGGATATCCGCCTGGACCCGGTAACCATGAAGAAAGAGGACCTTGTGAAAGATATGCTGGAGTTCTATATGGGCAAGAATACGATGGAACGACAGAACTTTATCATAGATAACTTAGTTGTAGAAGAAGACGTTATCAATTGATAATTGACAATAAATTGAGAATATGGATAATACGATAAAAACAGGGGAGGGACAGGAATCGACCGATAATTATCAATTGTCAATTGCCAATTGTCAATTAAAAAGGATCGCTCTTTTCCCCGGAACGTTCGATCCTTTCACGATCGGGCACGAATCGCTGGTAAGCCGAGGACTCGAACTGGTGGACGAGATCATCATTTCGATCGGTATCAACGACACGAAGCGAACCTATTTCTCACTGGAGAAACGGCTGGAGGCGATCCAAGAGCTCTACAAGGACGAACCGCGCGTACGGGTCATGTCGTACGACTCCCTGACGGTCGATTTCGCCCAACAGATGAATGCCGGGTTTATCCTGCGCGGTATTCGTACGGTGAACGATTTCGAATATGAAAAGAGCATAGCCGATGTGAACCGCAAGTTGAGCGGGATTGAGACATTTATTCTTTTTACGGAACCGGAACATACGCATATCAGCTCCAGCATCGTGCGGGAGTTGCTGCGTTACGGCAAAGATATTTCCCAGTTTGTGCCGAAAGGGACAAACCTTTATTAAAAAATAAAAACAATGAAACGAATTTTACTTCCACTCCTTATATTGAGTGTATTTGCCGCCTCGATGTCGGCACAGCGCGGTAACAACATAGATGCCCGCAAGCTCCAGTTGGCCCTGTATGCCATCTCCAACCTATATGTAGACTCTACAAGCGAAACGAAGTTGGTGGAGGACGCCATCGTCGGCATGCTGGAAAAGCTGGACCCTCACTCTACCTATACGGACCCGGAAGAAACGAAAGAGATGACGGAACCGTTGCAAGGTAACTTCGACGGGATCGGTATCCAGTTCAATATGCTGACGGATACTTTATACGTGATCCAGGTAATTCCCGGCGGGCCTTCGGAAAAGGTCGGCCTGATGGCTGGCGACCGCATCATCATGGTGGACGACACGCTGATTGCCGGCGTCAAGATGAAGAATACGGATGTGATGAAACGCCTGCGCGGTCCGAAGAATACGGAAGTGCGGGTAAAGGTCCTGCGCGGCGGAGTGCCCGACCTGATCGAGTTCAAGATCACACGTGGAAAGATTCCGGTATACAGCCTGGATGCCGCTTACATGGCGGATAAGACTACCGGATACATCAAGCTGAACCGCTTTGCCGCTTCGTCGGCCGACGAATTCCGGGAAGCACTGGAGAAACTGAAGAAACAGGGAATGAAGAACCTGATCCTCGACTTGCAGGGGAACGGCGGGGGATATCTGAATATCGCGATCGACCTGGCCGACGAGTTCTTAGGCAAGGACAAGCTGATCGTTTATACCGAAGGAAACAAACAACCGCGCGAGGAAGCCAAGTCTTCGGCCCGCGGAGGGTTTGAAGAAGGACGTTTGGTTGTGCTGGTAGACGAAACATCCGCATCCGCCAGTGAAATCCTTTCCGGTGCGGTGCAGGATTGGGACCGTGGCGTGGTCGTAGGCCGCCGTACGTTCGGAAAAGGGCTGGTACAGAAACCGATCCCGATGCCTGACGGCTCAATGATCCGCCTGACGGTTGCCCGCTATTATACGCCTACAGGCCGTTCTATCCAGAAACCGTATGTCAACGGCAACCAGGAGCAATACAACCATGACTTGATCGACCGCTACAACCGGGGCGAACTGATGAGTGCGGACAGCATCCATTTCCCCGATTCGATGAAGTACAATACGCTGGAGACGAAACGCATCGTGTATGGCGGCGGCGGTATCATGCCGGATGTCTTTATCCCGGTCGACACGTCGCGCTACACGGATTATCACCGTAACGTCGTAGCGGCCGGTCTGGTGAACCGCATCGCCATGAATTATCTGGACCGCCATCGTGCCGAACTGAACAAGAAATATCCGAAGTTCGCCCAATACAAACAGAACTTCAACGTGACAGACGACATAATGCAAGAACTGGTCACACTGGCTAAAGACGACAAGATCGAATTCAACGAAGAGCAATACAACCGTTCCAAGCCGCTCATCATGCTCCAGATCAAGGCGCTTATCGCACGCGACCTGTATGATATGGCCGAATACTTCCAGGTCATCAACGACGACAACGAAAGCTTCCAGGAAGCCTTGCGCCTCATCAACGACGAACAGCGGTACAAAAAAGAATTGGGACGGTAAACCTATTATCGATAATACTTCCTATATTTGTATTCATCAACGAAAAGAAAGGAACACAAAAGATGGACACAACGATGAAAACGATAGAACTTACTTTGCCGGATTCGGAATTGTCTTTCATTAAGACAATAGCGAAGAAATTCGGATGGACTCTGACAACCAAACACACAAAAACTCAGAAAAGTCTTGATGAAGGCATTGCCGATATCAAAGCCGGGCGTGTTCGCGAAGTTTCTACGGATGAATTAAAACAAATGATGGGATTATGAGTTCATACACGATCCTAATCACTAAACGATTTGAAAAGGACTTGGAAATATGTAAGAAGAGGGGACTAAAACTTAGCCTCCTCTATACTGTAATAGAGCAACTCAAATTGAACGGGACATTACCAAAAAATATCGTGCCCACAAACTAAGTGGTAATTATGCTAACTATTGGGATGCCATATTAAAGGCGATTGGTTATTAATATGGGAGCAAAACGATGATGAACTCATTTTGATATTAACCTCAACCGGAACACATTCAGATTTATTCTAAAGGATTATGTACTGGACACTTTTTCTGACATTCGTCAAAATAGGGACTTTCACTATCGGGGGAGGATATGCGATGCTGCCCCTGATACAGCGGGAAGTGGTAGATAAAGGATGGCTTTCGAAGGAAGATTTCATCGACCTCTTCTCCGTAGCCCAGTCCTTGCCCGGCATTTTCGCCGTGAACATCTCTATTTTTGTAGGATATAAACTGAAAAAAGTGCCAGGTGGTATTGTTTGCGCTTTGGGAAGCATCCTTCCCTCCTTCTTCATCATTCTGGCTATCGCACTGTTCTTTACACACGTGCAGGACAACATATGGGTAGAGAAGGCGTTCAAAGGATTGCGTCCGGCGGTCGTCGCCCTGATTGCCGTGCCTTGCCTGACAACAGCACGTTCGATCAAGATGAGTTACAAAGAGCTGATTATCCCTATCGCTGCCGCACTGCTGATCTGGCAAGGAGGGTTGTCTCCTGTGTGGATTATTCTGGCGGCTATCATAGGAGGACTTGTTTACGGACTGAAAATAAAGAAAGACTGATATGATCTGGTTGCAATTATTCTATGTATATCTGAAAATCGGGATATTCGGTTTCGGTGGCGGCTATGCGATGCTCTCCCTGATACAGGCAGACGTGGTGGACCGCTACGGATGGATTTCGTCACAGGAATTTACGGATATCGTCGCCATCTCGCAGATGACCCCCGGGCCGATCGGGATCAACAGCGCCACCTATATCGGATATACAGCCATCCACAATGCCGGCTATTCGCCCGCGATGGCCGTATTAGGCTCCTGCCTGACGACATTTGCCGTCTGCCTGCCCTCTTTCCTGCTAGTGCTGGCCATCTCATACGCCTTTGCAAAATTCAGGAACAACAAATATGTAGCAGCCGCGTTCTACGGCCTTCGTCCGGCTACGGTCGGCCTGATTGCGGCAGCGGCTTTGCTATTGATGAATAGCGAGAACTTCATCGACTATAAAAGTTTCCTGATCTTCGGGGCTGCGTTCATCCTCACCTGGAAGTTCAAGATCAACCCGATCCTGATGATTATCCTGGCAGGAATCGCCGGGATGGTTCTCTATTGGTAAATTTTACCGCAAAAGTCAAGACTTTCGTAACAAGAAGTCAGGACCTTCAGAGTAAAAAACCTGGACTTCCACAATCAATATTCAGGACTTTCTATGGATAAACACCCTTATTTCAAGTCAGGCTTTCATCGATAGAAAGTCCTTCTTTGTCGAGGAAACGCTCCTCTTTTTCTAATCTGATTGTGTAGGCTTTCATCCTGTTGTAGTTTTGCTTTCGAAAAAGGTAAAAAGATTGTCAGGTTACAAAACGAAAGCATCATGAAACAGATTTCTTCCCTACTCCTCTCCTACCTGCTTCTCCTGCCCGCCGGGATGAATGCGGAGGAAGACGCACCCAAACAATGGACGCTTCGCGATTGTATCGATTACGCCCTGGAGCATAACATCACCATACAGCGGAATCGCATCAGCGCCGAGAGTACCCAAGAAGACGTAAAGACAGCCAAGGCGGATTTCCTGCCTTCCTTGAGCGGGAACATCAGCCAGCGCGTCGTCAACCGCCCGAACAGTGCAAGAGGCACCATCATCAGCGGCGATAACATCACGACAAGCGAAAGCAAAACCTCGTACAACGGTAGCTACGGCATCGACGCCAACTGGACCGTGTATAACGGCAGCAAACGGGTGAACACCGTCAAGCAACAGAAGCTGAACAACCGCATCGCCGAACTGAATGTGGACGAAAGCGAAAACTCGATCGAGGAAAGTATCACCCAACTGTATGTACAGATTCTCTACTCGGCCGAAGCCGTCAAAGTAAACGAATCGACACTTGAAGTAAGCCGGAAAGAGTTTGAACGGGGACAGGAATTGTTCAACGTCGGCAGTATCGCCTCAAGCGACCTCGCCCAACTGGAAGCGCAGGTAAGCAGCGACAACTACCAGTTGGTGACATCCCAGGCTACCCTGCAGGATTATAAGTTGCAATTGAAACAGCTTCTCGAACTGGACGGGGACATCGAAATGGACCTCTACCTGCCGCAACTGAGCGACAGCAACGTCCTGATCCCGCTTCCCGAAAAAGACGATGTCTACAACACCGCCCTCAGCCTGCGTCCCGAAATAGAAGCAGGAAAGCTGAACGTGGAGAGCTCGGACCTGAGCATCAAGATGGCACGTGCAGGATATCTCCCGACCTTAAGCCTCAGTGCAGGCATCGGAAGCACGAATGCCAACGGCAGCGACTTCAGCTTCAGCGAACAGGTCAAGCAGAACTGGAACAACTCGCTGGGACTGACCCTCAGCATCCCCATCTTCGACAAGCGGCAGACGAAAAGTTCCATCAACAAGGCCAAGCTGCAAAAGCAGACTAGCCAGCTGGACCTGCTGGACAACAAGAAGACACTCTACAAGACCATCGAAAACCTCTGGCTAGCCGCCAACAGCGCACAACAGCAATACGTGGCAGCTTCACAGAAGTTGAAGAGCACGGAAACCAGCTACTCTCTCGTCAGCGAACAATTCAACGTCGGCATGAAAAATACAGTAGAATTGCTCACGGAAAAAAATAACCTGCTAAGCGCACAACAGGAAACGCTCCAGGCCAAATACACGGCCATACTGAACGCAGGCTTGTTGCGCTTCTACCAAGGAGAAGAAATCAATTTATTCTGAGACATGACATTAGGGGTGAACCGCTAATGAATATATTCACTCTCTTTTTGTTTCGGAGGATGTGTCAAAATCCCCTTATCTCCGCGCTTGACGCAGGAACAAGGCACTTTTGGCACACCTCCCTTGCAAAAGGGATCGACATCCAGAAAGAAATAAAAACAGATAAAGATATGAACAAGAAGAAACTAATTATCGGTATAGTAGGCGTATTGGTCGTGGCCGGAGGCATCTGGTTCTTCACAGGCAAAACGTCGAAAGGCGGTATCCGGCTCGAAACCGCCAAAGTGGGCCGCAGTTCCATTTCGAACACGGTAACGGCAACCGGAACAGTCGAGCCGGTAACGGAAGTCGAAGTCGGCACGCAGGTGTCCGGTATCATCGACAAGTTGTATGCAGACTATAACGACGTGGTCAAAGCAGGGCAGTTGATCGCCGAAATGGACAAGGTCAACCTGAAAGCCGAACTCGCATCCGCCGAGGCACAGTTGGCTAGCAGCAAGAGCGAATTCGAGTACCAACAGAAGAATTACGCCCGCAACAAGATCCTCTTCGAAAAAAAGCTGATCAGCGACTCGGACTATGAAACGTCCACATACAACTATGAGAAAGCAAAAGCCGCCTACGAACAAAACCAAGCGGCAATGGTCAAAGTGAACCGCAACCTCGAATATGCGACGATCACCAGCCCGATCGACGGTGTCGTGATCAACCGCGCAGTTGAAGAAGGACAGACCGTGGCCGCCGGCTTCGAGACTCCGACCCTGTTCACCATCGCGGCAGACCTGACCAAGATGCAGGTGATAGCCGACGTGGATGAAGCCGACATAGGTAACGTAGAAAATGGGCAACGTGTCTCCTTCACCGTCGACGCCTATCCGAACGACGTATTCGAAGGTACGGTCATGCAAATCCGCCTCGGCGACAGCGAAAGCACCAGCAGCTCTTCTTCCACCTCGACCTCGACGGTCGTTACCTACGAAGTGGTGATATCGGCCGATAATCCCGACCTTAAATTGAAGCCGCGCCTGACAGCCAACGTGACGATCTTCACGCTGGAACGCGATAACGTACTGACAGTCCCGACCAAGTCACTCCGCTTCGTACCGGATGTACAAATGTTGACGCAACTAGGCTACATCGTCTCCGAAGCCGGCAAGGAAGCCCCTGCCGGGAAACGTCTCGTATGGATCAAGAACGGGCAGGAGCTGAAGCCGAAAGCCGTTACCGTCGGTTCCACCAGCGGAAACATGATCGAGATAACCGACGGCCTGAACGAAGGTGAAGAATTGGCTGTCGATCTCGAAGCCTCCTCCATTACTCCGGCAGCCGAAGCCGAAACGGAAAGAAGCCCGTTCATGCCAGGCCCTCCGGGAAGCAATAAGAACAAGAAGAGTGCCAAGTAGGGGCAGGCTTTATATATCTGCCCTCCAAACAAGGAGTACAACAATATGAAAGAGATAATCAAATTAGAAAACATCAAGCGTGACTTCAAGGTCGGAGACGAAACGGTCCATGCCTTGCGTGGCGTCTCCTTCACGATCTATGAAGGCGAATTTGTCACCATCATGGGGACATCCGGCTCAGGAAAGAGTACCCTGCTGAACACGTTAGGTTGCCTGGATACACCGACCAGCGGAGAATATTACCTCGACGGCACATCGGTCCGCACGATGGGTAAGAACGCCCGCGCCACCTTGCGCAACCGCAAAATCGGGTTCGTCTTCCAGAACTACAACCTGCTGCCTAAGACGACAGCGGTCGAGAACGTGGAGCTGCCCTTGATGTACAATCCGTCCTACAGTGCAGCCGAACGACACAAGAAAGCAGTCGAATCGCTGGTTGCCGTAGGTCTGGGCGACCGCCTGATGCATAAAAGCAACCAGATGTCCGGAGGACAGATGCAACGTGTCGCCATCGCCCGGGCGCTGGTAAACGACCCCGCCGTCATCCTCGCCGATGAAGCGACCGGAAACCTCGATACCCGTACCTCCTTCGAGATACTGGTTCTTTTCCAGAAACTGCATGCCGAGGGACGTACCATCATATTCGTGACCCACAACCCGGAGATCGCCCAGTACAGCAGCCGCAATATCACGCTGCGCGACGGGCATGTCACCTCCGACACAGTCAACCGGAACATCCTGAACGCGGCAGAAGCGTTGGCACGGCTACCGAAGAATGACGATTGACCTTGCCACCCTTCCGCGGGTGCCCCTTTATGCGAATACCGGAATCATCCGATATAAGCGGAAGGAGGCAAAGGTGTTTAAAGAGTAACTTATAAAACAACAAAAACAATGAACGGAACAAACCTAATAAAAATAGCTGTCCGGGCACTCGCCAATAACAAATTGCGCGGCTTCCTCACGATGCTGGGTATCATTATCGGCGTAGCCTCCGTGATCACGATGCTTGCCATTGGACAAGGCTCGAAACGAAGCATACAGGCCCAGATCAGCGAGATGGGTTCCAACATGATCATGATACATCCGGGGGCCGACGTGCGTGGTGGTGTCCGGCAGGATGCCTCCGCGATGGAAACCCTGAAACTACAGGATTACGAGGATATAGTCGACGAAACACGCTTTGTCTCAGCCGTCTCTCCCTCCGTCAACAGCAGCGGGCAGGCGATCTACGGCGCCAACAACGCCCCGACCACGGTATACGGCATCAGTCCTGACTACCTGGAGATACGACGCTACAAAGTCGAGGACGGCGACATGTTCACCGAACAAGATATCCAGACAGCCGCCAAAGTATGCGTAGTCGGCAAGACCGTCGTCGATAACCTCTTCCCCGATGGCGGCAACCCGGTAGGCAAGGTCATACGTTTTCAGAAATTACCTTTCCGCATCGTAGGCGTGCTGGAAAGCAAAGGATACAACAGCATGGGAATGGACCAGGACGACCTAATCTTAGCTCCATACACAACTATTCAGAAAAAGGTCCTGGCCATCACCCATCTGCAAGGCATTACCTGTTCGGCCCTCAAGGAGGAATACACCGACCAGGCCATCGACGAGATTTCTGAAATACTCCGCCGCAACCATAAGTTGAAGGAAAGTGACGATGATGATTTTACCATCCGTAGTCAGCAGGAGTTGAGCACGATGTTGACAAGCACTACGGATATGATGACCGTGCTGTTGGCGGCTGTGGCGGGTATTTCACTGCTCGTAGGCGGCATAGGGATCATGAACATCATGTATGTCAGCGTGACGGAACGCACACGTGAGATCGGCCTCCGCATGAGTATCGGAGCAAAAGGCATCGACATCCTGGCACAGTTCCTGATCGAGTCCATCCTGATCAGTGTGACAGGCGGTTTGATAGGTGTAGTCTTTGGAGTGGGCGCAGCCCTTGTCGTGAACGGGGTCGCCCACTTTCCGATCTACATCCAGCCCTGGAGCGTCATCCTGTCGTTTGCCGTCTGTACTGTCACCGGTGTATTCTTCGGATGGTATCCGGCCAAAAAGGCGGCACAGCTCGACCCGATAGAGGCAATACGTTACGAATAGCAGGCGGGAAGCATCGAGGGAAGAAGACGCTCTGCGTCAAGCATGCCTCATAGGTATGAGGCAACGTACCTCAAAGATATGAGGCAACTCACCTCATAGGTACGAGGCAATATACCTCATAGCTATTAGGCATGCTCGACGCAGAGCCTCTTCCATGACCGATGCCGCCTGGCGTTCGACAGAGAAACAACACTTCTTCCATGCCCGATGCTTCTCTGATATATAATAAACAGTATCTTTGCATAAATGGGAACAACAGAGACAATGCACACATTACCGGCTCCCCCCTTCAAAGGCATGGGGAAGCTGATCCATATCGCAGCCTGGGCCATCCTCTTCGGGCTGCCGTTTTTCTTCACCGGACGCGAGTCGCAGACGGTGACGGTCCTGAGCTACGTCCGCTCCATGATCGTCCCGCTGTCGTTCATGCTGGTGTTCTATGCCAACTATTTCGTGCTGATCGACCATTTCCTGTTCGCCAAGCGTCCCTGGAAGTTCTTGCTATGCAATGTCGTACTGATCGCTGCCTCGATGGGGGCCGTCCATCTGATGTTCGAACTGCTCCCGCATCCCGAATGGGAACATCCGAGGCCGGAAAGGGAATGGCAGGAGACGGTCGGTTTCTTCATGGTGAACGCCATGCTGTATATGCTGGTGGCAGGGCTAAGCGTCGCCATCAAGATGACCGGAAGTTGGTACGAGATGGAATCGTCCCGCCGGGAGTTGGAGAAAAGCCGTGCCGAAGCGGAATTGCAGAACCTGAAAAGTCAGTTGAACCCCCATTTCCTTTTCAACACGCTGAACAATATCTACAGCTTGATCGCTTTCAGCCCGGAGAAGGCGCAGGAGGCGGTGCACGACCTGAGCCGCCTGCTCCGCTACGTGCTCTACGACAGCAGCCAGCCGATGGTTCCGTTGGAGAAGGAACTCGATTTCATCCGGAACTATGTGGAACTGATGCGCATCCGCCTGCCGGAACATGTGAAACTCACGACCGACATATCGTCCGCCACATCTGAAACCCAGGTGGCACCTCTCCTTTTCATCTCCCTGATCGAGAATGCTTTCAAGCATGGGGTGAGCCACAACAAACCCTCTTTTATCGACCTGAAGATTCACCAGGAAGGGACACGGATCGTCTGCTCTATCCGCAACAGTGACTTCCCGAAAGACAACGGACAGGACAAGAGCGGTTCCGGCATTGGGCTGCAGAATCTCAGCAGGCGGTTGGAATTGCTGTATCCGTCGCATCATATTTTCACGTACGGGCAAAAAGGAGACGAATATGTTTGCCTGTTAGAATTGCAGGCATAAGGATTTATTGTATTTTTGTCCGGTACATCAATACAACAAATTATGACGTTAACATGTGCAATCATCGATGATGAACCACTGGCCATCAGTCTGCTGGAAAGTTATGTGGACAAGACTCCGTTCCTCCGCCTCACAGCAAAGTTCAACAGCGCCCTTGAGGCATTGCCCGTATTGAGCGCCCAGCCGGTAGAGCTGCTTTTCCTCGATATCCAGATGCCGGAGTTGAGCGGCATGGAATTTTCTCGGATACTGGAGGCAGATACCCGCATCATCTTTACGACGGCTTTCGAACAGTATGCCCTCGACAGCTACAAGGTGAACGCCCTCGACTATCTGCTGAAACCGATCAGTTACCCGGATTTCCTCAAGGCGGCCAACAAGGCGTTGCAATGGTACGAGCATATGCAAGCGCCTGCGGCAGAGATCGAGTCGATCTTCATCAAGACTGAGTATAAGCAGGTACAGGTCGAACTGCGCAAAATACTCTATATCGAAGGGCTGAAAGACTATGTCAAAATTTTTATCGAGGATGAACCGCATCCCATCCTTTCACTGATGAGCATGAAGTCGCTGGAAGAGATGCTGCCGGCAAGCCGCTTTATCCGCGTACACCGTTCCTTTATCGTACAGCCTGAAAAGATCAAGGTGATCGAACGGAACCGGATCGTGTTCGGAAAAGAATATATCCCGATCTCCGACAACTACAAACCGAGGCTTGTCGAATTCCTGGCGCAACGGTCACTCAATTTCAATTGACAATGGACAATTAACTTTGTTAAGATGATACGGCGTAGCCCAATTCTCAATTAATTAAAAAAGTTGTAACAGCAACTTTTCCAAAGCCCCAGTCATCCGGCTCATCGGGCAAGAATAGTTATTCGAGAAAACGGCTACCGCATACGTCTTTCCATCTTTCGTGATATAGCCGGCATAGCTCCTGACACCCGTAATGCCCCCGCTTTTCAGGTGGGCTTTTCCCTGCAACTTCGATCCTTTCAAGAAATTGCGCACTGATCCCTCTATCCCGGCTTGTGGTAAAGAGGCTATGAAAGCATCCGAAACAGCAGATTCCGTCGCCATATAGACCAACAGCTCTCCCATAAATCCGGCCGACACCTTATCTGCCGGAGCCAAGCCGCTGCCGTCGTTCATCCGGAGCGGAAAGACATCCAAACCTTTCTTCTCCCAATATTCTTTCACGACCTGCACACCACGACCAAACGAGGAGATCATCTCGTTCCTTCGCGGTTTGTATTGCAATCCGACCGTTTTGACCAAAGCATCCGCATATAGGTTATGGCTGACATGGTTGCATACGCTTGCTATCTCCCGCAGCGTGGGCGAATAGGTCGTGACAATCTCTTTCCTCTCTCCCTTCTTCCACCGGTTTTCCTCCACCTCGATACGGTAGCAGGAAGGGGACCCGTCCACCCGTATTCCCTTCTGCTGAAGCTGGTCCGTCAGATAGCGTGCCAAATATAAGGCAGGATCGGGGATATCTCCTTTCAAGACATACGCCTCCCGGTTCGCAGGCAGGACACCATACAGGTAGCGCACGTCATCGAGCGGAGCACCGATAATATAAGCGCTGTCCGAAGAAACCGGAGCGGCTTTCAGGTAGTTCTTAAACCGGATAAAAGGGATATCCGGCTCTGTCCCCTTTAGGACCGGCCGCGTCCCGGCAGCCCCAGTCTGCAAGGATAGCTTATACATATTGTCGAAGATGGAAATACCATAACTTCCGGGGGCATAATAATTTCCCATATCTTCCCGGAGCCATTTAATAGAGACGCCTTCGGTGTCGAAAATGCTTTCGTCCGATATGACCGATCCTGTTATATGCTCGATGCCGGCTTTCTGCAAAGCAGCTATCCAGGTTGACAAAAACTTGTTCTGCCCCGGTGCGAAATGCGAAGAGCCCAAGGAGGGATCACCGCTTCCTTTTATATAGAGGTTTCCCTCCAACGTGCCGTTTTCCAGTATTCCGTCATATTCCAACGTGGTCGGATAGCGATAGTCTTCTCCCAATATCTCAAGCGCTGTCGCCGTGGCTACCGTCTTCAACACCGAAGCGGGCGATTGCAGCCGGTCCGTATCATAACAGTAGACCGTTCTTCCCTCCTGCACATCTTTCACTACCAGAGAAAAAGAGGCTCCCCGCATATAAGGGGCCTGCAATAACCATTTGACGGGGGCGGGAGTCTGTGCACCGGCAAGCAAATGAAGGCAAATCAACAGGCAAAGCAGTACTATTTTGTTTCGTATCATCCTTTCTATTCAACTTTATTTTATCTTTGCCTGCAAAGATAAGAATTTAATATGAACCCATTGTTTGATAAACCGTTCACATTCGACAGGGTGGCACGTATTCTGTTCGGCCTGGCTGTTATCAGTGGTATTATCTATCTGATCGCCGTCCTGCGAAATGCTTTGTTACCATTCCTGATTGCCTGGCTGCTGGCTTATATGATGCAGCCGTTCGTCAAGTTCTTCCAGTATAAAGTCAAGCTGAAAAGCCGTTTGCTGTCTATCCTGGCCGTTCTCGTGTCTACCCTTCTGGTGATCTCGCTGGTGGGTGTCGTGATCGTCCCCTCTGTCACCCAGGAGTTCAACCGGACTTTGGAACTGATGCAGGAACATAACAGCGGCTACGGACATATCCCGATGATTCCGCAGTCATGGGCAGAGTATCTGGAAAAGAATATCGATCCGGACCAGTTGGCACAGCTCCTGAGCAAAGAGAACATAGAAAAGGCGGTCAAACAGATCGCTCCCAAAATGTGGATCGTACTGACCAATACTTTCTCCATTCTGTTCAGTATTACGATCGTGTTTGTAATCTTCCTTTACTTCATCTTTATCCTGTTGGATTATGAACGGATTGTCAACGGTTGGATCCGCCTGATTCCCGAACGTTACCGCCCCTTTGTCCAAGGGCTAGCCGACGATGTCGAATATAGTATGAACCGCTACTTCCGCGGACAGTCATTGATTGCCTTATGTGTCGGCATCCTCTTCGCCATCGGATTTAAGATCGTCGGTTTCCCGCTGGCCGTTATCCTAGGGCTATTCATCGGTTTCCTCAACCTCATTCCTTATATGCAAACGATCGGTATCATCCCGATGATCTTGCTGAGTCTCCTCAAAGCTGCGGAGACCGGAGAAAACTTTTGGCTGATCTTCGGATCGGGAATTCTCGTCCTTTGCATCGTGCAGTGCATACAAGACTTGTATCTCACTCCCCGCATTATGGGAAAGGCTATGGGACTGAATCCGGCCATCATCCTTCTTTCTTTATCCATTTGGGGAACTTTATTAGGTTTTATCGGCTTAATCATCGCTCTCCCCCTGACAACTCTCTTTCTCTCTTATTATAAACGTTTTATACTTATGGAAGAAGACCAGTCTCTTGTAGAGAAGCACGAGTTGTCAAAGGTCCAAAAGAAAAAAACATTCCCAAAAGAATAAAAAAACTTGCATCAGCTATTGCATATATAAAAAAAAGCCCTACCTTTGCACCCGCATTACAGAAGTAACGCACAGGATGATTCGCTAGCTCAGCAGGTAGAGCACATCCCTTTTAAGGATGGGGTCCTGGGTTCGAACCCCAGGCGGATCACCAAAGAAGGTCTTCAGTCTTGAAGACCTTCTCTTTTTTTACATAGTTCGAAATTAATTTTGTAACATCATTTTATGGCTAGACATACATTCGCCACCGTCGCGCTAGCCAACAGGATTTCAATGGAATCCGTTGTGAAAATGCTCGGACATACAGACATCAGGACAACAAAATATACACGAGGATTTTGGACCAGACCGTTTCCGAAGAAATGAAAGGGATAAGAAGCAAATTCTCGATCCGACAAAGGCTGAAGGACAAACGGACCACATTTGAAATCGCCCGTCTCAAGTACAATCATCCCATGAAATGATTGCACTTGAGATTAGAGAGCATATCAACAGGGCATTTGTTCTCACTTTTCATTTATTCTATTTGTCCAATGCAGTTCTTGTCTTACTTTCCGTCTTGTTTAGAGAATAACAAAGAGAATAGGCTGTTATTTTTTATTTAAAATATAATGCTCAGCCAAAAGACTTTGACTAATGGTTCCTTCTTTATCGGACAGCATTACTTGTCTATTATTTAGCATTCTATAATAGGTCTTTTCTCCTGAAGAAGGAGTGACTAATTCCATTATTGAATCCCCTATTATATGATATATACCACTAGTTTCAAATGTTGCATCTTCCCTCCCTATGTATTCGCTCTTCAAGGTATAGGTTTTATCTTCATTTATAACTAATATCGTTTTTATGCCTTCACAATCTGCTGCAGGAAGAGTTCCCTCATAAGTTCCAAATAAATTAGAAGTCTGGGCTTGGATTTCTGTTTTTATTTCGCTGTTCTTAATTGGGGCATTATTCTTCTGAGAAGAATTACAACTGATCATGACAACCCCAAATATAGCCCATAAAAAAATCATTTTCATAAAAAATCCTTTCTTTTTTAGTTATTATCAATATATCTGTATCATATCTCATTTTTTCGACTTTTCTCTAATATAGAATCAGTTAAACAGTATTTGGATACATTCAAATACTGTTTAACTGATTGCCACAAATATAATACATATATCTTTATTGCATTATTATTTTTTAATCCTATCTGCAAAATGTACGATGAAAAAATGGGGGGAATGGGTAGACTGCCAAGAAACCTGCCATCTACTTAACATAAGTCTCCGTACCCAGCAAACGCTCCGTAACAATAAGTGCTTCAGATGTTTGCAGACATACTACTTGTAATAATGCTTGAAACAGATGATATTTATGCTTGTTTCGAACTCACGTTATATTATGATTTTAGAACAAGAGTATTTTATTTTGTTCCAACAAAGTTTTAAGTTAATATGTAAATTTGCAAGCACATAATAATAAATAACATGTCTGAAATTGCACCTCTAATTTCCGACCTGGCAGTTATATTAATTGCTGCGGGAATAATTACATTGGTTTTTAAATGGTTGAAACAACCTGTCGTTTTGGGGTATATTGTTGCCGGTATTATTGCCGGACCTGCCGTACCTTATATACCAACAGTATCCGATCCTGCCAATATAAAAATATGGGCAGACATAGGCGTTATATTTCTTTTATTTGCCATGGGGTTAGAATTCTCTTTCAAGAAGTTGATGACTGTAGGAGGCACAGCCGTTATTGCATCTATAACCATAGTTTCCGGAATGATGTTTCTAGGCTATGCAGCAGGAAACGCACTTGGCTTCTCACATATAAGCAGCATATTTTTAGGGGGTATGCTTTCTATGTCATCCACAGCAATTGTATTCAAGGCATTTGATGACATGGGACTTCGAGGGCAAAAATTTACCGGAGTTGTATTGGGTGTTTTAGTTGTCGAAGATTTAGTTGCCGTTGTTCTGATGGTCTTGCTTTCGACTTTAGCAGTCAGCCAGCAAGTTGAAGGAATGGAAATGTTGAAAAGCATTCTAAAGCTAGGAGCGTTTCTTATATTTTGGTCATTACTCGGAATCTATCTTATTCCAAGTTTTCTAAAAAAGGTCAAACCGTTTCTTAACGACGAAACCTTATTGATCATAGCATTAGGATTCTGTCTGGGTATGGTTATGATTGCGACTAAAGCTGGATTCTCCTCTGCACTTGGAGCCTTCGTCATGGGATCATTATTAGCGGAAACTATTGAGGCCGAAAAGATAGAAAAGCTGGTAAAACCAGTAAAAGATCTGTTTGCTGCCATATTTTTTGTCTCTGTAGGTATGATGATACAACCGGACTTATTAATCGAATACCTTATCCCAATCTGTATCTTAACCATATTGGTAATCGTCGGACAAGTCTTTTTCGGAAGCCTTGGCATCCTTTTGTCCGGACAATCTTTGAAGATAGCCCTGCAATCAGGATTCTCCCTGACTCAAGTAGGTGAATTCGCGTTCATTATTGCTTCATTGGGAGTTAGCTTGAAAGTAACGGACGATTATCTGTATCCTGTTATTGTCGCTGTATCGGTTGTTACAACATTTCTTACTCCTTATATGATCCGTTTGGCAATTCCGACCTATCAATTGATCGAAAATCATTTGCCTTCATCTGTAAAACTAATGTTGAACCGCTATTCTTCCGGGTCCAACACTGTCAAACATAAAAGTACATGGAATAAGTTGTTGAAATCTATGTTACTGGATGTAATACTATATACAGTATTGACAATATTCAGCATCATCCTATTTTTCACTTATATAAATCCGATTATTCGCGAAAACATATCTGGAATCAAAGGGGCTTTATTGAGCTTATCTATTATTCTGGCTGTTATATTGCCTTTCCTTTGGGCCATCATTATGAAAAAGAATCATTCTCCTGAATTTCAGAAATTATGGAATGACAGCAAATATAACCGGGGGCCATTGGTTTCTCTGATAGCAATAAAGATACTCCTTTGCGCAAGTATCCTAATGCCGGTTATAGTTCATATATTAAACGTGGCATCCGGTGTCGGATTTATTGTTACCCTGTTGATATTGGCAATGATTATCTTATCCAAAAAACTGAAAAAGCGTTCTCTCTCAATCGAAAAAAGATTTATTGATAATTTCAACGGGAAAACAAATGGATCAAACATTGAAAGCCCTTTGACCGACAAAATTCTGGAATCTTTACCTTTCAATGATTTGCACTTGATCGATTTCACTGTTGACCAAGCGTCTTCCCTTGTCGGTCGGAGTTTGAAAGAGGTCAACTTCCGCCAACAATATGGAATAAACGTCGTTTCTATCATTCGAGGTGAACAACAAATCAATATACCAAAAGGTGAGGAACGCCTTTACCCTTTTGACAAGATCATAATTGTTGGAACAGATGAAGAATTGGATATCTTCCAAGGAATAATGCAAAAACAGGAAAAAGAACATAGAGATCGGTTGACACAAAGCACCAATAAAAATATAAAAATAGAGCAATTCAATATTGAACCGGGATCTCAGTTGATCGGTCAGTCAATTCAACAGTCTGGCATTCGGGAAAAGAACGCATGTCTAATCTTGGGTATCGAACGGGACGGGAGACCGATAATGAATCTTTCATCCCAAACAGTTTTCGAGGAAAACGATAGCGTATGGGTTGCCGGAGAATATCGTCAAATTGTCCAATTAAGCGAAGATTCAAGTTCCAATTAAGTTTGTTAGTCAAAGTACAAAATAAGTATTAAGCAGAAATTAAGGATTACGTTTACCTCTTTTAGGATACCAAAGCATAATCCCCGGACTGTATTATGACCTACATATGGTTGTTAAAAGCCGTCATATGCTTTTGGAGTTACAACAATATCCTCTTCTGTTGCGACAACGACTTTAGCATCTATAAAGTTATATCGTCTATTCAAATAATATCTTATATTTTCTTCTTGTCATATAAAGATAACAGGATTGTCGATTAGACCGCAAGTATAATGCAGAAACTGTCACAAGGTGGAATCAGTGGATTGAAATGGCAACACTCAAAATCGATTTGATAATCAGTCATGTTATAAATAACATTCAGATTCCAGACGGATCACTGAAAACAAAAGAAAAAGCAAGGGGATGTGTCAAAACTAAGGCACATCTTCTTTTTAACGAACAAGTTACAAATTAACAGTTCAAAGATTGAAAAATAAAGTTTTCAAACAATCTAAAGGAGGAAAAAGATATTGCTTTCTTTTCATTCAGACTTACTAATATTTATGTATAATATTCATCAGTTCTTTAGCATAAACCGTTTGTTTAAACTATAAGTACGCTGTAAATGGAGATCATCTCATTTACAGCGGATGAGATTTATTACAGTTATTCTAAAAATAGACGGATTTTAGATATTTATATCTCTATCAATAATGTTAAACTTATGGTTCTGAAATAGCTGAATCTTGAATTTTAACCATATAATGGAATATCATGAATAGATTTTGAACACATTTGAATAAAATTTCATCTTCTCATAATGTCTAAAACATGTTACTTTGTCATAAAATTTTACCATAAAACATCTATAAATGGAAAAACTTGTATCACGAAGTCTTATGCTTATTCTAATCGGAATGGCCACAGCCCAAAATATACAGGCTGGGGAAAGAATGAGCATGCCAACTTCATTTAAAAAACAAACAACTGGTTTGTCTCATGTATCACAACAAACAATTTCTGTGAAAGGAAATGTCAGAGACCAGTCAGGAGAACCAATGGCCGGAGTCAATGTTATTGTAGAAGGGACTACCATCGGAACCATGACAGACAGTAATGGGAACTTTACTTTAAACGTGCCGTCTACTTCTATCAAAATCAAGTTCTCATATATTGGATATGAGGATCAGATTGTCTTGATTAAAAATAATCGCAATCTGAACATCACTTTAAATGAGAATTCCGAAATGTTGGACGAAGTCCAGATTATTGGATATGGAACACAAAAGAAAATTACAGTCACGGGGGCTGTATCTTCCGTTGGAACTAAAGATATTTTGAAATCACCTGTTCCAAATATTGCACAAGCATTGACTGGTAAAGTTCCTGGATTATCAACTATTCAATATTCCGGTCAACCTGGAGCTGATGATCCTGCTATATTCGTACGTGGTATAGGTTCCCTTGATGCTAAAAGAGCTGCACCATTAGTTATGGTCGATGGTGTCGAGCGCTCTTTTTTTCGTCTTGATCCCAACGAAATTGAAAATATAACCGTGCTGAAGGATGCTTCTGCAACAGCCGTATTTGGTGTTCGTGGGGCAAATGGGGTCATTTTAGTAACTACGAAACGAGGAGAAGAAGGTAAAGCTCAAATATCTGTATCGACATCAGCCAGTTTGCAAAAGCCGATCCGGCTTTATGAATATGCCAACAGTTATGACTACGCTGTTGCATTTAACGAGAAACTGACAAACGATGGAGCCAGTCCTGTATTTGGCGAGAAGATCTTGGATGCTTTCAAAAATCATACAGATCCTTTACTTTATCCGGATATGGACTGGATGGAACTTATCCTAAAACCAACATCTTTTCAGTCTCAGCATAACTTGAGCATATCAGGTGGAACCGACCGTGTACGTTATTTTACTTCTGTAGGTATTTTGACACAAGACGGTCTGTTTCGATCTTTCGATGCTGGATATAATTCTAATTTTACTTACAACAGATATAACTATCGTGCAAATCTAGACATCGATGTGACACGTTCCACTCTATTAAAAATCAATTTAGGAGGTCGTCTTGAAGATACTAAAGAACCTAATACTAAAAGCAACCTTTTTACATTCTTGACAAGAGTCACTCCGTTCGGAGGAGCCGGACTTTATGATGGTAAATGGATACATACAAGTCCGGATAACATCGGTTGGGACAAAGGAGCCTTGGAAAATGCCGATCCATTTGAATGTTTTTTCGGGAAAGGATATAACCAACGTATTTATAACGAAATCAATTTGGACCTTTCTTTGCAACAAAAGTTGGATTTTTTGACTAAAGGGCTATCTCTTAATATAAAAGGTTCTTATAATAGCGGCTATACACATAGGAAAAACCGTTACAAAGAAATCCCCTATTACACTGCGCATAGAGATCCGGAAACCAATGAATTATTCTTCCGAAAATTCCGTGAAGAAAGCCAGTTGTATTTTGAGGAATCTACTGATCGTGGGCGAAATTGGTATTTGGAAGGTAGTTTGAACTATGATCGCAAATTTGGGAAACATCAAGTTGGTGCTTTGATTTTGTATAATCAGTGGCGTGACCAATATCCAGATCCAGCTCAATTCGACTATGTTAGTATTCCTCGCGGATATGTAGGTTTGGTCGGACGAGCTACCTATAATTTTGACAATCGTTATATGGTTGATTTTAACGTAGGTTATAATGGTTCGGAAAATTTTGCGCCAGGACATCGATATGGAATTTTTCCAGCTTTTTCTGCCGGCTGGATTCTTTCTGAAGAAAAGTTCATGAAAAATCAGTCTTTTATAAACTACTTAAAAATTAGAGGATCATATGGAATAGTCGGAAATGACCTGATGAATACTAAATCACGCTTTTTCTATTTGCCTGATGCTTACAATCCTTATGGAACAAGTTATAATTTCGGAGTGGACGTTTCTGGAAATCGTGACGGAGCAACCGAGTTACAAATGGGGAATCCTCTTGTCTCTTGGGAAAAAGCAGGAAAGCAAAACTACGGTTTGGATTTTTCAATATTGGATGAGCATTTATCTGGATCTTTTGATTATTTCATCGAGAAACGTCACGATATCCTTACAACACGCAATACAGCTCCGAATTTTATAGCTATAACAATGCCTGTTGTTAATATTGGCAAAGTTGATAACAAAGGATTCGAGTTGGTTCTGAAATGGAATCACTCCATAGGAGACTTTAAATACTGGATCAATGGAAACCTCTCATATGCAAAAAATAAAATTGTCTATAAGGATGAGATACCACACAAGTATCCTTGGTTATATGAAACAGGACAATCCGTTGGACAACCTTTCGGTTTTATCTTTGACGGTTTTGTAACAGAAGCTGATCTTGAATCCGGGAAGCTTCCGGATCATAAGCTCGACCTAAAGCCTGGGGACGCCAAATATAAAGATTTGAATGGAGATAATATAATTGACGACAATGATCAGTGCCCCATTGGTAATCCTATATACCCGCAATTGACTGCAGGCATCACCGCTGGATTTGAATATAAAGGATTCGACTTCAGTATGCTTTGGGCAGGTAGCGGAAAGGTGTCACGCTTTATAAGTGCTGGGTTACGTGTTCCTTTCGGCGGTGGAAATTACGGACTGTTACAATATATGATTGATGACCATTGGACACCGGAAACCGCAGAAACAGCTAAAACGCCTCGTTTTTCAGGTGCAGCGAATGCGAATAATTACACTCGAAATTCAACCCTTTGGCTAAAGGATGCTTCCTATATCCGTCTGAAAAATGTTCAAATCGGATATACGTTCAAGGGGGAGTGGATGAAAAAGATTCATTTGAAAAATATGCGTATTTACGCTTCTGGCGAAAATTTACTGACATTTGATCATTTGAAAATAGCAGATCCGGAAGCAACTGACGACAAACAGTTTCAATATCCTCTTCAGATGATTTTTAATATTGGTCTTAATCTTAATTTTTGATATTGTTGAATATGATACGAATAAATATTAAACATATATTTGTCCTTGCAGGATTTATCGGTTCTTTCCTGTCTTGTCAGGATTTAAAATTTGGAGATGACTTCTTAGAAAAAGCTCCTTCCAATGATGTCGATATCGATGTAATTTATTCTAATGCGCAATATGCACGGACAGCCCTTTGGAGTGCGTATGCCACATTGCATTATGGTCTGAACTTAGGTAATCAAGGTAATCAACTGATGGGCTCAGATCCTCTGGATTGCCTGACCGACCTTGTTTATTCCAATGTTTGGACTGATGGTGTATCAGGAGCTGCTATACATTATAATGGCACTTATTCTGCCGATTATGAAAATAATGGCTATTCATCCAAATACAGCTACTATCAAAGACCTTGTTGGTTAGGCATTCGTCGCGCATGGTTGTTTATTGAAAATGTAGACCGAGTTCCTGATATGAAAGAGGCTGAAAAACAACGTTTAAAAGCAGAAGCAAAAGTTATTATCGCTATGCACTATTGTGATTTGTTTCGCCATTATGGAGGGGTACCGATTGTGGATCATGCATACACAGCGAATGAAGATATGCAAAAAGAAAGAGGTACTGTACAGGAAACGCTTGATTTTATTGTAAATCTATTGGATGAGGCAGCAGATGTATTGCCTTGGGCTATGTCTGCTGCTGAAAACCGAGAATGGGAAGGACGATTAACAAAAGCATCGGCAATGGGGCTAAAGGCACGTATCCTATTGTTTGCTGCCAGCCCATTGTTTAACAGTTCAGAACCATATATGCCAGGTGAAGCAGCGGATAAACGTTTGATGTGGTTTGGAAGTTATAAACCTGAACTATGGACACAAGCATTGGCAGCTCATAAAGCATTTTTCGATGAATTGAATAAGAATGGACAATATGGTTTAGTCTATAAATCGGATCCCAGACAAGCGTTTCGTTCCGGTTATCTTGATCGGGGTACAGGAGAAGCAATCATTGCTACACATTATGGTTATACCGTACCTGATTATTGGACTTGGGGATGGAGCTATTATGAAACAGCCGGTGATGCCGGTACTGCCTGTGGGACACAGGAACTTGTTGATATGTTTCCAATGATAGATGGTTTACCTATCACAGAAAGTAAATTATATGATCCGAAACACCCGTATGAACAACGTGATCCCCGCTTATATGAAACAGTAGTTGTAAATGGAGACAAATATTATGGAGGTATTGCTGAAATATATGTAGGAGGTAAACATTATCAAGACTTTGAAGGATCATATGGAGCATTCATGTCCGGTTATCGCCCACGTAAATTCATCCTCGATGGTGGTGGCGGTCCTTTGTTTGAATGGCCTGCAGAGATATCCGGAAAAGTGGTTCAATGGCCTTATTTAAGATTACCTGAGTTGTATTTGGGATATGCTGAAGCTATTTGCCAGACAAACGGGGACATGGCACTAGCTTATGAATGTGTCAATAAATTGCGTGATCGCGTTAATATCGGTCATTTGAAAGCGGGATTGAACAAAAAGGATTTTCTGGAAACACTGATGAACGAACGGGTTTGCGAATTTGCTTATGAAGAAGTCAGATGGTTTGATATGATTCGTTATAAGCGGGTGGATATCTTCCAAAAAACTCCACACCGAGTTGTTATTACTAAGGATCCGGAAACCAGCGAGTTCAAGTATGAATATAAATTATTCAAACCGGCTGAAAATGGAGAACTTAGACAATGGGCAAATCCTGGGAAATTCTCCCCTAAATGGTATTTAAGTGCATTTCCCAGTAATGAAATCAACAAATCGTACGGATTGATTCAAAATCCGGGATGGTGATGCTAACCAGTCATTAATACAAAATCAGAATAATAAAATGAGGAATAAATTAATAACCATCATATCACTACCTGTTTTATGCATTGCTTCTGTCTGGGCACAAGAAAAAACGACAGGATCTGATATGTTACAATTTGATGAAACGACCATTTCTGCTTCTACTGTCAGTGGGAAGGAATTGATGAAACGTTCGAATATTAATCCCGCCAATGCACTCTACGGGAAACTCAACGGATTGTTTATCCGCCAAAACGGAGAGTATGGGGATGGAGAAGGATATCCAAGCATGAATATCCGAGGAATCGGTTCGCTTAATAACAATTCGATACTTGTTTTTGTCGATGGTTTGGAGCGTGATATAAATTCACTGGTTCTGGAGGAAATTGAGGAAATAACGATCCTCAAAGATGCTGCTGCTTTGGCTCCATACGGAATTAGAGGAGCTAACGGGGTAATCTTGGTGAAAACCAAACGAGGGAAAAAAGGTAAAACTGACATTCATGTTTCCTATCAGCATAGCGTCACTACACCTGTACGATTACCCCAAATGGCTGATGCCGCCACTTATGCCGAAGCGGTTAATGAGGGTTTGGCAAACGAAGGTCTGGCTCCCAGATATACCCAACAAGAAATTGAAGCTTATAGAAGTGGAAAATATCCAACCTTATTCCCTAATGTAGACTGGTTTAATGAAACGTTACGGGATCATGGGCAGCGAGATCAAGTGAATTTCACTGCAAGCGGAGGATCCAACCGGATCAGATATTATTCGATGATTAATTTCATATCGGATAGAGGATTGTTAAAGAATACGGATCAAGGAAGCTATTCCACTCAGTTAGCCAATTCGATACTCAACGTACGTACAAACTTGGATATAGACATAACATCGTCTACCCGGGTAAAGGTTAATTTGTCTGGTAAGCTGAAAGAAAAATATTCTCCTGGCAGTATTTCAGATGGAGTGCTCATGGAAACCCTATATGCTTTGCCTGCTAATGCATATCCTGTCAGGAGCCATAACGGTATTTGGGGGGGATCAAACATGTATCCGAAGAATCCGGTTGCCGAGTCATCATCGACAGGATATACCACATCTCATGCCCGTACATTATTGGCGGATCTGACATTGACACAAGATCTGGAAGCTTTGGCTCCAGGGTTGTCAGCAGAATTCCGTATTGGTTTTGATGCCTATTCAGAGACATGGGATGCTCGTTCAAAACAATATTTGTATGAGTCCAATATTGCGCATTTAGACAATAGCGGTATTCCAACCGATACGGTAAACACCCAATATGGAAAGGAGGAAAAACAGTTAGGATTCAACAGTTGGCTGAACAATCAGAACAGACATTCCAATATTCAATTTGCTTTGAATTATCAGAAAGATTTTTCCCAAAGCAATTTGTTCGCTTCTATTCGTTATAAGCAGGATAAAAATGTTTATCTCGGTCAATATAATACGTATATGCATCAAGACATCATCGCTTCAGGCCATTATGGCTTATTGAACAAATACTATTTGGACTTTAGTATCGCTGCTTCAGGGACCAGTCGTTTACCAAAAGCCAATCGTTGGGGAGTATTTCCTGCAATTTCCGGAGCTTGGCTACTTAATAAAGAGTCTTTTTTGAACAATATCGATTGGTTAGACCTGCTTAAATTACGGCTTTCTTACGGATTAACAGGGAGCGATGACGTTTGGAAAAATATGGACAAATATCCTTTTGGGGGAGGTGGAGGTTTTGTTTTCGGTGATGACTTCATTGCAAATGGAGGCATTGCGGAAGGACAATTGCCAAGTTTGAATGCGACATTCGAAAAAAGTAGTAAAGCGAATATCGGAGTTGATATACGAATATTGGACTTGATAGACTTCAATGTAGAAAGCTATTACGATCATCGATATGATATTATGGTTGCAGATGGCAACATTACTTCCGGTTTCTTTGGAGCTACGGCTTCCAACTCTCCAAGTGGCATTGTTAATAATTATGGCGTGGAAGTCGGTATGAACGTAGGCAAGCAGATGAAGGATTTCTTTTTTAATGTCAATGCTCAACTGGCATTCGCTAGAAACAAGATTGTAAACATGAACGAGGCTTTTAAACCTTACGATTACTTGAAATCGACAGGCAGACGTTTAGGACAATTTTACGGGTTGGAAGCTATAGGGTTCTTCAAAGATCAGGCAGATATTAATAATAGTCCGATACAAACATTCTCAACCGTATATCCTGGAGACTTGAAATATAAAGACCAGAATGGTGATAATCGAATAGATGAATTGGATGTGGTACCGATGGGATATAATACAATCTGCCCAGAATTATTCTATTCAATGGGATTCGATTTCGAATATAAGGGATTAGGAATCAATGCTCAGTTTCAAGGTGCCAGCCATTATACTATACAACGAAGCCTAAGTTGCTTTTATGCTCCCCTAATGAATAATCAGACTATTTCAGAACATTATCTGGAAAATTGCTGGAGATCAGGAAAAGACAATACAGATGCTATATACCCGCGTCTTACAACGACAGAAAGTGCAAATAACTATCGTGGAAATTCCGTATTCATGAAAAATATTTCTTTTTTAAAACTACGCTCAGCAGAAATTTATTACAAGTTGCCTGAAAGTTGTATAAAGTCTTTACGCTTACGTGAATTCAAGTTGTTTGCTAAAGGTATGGACCTCTTTTCCATAGACAACGTAAATGAAACAGATCCGGAAGTAATTTGGTCTACTTACCCTGCGCAACGTTCTGTGCATTTTGGTTTTGATCTCGCATTCTAATGTTTATCATAAAAATAAAAAAGATGAAAAATAAATTATTGATATTTAGCATATTGATTCTTTGTACCAGTTCTTGTAATTATCTGGAATATGATGAATCGGATTTCTTGGAAAAAGATGCAGTATTCTCTAGTTTCCAATATACCCGGGATTTCCTAACTAATATATACTCTTATGTTCCTGCCGCATTTGGTACGATTGGTGGAGATGCATTACGTTCTGCAGCATGTGACGAAGCTGTTTATGTTGACAAACTGTCACCTGTACATAGTTTCAACAATGGTGCCTGGAGTGCTATTAATACTTTGGATGATCGATGGAATTATTTTAGGGGGATACGAGCTGTGAATATGTTTCTTCAAGAAGTTGAAGGACAGGAATTCGATGAATTGAAGCATAACGAAGATTATGAGGATATCATGGCACAGTTCAAGTATTATCCATACGAGGCAAGATTCTTACGTGCCTATTTTTATTTTGAATTGGCTAAACGTTATGGTGATATTCCTCTTATTACGACTTTGCTTTCTGAAGAAGAAGCCAACATGCAAAAAAGGACGTCATTCGATGAGGTTATTCAGTTTATCGTAGATGAATGTGACGCGATTGCTCCTCATTTACCTATCAGTTACAAAGAACTGATAAAAAGCGAAACAGGGCGTGCAACAAGAGGCGCAGCAATGGCTTTGAAATCAAGAGCTTTACTATATTCAGCAAGTCCATTGTTCAATAAGTCCGGCAATATAGACAAGTGGAAGTCTGCTGCACGTGCCGCTGCAGATGTCATCGAAAAAGCTTGGGATTTCGGTTATATGCCGTTACCGGATTTATGGAGTCTTTGGAATAATAACTATTCTAATAATAATGAACTTATTTTTGGAGTAATGCAACGGGAAGATAACTGGTTTGAACGGGTTAACTTTCCTATAGGTATCGAAGGTGGTGGTAATACGGGACATTGCCCAACAGAAAACTTAGTCGAATCGTATGAAATGCAGGCAAGTGGATTGCCGGTTGCACCTGATGCAGGCTATGAACATATGGATCCAAGCTATGATTCACAGAATCCATATGAAGGAAGGGATCCCCGTATGTATGAATTGGTGGCCCAAAACGGAGCTTGGTGGGTATATGATGAGCAAGTAGAATGTTGGTACGGAGGAAGAAGTGGAAAGCCACAAAAAAATGCAACGGTTACAGGATACTACTTAAGAAAATATGTAGACGGAAGCACCAGTTTGAAAAGCGAATTCGTGACAAGCAAACGACATGTATGGAATATTATGCGTTACAGCGAGATCTTGTTAAATTTTGCGGAAGCTATGGTTGAAGCATATGGAGACCCTAACTATAAAGATGGATATCCGATGTCGGCTAAAGAAGCTGTAGATATTGTAAGAAGCCGTGTACATGTGGACATGCCACCATTTCCAAATAATCTGACTTTAAATGAGTTTAAAGCCAAGTTAAGAAATGAACGTAGAGTCGAACTTTCATTTGAAGATCATCGTTTTTGGGATATTCGCCGTTGGAAGATTGCAGATCAGACAACAGACATATATGGAGTTGACATTACAAAAAAAGAAGATGGCTCATTCAGTTACAAAAAAGTTTTGGTAGAGAAAAGAATATTTAAAGACTGTATGTATCTGTATCCGATTCCACAATCGGAGAGGTATATTAATCCGGAATTGGAACAAAATCCAGGATGGTGAACCGTATCCCGGCGGAAATAATCCGCCGGGAGTTTAAATTATAAACAAATGAAACAAGTAGACATTTTTAAGCAAAAAATATTTACCGGAGACAAAAAACAAATGTTATTTTTCTGGAAGGCAATCAAAAATATGAACAAATATATATCTGTTTTTCTGATTTTTTTTCTTAATGCCTGTATTTCACCATCAGGATATTTATCATCCGATAATTCTACTTCATATTATTTTGATGCAACAAACGGAAGTGATGATAACAATGGAACATCTCCAGATAAAGCTTGGAAAAATTTAGCAAAGACTCGAGGTCTGAAACTCTCCCCAGGAGACAAGATTCTTCTCAAAAAAGGGGAGACATTTATCGGAGAACTTTATTTGAATGGGACAGGAACAGCGGAAGCTCCCATAATCATTGATGGATATGGAGATAAGGGACATGATCCTTGTATCATAGGATATGACCAGTCTCCTTATGCCGTGTATGTCTATAACTCTTCTCAAATTACCATACAAAATTTGGAGATAGTTAATACCGGAAAGGATAGATTACCTGGTAGGACCGGTGTAAAAGTTCATTTGGAAAACTATGGTACAGCTCGTTCGATCACGTTAAGAAATCTGTATATTCATGATGTGAACGGTAGTCTCGTAAAAAAGCAAGGTGGAGGATCGGGGATATATATTGTGAATGAAGGAGAGAAACCGAGTATCTTTGACGGACTGACAATAGAGAATTGTATTATTCGTCGTTGTGAGCGGAACGGAATAATTTGGTGGGGATATGTAACACGTGACTTTTGGCATCCGAATCGTCATGTTGTTGTACGAAACAATCTTATCGAAGGAGTTCCAGGAGATGGTATCGTTCCTATAGGATGCGATAGTGCTGTAATTGAGTATAATCGAATCAAAAATTGTCCGGACCTGTTACCTGATGGAGAATTTGCTGCTGGAATTTGGCCGTGGAGTTGTGACAACACACTCATACAGTTCAATGAAGTTTCCGATCATAAGGCTCCTGGCGATGCTCAAGGGTTTGATTCAGATAATAATTGTAACAATACTATTATTCAATATAATTACAGCCATGACAATGAAGGAGGCTTTCTGCTGATTTGTAATACCGGAGAAACAGGAATGCCAGAAAACATTGGAACAAATAACACGCTGATACAGGGTAATATCAGCATAAACGACGGAAATAGAACGAAGAAAATAGGAACAGGATTTTTTTCTCCGAGTATTCATATTTCAGGACCGGCTAAAGGCAGTACACTTCGGCATAATATCATTCATGTGACCAAGAAAGTCAATTCCGACGTACAGCGATGTTTGTTAAGCGCAACACAATCTTATGGAGATGCAGACAGTACAACAGTATGTGAGAACCTGTTTTATGTGGCAGAAAACAGCTGTTTCTTGCTTGGAAATTCAACAAATAATTTTTTTAAAGATAATTGTTACCTTGGAAATATCAAAAATATACCTGAAGACGAAGGGGCAACATATGAAAATAAAACATATAGCAATATGATAAAAAATGATCTGTCAGGGGTTGAATCGCTCAAGCCATTTCT
>ULSB01067936.1_pt1 | contig 37035 bp, 62 predicted proteins | sample 1955741 | NCBI WGS metagenome assembly ULSB01 (sample SAMEA4835691, study PRJEB28245) | human gut metagenome | biome: gut microbiome; material: fecal sample | place: Denmark | collected 2008
AAAAAAAGTAGCAAAATAGTCTAGTACTTTTGCACAATAATATATTGTTATATTTGTTAAAATGTGTTATTATTCTATAGTAATATATTAGATATTTTTTATGAAGGTATTGGACAATGAGTAGCAATGATAGTACTGCTAAGGAGCAGAGCTTTCTATTTAATGTAAACAAAATATTTCTTGTCATCCATCTGCTGATGCTATTTATGTTTTCATCATTAGGTGTAGATTTGATGGCAGGAGTCAGTCTGATCAGCATATGCTTTTATTTCCTTGCATTCAGTCTGACAAAATCTGAAAAACTGAGCATATATGTTTATAGTGTGGCTGTTGAGATATTGCTTTATATGATACTTGCGGTGGTTTGTCTCGGAATTCAATGTAATTTTCAGCTTTTTTTGATCGATGCAATGTTTTTTCTTTTTTCCATGGATTATGTGGTCCTCAGGAAGAAAAAAAAGAATCATGTTGCCATTCTGCTTTGCTGTGTATATGCTATTGCTCTGATTATTCTTTATATGCTTGATGGCTTTTACGCACCTTTATATAAGTTGGATTCTGTTGTAATTAAGAGTATTTCTATTGCTATGATTTCTGGTGTAGTTTTCTTGATAATAACATGTATGATGTGCCTTTTGCATTTTATGTCTTCCGAGGAGGGGGCAATGGAAAAGCAGGCACAGTTTGATGCGCTGACGGAGCTTCCAAATCGTTTCTATATGATGGCGAAGCTTAAGAATCTTTTTGAGGCTGAGAAGCAGGGGGAATATTTCCTTGCAATGATTGATATTGATGATTTTAAGAAAATTAACGATTCATTCGGACATAATGTAGGAGATGATGCACTTAAGATGCTCGCTCGTACTATCGTAAACAAGGCTCGAGGTGTTGAGCTTAGCTATTGCAGATGGGGAGGAGAAGAGTTTTTACTTCTTGGCAAATGTGTCGACGGAGAGGTGCCTAAGAATTTTCTCGATGAGCTTCGTGTGGAGATTAATTCAAAATCCTTCTGGACATCTAAGGGCAGCGGAAGGATGACAGTGACCATAGGTGCAGGGAAATATAAAGTGGGGCAGGATTACAAGGAATGGATTAATTTTGTTGACAAACAGCTTTATGTCGGAAAATGCACCGGTAAGAATAAGGTTGTATGCTGAGACATATTTCAAGGCTTTGACATATTTAAATGAGCTGTAATCGTTGCTGGTCACACTGTTAGGCGTGAACAGTCACAATCGCATTGAAATTATATTGAAATTACAAATTTTAGTTGCATGAAGTCAATAATTGTGATAAAATATTGTCTGTTCGTAAGACGCCGGCATGTCGGAATGGCAGACGATGCAGACTCAAAATCTGTTGGGCGCAAGCCCGTGTGGGTTCAAGTCCCACTGCCGGCACTATTTGCAAAACCCCGTAAATCCAAGATTTTCAGTAAAATCAAGGGCTTGCGGGGTTTTTATTTGTCATAAATCTTTCAAAAAATTAAAGAAATTAGGGTATTTTTAAGAAAAATTTGCCCAAGATTTGCCCAAGATTCTAACTGAGCGTTTGGATGTATTGGCTGGCAAATTCCATCATGTCTCTTTCTTTATCTGCTTGAGCATGACGATATACTCTCTTCATGACATTGTCAGAACTCCAGCCACCGGCACGCATGATATAACTGTCAGGTATGCCAAGTGAGTGAGCCATAGAAGCGTAGTAGTGCCTTAAGTCATGGAACCTAAAATGAGGCAAGCCTATACGCTTCTGTAAGGCCGACAGATTATCCCACAGGTTAGTTGGATATCCTGCATAACCCTTGCCCTGAGCACGGAGCAGGTCTGCCGTGTAATCGTCTACATATATCTTCCGTGTAGACTCATCCGTTTTGGCGAAGTTCTTGAGTACAAGCTTATTGTCTTTATTCTTGACAATGGACTTGTTGATAGCCAGCATATTTCCCTCAAGATCATCGGCAGTCACAGCACATACTTCAGACCGTCTCATACCATATACTCCTAGACGCAGAGCTAATTCATACGATGTACCTTTGGAAGCTTCGAGTATCTTCTTTATGTCGTCGTCAGTCGGCTCGTATGGCACATAGCGCTCACCGAGCGGTAAAGTGGTAGTGAGCTTAAGGTCCGGACGGTACATAGCCACGATAGGCGATATAAAGCCGTGGTAATTCTTTACCGTCTTGGCTTTTCTTATCAAGGCTATCCTGTTAATTTCTGCCTGTACATCAGCAGATGACAAAGCCTTCATTGGAATGCTTAAAAATGCTTCACTCATTGAGCGCACCATAGCATTATATGAGCGCACAGTTGACGGAGAGAGGACGTTTTCCTTGAGTGCTATATATTGCAAGGCACAATCCTTAAAAGTGCCCTGTACGGCGCCGGAAGGGCTTTCAACATATATCTTAGAAAATACCTCATCAATTTCCCGCTTGCTTGGCAGATGGTCGAATAGAATACGATGCATATTTCCGTTAATCATCTTACGGACTCGGTAGCCGTTACCTCTTTTTTCGATTTTCATGATAACCCTCCTTTTGTTTTTATTCTCTGAAACGCATAGAAATTTGTGATATAATATTAATGAGTTAAGAATTGAGTTTAACTCGTTCTCAACTCCTGTTTTAATCTTGAACTCCTTATCAAATTAAAACCCTTTAAATCCTTTCTCATACAAAAACGCACCGGCAGCCTCCTCTGTCAGTGCGTTTTTTGTATCTAATAACACCTCTTACAGGGAGTAAGTCCCATTTTCTTGGCATCATCTAAAGATATTTGTTTCGGATTTTCCATATTGCTACAACTTGAATTTCTGTGGTATTTACTTCCACCATCTACATACCACACCATATCAGCCTTATTGTTATCAGATTGCACATTACTGTTATCAGCCTGCGCATTACTGTTATCAGATTGTGCATTATCATTACCAACTTGGGCATTATTCACACTCTCAGGAGCTGTTTGCAATGATGGCAGCGCATCATTACTCGGCTGGGCCTGCTGCTCAACATCTGATTTAGCTGTCTTTTGCTCGTATTTATCTTGCACGCTTCCAATCCAATGCCATAGTCCGATGCAGATTATGATAATTACAATGAGCATTATTAGGTTCGTGTGGTCTTTCTTGACCTTGACCGGCCGAGGCGGTATGTATTGGGGCGGTATGTATTGGGGCGGTGTAGCTTGCCTTACCGGCTCCGATAGTGGCTGACCACATACAGGACAGAATGCTTCATGCTTAGAGTTTACAGCTCCACAGCAAGGACATGTGTCAGAGATTATCTGCCTAGTCCGTGTAGTCTGTTGACGATTAGAACCGGAACTGCTGCCACCGGAAACACTCTGATAATATAATCCGGTACCGGGAGCCCCAACTGAGGTTGTGCGTCTGCCGGAAGAATTAACCGTATAGTGCACGCCTTTACTGCCAAAGGTCATGCCAACACTCTTCTTATTGACATTAAACTTTACACCAGGAGCAATCTTGAAGCTCTTTCTAAATCTCATTCCCATATTAAGACTTCCTTTCTCTGATAGTTTTTAAAAATTCAGCATATTCTAAAAGCCTGTCAAGCTCATCATGCGTATAATCTTTTGATGTGAACTCTATAGTAGTAATGCTTGGGTCGATAATTTTGGTTGTTTTATCTGTCCGACCAAGCAAATAGTCAATATCTACATTGAAATAATCAGCTATCAGCTCAAGCGTTTCAAAATTCGGTTGCCGTTCTCCACGCTCATACATGTTAATAGAACTTTTTGAGATGTGAAGTGCATCTGCTAGGTCTTGCTGAGTCATTTTCTTTTCACTTCTAAGAAGCTTTAAAATAATATTAAACTGTGCCATTTATCATACCTCCTTCCTTTGATTGCATTATAGCACGAAACGTGCAAAAAATAAATAAAAAATATTACAAAATGTGCTTGACTTCCGAGTACGATACGTGTATATTATAGTTATGCACGAACCGTGCACAACTTAATAGGGAGGTGAAACATTGAGTAGAAACGAAATCGTAGCCGAAAAGCTTGTTAAGCTTCGGGGCGATAAAAGCCGTGAAACGGTTGCAAAGGCTTGTGGAATCAGTATTTCAGCGCTTGCAATGTACGAAAGAGGTGAGCGTATACCAAGAGACGATATTAAAGTTAGACTTGCTGAATACTACAACCGTTCGGTTAACTTCATTTTTTTTGACTTAAATGAGCACGATAAGTGCACTAAGGAGGCACGGTAATGCCAAGAGTCAGAGCATTAACCTACCCGGCAAGGGTAGTAGACAAAAGAAAAGTCCTTGCCAAGAAGTGCAAGCTCCGACTTGCTGAGTGTGGAGTCCGGCAGAAAGAGATAGCAAAAAAGCTCGGTATGTCGGAGGCGGCAATGAGTACACAGCTCAGTGGGAAGTTAAGCATCGAAACACTCATAGCCATCGCGGATATGACGGACTGGACACCAGAGGAGCTAGGCAAGGCAATTAAAAACTAAATATTGTGAATTATTCGAGCATTCAGTAGAGGGGCACAGTTTTACTCCTATATAAATTTTTCGATTCAGTTATTGCGTGTAAGTGTATTTTGATTTTGTTACTTTTGGCATACCTCTTGTTGCTATGTGCCCCTCTACTGAGTGCTCGGGAAAGGAGAAAAGCATGAGAAAGAAGATATACGAGACGCTCGGCTATGTCGGCCTTGCTGCGATCATGGTTGGAGCGTGTCTCATCCGGTACAGATACGGACAAGTACTCTTACCACTGGGACTGCTGCTTACTATTCCATGCCTTGTGACAGAACATGAGAATGATTAGCGGATGCAAGCTGGGCACAAGTGGGCAGAAGTATCAGAGTGCTGGCGAATATCTCACGGAGACAGTAAAAAAGGCTAAGCCAAAAAACTGTAAGACTTTCGCTGAATTATTGGAAAATGAGAGCAAAAAAATAGAATCCTCGACCGACCAAAGCTAAGGATTCTATAAAGGGAAAAATCAAATAGATTTTTTTAATTGTAACATGATTTTAGAGATTATTCAATGGAGCTGATTATGATTTTAAGAAAATGCAGAAAATGCGGATGCGCTATAGATCCGGGAGAGGGCGTTAACGGAATATGCGAGGATTGTGTTAGACAGTCGAAAGTATTGAAGACCAGAGCCGGACAGCTTGAAGCACTTGTTAAATGTACGGATTATAAGCAGATGAGCTTTAAAGATTTGGAAGCGAGCTAATCAGAAAGGAAAAAGAATGGCAAGAGAGAAAGAAATAAGGGAGACCCTCGAAAAGGTAATGAAGATTAATGAGGGCAGTTCATATAACACACCATTTGTTCAATTTGAAACAACTGGCGGATTCGTTAACAGCCTGTGCTTTACTGTATATCCCGATGGATGGCACGGACTGTATGGCACCAAGTCGGACATGTATACGACTTACTTAGATGCATTTAGTGATGACGAATACAAGAAGATGCACGAAGAATTAGACAGACTTATCAGAGAAAAGGAGAAAAAATGTTAGAAGTACAAATTGTAAGGAATAACGGAAGTATAGATTTTAATTTTGAGGACATCAAGGATGCTCTTGCATCAGAACTCGAGCTTTACAAGAACTTGGTCTTCACAGAAGACACAAAAGCAGATGCAAAGAAGACTGTAGCAGAGCTTAGAAAGCTCAAGAAACAGATCGGTGACAAGAGAATAGAGGTCAAAAAGCTCTACATGCAGCCATACACAGATTTCGAGGCAAAGGTTAAGGAACTGGACAAGCTTATCAATGAACCAATTGCCTACATCAGTGAGCAGATTGATGCATTCGAGCAGAAGCGCATCGAGGAAAAGAGAGAGCTTATCAATGACATTTACCTTGAACTTGTATCCGGCAGAGAAGATATAGCAGGATATGCAGAGCTTAACAGAGTGTATGACAGCAAGTGGGAGAATGCATCCACATCGAAGAAGACTATACAGGAATCAATCACCAACTATCTTGATGGTGTAGCCAATGATATAGCAGCCATTAAGAACATGGAATCAGAATATGAGGTCAAAGCTCTAATGAAATACAAAGAGACAGGTGTACTGTCAGACGCACTTCTCACTATCAGACAGTGGGAAAAGCAGAAAGAGGAAATTCTCAAGGCTGAGGAAGAGAAGCAGAAACAGGAAGCTCTCAAAGCCGAGGAAGAGAAACAGGCAGAGATCGAAGCGGATGAGATACTTGATGCACCGGAACCTATAGAGGAATTTATAGAGCCGACAGAAAAGAACGACATTATGAAGATAGCTAGATACGAGGTCAAGGTTGACCCATTCCAGCAGGCACAGCTTGAATGCTATATGCAGGAGTGTGGCATCCAGTACAGGAGGTTAGATTAATGGCAGTGCACGAGAAGCTAAAAGAAATACAGACGATGCTTAAGGCGCCGAAAAATCTATACAACGATTACGCTGGATTCCATTATCGAAACGCCGAGGGCATATATGAGGCAGTCAAGCCTTTACTTAACCAGCTCAACGTGACGTTGATAATCAGTGATTCGATTCAAGCTGTAGGCACGAAGAATTATGTAAAAGCTACCGCGTACCTGACAGACTGTGAGACAGGCGAACAACTCTCTGCCTGCGCACTTGCAAGAGAAGCAGAAGTGAAAAAAGGAATGGATGACTCACAGATTACCGGTACCGCGTCAAGTTATGCGAGAAAGTATGCACTTAACGGGCTCTTTCTCTTAGACGACACCAAGGATGAGGACTCGGACGAGTGCAGGAAGTATAAAGAGAATAAGAGCAAGGCTGAATCAGTAGAACCAACACAGCCAGCAGCTTTCAAGCCTGCGACAGCTCAGCAGATCCATAAGATTAACGAGTACATCATGGCCTACGCGGGCATGTGTGAAGATGCAAGTGAGGGCGACATATGGAACACATTGAAAAAGAAGTACGGCTTTGCCAAGCAGTCAGATATTTCAAAGGAGCTTGCTGAACGGATAACTAAGCAGGTTGAAACTTGGTACAAAAAAAAGAAAGAGGCGTAAATGGAAGTGACAGGAAGAGCTGTCGGAGCATCTATTGACTTCGACAGCGGGCACTTGAGAGTGACCTTTGACATCAACGAGACAGAAAAAGCTAAGACAGAGTATGAGAAGATTAAGAGCTTTGACAAGCTCAAAATCAAGGCAGTCAGATATACACGGCGCCGGTCCCTTGACGCTAATGCCTACTTTCATGTGCTTGTTGGCAAGATAGCCGAAGCCCTGACAATCTCAAAGGCAAGAGCCAAGAATCTTATGATATGCAGATACGGACAGCCTCATGTGCTGCCAAGTGGTGAGCCTCTTATCTACAAGACCAACGCTCCTGAGAGCTACATGTACGAGCTCGAGACAATGCACTGCATAGCTGTTAAGTATGACGACAATGCCACGTTCTACATGGTATACAGAGGCTCGCATACATACGATACCAATGAGATGTCTAAGCTCATCGATGGCACTGTAGCAGAAGCCAAGGAGCTCGGCATTGAGACTATCACACCAACAGAATTAAAGGATATGAAAGAGAGGTGGGGAGTGTGAAGTCAATAATAGTAGAGCGTACCGACAGATGTGTGATATGTGGAAGCCCTTACGTGGAAATCCACCACGCTATACACGGCACGGCCAACCGGAAGGTGGCCGACAAGTACGGCTTAACCATTCCTTTATGCCACGAACACCACTTGGGAGCACTCGGACCACACCTCAACAGAACTGTTGACCTGACGTATATCAAGGCAGCTCAGCGAGCATTTGAGTCAAAGGTCGGAACTAGAGAAGAATTTAGAAAGCTGTTCGGTAAGAGCTGGCTTTAAATGGTTGAGACACCTTAAGAAACTGTTTGGAATTGCGGATTTTATATCACGAGGCATCAGCAATTGTAAGCCAATGTTATCTCCGGTCTACCCTTTGACCGGAGGGAAAGGAGCGCATGGACTTAGAGAGAATACCGGTCGGGCATCGGAATGCCATGAGCAGACCATCCAACCCGAACGATGATAGACGGCTCCGGGAGCAGATAGAAAAGGCCAACAACAACGGTGATTGTATCATCAATGTTGAAGACGGCTACTACAGACCGGACCCGAACGATATAGAAGATGAAGTGGAATTTAATGAGTATATGGCGAAAGAGCTTCATCGAGCGAGAGCGATTCAAAAGAAGAGACTCTCAATGAAATTGACATACGAAAGGTGGCGAGAAGTTGGAGTACTTATTAATTATACCGGGCAAGCTGCCGAACCTTAACGACTACATCAGTGCAGAGCGAGCTAACAAGTACAAGGGAGCTAAGCTCAAGGGAGAGTCGGAGGACATCGTATCAAGATGCATCCGGCAGCAGTTGAAGGGGGTACATATTACCAAGCCTGTGAGTATGGCTTATGTTTGGCACGAGTCGAATAAGCGACGAGATCTTGACAACATTTCTTCCTTCGGCCGGAAGGTGATCCAAGACGCGCTTGTTAAGATGGGCGTACTTGAGAATGACGGCTGGCAGAACATTAGGGGATTCAACGATGAGTTCAAAGTCTCAAAGGATGAACCAAGGATAGAGGTCCATATCTTCGAGGTGGAGCGATGAGAGAGAGCATAGTTTTTTATCGGAGTTTCTATGAGGCCATCAAGGAACTGTCTGCGGAAGAGTTCAGAAATGCAGTCATGGCGATAATGGAGTACGGACTCAACGATAGCGAGATTGATACATCCGGTGTAGCCAAGGCAATTCTGATAATGGCAAAGCCTCAGATAGACAAGAATAACAAGCGGTATGAGAACGGTCTTAGGGGTGGAACTAAACCAAAGCAGAACCAAAACGAAACCAAACTCGAGTCAAACTCGAACCAAACTCGAACCAAACTCGAACCAAACTCGAACCAAAGTGGAACCAAAGCGGAACCAAAACGAACCAACCCCGAACCTAATGATAATGTAAATGATAATGATAATGTAAATGTAAATGATATTAAAGAGAGTGAAGAGAAAAAGCCCCGCTTTTACCCGCCCCCCCTCGAAGAACTAAAAAAATATATCGCTGACAACAAGTACAACGTAGATCCTGAGCGATTCATTGATTATTACACAGCCAACGGCTGGACTGTTGGCAAGAATAGAATGAAAGACTGGAAAGCAGCTGTTAGAAATTGGGACAGAAGCCAGAAATCTGGCGGACGGATGAGGCCGGAATCGACCGCCAAAACCAAGTTCAGTAACTTTGAGCAGAGGTCTTATGACTACGCTGCACTTGAGTCAGCACTAGGAGGCGTAAATGAGCAGACAGAGTAGACAGGGGCGTATGAATGCCAGGTACTGGCAAAATGAGGTGCAGAAAGCTCAGCTCGGAGATAACATAGCCAACCACATGGCATATATCTTACTGTACGACAAGTTTGACCTGAGCTTCAGACAGCTTAAGAACTTCTACGACAGAGTAATCGAGCGGCGCAAGAAGTGGCAGAACGATGACGACCAGGAGCTGACATCAACCACGATGCTTGAATACTGCCAGAAAAGAGACATCAAGGTGGTTGAGTGGGTGAAAAATATTCCGATGAGCCACAAGCTATATATGGCTGACATTGGTAAGAATAGAGCAGTACTCGGAGCTGACCGAAACATAGAGTCGGCACTTGTAGCTACGATGTTACTTACGATACCGGTGCTCAAGCAGAGCTACAAGTTCAAAAACTCAGACATTCATGAGTTCTTAAAATGGTGTGAGTATTTCATCGACTCATACTGGAGAAAGCAGCCGGGCTGTAAAGATCATTATCTCAACGATGAGATGATACGTCAGCTCTTCATCGAGGAGGAACACTGGGACTTACTGAAAGGATGTGCAGTATGAGTGATAGAGATTACTGGGACAGCAGCAGTACCCAACGAGCACACCTTAAAAGTGCAAGAGACAGCGCAAAGGCGGATTACTACTCGAACCCGAAGCACAGGAGCGAGAAAGCGTACAAGCAATTCAAACATAGCGTAGATTATGGGAAAGGAATTAAAAATGATTAAGACAGATAAAGGACAGATTGAAATAGAAGGCAATATTGCCAGCGTAATTGCTGACGTTGGGGTTATCTCCAACACAGTCAGGGACACTCTTGTTGAGAACGGAATGCCAAAAGAAATGGCAGAGGAAAGGATAATCGACATAGTCAAGAAAGGATTTATGAGCGAGGAGGAAATAGCAAAAGTAATAGAGGAAAAAATCGCAAGTAATGCAAGCATATTAGGAGGTGCAAGTAAAAAATGATTGAGGTAAAGGATAACAAAGTAAAATTAGCCGGCTCTACTTACGACCTCATGCAAGAGTTCCAGGCAATTGTGCTATGTATGAAAAAGCTGATAGAGGAAGACAACAGAACTGGCATAGAGCCTGGCTATTTCGTTCAAGGACTTGCCTCTCTGGCACTTGGACGAGACTTCTACGCATGGATGAGTTCAGACACACCACCGAAGAGTAATAAGCATGTGCTCTTATCGTTCGAGAACTTCTCAATCCCGCTTGTGGGAAGATATGAGGAGGACAGCGACGGTGGGGCTTACTATATCGGAGACGATACAAGAACCTGCGGTTCGGATGGCATGATAGTTAATGCATGGATGAATCTGCCAACGTGTTACAGAGACGAGGAGGAGCAGGATGTGTATCGAAGAAATGATAACACAGGTGGGTGCGGCAGCACTAATACAGTTCGAAACTGAACTGTTGGAAAACGCTGAAAAGAATTGGCTACCATCTCAAACGAAGATGCTCAGGGCACTGATCGAGTGCACATTGAACGGAACGGACTACTCGGAAGAGTATGAAAAGATACAGCGTGAGCATTAAGGCTTGCGCTGGGGAGCACCGGAATATAGCGAGGCGGAAAGGAGTAGATAGATACGGCTGAGATGAAAAAGAAAATTAAGGATTGCACATTTAAGGAGTTCACAAGGTGGGCTAACGCTAGAGCTTGTGATGGCAGATGGAGCATGCTGGATGCTGTGAATACTGTAAGCGTAATTAGTATGGTATATGAGGTAAAGCCCCTTTTCTTTAGAGGTAAGGCTAGAGAGACTTTATGGGAAAAAATTAGGGGTCATTATTTAAACATGGAGGCAGAAATAGAGATTGAAAGATGATTAAAGGCAGAAAAGTCTACGACCCATTAACTGATACTTGGAGCACAGGCTATTGGGTCGTAGATGATAAAGGAAATTATTACCCAGTGTGGTAGACGAAATTAGTAATGAGGAGAAGAAACTAAAAATGATAAACGGAGAATTGATAGTTGACAACTTCGCAGGTGGTGGAGGAGCTTCCACGGGAATAGAACTAGCAACAGGATATAGCGTAGACATAGCTATCAACCATGATCCAGAAGCTATTAAGATGCATAAGGCTAATCATCCGAACACGAAGCATTATTGCGAAAATGTTTGGGCGGTTGATCCGGTCAAAGCGTGTGATGGACATCCGGTTGGCCTTGCCTGGTTCTCGCCGGACTGTAAACATTTTAGTAAGGCAAAAGGCGGTAAGCCAAAAGACAAGAACATTCGAGGACTTGCCTGGGTAGCTTGCAGATGGGCTGGGCTTGTCAGACCAAGGGTGATAATGTTGGAAAATGTGGAGGAATTTAAGACATGGGGACCATTGAACAGAGGACATCATCCGATCAAATCAAAACAGGGTAAAACATTTGAAAAATTTGTACAGCAGCTTAATGATTTAGGATATGAGGTACAGTTTAAGGAACTGATTGCTGCTGATTATGGTGCACCTACTATGCGTAAGAGATTTTTTATGATCGCACGATGTGACGGTAAGCCGATAGTATGGCCAGAACCAACACATGCACCTGCAGACAGTGAGGAAGTGAAAGCAGGACTATTGAAGCCATATGTGGGTGCATACACACAGATTGATTTCAGCCGCCCATGTCCAAGCATTTTTGACACATCTGAAGAAATCAAAGAGAAATACGGAATTCGGGCAGTGAGACCGTTGGCGCAGAAAACGATGGATCGGATTGCAAGAGGATTGAAAAAGTTTGTTTTGGATAATCCAGAACCATTTATTATCCAGTGTAATCACGGTGGTGAACGCAGACCGAATGATATCCGGGAGCCTATGCCAACAATAACTGGAAAGCATGGATATGGGATTGTAGAGCCATATATGGTACAAATCGGACAGACCGGATTTTCCAAGGATAGAAGTAAGGATGTAAGAGAACCACTTACAACAATCGTAAGTAAAAATGAGCACTGCTTGATAAGTCCTACGCTGATCCAGTACCATTCCGAGACAGCACAGGGAGAAGTCCGGGGCCAGACAATAGAAGAACCAATCATGACCGTGGATGGTTCAAACCGCTATGGACTGGTTACATCGTTTTTGAGTAAATTCTATAAGTCGGGAATAGGTCAGGACGAAAGAGAACCACTGCATACAATTACAACGTCAGCGGGACATTTTGGAGAGGTCAGGGCTTTTCTGATTAAATATTATGGAGAAGGAACCGGACAGGACATAGAGAAGCCATTAGACACTGTGACAGCAAAAGACAGATTTGGGCTAGTTACAATCAATGGCGCCGATTACAAGATTATTGATATAGGATTGCGGATGTTGGAGCCGAAAGAATTATACGGATGCCAGGGTTTTCCAGACGATTACATAATTGACCATGACTATACCGGCAAAACATATCCAAGAAGTGAGCAGGTGCGTAGATGTGGAAATGCGGTTTGTCCACCGATACCGGCTGCCTTGGTCAGAGCAAATTTGCCGGAATTGTGCGTGGCGAAGCGAACACCGAACATGAGAATAGAATCAGAACAGACCGGACAACTTCGGTTTGCCTAAAAAGCAATCCATAAATAACAGGAGGATGGCATGAACAAATACATAATAAGAGCAGAGGCATACAAGAAAAAGGCGAAACAGATAGCACTAGACGGACTGGAGAAAATGAAAGCTGAATATGACGATGTAAAAGAGTTCTACAACGACACCGGATATGACAGATATTTCAACAAAATGCAGAAACTAGAGACGGAAATTGAGGAGACGAAGGAATATTTGAGAGAAACACCAGTTGTCAAAGATGTGTCAACAGACCAATACAAGGACTATTTGAGAATTAAGCAGTTGTGCAAGTTTATAAATTCAAATATTGATTTATGGAGGCAAATATATGATTACGCAGATAGGATTTTTAAGAAAGGGAGATGTGTTTATGTTTGAGGGTAATATTTACAAAGTAGGACATTTGTTGGAAAGTACAAATGGGTATGTTTCTTGCATTGATGTTAATACAGGAAAGAAAAAAAGATTGCATATTGATGTTGATGTAGAAATTGAACAGGCAAACTGAAAGTTTATCATCAGAAAGCAGAAGATTATGTGCTGACAAGACATGGCTGGTATTGGGGAATGCGATTGTAGCGCACATAAAACTTGCACAAATTGTAATGTGGAAGTTAGGAAATGGCTTCAATCAGAAGCGGAACAGTCTAGAAGAAAAGAGGATGAACAATGAGTGAAGAATTAAGACCATGCCCGTTCTGTGGTGGGAAAGCAAAAGTAAAAGCAGTAAAGAAAGATTATATAGGGTTTACAGTATGGTGTGCATGTAACTGCGGTGCAAGGACAAGTGGGTTTTGCCCAGATATGAGCAAAGAGGATGACACGATAGAAAATATCGAGGAGTCTAAGAAAAGAGCTATTAAAGCATGGAACAGGAGGGCGAGCAATGGGACTGATTGATGCAGATGTTCTGATGACTGATGTTAGAAACACAATAACAGAGAAATCAAGAGCGTTTGATTGGATAAACCTGATTAATCGCCAACCAACCGCCTATGATGTAGATAAAGTTGTGGAGCAGTTGAAATCCGAGTCTGCCAGATGGCAAGACAGTGGAGATGCGTACAACGATGAAAAGGAAAAAGGCGTTGCGATTGGATTTCGGAAGGCAATCGAGATTGTGAAAGGCGGTGGTGTAGATGCGAAGACCGATTCCTAAATCTGTTAGAAAATTGGTGTACCAAAAATACAACGGTCATTGTGCTTACTGCGGTTGTGAAATACCAGAAAAGGGTTTCAATGTAGACCATTTGCATTGCCTTAGAAATTATGAGAACACAGAGGAATTTACCGGAATAGACGTACACGATATAAGCAATCTGATGCCGTCCTGCGGTTCATGCAATCGCTACAAGGCAACGATGGACTTGAAGACGTTTAGGCAGCAGTTACAGAAGATTCCTGACCGGCTGAAAAGAGACGTGTGTACATACAATATAGCTTTACGATATGGCATGGTGCAGGAAAATAGGGAACCTATTAAGTTCTATTTTGAGAAAGTAGAGGAAGAGCATGGCAATTAAACCGATTTTATTCAATACCGAGATGGTACGGGCAATTCTGGACGGAAGAAAGAGTTGCACACGCAGACTTGTAAAGCCGGAACCGCAAGGATATTTTGAAGTAAGTGAAGAACCACTGTATGTATATGATACAGACGGAAATCAAGGAAAAATCACACCACCATATCAGCCGGGCGACATCCTGTATGTCAGAGAGACGTTTGCATGGCAGCCGTGCTGGGATTGCGGAATGGATTGTGAGCAGGGAGGGTGCGAACACGAAGCAGAACGGAGATTACATGACGAGAAAAAGGAACATGGATGCTACATGTACCGTGCGTCATATGAGGATAATGAATATCCATCAGCCGACACATGGCATCCATCGATTCATATGAAAAAAGACATTGCGCGTATCTGGCTGAAGGTTACAGATGTGAGAGTGGAGCGATTGCAGGAGATGAAGCCGGTTGATGTGATAAAAGAGGGAGCTTATCCTGATTGTTGGGATTGTCTTAATACATACGAAGAAAGCGGTTCGCAGTGCTGTTATGGGACAGAAGAACAGTGCAGTCAATGTGATGGAGTGATGATGGAATGGGAAAAACTTTGGAACTCCACCATCAAGAAAACCGACATTGACCGCTACGGATGGAATGCGAATCCGTGGGTGTGGGTTATTAAATTTGAACGATGTGAAAAACCGGAAGGAGAAAATTAGATGAACGATAGATATTTATTCAAATCAAAAAGAGTTGACGATGGAGAATGGGTACAAGGAAACCTTATTCAAAGCTGTGATGCAACAGATGGATGGGAAGCAATTATAATTCCCACTAAGAATAGCAATATGTTCACAAAACATATCAAACGTGGTTACGGAAATCTTGGATTTGAGAATTGGTACAGAGTAGACCCATCCACCATCTGCCAATGCACAGGCTTGAAAGATAAGAATGGCAAGCTAATTTGGGAAGGTGACATTATTTTGTTCCAACGAGATAATGATGATTGCCCATTCCCGAACAAAGATACGAAGAAAAGGTTGGGAAAAGTATTCTATAAAGGCTTTAGAACAACATTTGCTATCGGAATGGGGAAAAATGGAAGCGGTTCTATAAATGATGATTTGTGGAAATATGTTCAAAACGGAAATAGAGTAGAAGTTATCGGCAACGTTTTCGACAATCCAGAGTTATTAGAAAGTGAGGGATAGTATGAAAGAGAGTGAAGCGGAATATATGGAAGATGGAGCGGATTATTTAGAGGAAGGATGTCAAAGACAGACTTGTGATGGCTGTATGGCTTACAATTATTGTCTGATAAAAGAACAGGACATTGAGAGTACGGTTAATTATGCAAAGGAGCACAGAGGATTTTGAGAACAAAGAAGATATGCATAGTATGTGGAAAAGAGTTTGAGCCCCGGGTGAATAATCAAAAGTGTTGTTCGCCTGAGTGTTCAGACGTTCAGAAAGTTAAAAGAGCCAAGGCTTCATATGAAAAGCACAAGCACCAGGCAAAGAAGAAAGAAAAGCCCAAGAAAGAAGACCTTGCAAAAGCCAACGAGGTAGCCCGGAACAGTGGCATGAGCTACGGGCAGTACATGGCGGAGAAGTACAGAGCTGAACAGTTCGAGACGATAGGAGAGAGGAAAGTGAAGAAAAAAGAAAGCGTGTTTGCAGGCAGGCTTGAGCTTGCGCTGAAAGAAAAGGACATCACTCAAAAAGAGCTTGCCATAAAGATTGACATATCACCGACTACAATCAATGATTATGTGGTTGGCAGAAGAGAGCCGAACACAAAAACTAAATTAGCAATAGCTCAGGGGCTGGGAGTCGGTATAGGCTATCTGCTAGGCAGAGACAGTGTAGGAGTGGATGAACTCTTACTAATGATTGACGACAAGGAGAACAGCTTGAGCACACCAATAGAAAGACGACTGATCTACCACACAGCCAAGGTAGTGCTGCAGGAGCTGATCACGTCCTACAAGGAGGCACAATGACCAAAGAAAGACTATCTCAACTCTACTACATTGCCAAGGAATTGAGGATGTGGGAGGACGAATTAGAAGAACTAAGTACCCAGGCAAGACACCCGATTGATACACCAAGACAGAAAGTGACATCTGATACCACCGGCAGTGTAGCCACAAGGCGAACCAACCTTGAACACATGATAGCTCACAAGCGGGCGGATCTCGAAAAGGAAAAGAGTGAGCTGACTGCTTACATAGTTGAAATTGAGGACTCGTATATCAGACAGATAATGTATATGAGACACGTTAAGATGTACACATGGCACAAGATTGGCAGTGAACTCAATGTATCACCCGATGCTGCGAGGATGGCACATGATAGATTTTTGAAGGAGAATACATGACCAGAATAGAGGATATGAGAGAAGCTGCTAAATAGGCAGCTTCTTTTATTACACGAAAAAGAGTGTAAAATATGTCAAGAGAAATTGCAAAAGAGAATAAAATACATCATTCACATTACACCTTATAAGGTGTATTATAATATCAGAAACAAGGAAACAAACAACAGAGAGGCAAAATAACATGATTGATGCTGACCATATCGGCAAGACGGTGGAGAAAGAGAGTATACCATGAGAACATTTTTAACAATCAAAAGAGAAGAGAACACAAAGGATAAGTATTATATCGCAGGAGTAATTAACTCTGACATGTATCCAAGCACATACGCATCAGAGAACCCGGACGCACGCATAGTAGAACTGCCTGAGCTTGAGGACAAGGGCTTTGTTGGATGTCACATCAAACTGTAGGGGGCTTGGTTAAATGATTGTGTATAAAGATATTTTATCCAAGCTGTCGGAAGCAGGATATAACACAACAACAATCCGGAAAGAGAAGATACTATCCGAATCGACCCTGACCAAAATAAGGAATAACGAACCAATAAGACTTGATTCATTGGAAATGATAAGCAAGCTGACGCATGAGCCGGTTGAAAACTTGGTAGAGTTCAAGTAGTTCGTTCAGTTCGTTTAAAATGAAATATAATGTAAAATATAGGAACCACCCGAAAGGGTGGTTTTTTAGTGCGCAAAAATAGGTGAAGAAAATTGTATAGAAATATAAGAAATTACGAGAACGTGACAAAAATGAATATACAGGGTGTTGGGATGTACGACATACCGGCAATAGCCCCGGCAGAGTACCAGGAGGCAGAGTTGATAAGCTTCAACTATGCCAAGTCATGCAAGAGTCCGGCAGATAAGGCGGTACATTTCTTTGTTGATGATTATCAATTTAACAGAGTTTGGAACTGTGCTGATGATTATATCTCGATGCTTAGAAAGTTCAAGTATGTATGTACACCCGACTTTAGTCTGTACACAGACCATCCTAGAACTATTCAGATTTATAACCATTACAGAAAACATTGGTGCGGTGCCTATTGGCAGGCTCACGGCATAAAAGTGGTGCCAACAATTGGATGGAGTGACGAGGCTAGCTTTGCATGGTGCTTTGACGGAGAACCAACAGACAGTGTAGTGGCGGTCAGTTCTGTCGGAACACAGAACAGCGAATATAGCAAGGAACTATTCCTTGCCGGATATAGAGAAATGATGAAGAGATTGACTCCGACACACATTATCTTTTACGGCAAGGTGCCAAAAGAGTGTGAGGGAAACATAATCAGAGTCGAGAGCTTATCAGAGAAGCTCAAAAAGCGAGGTACGTTGAATGAGGTATAGAGCACAGATTTTTGGAGGACGCGGAGGCGGTTCCGGTCGTGGTGGCGGTGGATGGTCTGATAGTGAGGTGGGAGCTACACCGGCTAAATTCATGTACAACGGCGCCAAGAGAAAGACCGGCGGTGAAGATGGCTATACCAAAAATTCAAAATATGAAAATGGACTGCATGATATAGATGGTGGCAAGACCACGGCAGAACAGTTTGCCAACCAGTTCAAGACGCGGGAAGAGCTCGACAAGGTACACAATTACCTTGTTGATAAAAATGCAAGCGTTAATGCAAAGATTAGACAGCTCAAGAGTGCTGATGAATTGAGGAAGAATCCAAGGCTATACCACGAAGCAAAAGCCACACGAGAGGCAAGCAATGCAGTCAATGACCGCAGAAGCAAGGTAGCACCTGTAAAAGCGGAAAAGGCGGTAAGAAAGGCTGACGATGAGTATACCTCATCAAGAACCTCAACATACGATAGATGGTACAAACGGAATCGTGATAATTTCGCAGCATATTATTTTGGAAGCAAAGGAAAGAAATAAGAATGAATCTACAGTTTTTCGGTGGCAGAGGTGGAGGAAGTGGCAGAGGAAAAAGCTCAGGTTCAAGCGATGGCGGGGAACTGGGCGGAACAGTTGCTATACACAGACAGATGGAACCCGATGAGCATAACAGAGCCACAGTTGAGAGATATTACATGACGGGCAACCGTAATGTATTAACCAGCTGGGACGAGGACGGCAATGAACTCGACCATGAGATAACTATACAGGAACCAGTGAGACTGACGTTCAAGACGCGAGCAGAGGCAGTAGCTTATGCCAAGAAGATGAAATATAAATACATGAATCTGTAATAGAAAAGAGGTGAGCAGCGTTGAAGCTGACGGAGAAACAAAAAATATTTTGCGATGAATACATAATAAGCCTTAACGCTACTCAGGCGGCAATCAAGGCAGGATATGCGGAGAAGACTGCGTATGCGATAGGCGCTGAGAACTTGAAAAAACCTAAGATTCAAAGCTATATCTCCGAACGGATGGAGCAGAAAGAAAGCTCATTGATAGCCACACAGGATGAAGTACTCCAATACCTCACATCGGTACTGAGAGGGGAGAGCCAAACGACAGACACATTGTTGGTCGGAATCGGTGATGGCTGGCAAGAGGTACAGGAAGTGGAAAAGAAGCCAAGTGAGAAAGACCGGCTCAAGGCAGCAGAACTGCTCGGCAAGAGGTACGGACTGTACACCGATAAGGTATCAGCTGATGTGGATATGTCACTTGATATATCAATTGATTACGGTGATGGCGATGAAGATTAAACTGCAAGCCAATAAGAGCTTTAAGAAAGTAGACAGATGTACCAAACGCTACATTGTCATGAAGGGCACTGCCGGAAGTGGCAAGAGCGTAGACACGGCACAAAACTACATCCTGCGCCTGATGAATGACAAAGGCAGAAATCTCTTATGCGTGCGCAAAGTAGATGTTACCAACAGAGATTCAACCTTTGCTGAACTACAAAGCGCAGTCTTCAAGCTGTTTGGGGACAAGTACTCTAATTATTGGTATATCAACGAGTCAGCCATGAAGATGCGTTGCAAGTCTAATGGCAACGAGATTATTTTCAGAGGGGTAAAAGATGATAAGCAAAGAGAAAAGCTCAAGTCAATTTCATTCAAGAAGGGAAAGCTCACTGATGTCTGGATAGAGGAAGCCACAGAGCTGACACAAGCAGATTTTGAGATTATTGACGACCGACTCAGAGGAGAACTTCCACCCGGACTATTCTATCAGATCCGGCTGACATTCAACCCTGTATCTGCTACCCATTGGATTAAGGCAGTATTTTTTGACCGGGTTGATGAGGATGTAATGACTCACTCGTCAACCTATCTCAATAATCGGTTCATTGATGCAGCATACCACAAGCGTATGCTCAGGCGAAAGGAAGTAGATCCGGAAGGCTATCGGGTGTACGGGCTTGGAGAGTGGGGAGAGACAGTAGGTCTTATTCTTCATAACTGGGAAGTCGAGGAAGTATCGCAGAACTACGAAGACTACGACGACGTAGCGGTAGGACAGGACTTCGGTTTCAACCATGCGAACGCGATTTATATATATGGTTACAAGGATGGAGATATTTATGTACTCAAAGGCTTGTATGGATATGAAAAGGACACAAGTGAGTGGATAGCCGAAGCGGGTGAAATTCCAAAAGATAAAGTAATGTGGTGTGACTCGGCAGAACCTGACCGCATCAAGACGTGGAGGACTGCAGGGTGGAGAGCTCGGCCGGTAAATAAGGAAGCAAACAGCGTTAAGGCTCAGATAGACTGGATCAAGGGCAGACGGGTACACATACATCCTTCCTGCACGGACTTCATCAAAGAAATAGAGCAGTGGAAGTGGAAATACGATGACATAAGGAACATGTACCTCGATGAGCCGGTACCATTTTTTGACGATGCGATGGCATCGTTGAGATACGGCATTGAGGGTTGGCGAAAGCCAAAGGCTCACTTAAATACAGGACTGAAAGGTGGATTATAATGGCGGCACCAGACGTATACAGAATTGCAGACAATCAAATTATGGATGAGATACAGCTTGCAAAGTACATAGCCAAGAACGACGAGAAGGTAGCCCAGAAGTACGAGAAACTGCAAAAGGCTTATAAGACTGACTATGACATTTTTCATCAGGCAAAAAAGCCTGATTACAAGCCGGACAACAGGATAGCTGTCAACTTTGCAAAATATATCACAGATACCATGAACGGCTTTTTTATTGGAATCCCGATAAAGGTGAGCTCAAAGGACAGCTCGGTTGATGACTATATCAACTATCTAGATGTCTACAATGACCAGGACGACAACAATGCAGAGCTTGCAAAGATCATGAAGATATACGGCAGAGGCTATGAGATGTACTTCGTGGACGAAGAGGGAAAAATTGGCATCACATACCTGGACCCGATGGAGTCATTTATGGTCTACGACGAGTCAATACTGATGAGACCTCGATACTTCGTCAGAATCTATAAGGACACTGAGGGAATCCGCCACGGCTCGGTATCAAACGAGACCACAGTACAGTACTTTGACATTGACGGAGGCTTACACTTCCGGACGGATGAGGAAAAAGTACACGGCTTCGACGGAGTGCCGGCAACTGAGTATATAGAGAACTCGGAGAGACAGGGCATCTTTGAGTCAGTGCTGTCAATGATTGATGCATACAATAAGGCATTGTCAGAGAAGTCAAACGATGTTGACTACTTCGCAGATGCATACATGAAGATACTTGGAGCCAAGCTCTCAAAGTCGGAACTGGAAGCTATAAGAGACATGAGAATCCTTAACTTCGAGGGAGAGGACGGCTCGAATATTGTAGCTGACTTCATGAGCAAGCCAAGCGCTGACACCACACAGGAGAATCTGCTGGAAAGAATAGAGAGATTAATCTTCCAAATCTCGATGGTAGCCAATATCAATGATGAGAATTTTGGAGCATCTTCCGGCATCGCACTAAAGTATAAGCTTCAGTCAATGAACAATCTAGCAAAGACCGAAGAGCGTAAGTTCACAAGCGGAATGAATCAGAGATACAAACTCATCTTTTCGAACCCTGTAAGCGGGATGAAAGCGGATGACTGGCTCAAGGTTAATATTAAGTTTACGAGAAACTTCCCAGCAAACGAGCTTGAGGAGTCACAGATAGCCGGTAATCTGTCCGGTATTACATCGAAAGAGACCCAGCTCAAGGTCTTATCAGTCGTTGATAACGTCAATGACGAGCTTGACAAAATCGAAAAAGAGAATGAGCTCGACACAGAGGGCTATGAGGTGAATAGAAGTGTACTGGCAGAACAGACAGAAGCAGTTGACCAAAACCTTGCAGCAGAGCGAGGCAAAGTTAAAGAAGAGATTAACAACGGCATATGATGAGCAGTACTCGAAGCTCGAAAAGGAGATAGCAGCATACTATCAGACTTACGGAGTTGACAATGTGATTGAGTACAGAAAGCTCATGCAGGCACTACCGGAAAAAGAGTACAACATCCTCATGCGAGACATAGAGCTCTTCTGTGTCAGACATCCGGAATATGCACACCTGGCACCGGCTAGGCGCAGTGCATACATTATCAACAGACTTGAAGGCTTGCAAATGTCTGTAGAGCTTGAACGGCTTGAATTAATGGCAGAGGAAGAAAGCCAGATTAAAGCCCACCTTGAAACAATAGACAAGCGAGGCTATGAGGCAGTAATCGAAAAGACCGGGGCAGTCGGTACAATCAACAGAGATATAGTCAAGGCGGTAGTTAATACCGACTGGAGTAAGTCGGGGAATTTCTCAAGCAAGATATGGACCCGGACAGCCAACCTTGCCAAGGTATTAAACTCCGAAATATCGGCAGGCTTTGCCAGGGGAGATAATTATCAGAAGCTGACAAAGACTTTGAGGCAGAAGTTCAGCGTAAGCCAGAATGAAGCTATGAGGCTAGTGTATACAGAGGGCACTTACGTGCTCAACGAGTCCACGGCTCAGGCTATAGAACAGACCTTTGACTACTACTCTATAGCCCCAATCGAGGACGGCAAGGCTTGCCAAGTATGCTTAGATATAGCGGCGAGCACCAAGACAAGCCCGGTAAGATACTCGGCAAGAATAGCGGGAGTCAACTTCCCACCATTCCACCCCTGGTGCAGATGCTCGACATACATTGTAATACCTGACAAGCAGGCATGGATTGAGAACTATGTCAGGACACACGGCGGTGATCCAACCGTCAGCTCAGAACAGAAAGACAAGGCTAGAGAATTAGTGAGGACTTTTACGTGAGAAAAATAGTAATCTGCGGTGCTAGATGGTGCACACCATGTAAACACGTACTCAGCACATTGAGAGTACAGGTTGAGCAAGAGTGCCCTGGCACTACTGAATATATAGACCTGCAGGAAGAACCACAGGCGATTGACAAGTACAAGGTATATAAAATCCCGATGGTGATACTCGAAGAGGACGGAAAGCCTCTGAGGAGCTATGTCGGGACATATCCAAACCACCTTGAAATAGTGAAGTGGTTAAAAGGAGAGCTGAATGATAGAAATTTATGAGACTTCGACAAGTCTGGCGGTGAACGGCCACGCCAATGCAGGAGTTAAGGGCGAGTCGGTACCGTGTGAAGCGGTAACTGCCATGATTAACATGTTCGTGATGGGCGTCGACCATTATCAGAACATTGAATATGAGCTTGAGAGCGGGCATTTTTACATTAATTTAAAACAGATAGTGTATGTCTGCGACCCGATTCTTGAAGCGTTGAAATTAGGCTTGCAATCCGTAGCAGAAGCATATCCGGAATACATCAGCTACGATAAAGCATAGAAATGGCCAAGCATTGAAGCCACTAAAAGCTATGGAATGACCAAGCGTTGAAGTCGTTAAAAGCCACGGAAGTTAAGTATTGGAACTCTAAACTATGGAAGGAGAAACGACATGAAAAAGAAATTGAACTACTGGACACAGCTCTTCGAGGACGGCACAGACGATACCAAGGGAGCAGATACCAAGAACACAGACACCAAGAGTACTGACGACTCTAAAGACAGCAAAGCGGGCGGTGAATCCAAAGACAGCTCCAAGGGAGACGAAAAAAAAGGAGAACCCGAAAAGAAGTATACCGATGAGGATGTCAATAGAATCGTTCAGGAAAGGCTTAAGAGAGAGCGCGAGAAGAATGACGAAGCCAAGAAGCTTGAGGGTATGTCAGCTCAGGAGCGTGCAGAGCATGAGAGAGACGCACTCAAAAAGGAGCTTGACGAGCTCAAAAAGGCTGACGCACTCAACAAGATGGCGCAGGAAGCCCGTAAGATGCTCTCGAATGAGAAAATCAATGTCTCTGACGGCTTGGTTAATATGATGGTAACATCAGAGGCCAAGACCACTAAGGAGAATGTTGACAACTTTATCAAAATGTTCAAGGTAGCAGTACAGGACGCAGTTAAGGACAGCCTGAGAGGCAAAGCTCCGACAACAGGCGGAAGTTCAACTTTGACTCGTGCCGAACTCGATAAGAAACTGGCCGAAATCGCTAGTCCTGCAGAAAGACAGCGATTGATAGCTCAACACATTGACCTATTCACGAAAGGAAAATAACAACTATGAATAAGAACAGAACTATTGCATACAGAAAACAGCTTTTCGCACCGGAGACAAACACCACAGTTGCAGCAGACCTCGAGCCGGTTATTTCCATTGACCATACCAACCAGTTGGTAGCAGGTATCAAGTCACTGCTCACAGTACTTGGCATTGTAGATATGAAGCCAATGGCAGAGGGTACTACTGTCAAGATGTACAAGACCACACAGAAGAACACACCGGATCAGGTTGCAGAGGGCGAGGTTATCGGTCTGACAAAGGTAGAGAGAAAGCTCGTTAAGACTTTTGAACTCGTGCTTAAGAAGTTCAGAAAGTCTACCACAGCCGAAGCAATCCAGAAGGTCGGCAAGGACAAGGCAGTCAATGAGACTGATACAGTCTTCATGAGAAATATCCAGAAGGGTATCAAGGCTGACTTTTTCACATTTATCAAGGCAGGTACAGGCGTAGCTACTAACCTCGCAGAGAAGAAAGCCGCTGCTTCAAACTCTATCCAGGGTGCTATCGCAGGCGTATGGGCTAAGCTCTCAGCTTACTTTGAGGATATGGATGTAGAGCCTATCTACTTCCTCAATCCGCTCGACATCGCTACATATCTTGCCAACACAGCCATCACAGTGCAGACAGCTTTCGGTTTCCAGTACGTGGAGAACTTCCTCGGACTCGGCACAGTAGTGCTCGATAATTCTGTAGAAATCGGCAAGGTAAAGGGTACAGTTAAGCAGAACCTTAACGCGGTGTATATCCCAACATCCGGAGCAGTAGGCTCTACATTCGGTATGACATCTGACGAGACCGGCATGGTGGCTATGAAGCACTTCCTCGACGATAAGACTGCTGCCATCAACACACTTGTGTTCGAGGGTGTAACTTTCTACGCTGAGGATGCATCAGGTATCTTTACAGCTCCGATTGCTGTAGAAGCAGCCGCAGTTGCAGCATCTGACGAACAGCAGAAATAGGAGGTAGCCGATGATAGACAGAGTTAAGGAGAGAATCAAGAAAAGACTGTCTGATGAGGAAATCAATGATGACGTCATGGACGAAATCAACCAGATAGTCACTGACCGCTTGTGTCTGCGCCTTGGAGTATCTGAGGATGCTTTTCCGACTCTGTTTGAGTCAGTCGTGGTCGACGCTTGCGTCAAAGCTTGGCGCAAGTGTTACTACGAGGGCGTATCTTCTGAGGGAGTCGGCAGTCTGTCCAACACGTTCATTGACGACGTGCTTGCAGAATACGCAAGCGAAATTGACAGTTGGGTGAATGCCAACGAAAGCTCGAAGAAAAGGATGGTGCACTTCTTATGAGATGGACGCGAGTAACAATATACACCACAGTGGACGGGGCAGAGGACGAGCTCGGCAATCCTGTGGAGGATGTAGACGAACTCTACAACGGCCGTGCGCGTATAAGCCCTTGGACAGATTCAAGCGTGCAGGCGAATGGTAGGGAAGTGACCAAGAATGAGATGCAGTTCGCGGTCCCTTGCGACTATGAGAAGCTCAAGAACGCTAAAGTCCTTGAGAATAACTGCAAGGCATTTGACATCACGGAAGTGACCGAACTAGCCCCACGCTGGACGCTGATAACGGCCAAGAGGTACAACACATGAGCATACAAGTAAAAGGCACAGAAAAGCTTGTAGAAGCACTCTCTCAGATGTCACAGGCAAGATTCGATGCAGTCTGTCAGGTCTCGGCATCAAACATATACAATCGTGGCAAGGCTGACGGAGGCACACCGGTAGATACAGGCGAGCTGAGGCAGTCATTAACAATCGGAACTATAGACCACGGCGCAGAAGTTGGATATACCAAGGACTACGCTCCACATGTCGAGTATGGCCACAGGACGCGAGGCAGTGGGTATGTTGAGGGACAAAGATACCTTGAACGTAACGTGGAGAAAGAAAGACCTGAATTTAAGCAGCTACTAATTGACAACATAGAGAGGTTGGTGAAGTGATGCTACAGCAATTCAGCATTATCGAGCTGATAAAGCAGATACAAAAGGCGGTGCTGTCCGGCACCGGTAAAAAATGCTACGACCACGTAGAAAAGGGACAGGCTTCACCATTCTACTACGCAGAGTTGGTTCAGACTAAGCCCGCCAACACCAAGACTATGTACGTGACAGAGTACACAGTCAACATACATGTGGTGTCAGAGAGTGGCAAGACATCTGTCCCGCTCTTCAAGGAGATACAGGCACTCGAAGAGGCCATGACGGCCGACATTGATATACCAGAGCCTTACGAGCTTATTTATCAGATGTACAACGGCATACAGTCCACATACAAAGAAAAAGACACCAACGAGAAACATGCAGTCCTTAACTATACGTTCAAGGTCTGCTACGGCTATATGATGAAGTAAAGGAGACACGATATGAAATACAACAAACAGTTATTCGGAAACGAAGCCGCCTCAGAGACAACAACAGGCTTTGATAAGGGCGTTTACTGTGATTTTTCAGCGAATGCAGTTAAGGCACTCGCAGGCAAGGATATCTTACTTGCAGTATGGAACGCAGAAGGCACAGCAATCAGCGCTATCGCAGGTCAGCAGAGTCTTAAGCTTAATCGTTCGGCTGATTCTATTGAAGTAACAACCAAAGATACAGGAGACGGTTGGAAGGCGTACATCGCAGGGTCTAAGGAGTGGTCAATAGACACGGATGGTCTGTACATCAACACAGATGCATCAATGCAGGCACTCTCTACAGCTTTCGAGAATGGTGACCCAGTATGCATTAAAGTATACAACAAGAAGACCAAAAAGAGTATGTTTGGCGGTCTTGCAGTTATTACAGACTTCCCACTTGAGGCACCTTATGACGACTCAATGACTTACTCTATCTCACTCAAGGGACAGGGCAAGCTCGTGGATCTGAGCTCTAACCCTGTAACACCTGACACATTACCTGCATAGCAAACAGGGGCATATAGCCCCTGCCTATTTTTCAAAAAAGGAGAAAATAAATGTTCGAAGTAAACGGAAAGCAATATGATTTTGATTTTAACACAGAGAGGGTTTCAATGGTAGAGGCTGCTGCTAAGACAGCTATCATGGGCGAATATTCAAACACCAACGGCTTATTCTCACTCAAGACTATGAATGTGATGTTTCAGCTTGCGGCAAAAGAGGTAGGCTCTGACAAGTTCCTTGGACAGTCAGAGGGCGCCAAGCTATTTGAGGATGCACTCAAGGAGAGGGGCTACGCCACTATTGCAGTGGAGATTCAGTCAGCCCTCATGAGAGATACACCTTTTTTATTCCAAGCCAACTAATCGCGAATGAGTATTTCGACGAGCCGAACGAAACTCCTGCAGAGAAAGAGCTGAGAAGGCCCTACCTGCAGGATATAGATTTTGCTTGGTTCGTTGTCAATTTTAACTATACGAAAGCCGATTATTTGGCTCTGACTCCACGCGAAAAAGCCTTCATATACAAGGCTTATGAGACTAAGACGGTCAATCAATCAACTCTGCTAAGAGATACAGTTCTGAACGCTATAAGCAACAGTAAGCGCAGGCGCGGGACAAGTGTGTTCAAGCTATGGAAAAAGCGAGCCAAGAAGGCTGACATATCCACAGTTCGAGACAACATGAAAGTCATAGCAGAGATTGAGAAGAACGAAGTAGGTTGGATAGATAAGATATATGCAGCCAACGGATGGACAAGGAAGTAGGTGAAACATGGCTGACTATACATTAAGCGTTGACGTCACGGCGAATGACCACGCGAGCGAGACGTTTAAGAAAATACAGGACAATGCAAAAAATTTTAAATCAACCGTAGAGAATGCCGGGCAGTCCATGCAGAAGTTTGGCGAAAAGTCAGAATCAGTCGGCAAGAATCTCACCAAGTCAGTTACCACACCTATAGTTGGAGTTGGAACAGCCACAGCAAAGCTTGCCACAGACTTTGGAAGCTCAATGGCCAAGGTCAGTACTATCGCTGACACGACACAGGTACCTATCGGAGACCTGAAAGAGTCTATCCTTAAACTCTCAGATGATACCGGTGTGGCAGCATCTAGCATAGCTGAGTCAGCATATCAGGCTATATCAGCAGGACAGTCAACAGGCGAGGCAATCAACTTTGTTACAGACTCTACGAAACTTGCAAAAGGTGGCTTCACTGATGCAGCCACATCAGTAGACACACTGACCACTATCCTTAACGCTTACGGCGATAAGGCAGGCGACGTAACAAGCGTATCTGATAAGCTCATCATGACTCAGAATTTAGGTAAGACGACCGTTGATCAGTTGGGCGCTTCGATGGGTAAAATTATCCCAACAGCCAACATGTACGGCGTGAGCCTTGATAATATCACATCTGCTTACGTTACTACCACAAAGAATGGTATTGCTACAGCGGAATCGACAACATACCTTAACAGTATGCTCAACGAACTCGGTAAGGCGGGTACTGATGTATCAGACATGCTGAAAGAGAAGACAGGCAAGTCATTCCAGGAGCTGATGGAATCCGGTATGTCGTTAACCGATGTACTTGGCATCGTGCAAGAAGCTTGTGCGGAATCCGGCAAGTCAATCGGTGATGTGTTCAGTTCACAGGAGGCGGCAAAGGGTGCGGCTACACTTGTACAGCACGCGGACGACTTCAACAGCGCTATGCAGTCTATGGCTAATTCAGCAGGTGCCACCAACGAGGCATTCAATAAGATTGACAGCTCAAACGCGGAGAACTTTGCGAAAGCACTCAACCGCTTGAAAAATGCAGGCATACAGTTCGGAGAGGCAGTAGTACCGGTAGTAGTTCCAGTGTTCACGGAATTGGTAAGCGTTGTTAAAAGCGCGGCCGATGCATTCAACAGCCTTCCTGAGCCAATGCAGGATATGGTAGTTAAAGGCTTGGCTATAGCGGCAGCGGTAGGACCGGTAGTAACTGTATTCGGCAAAGTAACAGCAGTGGCAGGCAAGGTAACAAGCGGCTTCGGCTCAATCGCTGGCAAGCTCGGAGGTCTTGGAAGTGCGGCATCATCAGCAAGCGCACCGGTATCAAGCGCGGGCGCGGCAACAGGAGCACTTGCAAAAAATGCACTCGGACTTATAGCGGCAGGAGCTGGCATCCTATTGGCTTCGGCAGGCTTAGCACTGCTTGCATACTCAGCAATTCAGTTGGCTCAGGCGGGTCCTACAGCAATCCTAACTATGGTTGGAATGGTAGCGGCAATCGCACTGCTTGCAGTAGGAGCGGCAGCATTGGCACCGGCACTCACAGCCGGAGCAGCAGGACTCTTGGCATTCGGTGCGGCTATCCTCATGGTAGGCGCAGGAGTGGCACTGGCGTGCGCCGGTGTAACTCTACTTGCTACTCAGCTACCAACCATATCAGAATATGGACAGTCGGCAGCAGTCGGGATTATAGCTCTCGGTGTGGCTCTGATGTCATTCGCAAGCGGTGCCACTATGGCAGGTGCAGGAGCACTGATTCTTGGTGCTGGCTTATTGGTAGCAGGTGCCGGAGCACTCACAGCGGCAGCAGGAGTAACGTTACTGGCTGTCGGAGTGGTGGCACTTGGTGCAGGCATAATAGTCGTAGCAGCAGGAGTTAATCTCTTAGCAGCAGGTCTTGTAGTATGTGGCGCAGGGCTCGTAGTTGTGTCCAATAATGCGGGTACAGCTACGGCAGGGCTTGCAGCATTCACGCTTGCGGTAGCGGCAGCAATTATTCCAATGACGGCAGGAACAGTGGTAACGACTGCATTTACTGTCACAATGGTGGCACTCGGTGCAAGTCTGACTGTATCAGCAGGAGGAGCCACACTACTTGCGGCGGCACTTCTTGCGGTATCGGCTGAGATGGTAGTTATATCGGCTACAGCAAACTCGGCAAGCAATGACCTTAAGAGCATGGTCAAATCAATTGACATTGTAGACACAGGCATCAACAACCTTAAAAAAGTGGCAAGCTCAGGGCTCAAGGCTATAGCTTCAGCATTTACAGCAGCAACCCCAAGTGTTACAGCTAAAGCTACCACAATGTCACTGAAAATGGCTGATTCCGTCCACAAGGGCTTCGTAAAGGTGCCGACTTATATCATGACGACCATGACAATGGCGAACGCGGTCACTCTGGCTCAGTTCGTGGCAATCAATGCCACTGTATCAGGACAGATGAATCGAATGGTCGGAACTGTCAGAACATCACTTAACCAGATGAAGAGTGCCTTTGCTGGCACGAGGTTCAAGCTCAACACAAGCATGGCTTTACCACATTTCAGCATGAGTGGCAATTTCAACGCTCAGACCAAGGCAGTGCCAAAGGTACACGTGTCTTGGTACGCAAAGGCTTATGACGAGGCTATGATGTTCAACACGCCTCAGGTAGTGCAGGCGAATGGCTTCGGTGACGGACCGGGCAATGAAGTGGTAAGTGGTGACAGACATCTTGTCGAGCTGTTCAAGGAAGCTCTTGGAAGCTATGGCGGTGGCGATACTATCATCCCGGTATATCTCGGACAGGAGCGAATTGATGAGCTTGTGGTTACCGCAAAACAGCGAAAAGACTTTAGATCGGGAGGTAGGTAATGTTAAAAGACTATCCAACGATTATTAATAATACACAGCTCTTTCAGCCGAGTAAGTGGGAAGAGACAAGTAAAGTAGTAGAAGAGACGTATCAGACTGAGGCGGGCACAGACCAGGTCTCAGTCACACGCTATGACAAGCTCTCAGTAGATGCTCAATACAGAGTTAATTCAGAATGGCTCAAGCAGTTTAAAATGTGGTCTAAGGTTGATTCGCTTGATGCGTCAATCTACGACGCCACGGCCAACGGCTATATCAATCGAGTAATGAGGATGCGAAATTTCAAAGACTCGCCGGTTGAATGGTCAGAGAGAATGGAAGGCACTGATGGTATATGGGATGTAAGCTTTAGTTTGGAGGAATTTTAGATGTACGAGGTATCAGCAGCATATAAAAAAGCAATGAAAGAGCCAGTACATCGCTTCCTCATCGGTGGAAGTATATCCAACACCACATTCGCTGACCGGAATGTACTGAAAGGCTCATTCTCAATTACTAACCAGTGCTCTGACGATTCGGAGATGAAGATAGGGCAGGTGTATGTCGGTGAGCTCAACGCCACGTTCGTTAATCTCAATGTAGAGAGATACTCTTTGCAGAATAAGCTTATCAAGCCGACATTCAGCCGGAAGACAGCAGACGGATATGAGACTATCCCACTTGGTGTGTTCAAGGTGTCAGAGGCATCATGGACAAGCTCAGGCATCGTTATCAAGGCTTACGACAATATGGCAGAACTAGACAAGGGCTGCGATGTAAACTCAGCGAACGGTACACCTTACGAGCTGGCACTTCTGGCGTGCAAGTCGTGCAAATTAGAGCTTGGTACCACCAAGGAAGAATTTAAGCGATTTGCTAATGGAGCTGAAAACCTCTCAATGGTGTCTGAGAATGACATAGAGACTTGGCGAGACTTCATATCCTGGGTGGCTCAGACCTGCGCCTGCTTCGTCACAGCGGACCGCTTCGGTAAGATAGTGTTTAGAGCTTACGGCGATACTGTGGTAGATACCATAGACTCAAAGCACCGATTCACCGGAGCATCATTCTCAGACTTTGAGACCCGGTACACAGGCCTCTCATGCGTGAATATCGGAGACAAAACCACATCCTACTATGGAATGGAAGTTGACGATGCTCTGACTTATAATCTCGGCTCCAATCCGTTCCTACAGTACGGCGTGGACGATGCGAAAGAGGAAATGCGCCGGGCAATCCTGCATTCTTTACAGAATATCTGTTATGTACCATTCAAGGCGTCTATGATTGGAGATCCGGTATATGATCTTGGAGATGTCCTGAGCATGTCAGAGGGCATAGCGGACGGCTCGAAGCTGTACTGCATCACCAAATATACATTCAATTATAATGGCGAGTATGAAGTACAGGGAGTCGGCAAGAACCCGGCTATAGCCAATGCCAAGAGTAAGACGGATAAGAACATCGCAGGACTGTTGAATCAGGACGATGAGAACCTTATCCACTTTTCTGTTTTTACAAACACCGGTCCGGTGGTGGTAGAGGATAAGTCAAACCAATCTGTCTTTTCGATGCGCTTTATAACAACAAAGACCACACACGTGGCACTTGATATGGAGATACTGCTCAACGTAGAGACTACGGAAGAGGGCGAGGAGTACCAGTGGGTTGAACACGATGCGGTGGCTAAAGTCCATTATTACATAGACGGAGCAGAAATAGACTTAAGAAAGCCTGTAGAGACATGGCAGGACGGTCAGCACATTCTGACCTTAAGATACGACTTGCAGGCAGTAGATGCTGCTATCCATACATGGGACGTGTGGATTGAGATGCAGGGCGGAAGTGCTACTATAGATACCTACGGCATCCATGCGGTAGCGATGGGCCAAGGTCTTGCAGCAGAGAGCGATTGGGACGGAACTATCACAGCATCCGATGAAGTTGGCAGATACACATTTAGTCTTGTTAGAGACTTCACAGACTCGGCAAGCACGACACTCAACACACCCGCTCGGGCTGTACCGGGTGACATACTGGCAAGATTCGACTTTACTAATATGTTTGGACATATAGCCGACAATAGCCGGTCTTACGGCGATATGACTACATTCACTCCTTACGTTAATGCCAGCCGTGTAATGACTGATGCAGATTACAACAACACGACAGGATGGCAGGGCACCGGCGAAATCAAGAAGGGCACCAACAAGGTGCTCACCACTACAGATGTATACGGAGTCACATCGGTTGAGACCGCGTCACAAAACGCTGTGTTCTATGCTTCGTTCGACAGTGGCTCTACTTGGGTCGGCTGGACATCTGAGGGCTGGGTTGAGAATGTAACAATGATTAAGAAAGAGATAGAGGCGGTACCTGAGTCGGCATGGAAGCAGTACGACAAGGTAAGATTCAGAGTCTTACTCGAAGGCGGTGCCACACTCTATGCACTACATCTATACGGAGGTACATTACATGATTAAAGGACATGTAACGATTGAATTGCACAATCACAAGACGGGGTTGAGAGACAGGATCGAGGGTGACAACATGATTACCAATGCACTTAACTATGTTATCCCGATAGTGATGGGCGGGAACACTTCGGCTGAAAAATTAATGCCTCTTTGTGAAAAGGCACTCGGAAGCCTGATGCTGTTTGACGGCACCCTTACTGAAGATAAAAATAACATGTTTCTGCCGGCAGAAGCTCATCTCGTGGCTTTCGCCGATAGAGAGCTTGACACGACACACTCTGATAGAGGGTCTCTCAACTCAGCAGAGACATATCAGACCGACACAGGCTATCAGTCGGTGTGGGATTTTTCAACATCACAAGCAAACGATACCATTAAGTCACTGGCATTAAGCCTTAACTATAGTTTCGGTGACAACTATATCCGAAACTCGCCTTACAATCTTGTTGGGCCGTTCAAAACATCAGGCCCATCTTGCAAGGATTTGAGTGACAAGACTAGATTCTACTGCTATGCACTATGTTACGACGTGGAAAATCAGTATCTATACTACATTGACCCACAACTTGGAGGGGTATCTTCAAGAACTGAAAGAGACGACACCGGAAAGGATAAGAGTCTGTACTCTACAGAAATTCACATCATGAAGGCCTACGTGCCAACGACAAAGTTCAAGCTGGCTGATTATCCATCACCAACCAATTATGGCGAGGAAGTGACATCGTTCACAATAGAAACAGGCACATCTAATACGGACTGTCGAGGTTATTTCAAAAATGGATATGATGGCTATGCGTATATGATCACACCTATGAGCACGACTGGGAAAGTCGAAATGTACAAGCTTAAACTGTCAGATTATAGCTTTGAAATATCGGAAGTTCAGACGTTTACCGTGAAAAGCGCAAGTTTTTATAACAACTATGGACACTCGACAGCTAATAACGGCTATGCATACATTAAATCGCTCGATAAAAAAACTATCTATATAGTCAATCTGTCAAATCCCGTGGATGTACAGGAAGCCAAACTACCAAACGATTACACTCTGTCCGATGATTATCTGATGAATCTGAAAAATGGAGGGGTTAAATTTTCGACTTCCGACAGTCACTTCGGTATTTGCTATCCTGACGGCAAAGTGATTATTAATCAACAGAACGAAAACCATAGTAACGACCCCATAAGATTCAATCCGCAGCTCATAACTGACAATCTTGTGGTATTTGGACATAGAGCATATTCATATTATAACTATTCGAACGGCAACCTACTCAACAACTACCTCGGCACTATCTACAATCTGCCACAGCCGATAGTAAAGACTGCTGCAAGCTCCATGAAGGTAGTATATACGCTGACAGATATAGATTAAGGAGGCAAGCATGGCTAACCTTAAGATACATTTAGATTACAGAGGCTCAAGCAAAATCATCAAAAGACTGTGTCAGACCGTGAACTATCTCTCAGAAGTGGCAAATGGTGACATGCGCACTGATGTCTACGATGTCAATCAAAATGGCATCGTGGACAATGCGGAGCTTGTGAACGGTCATGAAGTATGGAAGGATGTACCAGTTGACGCCAAGTTTACCGACACGGTCTACGATGATAGTTACTTGCAAGGCAAGGTAAGTGCCAACAACAACAATCTGCAGTTAATAATGCAGACGCTTTTCGACTGGAATGAGAACTACCTCATAGACAGCCAGGGTAGACAGATAGTTGATAGCTTGGGTAGACCTATATACACCTCAAGCTACAAATCTAAATTCGACACACAAGGAGGAAAATAAATGAGTGATACACAAGCACAGGCATTGGAATCGGCACGAATAGTTGACCAAAATCCTGCTACAGGAATAGCACCGGAAGACATGTTCATCATGGACTCTATTGCAAGCGGTACAAGGGCTATAAGTTATAAGGCCTTGTGCGATGCGATAGCGGTCACTCTTGGCATAGCCACAATCAAGGACACGGCAGATGGTGCTATGCAGAAGAGTGAATACGATAAGAATCACAGTGGGGCTGTTGATAACGCAGAAATATTAGATAATCACTCCGAGGAGGTAATAAATGGAAAATGAAGATATTGTAAGAGAGCTTGCTGAACATGGCGAGCGAATCAAGGTGGTCAACAAGAAAATAGCTGATCTCGAAGAACAGCAACAGCGCATCCAAGACCTGACATTGTCAGTGCAGGAACTTGCGTTCAGCGTTAAGAACATGGTAGAAGTGCAGAAAGAGCATAGTGACAAGCTCGCAGAGCTTGAGGCAAGACCGGCCCAGAACTGGAACACTATGACAAGGACTGCTTTTACTACAATTATATCGGCAATTGCAGGAGCATTGGCTCTTGCATTGGTCAACTCGGTAGCACATTTTATGTAAGGAGGAAATTACTATGAAGAACTGTGTATTTAAACCAAGCGTCAACACTGTTGAATGGCTCAAGGCAGCAGGCGTCAGAGCTGTAAAGACTATGGCTCAGACAGCTCTCGGAACCATCGGAGCTTCCGCCGTGATCTCAGCGGTGGACTGGCGTGTAGTCCTGTCTGCATCGGTCTTATCCGGCGTGGTCAGCATCTTAACATCTATTGCAGGAATCCCGGAGGTGAGCGCAAATGAAAATAATTGACGTTTCACACCATAATGGCAACATTGACTGGCAGACAGTCAAGGGCAACGTAGACGGTGTAATCTTACATTGTGGCTATGGACAGGACCTGGAGAAGCATGACGACCCACGATTCAAGGAGTGGGCTACTGAGTGCACAATACTTGGCATTCCATTCGGAGTATACCTCTATTCATACGCCAAGAGCGTAGACAGAATAGAAGGAGAAGCGAAACATACATTAAGACTTATCAAGGGCTATAATCTGTCGTTGCCTGTATTCTTCGATTCAGAAGAGCCAGGAACCGAAAGCGTAGCTCAGGCATGTGCACTTAAGTATATGGAGATCATCAAGGCAGCAGGCTATACAGTCGGCATCTATGCGAGTGAGTCTTGGTACAAGTCCTATATGTCAGGCATCAAAGACTGCCCACTGTGGATTGCTAAGTATGGCATCAACGACGGACAGCCACACGTCAAGCCAAGCATAGACGGAATGTGGGGCTGGCAGTACACCAGCACCGGAACAGTACCAGGCATTAATCCGGGCGACCTCGATATCTCGGAATGTTACTCTAATGTTACATCAACACCTCAGAATGCGACACCAAGTCCAACACCGGATGAGAGCTGGAAGGGTGACAAGTCAATCTATCTTGAGAATGACTATGTTGAGTCGTGGCAGCACGCCATGAATGTAGGTTTCGATTTAGAGGGAGCTGACCGATTGTCCTGTGACCGCAAGTGGGGTAGAGATTCACAGTCTTTTGCAAGTGCACATAATCTATGGAGTGGACAGATTCATAATTGCCCTACAGCTATCAGGTGGTTAAGGACCATGCTGAGAGAAGTCTACGGATTCACCAAACTTGACGATATCGGCGAGTGGACGGAATACCTTACCGAATGCGTTAAGGTATTCCAGAGGAATAGGGGCTTGACTGTTGATGGAATAGTGGGTAAGATTACAACGTATTGGCTACTTAGCGGGCAAACAATATAAAATTTGCCCCAAATTTGCCCAAAAAAACAATAAACCTAGTAAATTCACGGATTATGGGCTGTGTCTTGTGGGTTCAAGTCCCACTGCCGGCACTATTTGCAAAACCC
>ULSB01009012.1_pt1 | contig 35453 bp, 25 predicted proteins | sample 1955741 | NCBI WGS metagenome assembly ULSB01 (sample SAMEA4835691, study PRJEB28245) | human gut metagenome | biome: gut microbiome; material: fecal sample | place: Denmark | collected 2008
TTCCCGACAAGACGCTTCTACAAAACAAGCTGCGTGAACTGGCAGAGCTTGCGTTGGAAAGCGGCGAAGGCAACGAGGGTGATGAAGAAGGACTGCGATAAGAAAGCGGTCCGCAAGGACTGGATTGAACGTGTTGTCGTCCGCTTGACCATGCAGCGCGTCATGGATGAAGAGAAGATTAACAGGCTCATCGATGCAATTCTTGTTATGCAGGAGCAGGAAGACATAACAACCCCTGCGCTTCACTCACAGCTTGCGGAAACCGAGTCCTCCATTGGAAACATTCTGAAAGCAATCGAGCAGGGCATTTTCACGCCGTCCACTAAACAGCGGCTTGATGAGCTGGAAGCACGGAAAGAAGAAATCCTTGCGAATATCCAGACCACCGAACTGCAAAAGCCAAAGCTGCCCCGCGAACAGATGACGGCATGGTTTGAGCAGTTCCGTCATGGCGATCCAGCAAACCGTGATTTTCAGAAACGCCTGATTGATACATTTGTAAACGCTGTGTATGTGTTCGATGATAAACTGGTCTTGACCTACAGCTATCAACATGGGACGCAGACGATCTCGCTTGAAGAGATCGAGTCGGCGTTGAGTTCGGATTTTGATGGGGCTACTCCACCAATAATAAACGATCCATGGCATGACTCCATGGATCGTTTTTTTATTGGTATAAAACCCGCAGCACCTCTCTTTTGTGATGCACCGCGCTTCTATTTCTCATTCACTGAATCATCGGCAGTGTCGATCCACCGACAGGAATGACGTAAACGCTCGCCTTCTCTCCGCTCTTTTCCAGCGCCTGATCGACAGCCTGCTGAAGGTCATGGAATGGCACCATATTCGCTTTCCTGACAAGGGCATCGTCCATATCAGTCACGAGATAGATGGTACATTTCTGCTGCACAAGGCCGAGAGCCGCCGACTTGTGACCGCCGAGCTCGAAGTGCTCGTGAATGGCCGCGATGCGTTCTTCCGGTGTCGCGTAGCTCTCGATCCAGCGGGTGAAGGGCGCGCTGCCGTAGCCTTCGTGGCAGGATGCGGCAACGATCATGATACCGCCCTCTTTCACAGCGTGCTTCGCGTTATCGATGGATTTCTGCGCCTGATAGAGATTGATATCCTTCGGATAGCCGCCGGTGGAAACGACGACGACGTCAGCCGGTTTCTTGATATCCACTCTGTAGAGGCCATCCAGGAAACGGCAGGCGTCACGATGCGCTGCGACGGGATCTCCGGCTGCGGCATAGGCGACCTTCTTGTGATCATCCAAGACTACATTCACGATGAAATCGGCAGGGCAGTACGTTGCTGTTTCTTCGATATCCTCGCGCACGGGATTTCCCGCAAGATGCCCTGCATACGCACCGGAGCGAATCATATTTCTGTGATTCGACTGGATCGAGGCAAGAGAAGCGCAGCCCGGCATAATGGCTTTCATGCCGCCGGAATAGCCGGCGAAGTAGTGGTACTCGACATTGCCGAGAAGGATGCGGCGGTCGGCTTCGGCAACCGTGCGGAAGATATCGACGGAGGTCCCATTCCTGCAGGTGCCGAGATGCACGCAGTCTTCCGGATCGCTGTCGATGCATTTCACTTTGTGATACGCCCATTCACCGACGAGGCGCTCTCGTTCCTCTTCTGTCAGATGGCGATGGGACCCCAGCGCAAAGACGACGGTGATATCTTCCTCGCGGACGCCTGCAGCTTCCAGCTCTTGCAGGACACAGGGGACAAGAAGCCAGGAAGGCACGGGGCGCGTGACGTCGCTCGTGATGATAACGACTTTCTCCCCCGCCTTCACGATCTCCGAGAGGCGTGGCGAGGAAATCGGATGAGCAAGTGCCCGGCGGATTTCCTCTTCTTCGATATCCGCCTCTTCGCAGTGATGAGGGAGGAGTTCTTTCACCGGATGGCTGTCATCTACATGAAAGGACATATAGTCTTTGAAGTATTTGATACTGAAATCCATGGTTTAGCTCCTTATACATGAGAAATGAAGGCAGCGGCTTCGCCGCCATATAAAACAGGCGATGTTCCCAGGGAAACACTGATTAAATCGTTGTCAGATTTTACTCTTGAATTTTTTATGCATAGCGAGGAATAACCTGACGCGAATAGCGAGCTCTTTAAGGAAGGTTATGACGAAGCTATGTATAAAAATTCTTGTAAAATCTGACTCTGCGATTGAATCAGCGTTTCCCAAGCTCTTTTCTTCCATTATAGCGTTCTAGGATGATATAGCGAATATCGAGTAGGCATGAGTAAGTATCGACATCATGCATTCATTCGATAGGAGAGCGGAGATTAGGGATTGGGAATTAGACGTCAGACTCGAACTGCTGACTTCTGACGTCCGACATCTAAAGTCTCTTAGTCTAACGTCTCAAGCGGGTATCGCCATTATTTATATTTCGCGGCGCTTCCATATTTTTATGCGCCGCACCACCATTTCTCATTTCTCATTCCATCGAGACTTTCAAACGTAATCAAGAGGCGAGCCGCCCCAGGGGCTAACCCTGGATCCCATATTTCCCTCTTGACAACTCCCCCGCCCCGTTCTATAATCCAATCATACGAAACAAGCGATGATGAAGAAGGGTGCTTGAATCTTTTTCAGAGAGACAGCGGTCGGTGTGAGCTGCCAATGGGACAAGGACTTTCCACTTCGGAGATAAAGATGAAGAATCTTTCGGGATCTGCCCGTTACAGGAGACTAAAGATGGCCGGAAGGCAATTGGGGTGGTATCGCGGGTGCTCTCGTCCCTTTGAGGATGGAGGGCGTTTTTTATTATCCGTATACTAACTGATGCACCGGTTAAATTGGGTGGTACCGCGAGAAAAGAGAAGCTCGTCCCATGGGACGTCTTCTCTTTTTGTGCTTTTTAAGGAGTTTTTCATGAAACGAGTCTACAACTTTAACGCCGGTCCCTCCCCCATGCCTTTGGAAGTGTTGGAGGCGATGAAAAATGACCTCACCGATTTCAAAGGAACGGGCATGGGCATCACAGAGATCAGTCATCGTTCGAAGGAATTTCAGGACATGCTGGATGAGACGAAGGCTCTTCTCCGCGAGCTGATGCACCTCGATGATGATTACGAGATCGTATTCATCCAGGGCGGCGGCACAATGCAGTTCCTGATGACGGCGTATAATTTTCTTCATACCCGCGCCGCCTATGCCGACACCGGAGTGTGGGCGCACAAGGCAAGAAATTCTGCCGCCTTTTTCGGAGAAGCCTATGATGCCAATTCCGCAGCGGACAGAAATTACTCCTACATCCCTGACACCTATGAGGTGAAACCGGGAACCGACTACCTCTACCTCTGCGCGAACAACACCATCTACGGTACAGAGTACTGGAAATTCCCGAAAGTCAATGTGCCTCTCATTTGCGACATGTCCTCTGATATTCTCTCCCGCGTCATCGATTTTGGCCAGTTCGATATGATCTGGGCAGGCATCCAGAAGAATCTCGGCGCTGCGGGCGTGGCGCTCGCCATCCTGAAGAAATCTCTTCTCGCCACGGCGCGGACAGATATACCGGAATTCCTTCAGTATCAGACCTTCGTCAAGAAGGACTCCACCTTCAATACACCGCCCGTCTTCTGCATCTACTCGCTGAACCGCATGCTCCACTGGATCAAAAACATGGGCGGCCTTCCTGCCATCGAAGAAAGAAACAAGGTCAAGGCACGGCTCATCTATGATGTGATCGATACGAGCGATGGCTTCTACAAAGGTCACGCAGAGAAAGACGCCAGAAGCCGCATGAATGTGACTTTCAATCTGACGAATGCTGAAATGGAGAAAGACTTCGTAGCAAAAGCGAAAGAGAATGATTTCATCGGCGTCAAAGGCCATCGCCTCGTAGGCGGCCTCCGCGTCTCTCTCTACAATGCCGTCACACCGGAAGCGGCAGAGGCTCTATCTGACTTTATGAAAGAATATATGAGAGTGAATGGGTGAGTAGGGAAAAGTGACTGGTGACTGGGATTCTCCGGCATCGTCATCCCGAGCGTAGCCGAGGGATCTTTACTGCACTGCGGGAATCAGCATGTATGCGTCGAGGAAAAACGATGTCCTGGTGCTGTCTCGTCTCACATCAGGCAATGAGCGTTCTGCAAGGAGGATCTCTCGACTACGCTCGAGATGACAACGGCGCGAATAGCTATCAAAACTCCGCGGCGCTTCTGATTTTTATGCGCCGCACCGCCATTCCTAATTCCAATTCCTAATTCCTAATTTTCCACCTGAGTCCGCAACAGTACACCTAAACGTTTGATAAAGATAAAGGAGAAAAAACTATGTTTAGAATTTTCATCACCGCAGACGTTGCCAAAGAAGCAAAAGAAATCCTGGAAAAAGAATTTATTGTCGACATCCAGCCGAACATGAAAGAAGAAGAGCTGTGCCAAGTGATCGGAGACTATGATGCCATCATCACAAGAAGCCAGACGAAAGTCACCAAGGCCGTCATCGATGCAGCCAAGAACCTGAAGGTCATCGGCCGCGCCGGTGTCGGTATCGATGGCATTGATATCGCCGAGGCCACCAAGAAGGGCATCACTGTCGTGAATACGCCGGAATCGAATACCATCGCAGCCTGCGAGCACACCATCGCCCTCATGCTCTCGATGACCCGCCATATCCCGCAGGCACACCAGTCCATCATGGAAGGCCGCTGGGACAGAAAGAGCTTCACCGGCATCCAGCTCCTGAATAAGACCGTCGGCATCATCGGTGTCGGCCGCGTCGGTTCGAATGTGGCCAAACGCCTGCAGGCATTCAATATGAAAACCATCGGCTACGATCCCTATATCACCTTAGAGCGCGGCAAACAGCTCGGCGTCGAGCTTGTCGATCTGGATACCCTCCTCAAAGAATCCGACTACATCACCCTGCATACCCCGCTCACGGACGAAACGCGCGGCATGATCGGCAAGAAAGAACTCGCAAAAATGAAAGACGGTGTCCGCCTTGTCAATGCGTCCCGCGGCGCCGTCGTCGACATCAAAGCGCTCGCCGACGCACTGAAATCCGGCAAAGTAGCCGGGGCTGGCATCGACGTATGGCCGAATGAACCGCTGAAACCGGAAGATAATCCATTCCTCGGCATGACGAATGTCGCACTCACCCCGCACCTCGGTGCCTCCACGAAAGAAGCCCAGGCCGGCGTTGCCACTGATGTCGCTGTCGGCGTCGCCCAGGCGCTCCACGGTGAACCCGTCGCTACCGCCGTCAATGCCTCCCCGATCACCAAAGCCACCCTGCATGTCATCCAGCCGTACTTCAATCTCTGCGAACGCATGGGCAACATCGCCATCGATCTCGCAGGCGGCCGCATTTCCACCGTCAATATCGAATACACCGGCGAACTCACAGACACCGAGACCGCACCGCTCACCACAGCTGTCCTGAAAGGCCTCCTCTCGCCGGTTCTCCAGCAGACCGTCAACTTCGTCAATGCCCGCGGCATCGCAGAAGAACGCCACATCGATGTCCGTGAAGTGAAAGCGAAAAAAGGTCACTACTATACGAATACCATTTCCCTCACCATCGACACCGACAAGGGCACGCACCGCATCACCGGTTCCCTCTTCGACCGCAAGGATGCCAAGATCGTCTCCCTCGACCACTTCCGCGTAGACTTCGAACCGAAAGGCTGCATCATCATCGCCCCGCATGAAGACAAGCCGGGCATGATCGGTCAGGTCGCTTCCGTCCTTGGCAGTGCAGGCATCAATATCAACGGCATGCAGGTCGGTGCCTCCGCAGACAAAGGCACGAATGTCATGGCTGTCGCCGTCGATAAAGATATCCCGACTGCGGTCCTCCCTGCCCTCATGAACATCGACGGCATTCACGACGTAAAAGTCATTCACTGCGAACATTAAGGGGAATGGGTTCAGGTTGATGGGTTCAGGTTGAAAGCGGGGATAAGTGACTAGTGACTGGTCACTGGTGACTGAAATGCCACCTTCGGGCATCGCCCCATATATATTCGCGGCGAAACCACCACCACAACCCTGAACCTTGAACCCCCAAAAAGGAGAGTCTCTCATGATCCGTATCATTCTTCTTCGTCACGGAGAAACCACTTGGAATATCGAAGGCCGCTACCAAGGGCAGGAAGACACACCGCTTTCTCCTCGCGGCATAGAGCAGGGAAAGGCTGCCGCACTCGCGCTCAAGGACATCCATATCGACCGCGCGATTTCCTCCCCGCTCTCCCGTTCTTACGACACCTGCCGCTTCGCTGCGGACTACCATCACCTCCCTGTAGCCAAAGACCCGCGCCTCACGGAAATCAGCCACGGCCTGTGGGAAGGCATCCACGCGGATGAGATCGAAGCGCGCTATCCGGAAGAATTTCACCTCTGGCACACCCGCCCCGAACGTGTGCAGATGCCCGAGGGGGAAAATCTTGAAGACGTCAGAAAACGCGTCCGTGAAGCCTTCGACGAGTACGCTGAGAAATATGATGGAGAAACCGTCCTCGTCGCTGCACACGACGCCGTGAACAAAGCCATCCTCTGCGACCTTCTGGGCCTTCCGATGAGCCACTTCTGGCAGATCAAGCAGGACAATGCCTGCATCAATGTCGTCGAATGTGACCACGGCATCTGGCGTCTCGTCACTTTAAATGCCACGACCCATCTGGGCTACCTCGTCAGCGGCATCGAGCAGAAGGGGCTGTAGTGATGGTCCCGGTCGTCGGGTTCAGGAGTTCCAGGGAAACACTGATTAAATCGTTGTCAGATTTTACTCTTGAAGTTTTATGCATAGCGAGGAATAACCTGACGCGAATAGCGAGCTATTTAAGGAAGGTTATGACGAAGCTATGTATAAAAATTCTTCTAAAATCTGACTCTGCGATTTAATCAGCGTTTCCCTAGGAAAAAGACGAGGAGATATCAGACTCCCGTATCGTCATTGAAAGCGTTGCCGAGAAATCTTCCTTGCAGACCGATAAACGATAGATGTGTGAAAGCAGAAATACGTAGCACCAAGGTGTCGTTTCCCTGCCAGTGCCTATGTGCTACTTTCGCGCATCGCCGTTTACAAAAATCAGCGCTCGCCTGCTGCCGTAAATCGCCTGCTTGGAACGCATTTCCCCACTCTCTTTCATACCGCCAGTGCCCTATCCGCCCCTTCGGGGCACCTTCCCCTCGAGGGGAAGGCTATTCCTATCAAGCGGCGAAGCCGCCGCCTTCATTCCTCATCCTCATTTTCCCTGAAATTTGAACGCAGGGATTAGGGATTAGGAGCCTCAAGTAGCTAGTGACTTGTGACTTGTGGACTTAAATACTACTTTGGAGCATCTCCATTATTTATACTCTGCGGCGCTTCCATATTTTTATGCGCCGCACCAGCACTCCTCACTCCTCATTCCTCACTCGAAAGCAGAGCTTTCATCCCCAATCTCAGAACGGCCCGCCCCGTGGGCTACTCAAACCGCAGCCTTCGCTGCGGTTTTTCTTGACTTTCTCCTGAAATAGTGTAATATGTAGGAAGCATTAAAAAGTATATACTTATTAGCGAGGCACAAGCGCTCGCAGAAGGAGAATCATATGGAATTTTTTATCGATACCGCTGATGTGAAAGCCATCCGCAAAGCCAATGATATGGGATTTATTTCCGGCGTCACCACGAACCCGTCTCTGATCGCCAAGGAAGGCAAAGACTTCCACGCCACCATCAAAGAAATCGCCTCCATCGTGGATGGCCCGATTTCCGCAGAAGTCCTCGCCGATGATGCAGAAGGCATGATCGCAGAAGGCAAAGTCCTCGCTGCCCTTGACCCGCATGTCGTCGTCAAGATCCCGATGACCGCAGAAGGCATGAAAGCGGTGAAAGGCCTCGCAAAAGCTGGTATCCGCACCAATGTCACCCTGATCTTCTCTGCGAACCAGGCCCTGCTCGCTGCACGCGCCGGTGCTTCCTTCGTTTCTCCCTTCGTCGGCCGCATTGATGACATCGGATGGGACGGCGTCGAACTGATCCAGACCATCTCCGAGATCTTCGAGCTTCACGGCATCGAGACGAAGATCATCGCTGCCTCCATCAGAAAACCGCAGCATATCACCCAGTGCGCTCTCGCCGGTGCTGACATCGCGACCGTCCCCTTCCAGGTCCTCATGGATGCAATGAAGCACCCGCTGACCGACAATGGCATTGCCCGCTTCAAGGCTGACTGGGCTGCCGCTCACATGAAATAATTGAGAATTTCGGTTATAATAGAAGGAGTTGCCAAGAGGCAGCTCCTTTTTTCGTACTCTTTTTTACTGGTCTCAGCCAGCAAGGATTTTTCAAATATACGATCCCCTATGTCTATCAATCTCTCTCATCTCCAAAAACTGATCGCGACCATGATCCCGATCCTGATCGCCCAAGTCTCCACCGTCGGCATGAATTTCATGGACTCGACCATGTCCGGTCATGTCAGTGCAAACGACCTTGCCGGCGTCTCCATCGGCGCCAGCCTCTTCCTTCCCATCCAGACGACCGCGATGGGCCTCCTCACCGCGGCGACACCGATGGCCGCGCAGCTCATGGGGAAAAAAGAAAAGGAAAGCATCCCGATGGTCATCCGCACGGGACTTTACCTCGCACTCCTGCTCTCTTTCATTTTCGCCCTGCTCTACTATCTCCTCATCGATACGGTCCTTGCAGGACTCTCTCTTGCCCCCGCAGTTTCCTCCATCGCGAAAAACTACATGCTCGCACTTGTGGGCGCATTTCTTTTTGAAATGCTCGCGATGCCGCTCCGCTCACTGACCGACACCGTGGGAGCGACGACGATCTCCATGCGTCTCTTCCTCCTCGCCCTCCCGGTGAACGGCCTTCTGAACTATGCCTTCATCTTTGGGAAATGGGGAGCTCCCGCCTTAGGCGGTGTCGGAGCCGGCATTGCAACTCTCCTCACCTACGTCTTTCTCGTCCTGCTCTTTCTTGCCGTCATCCTGTCTCAAAAGCCATTCATGGGCCGCGCTCTCTTTTCCTCCCCGGAAAGCCGCCTCTTCGTCTGGAAAGAGTACATGGCTCTCGGCATCCCGAATGCGCTCGGCATCTTCATGGAAACAAGCCTTTTTGGCTTCATCATCATCTTCATCACGAAATTCGGCACAGAAACCATCGCGGCGCATCAGGCGGCGCTCAATTTCTCCGGCATCATCTACATGATCCCCATGAGCTGCTCCATGGCGATGACCATCCTCGTCGGCTATGAGGTCGGAGCGCGCCGCTATGACCTTGCCCGCGAATACTCCAGACTGGGGCTCCTCACCACGCTCACCGGCGCAGCCATCACCATCAGCGCAACGCTCCTCTTCCGAAAGGAAATCATTTCTCTCTACAGCGCGGATCCCGCCGTCATTGCTCTAGGCAGCCTCTTCCTCGTCTACTGCGCCGGCTGGCAGCTCTTCGATGACATCGCAGCTCCCATTCAGGGGATCCTGCGCGGTTATAAGGATGCGAAAGTCCCCTTCTTCCTCATGCTCATCGCCTACTGGTTCGTCTGCTTCCCCTCCGGCCTTTTCTTCGACTATGTGCTCTCCCACGGCCCCGAGTCCTACTGGCAGTGCATCGACCTTGGCGTCGGCACCTCTGCCCTGCTCCTCATCGGACGGCTGTGGTGGATCGAGAGGAAAGTGACTGGGGATTAGGGACTGGTGACTGGTGACTGGTGACTAGGGGCTAGTGACTAGGGACTGGTGACTAGTAACTAGTGGCTAGGGATTAGAGATTAGGACTCTGCGCTTGAATCAGTGTTTCCCTAGCCCTGTCCTCTCCTTTGGTGCTACAATAGTAACAAAGGAGGTCTTTTTATGAAACGAATTTTTCTTTTGCTCATGAGCCTTTTCTGCCTCATCGGCTTTGCATTCACCGCCCGGGCGGCTGATCCGGCGGTGAATCGGAGTCTGGGATACTTTGAGAATACGCGCGCCGTGCTCCTGCTCCCGGCGCGATACAGAAGCGGTGATGAAGCCGCTGTCTATGTGGACCGCGAAATGGGAAGGATCTTCCGCTATCCTTATTACCGCACGCTGGATCCGGTCGAGTACGATGTTGCCCTCTACTCCCCTTCGCAGCTGAAGGAGCTCGCAGAGAAAGCAAATGCAGACATCGTCGTCATGCCTGTCATTACCGAGTGGCGGCAGGTCGTCTACCGCCGCTCTTTCTTCTCTGACGCCGATGACATCGTAGAGACGCGCGCTGTCTTCGATATCTACTCCTATAAGAAAGGGGAGCCGTCCGTCCGCGATGACCGCGCGACCTACTGGAACAGCGAAGAAGAGGGCACCGTCAGAAACCGCTACATCTTCGATGACCTCATGCAGGATATCCTGAAAACCTTCCCCTACCGCCGCGTGCCAACGGATATCGCAAGGAATCTCTCCGGTGAACCGGACAGGACGCCGGTGAATAAGGACTTGTGACTGGGGACTAGTAGCTAGAGATTAGTGATTAGTGATTAGAAATCTAAAGTGACTAGTCACTAGTCACTGGTCACTGGGGTTCTCCGGCATCGTCAGAGGGGCGTAGCCCTCGATCTTTACTGCACTGCGGGAATCAGCATGTATGCGCCGAGGGGAAACGATGTTTTGGTGCCACCTCACATCAGGCAATGAGCATTCTGCCATAGAGATTTCTCGGCTACGCCCCTCTGACGACAGCGCGAAGCGCTATCAAAACTCCGCGGCGCTTCCTAATTTTATGCGCCGCACCACCATTCCTAATTCCTAATTCCTAATTTTCTGAACCCAAAAGAACCCAGACCGTTTGGTCTGGGTTCTTTTGAGCTATTTAAGGAAGGTTATGACGAAGCTATGCATAAAAATTCTTGTAAAAGCTGACTCTGCGATTGAATCAGCGTTTCCTTTATACTTCAAAATATTTTTTCATATAGTCCACGAAGATCTTGACAGGCGTAGACTGGAGCATGGCCTGCTTGAAGATGAGATGGCTCGGGCGCAGGATCGGACGCTTCTGGCGGTCGTAGATCATTTCGCGATTGACATTCGGCGTACACTTCGGGAGAAGATCTGCCGGAATGAGCGACTGGCCGAGGCCATGATTCACGATTTCTACGCAGGTCAGGCAGTCCGATACGGTCAGAAGGAAATGCGGAGATTCCGAGAAATTCTGACGCCACCAGCGGCTTCTCAACTCATCCAGCGACGGGTCACTGCGATAACGGATGGACGGCTGGTTCGGCAGGGTATCATAGTCGATCTTCTGTGCAGAGATGAGATAGAGCGGCGCATCCTCGAGAAGGATATCCGCATCAGGCCATTCCTGATTGCCGCGGACGATGGCGAGATGGATATCTTCCTTCTTGACCAGCTTCGTCAGGCGGTCACTCGTGTCCGTCGTGAGCGAGATCTCGATGTCATTGTACTCATCGACAAAGCCCTTCAGAATGGCTGGCATGTGCGACTGCGCGAAGGACTGGCTCGCACCGATGCGCAGCACGCCGGAAATGGTATTCGGCTCATGTGTCACGAAGTTCTTCATATCCTGATACTGCTGCAGTTCTTTTTCGGCAAAGGAGAAGAGGCGATTCCCCGCATCGGTGAAATGGACGCCCTTATTGGTGCGGATGAAAAGCGGACAGCCGATTTCTTTTTCCATCTGGCTCAGGCGATACGTCAAAGACGGCTGGGTCATAAACAGCCGCTTGGCAACCTTATTGATGCTGCGTTCTTCTCGAAGATAGATCAGAATCTTCCAATCCGTGTTATTCATGGCACTTCCCCTTGCGCGGTATGCGCGCCTACTTGATATAAAATAATTTTATTACAGTATATCACGTTGGACGTTTGATTGCTATAGGGGAATGGGATCGGAATGCAGGTAAACAGTTCGGGGTGAGCCCGTGGGGCGTGTCACCAGTCACTCGGCGCTAGTACTGCATTTGCTAAATAACTGGCATTTAGGTCAACTTCTAAATCAAGTTAGGAGTGAGGAGTGAAGGTACGGCGCATAAAATCAGGAAGCGCCGCGGAGTTTTATATAATGAGGAGGTATTGGGTCACTATATGAATGGTGTGCCCCTTCCAGCACTTCTAACTTCCCACTAAGTCCAGAAATTAACAAATCGCTATACGAGTCCCTAGTCCCTAATCCCTAGTCACTAGTCACCAGTCACTAGCCCCTATACCAATTCCCGCGGCAGGCTGGAAAGCAGTCTGCCCCTTTCTTTATAGTCCGGCAGATATTTCTCCATCAGTGCGTAGAAATCGGCGCTGTGACCGGCTGCGAAGAGATGGCAGAGCTCGTGCACGACGACAGCCTCGATGCATTCCTTCGGCTTTGTGACGAGGTCAAGGGCGAAGGAGAAGCGTCCCGTCACACTCCGGCAGGAGCCCCAGCGGCTTTTCATGACGCGGATGGTAACGCCGGTGATCCGGCTCTCCGGAATCGCCATGCGCTTCGTCCATTTTTTGAGGCACTGCACGATTTCCAAAAGCAGGATACGCTTCATGCCTTCCTTGAATATAGCCTCGCGATCACTTTGCTTCGTCCGGAGGACCAGCTGCAGTTCTCCGAAAGAAGAGATGCCTGCCTCGTCGCGCGGGCCAAGTAAGACCTGCAAGGGATACGCCTTTCCGAAGACATGGTGAATCTCTCCTGTGACATATTGAAATTTGATTTTCTCCGGCACCAGCGCCATGTACTTCGTAAGCCATGCGGTCTTTCCCGCGACAAAGTCACGGATTTCCCGCTCCGAGACCTTCCGCGGCGCCGTCACCTCGACCGATTTCCCCTCCCGCACGCGAAGGTAGATGCGACGGATGGGTTTCCGGATCACCCGCACCTCATAGCCTGTCGCAGGGTCGATGAATATTGTCATGATGCCCTCGTCTCTATAGCTCAGAAAAAAAACTCATAGGTTCAACAGGGATGATGGGTGGAACAGGCGCAACGGGGATGGAGCGACACATAAGGAAACGCCGCGAAATTTTCGTTGAACCTGTCACGCCTTCAAAGCCTGATGAACCTATGAGGTCAGATGAAATCCATGAGATGACCTTTGGCGTTTTTACACTTTCGTGCTTTCTCCCAGAATGTGATCCTCTGTCTCGAAGAGGGCTTTGGCAAAATCATCCGGATGGAAACGGTCAAGATCGTCCTCGCGTTCGCCGAGACCGATCCACTTGATCGGCACATGCAGCTCTTCATGGACAGAGAGGACCACGCCGCCTTTGGCCGTGCCATCGAGCTTGGTCAGGACGACCCCTGTCAGCGGCACGATTTCCCCGAAATTCTTCGCCTGGCTGATGGCATTCTGCCCCGTGGTCGCGTCAAGGACGAGAAGCGTCTGATGCGGCGCATCCGGGATGACTTTCTTGATGACGCGGGAAATCTTCGCGAGCTCTTCCATCAGATTCACCTTCGTCTGCAGACGGCCGGCGGTATCGATGAGGACGACATCGACGCCGCGCGCCTTGGCTGCGGAGACAGCATCGAAAGCCACCGCCGCCGGATCCGCGCCTTCCGCATGCTTCACGATATCCGCGCCGGTGCGCTCCGCCCAGATGGTGAGCTGTTCAGAAGCCGCCGCGCGGAAGGTATCCGCCGCTGCGAGAAGAACCTTCTTGCCCTCCTTGTGGAGCTTGCCGGAGAGCTTGCCGATGGTCGTGGTCTTGCCCACCCCATTCACGCCGACGACGAGGATGACTTCCGGATAGTGCGTATTCTCCTGATCGATGGTATCATCCTTCAAAAGCTCTTTCACGGTCTTTTCCATGAAAGGCATGACTTCATTCGTATTGTGGATCGTACCCTCAGTGACGCCGCGGCGGATCTGGCGCATCAGGTAGTCCGTGGTGCGCACGCCGATGTCTCCGGAGAGCAGGACCATTTCCAGATCTTCCAGAAAATCATCGTCGATCTCCGCATAGCCGATGACGACGCTCTCGATATTGCGGATGAGGCTTTCTTTCGTGCGGGTGAGTCCCCGTTTGATCTTATCAAAAAATCCCATGTCTCTTTCCTCCTAAAGAATGTATATGTTTATTGTATATAAATAGGCGTGAAGTGTCTACAGGAAAAGGTTTAAGCCGTCGGGTTCAGGGTTCGCCCTTGGGGCGAGGCGTCCATGGATTGAGGATGAAAGCTCTTCTCGCCAGTTAGGAGCTAGGAGTTAGGAGTTAGGAGTGTTGGTGCGGCGCATTAAAATCAGAAGCGCCGCGGAGTATAAATCATGGCGATGCCCGAAAGTCGTATTCAAGTCACCCGTCACTTGAAACTCCTAATCCCTAGCCACTAATCCCTAGCTACTCATCCCTGCTTTCAAACTTAAGGAAACACTGATTAAATCGTTATCAGATTTCATTCTTGGATTTTTATACAGAGCGAGGAAACAGGGGACGCGAATAGCGAGCTATTTAAGGAGAATGTCGACGACACTATGAATAAAAATCCATATGAAATCTGATTCTGCGATTTAATCAGCGTTTCCTTACCCCTTTATTGCGTGCGAAAGCTCTGCTCTCGAGTGAGGAGTGCTGGTGCGGCGCATAAAATATAGAAGCGCCGCTTTTTTATAAAATTGTTCCCCACGTATCGTCATCCCGAGCGAAGCCCTCGATCTTTCTTGCACACCGGTAAATAGTAAGTGCGAGATAGCAGAATGACGTAGTACCAAAACTTCGTTTATGAAATAGCACATACATGCTGATTTACGCACTGCAATAAAGATTTCTCGCTTCGCTCGAAATGACGATACGAGAGTCTCCCAGTCTCCTAGTCACCAGTCACTAGTCACTAGTCACTTGAGACTCCTAATCCCTAGCTACTAATTCCTAGTCACTTGCTACTAGTCACTCCACATAATCTTTCATCTTCACGGTGATGAGGCTCGAGACGCCCTTCTCTGCCATGGTGACGCCCTGCAGGGTGTCGGCAAATTCCATCGTCTTCTTTCTGTGCGAGATGACGATGAACTGCGTTTTCTTTTTATACTCGCCGATCATGCGGCTGTAGCGTTCGACATTCGCATCGTCCAAGGCCGCATCGATTTCATCGACGAAGCAGAAGGGCGCGGGGCGATACGCCATGAAGGAAATCAGAAGAGCGATGACCGTCAGGGCTCTTTCGCCGCCGGACATGAGCGAAAGCGGCTGGCGCTTCTTGCCGGGGAGCTGCAAGTACATCTCGACACCGCCTTCCAAAGGATGCGTTTCATCGGTGAGCTCGAGGCGCGCCTTGCCGCCGCGGAACATGAGCTGCATGATGCGGCCAAATTCTTCATTGATTTTTTGGAAGGCTTTGGCGAACTGACGCTCCATCGTCTGATCGATATCGCTGATGATGGTCTCGAGCCCTTTCCTCGCTTCTGCGAGATCCGCCACCTGATTTTCATAGAATGTCCTTCGCGCGAGCTGACGGGCGTATTCCTCCTCGCCCTCCGGATTCACACTGCCCAGCTGCGCCATGCGGCGGGCAAGGTCCTTTCCCTGCCGCTCCATATCCGCCATAGAGCCGGAAAGGCGGAGCGCTTCTGCCTGCTGACGGGTCATGTGCCATGCTTCGAACTGCCGCAGCACTTCCGCCTCCTCGGCTTTGAACTGCGCGATCTTACCCTCGAGCTCGGCTCTGTCCCGCTCGATCTTCGCTGTAGCAGCCTGCGCTTTCTTCCACGCCTCGTCCACCTCGCGCTGCCGGATGACAAATCCATTCGCATCATCAGACAGGCTTTCCTGCCGGATGCGGGTCTTCTGCCAGTGGGCCTCCGCTTCCTTAAAAGCAGCCCCTACAGAAATCAGCTCTTCAGCGAGTGTCTTCCGTTCCGTTTCGTTGTCATGCACGGCCTTTTCAAGAGATACCCGGTCTGCTGCCAGCTCTTTTTCCGCGCGGCTGCGTTCTTCGAGCATGCGTTTCCCGAAGCTCACGCTCTCTTCCGCCTTGGTCAGGGCGACGTGGGAAGCGAGAAGAGCTTCCTGCTTCTCTTCCAATGCCTTCCTCAGGCACTCGCCCTCTTCATTGCCTGCTACGGCCGGAAGCTCGATAAAGTAGGACAATGCCTTTTTCAAACTTTCCACCTGCGACTGGGTCTCCGAGAGCTTGTCCCTCTCCTCTTTCAGCTGCTTCTTGGCAAGAGAAAGGCGGCTCTGTCTTTCAGACATCGATCGCTCCGTCCCTTCGCGGCGCGCAGAGAGGGCAGCCAGCTCTACCTTGAGCGCCTGCCATTCTTCCCGCTCACGGCTGACCTTTTCAGCGAGCGCATCGCAGGCAGCCTCCTGCTCCTTCCTCCGCGTCCGGCAGAGCATGAGAGCCTTCTCTCCCTCCGCTTCCCGCGCATAGAGATCCGCGATCTCTTTTTTGCGGCCGAAATAGGTATTCTCCTTTTTCTTCATCGAGCCGCCCGTCATGGAGCCGCCTGCATTGACAAGCTGCCCGTCCCGCGTCACGATGCGCAGGCGGTAGCCATACTTTTTGGCGACCCGCCGCGCCGCGTCCAGATCTTCTGCGATGAGCGTGCGCCCGAGAATGGTATCGAGGAGATCCTGATACATCGGCTGACAGGAAAAAAGGTGAGAGGCGATACCGCAGATCCCCTGCTCCTTCGATGCCATCGCTTCCGTTCCATTGTTGTAGCGCGGATGCATGGACTCCAAGGGATAGAAGGTCGTGCGGCCTAAATGCTTCTCCGAAAGCCAGCGGATGATCTCTCCCGCTGACCTCGTCGTATCCGTCACGATATAGGAGATCTGCCCGCCCAGCGCCGCTTCCGCAGCCTCCGTATATTTATCCGGCACGTGGATAAGCTCACCGAGCGCCCCATGGATGGCCTCTCCGAAACGGTCTGCCTGCTCCATGATGGTCTTCGTCACGCGAGAAAAGCTCGCATATTCCTTGTCCGCCCGTTCCAGATACGCTTTCTGCGAACGGATCGCTGAAAGCAGCGACTCCTGCTTTCTTTCTTCTCCGCCCAGACGGAAACGCACATTCTCGGCGTCTCGCAAGGCTTCGCTATCCTTCTTCCCTTTCTCCGAAAGGGTAGCAAGTCGCTCCGTCTTCTCCTTCTCTTCGCGAAGGAGCTCGGACAGCGCGCGCGAGGCTGCGTCTTCCTCTCCCGCGAGGGTCGCTTCCTCCTTCTCATGGCGCTCGATCTCCGCCGTCAGGCGCTCGATGTCTTCTCTCGCATGCACAAGCTGCTGGCTCACCTTCTCCTTTTCCTTCTCTTTTTCCTGCGAGAGAGCCAGCGCCCTTGCATAGGCATCCTCAGCCGCTGCCAGCGCCTTTGAGAGAGACTCCTTCTCCGCTTCTTTTGCGGAAACATCTTCCTTCGCCGCCAGGCAGGACGCCTCCGCACTAGAGAGCTCCTCCTTCGCGCTTGCGATTTCTTCCGCGATTTCCTTCTCTGCTTCCGTCTGATCTTCTGCGGACTCCCTAAGCTCCTCCCCTTTCTCCTTCGCATGAGAGAGCGCCTCTTCCTTCACGCGGTAATCACCGCGCAGCCGCTCCATTTCGCGCTGGGCATCTGCCATCGCCTCTCCAGCGGCGCGGAGCGTCTCCTGATGCGCGAGGCGGTCTTTCTCCAGTGTTTCCTTAGCCACGCTCGCCTGCGAGAGCTTCGTCTGCCATAGAGAGCCTTCATCGAGGAGTTTCAGCGCTTCATTTTCATAGCGTGCCGTCATACGTCCCGAAGAGGTCAGCTTCAAAAGTCCCATCGTCGCATCGATCGCCCGCTTTTCCTGCGTCAGACTTTTGTACTGTCTGGCCTTCTCTGCGCCTTCCTTCAAGGGCACGAGCTGCTCATCGAGAAGCGCCATCATATCCTTCACGCGCTCCATATTCTCCGCCGTCTTCTCGAGCTTTCGGAGCCCCTCCGTCTTTCGCATGCGGTACAGACTGATCCCTGCCACGTCTTCAAAGATCACGCGCCGTTCATCCGCATGCGCTGTCAGCACCTGATCCACCCGGTTCTGTCCGATGATCGCCATCGAGCCCTTGCCGAGCCCCGTCGGCGCCAAAAGCTCCTGAATATCTTTCAGGCGACAGCTTCGCTTATTCAGATAGAAATCACTGTCCCCATTTCGAAGGAGCCTTCGCGTGATCGCGACCTCTGCCGTATCAAGCGGCAGCTCGCGGCCGCTGTTATCCAATACGAGCGTGACCTCCGCTCCATTCTTTTCCCGCCGCGTCTCTGAGCCGGAAAAAATCATATCCTCCGCCTTCTGCCCGCGGATCTGGCGCACATTCTGCTCCCCCAGCACCCAGCGGACCGCATCGGAAATATTGCTCTTCCCGCATCCATTCGGCCCCACAATGACCGTCATGCCGTCTGAAAAATCGATCGTAGTTTTATCTGCGAAGGACTTGAAGCCCTGCAGTATCAATCGGAGTAGTTTCATAAGTTCTCCTTCTTTGCATAATATCGTCCTTATTATAGCATAGAGAAAGGGTTCGGGGTTCAGGGTTAGCCCATGGGGCGTGCTGTCCCTTGATTCTTTGCGAAAGAGGGGGAACGGGTTCTATAGGTAGGGCGAGGGTGGTGCGGCGCATTTCGTCATCCTGAGCGGAGAAAAATGTCGTATGTTAAAAAATGGCTTATCTGAAACAGGAGAACTGAGTCGAAGGATCTAAGCGCCGCGGAGTTTTAGAATATATGGTATTTACGAAAGATGAGAAACCGGTGAACCTTTTGAACCTCTTAACCTATGAGGATTCATATAAAGGGAAGACTGTTATTTTCTGCTTTCACACATCCATCGTTGATTGGTCTGCAAGGAAGATTTCTCGCTTGCGCGCGAAATGACGATATGAGAGTACCATCAGCCTTCCTTGCGGGGAAGGTGCCCCGTAGGGGCGGATAGGGCACTGGCGGTATGAAAGACAGATGAGGAAAGCGGAGAAGTGCGCGGCACATGTAGGGAAAGCATGAGTCCCTGACCACGAATGACAAAGACTTCTCGCTTCGCGCGAAATGACGATACGGGAGTCTGATGTCTCCTAGTCTCCCAGCCTCCTAGTCTCCAGCCTCGCAAGTCACGACAGCTCCCCCCGCATTAAAAAATTTCTGCCTACAGGGCAGAAATTTTTTGTATTGACGTGAGACTTTCACCATTCCTATAATAACGTAGTTTTTGTGACTACACCGCAGGTGAGGCCTTCCATGATGATGCGCCCCGCCGGCATTTCTCATTTCCTTGTGCCCGTTTCCCATAAAGGAGCTGATCCCCTTGAAACCTTTGAAAATCGCTCTGACGGACAGAGCCATGGCCCTTCCCCTTGCACTGGACGCTTCCCGCACGATCCCCCTTGCCAGCGCAGACCTTACGGAAGTTTCCGCCGTCGTCATGACGAGTCAGGATACGATCCCCGAGCAGTATGAGACCATCCATGCCTTTGCGATCCCGCTCTTCCTCTTAGAAACAGGCACCGCAACTGCCAAGAATGTCTCCGATATTTCCTGTCAGTCACTGGCGGTCAAGGACAAGGCTTCGTGGAAGAAGAAAATCCTCCGCGCCGCCGCCCAGTACGAGAAGGATCTGCTCCCGCCCTTCTTCGACACGCTCGTCAAGTACACCGCGCGCCACAATGACCAGTTCGACACGCCAGGGCATCAGGGCGGCGCCTTCTTCCGCAGGCATCCCGCCGGAAAGGCATTCTATGACTACTACGGCCCGAATGTCTTCCGCAGCGACCTCTGCAGCTCGGACGCAGACTTAGGCGATCTGCTCATCCATGAAGGGCCGGCACTCGCTGCGCAGAAACATGCCGCGAAAGTCTTCCACGCAGGCAAGACCTACTTCGTCCTGAACGGCACATCCACGTCGAACAAGATCGTCCTGAATGCCGTCCTTGCGCCCGGCGACTTCGTCCTCTACGACCGGAACAATCACAAATCCATCGACCTTGGCGCGCTCGTCCTGGCCGGTGCCATCCCCATCTATCTGGAAACGGCAAGAAATGCCTATGGCTCCATCGGCGGCATCCCCTCCCATTGTCTCGAGGAAGACTACATCCGTGCCCTCATCGCGGAGAAAGACCCCGAGCGCGCGAAAGCAGAGCGCCCCATCCGCCTCGCAGTCATCGAACTCGGCACCTACGACGGCTGCATCGGCAATGCAAGACAGATCGTCGAACGCATCGGCCACCTGTGCGACTACATTTTCTTCGACTCCGCATGGGTCGGCTACGAAGCATTCATCCCCATGATGAATGATGCAAGTCCCCTCCTCCTCGACCTTGGCCCGGATGATCCCGGCATCTTCGTCACGCAGTCCGTCCACAAGCAGCAGGCCGGCTTCTCCATGACATCGATGATCCACAAGAAAGACACGCACATCCGCGGACAGGACCGCTACGTCCCGCACAAGCGCATGAACAATGCCTTCATGATGCACGCGACGACATCGCCCTTCTACCAGCTCTTCTCCGCGCTCGACATCAATGCGAGGATCCACGAAGGCGATGCCGGCAAGAAACTCTGGCGAGACGCACTCCTCCTCGCCATCGAAGTCCGAAAGGGAATCCTCTCCCGCTGCCACCACATCCGCCCCTTCATCCCGGATAAGATCGGCATGAAGAAATGGCAAGACGGTCACACCGAGCAGATCGCCTCCGACCGCCGCTACTGGATCTTTCAGCCGGGCGCAGCCTGGCATGGCTTCCATGGCTATAGCGGAAACCAGTATTTCTTGGACCCGATGAAGCTCATGCTCATCACCCCCGGCATCGACATCCGCACCGGTGCCTACGAAGACTTCGGCATCCCGGGCGCCATCGTCGCCGAATTCATGCGTGAGCACCGCATCATCCCTGAAAAATGCGACCTGAATGACATCCTCTTCCTCCTGACGCCCGCTGAGTCAAAGGAAAAGCTCGACCGCCTCGTCGATACTCTCGTCGCCTTCGAAGCCTTCATCGACGCCGACGCGCCGATGGAAAAAGTCCTCCCCCTCGTCTACGAGCACTATGAGACACACTACGAAGGCTACACCATCCGAAGACTCTGCCAGGAAATGCACGACTTCTACAAGGAGAGAAATATCTCGACTCTCCAAACGCGCCTCTTCCAGAAGGAGTACCTGCCGCCTTATGCCATGAGCCCGATTTCGGCAGAGGGAGAATACATCCGCGGTCATGGCGAGCTCATCGACCTCACCGAAGCCGAAGGACGCATCGCGCTCGAAGGTGCGCTCCCCTATCCCCCCGGCATCCTCTGCGTCCATCCCGGCGAGGTCTGGACAAAAACGGCGGTCGACTACTTCCGCGCCCTCGTCGAAGGCATCAACCAGCTCCCCGGCTTCGCCCCCGAGCTTCAGGGCGTCTACGTCGAGGATGGTGAAGACGATAAAAAACACGCCTATGGATATGTACTGAAAAACCAGTAACTGGTGACTGGTGACTGGTCACTAGTCACTTAAGGAAACACTGATTAAATCATTATCAGATTTAATCAGTGTTTTTAACCAGTGTTTTTAACAATGGAAAATGGTATCCTGCCCTCTTTCTCTTGGGAAACACTGATTAAATCGTTGTCAGATTTCATTCTTGGATTTTTATACAGAGCAAGGAATCATCCGACGCGAATAGCGAGCTATTTAAGGAGGGTGATGACGAAGCTATGTATAAAAATGCATATAAAATCTGACTCTGCTATTTAATCAGCGTTTCCCTTGCATTTCCTCATGGCACGCTCCATAATAGGGTCAATGCATGTATCATCTATTTCAAAAAGTTTGAAAGCAGGGATGAGTGGCTAGGGACTTGTGACTGGTGACTGGTGACTAGGAATTAGTAGCCAGGGATTAGGTTTACGATACGAGAAAATCGCTCATTTCAAATCTCCGCGGTGCTTCTGATTTTTTTGCGCCGCACCACCATTTCGCATTTCTCATTTCTAATTTCTCATCCAAGAGAGGCTTTCACTCCCAATCAAAGGGCACCCCGCCCCACAGGCTAATCCTATATTTTAAGGAGTCCCCATGACCAAAGATTTCGACTTCACCCAAGGCAGCATCTCGAAAAAGATACTGCTTTTTTCTCTGCCCCTCATGGCCGGCAATATTTTCCAGCAGCTCTACAATGTCGTCGACACACTCATCGTCGGACGCTTCCTCGGCGAAGCACCGCTCGCCGCGGTCGGGAGCGCCTACACGCTCATGATCTTCCTCACCTCCATCCTGATCGGCCTCACGATGGGGAGCGGCGTCTACTTCTCCATCTGCCACGGACAAAAGAACACCGCGCTCATGAAGCAGTCCATTTATATTTCCTTCCTTTCCATCGGCGTTCTCTCGCTCTTTCTGAATGCCCTCTCCTATATATTTCTGGAAGAAATCATCCGCTTCATGCAGATCCCCCAAGAAGTCATCCCCTACTTCCGTGACTATCTCCTCTGGATCTTCGCCGGCATCATCGCCGTCTTCTTCTACAACTACTTTGCCGCCCTCCTGCGCGCCGTGGGAAACTCACTCATCCCGCTCGTCTTCCTTATCGTCTCTGCGGTCATGAATATAGCGCTCGACCTTCTCTTCATCTTAGTCTTCCAGTGGGGCGTCGCCGGCGCGGCTGAGGCGACCGTCATCGCACAGTATGCTTCGGGCCTCGGCATCCTTTGCTACTGCCTTTTCTTCCGCAAAGACCTTCTAGTGGAAAAGAAATACCGCTGCTGGGACAGCGCCATTTTCCGCGACATCTCACGACTCTCGCTTCTGACCAGCCTCCAGCAGTCCATCATGAATTTCGGTATCCTTCTCGTGCAGGGACTCGTGAATAGCTTCGGCACCATCGTCATGGCCGCCTTCGCTGCCGGCGTCAAGATCGACACCCTGGCCTACTCGCCGCTCATGGACTTCGGGAATGCCTTCTCGACCGCCATCGCGCAGAACTATGGCGCAGGAAATCACAAGCGCATCAAAGAATGCGTCATCGCCTCGGCGAAGATGGTCGTCTCTTTCGCTCTCCTCACGAGCGTCATCATCTATGCCTTCGCTCCTGAGCTCATGGCCTTCTTCGTCCCTGAAACAGCGACAGAAACCATCGAAATCGGCACAGGCTATCTCCGTATCGAAGGGGCCTGCTACATCGGCATCGGCATCCTCTCCATGCTGTATGCCTACTACCGCGCCATCAAAGAGCCCGGTATGAGCGTCATCCTGACCATCCTCTCCCTCGGCAGCCGCGTCATCCTTGCTTACGCCCTCTCCGCCCTCCCCTTCTTTGGCGTCACCGGCATCTGGCTCTCCATCCCTATAGGCTGGGCGATAGCGGATGTGTATGGAGTGTGGGTTGGTGTCCATAAAAAGAACGGCACTTATAAAAATGAAGACTGAGAAATGGTGGTGGCGGGTTCGCTGCAAATATGTATGGGGTGATGCCCGATGATGGCATTTAGTCACCAGTCACTTGACGCTCCTAATCCCTAATCCTCGAAAAGTCCTGTGCTGCGGTGTTTCATATAAATCGCTTCACGCCAGAAGTGGGAAAACGGCTGTAACAAAGATCCCTCGGCTCCGCTCGGGATGACGATACGAGAGGACGGCCTATCTTATGTTTCCAAAGAGCGATCTCCCCCCCCTTCGGGTAATGCCCCATATATATTCGCGGCGAAGCCGCCACCTGCATTCCTCATTCCTCATTTTTTCTCCCTAGCCATTCCCCACTCTCCTATAGTATAATAGAAAATATTTTAACGTAAGAGAACGGGGGAGCTTGGGAATGAAGAAATACGTGGTCATGATCCTGATCGCGATCGTGCTGATCATTGGCGGCGGTACATTTGCCTATTTCCACTTTGCCAATGGCGGACCATGGCAGGGGACATGGTGGGGCGTACAGGACGCGGGCGTGAACTGGTCTGGAGATAACATACGAAATCTGGAGACCGTCACCTTCACACCGAATGACGACAAAACCATCACCGTAGACCATAAAGTCCAGCAGGGCAGCCGTGAAGTCCCGGGCAGCCTCACCGGCACCGGCCGCACCGATGGCGGCCGTCTGGTCATCACACCGAAAAACGGTGGCAAAGAGCTGGCGCTCTCCTACAGCGCCGTTTCTAAATCCATCGATACCCCTTTCACGAATGCGGACAAGAGCACCGTCACACTGAAAGCACTCTCTCCGGAAAACAATGAGGAGATGGAATCCATACGGAGCGAGATCGTCCAGATCTCTCAAAAGCCGGAAAATAAAATCGATACGACTTTGTCGAAAGCAAAGAGCTGATAAAAAAGCGAGAGCCACGTTTGTCGAACAAACGTGGCTCTCGCTTTTGGCTTGTCAGGTTCAGGGTTAGCCCGCGGGCGGGGTGCCCATGGATTGCGAATGAAAGCTTTGCATGAATGAGAAATGGTGGTCCCATGAACTGGCATGCCAGTCACTAGCCACCAGTCCCTAGTCACCAGTTCCTAGTCACCAGTTCCTATTTCTCGCTCTTCGCTTCGATCGCCGCCGTCTCTGCTTCTTCTGCCATGGCCTGCTTTGCTTCTTTGAGCGCCGCCTCTCTCACTTCTTCCTGCTTTTCCTTCTTCTTGGTGAAATGGGAGATGACCTCCGGGACCATGTTCAGCACCTTATCGATGGTACCATTCGGTCCTGCATTCTTGATAGAGAAGAGCTCGACACGTTCCCCCTTCATGATGAGGACAGCGGTCGGTGTCACCTTGCCACCGCCGGCACCGCCTGCGGCGTTCGTGCCTTGGCTGCCGGTGCCGAATCCGAAGGAAATATCCACGAACGGCACGATGGTCGCATCGCCCAAGTAGATCGGCTGACCCACCACAGACTCGGTGGTGATCATTTTCTTGAAATCTTCAAAAATCTGCTTTCTAACTTCATCATCCATGGTTCTTTTCCTCTTTTCTGAAATGCCAGAACTCTCTGGCGGGTCTCGACAGGAGAAGCCTGCCGGCTATATAGATCATCGTCAAAGGAATGATCCGCCCCTTTGCTTCCCCCGATAAGGTATTCACAGGTTCCAGATAATTCCATCGGATTTCTTGTGTCTCTTTGGCGAGGAATGCCATCGACATGCCGCAGGCGATGCCCGTCGTCATAGGGTCGCCTGTCCCAAAGTCTCCGCGAATGCAGCACTGGCGTGGAAAGCTGTGCGACAGGATCTTCCCTGCCGCATGGAGGACGCGCTCCGCCAGACCATTCTCCATCGCGAAACGGATCTCTTCCCAAAGGGTATGCCCCTTCTTCTCCTCTGGCTCTCTCTCGACTGCCGCCTCGCCAGAATCCGGCAGCCTCTCATGCACCTCTGCCTTCTCTTCTGCCTGTGCGAGCGTTTCTTCCATCCAGTCTTCTTCAGGTTCTTCTGTCATTTCCGCTAAAGCCAAGGGCTCTTCCTTGGTGGGCGGAAGCTCGATTTCCTTCCGCCAAAGACCCAAAAGCATAGAGACCGACAGGATGAGCCGCCAGCGCACGAGCGTCACGGTATAACGGATCGGAATCAGGAGCAGGATAAGAACAGCGGCGAGGAGAAAGGCAAGCATGCCTGCGATCATAGGCCGTAGAGGCGCGCCAGACTCTGGGCCGCCTCCTTCACCTCCCGCACCAGGTACGACGGGGAGAGCACCTTGACGAGCGGTGCCTTCTTCAGAGCCCATGCCTTCATAGCCGCTTGGGGGAGCGTCACTTCCATGGTCACCTTGTCCGGACTTGCGGAAATGAGACGAGCTCTCTTGCCGAAATCCGTCTGAATATCTGTCAGAAGGCGCACATCTGCCTCGAAGGTGATCGCCACCGGATTTCCTGTATAAATATCGCGGCTCGCCATCATGAGCTCATCGAGCTTCGCGGAGGCATCTGCACCTGCGAGACTTTTCTGCCCCCGCGCCGGCGCGGAAAGGAGCGCGATGTCCGCCATGCGGTCTACGAAAAAATAGGAAATATCCTCCCGTCCTTCCACATTACAGAGAAGGCAGTACCGGTCATCCGATGCGACCACCTGAAAAGGATGTACGATATAGCAGCGCGCCTCTCCTGACGGGCTCACACCGTGATGCCGTTTGCCGTCCACTTCATAGTGGTCATAGAAAAAGGAAATCTGCTTCTTTTCGCAAAGTGCCTGCGAGAGCAGGACAAGCGCCTCTCGCACATCCGGGAGATTCTGTGAGAGCGGCAGATTTCGTATGCCTTCCTTCCCATCTTCAAAAGAACGGCACTGCAGCCGCTTCAGCTTCTCGGTGAGCTGCCGGATCTGCATCGCCGGAAGATGCGAGAAATAGAGGAGATCGATCACCGTCTTCAGATCTTGCGGAGAGAGTACGTGATCCCAGTACCAGTCAAGCGAAAGCGGCGCTTCCTTTCCATTCACCATGCGCGGCACCTCGCGGCACATCACAGGCAGCCCCGCCTCCTTCAGGCGGAGCAGATTTCTGGATACAGACTTCCGGCTCACGACCATCCCATACTTGCTCTCCATCAGACGAAGGATGTCCTGCTGCGACAAAGGGTGATTCTTGTCAGACTCACGCAAAAGCACCTGCACGATGCGGATGATGGAGAGCTTGCTCCCCATCTCGCTCACTGCCATAGGATCACCTCCTCTTGAAAATATGTGTTATTTGTTGTTTGGAAATCCACACCAAACAAAGCAGGGGCTAGAAATTAGGAGTGACTAGTGACTAGTGACTGGTGACTAGTATTGCGTTTTCTAAATAACTGGCATGTAAGTCAACTTCCGAATCAAGTGAGGAGTTAGGAGTTAGGAGTGAAGGTACGGCGCATAAAATGAGGAAGCGCCGCAGAGTTTTATATAAAATAATGGACGAACTGTTTCATATAATGATTGGGGCACTATATGAATGGTGTGCCCCTTCCAACACTTCTCACTTCTCACTAAGTCCAGAAGTTAACAAACCGCTATACAAGTGACTAGTGACTGATGACTCAATACCCCTTTGACCCATCACCACGATACATACTCCACAGCGCATTCCTTATTTCTTAAATATCCAATCGCTCACCGTCGAGCCGAAAGCCGCCAGCGTGCTTGCAAGCGAGGCAAGCGCCGTCCCGTAAATCAGACGGTGCACAAGGCCTGCGATGGCGACGCCGCCCAAAAGATCCGTCGGATAATGCACACCGGCGAAAATGCGGGAAAAAGCGAGAAGCCCGGCAAAGGCCGCCAGCAAGTGAGATCCCGGCATGCGCATGCGGAGAAGCTCCATGACGACGATGGCCCCATTCATCGTGTGATTGCTGGGAAAAGAGGCATTGGCCTTATGCCCTGTAAAATTCCAGATGCGCCAGTCGCGCTCAAAAGGCCTTCTCCGTCTCCACACCTTGCCGATGGCAAAGGAAAGGAGAGAGGCGATCACGACGCCCAGAAAGGCTAGAACGCAGCAGAGCCTGCGCTCTTTCCGGTTTTCCCCGGGCGCCAGCCAGAGAAGAAGCCCGTAAATCACAAAAGCCCAGTGTCCGTAGCGTGTGACGAGGTCCATGAACAGACTCGCCTTGCGCGAGATGGAGGTGGCTTCATTCACCTTCCTTACGATATAAAGATCCGGATTCATCAGCTTCCTCCTTTGCTGCTTGTTGCTTCTCATTTTAGCATAAGGAAGGGAATTTGACAAAAGCAGGGAACGCCTGCGAGGCAAATAAAAAAGAGCCGCATGGCCCTTTTTATTTGTCCTGCTTTTTTTCTTCCGCTTCCTTCTTCTTTCTCTCTACCGTTTCCAAGTAGCCGCTCCGCCGAAGCACCATGGATAAAATGGCAACCAGCGAGCCCAGAAGGATGAAAATATTTATCGTCGTGAATCCCTCGCCCCAGCCGATACGAAAGATCGCATAAGCAAGCACGACAAAAAGCAGTGAATCTTGAAATTTGCCAAACATAGCGTTCCCTCCCGTCTTTTCTCCTACAATAACGGAAAGCAGTGCCCTCGTCAAGTAAAAACTTCTCATGTGCATGACTAGTGGCTAGTGACTAGTGACTGGTGACTGGTGACTGGTGAATTGAAAGGTGCTTTCGAGCACCGCCCCATCCATACTCTGCGGCGCTTCTATATTTTTATGCGCCGCACCACCCCCGCTGAACCCTCTGAACCGGTAGAACCCGCTCCCCCTCTTTCGCAAACAATCAAGGAGGGGCAGGCAGCACGCCCACGGTCTAACCCAAAAAGCAGTCCCTCGCGGGACTGCTTTTCATCAGCATGTATGGCATTCGTCATAGAGCCCTTCTTTTTTCAAGAGCTCGATGACCGTCTCACCGATATGCGCTACCGTTTCTGCGACAGGGATCCCTACCACATTCAGTGCTGCGATCTTTTCTACCGCAGTCCCTTTGCCGCCGGAAATGATGGCGCCGGCATGGCCCATACGCTTTCCTGGAGGTGCCATGCGGCCGGCGATGAAGGCAGCGACCGGCTTCTTCATATGTTCATGAATCCATTTTGCAGCCTGCTCTTCCGCAGTCCCACCGATTTCGCCGATCATGAGGACCGCCTTGGTATCCGGGTCGTCGTTGAAAAGCTCAAGTGCATCGATGAAGTCCGTACCTTTGATCGGGTCGCCCCCGATGCCGATCGCACTTGTCTGCCCGATGCCCGCATTGGTCAGCTGGAAGGTCGCTTCGTAAGTCAGTGTACCGGAGCGGGAAACCACGCCTACGTGGCCTTTTTTATAAATCTGTCCAGGGATGATGCCGATATTCGCTTCATCGACAGAGATGAGGCCCGGGCAGTTCGGTCCGATGAGGCGGGTCTTCTTGCCCACCATGTAGCGGTGTACCTTGACCATGTCTTCGACCGGGATGTGTTCCGTGATGCAGACGACGAGCTCCAAGCCAGCTTCGACTGCTTCAAGGATGGCATCTGCCGCAAAGGCTGCCGGTACGAAAATGACCGAGGTCGTGGCTTTGGTGACAGCGACAGCATCTCTCACGGTATTGAAAACCGGCACGCCGCAGCAGACTTCGCCAGCTCTTCCCGGTGCCGTGCCGCCGACGATATTTGTGCCGTACTTCTGCATCTGTTCGGTATGGAAACGGGCTGCCTTGCCCGTGATGCCCTGCACAATGACTTTGGTATCTTTATGAATTAAAACACTCATTGGTACGTCCTCCTAGATGATGTTGCTTGTTGTTAGTTCGAATTGGCAGCCAGAAGGCTATAAGCGACTAGTGACTAGTGACTGGTGACTGGTAACTTGCATACCGCCTTCAGGCATCGCCCTATATATATTCGCGGCGAAGCCGCCACCTTCATTCCTAATTTATGCGAATCTTTCATCCACAATCAGTGGACGAGCCGCCCCACGGGCTCCCCCTGAACTCGTCAACCTGAACCCATTAACCTTTTTATTTCTTCTCTCTCGTTTCTTTTGCAAGACGAATGGCGAGTTTCGCCCCTTCATCCATGGAAGAAGCCGGATACAGATTCTTGATATCCGCTTTGGCCAGGATCTCACGTCCGCGCTCTACATTACGTCCTTCAAGACGGACCACGACCGGGATCGGGAATTCCTCTTTGCCGCCGGAAAGAAGCGCGGCTGCTTCGACAATGCCCGTCGCGATGACATCGCACTTATTGATGCCGCCGAAAATATTGATCAGAATGCCGTCGACCTGATCGTCTTCAAGCATGATTCTGAAAGCTGCCACGATCTTTTCAGGTGTGGAGTCGCCGCCGACATCAAGGAAGTTGGCCGGTTCGCCGCCGTTTTCCTTGATGATATCGACAGTCGCCATCGCAAGACCTGCCCCGTTGACCATGCAGGCTACGTCGCCGCCGAGATTGACATAGTTCAGTCCCTCCGCTGCCGCTTCTCTTTCCTTCTGGTCTTCTTCCGTGATGTCGCGCAGCGCTACGATCTCCGGATGACGGGAGAGCGTGCTGTCATCAAAATTCAGCTTCGCATCGAGCGCCATGACGTCGCCTTCTTCGGTGACGACCAGCGGATTTACTTCCGCCAGCGAGCAGTCCTTGTCCACAAAGACATTGTAGAGGTACTTCATGAAGGTCGCCGCTTTTCTGATGGTCGGCTTTTCGAAATGGAGTGCATACGCCATACGCTGTGCCTGGAAATCGGCCAGACCGATGACTGGGTCGATGTACTCTTTGATGATCTTTTCCGGATTTTCCGCTGCCACGTCTTCGATGGACATGCCGCCAGACTCCGAGCCCATCATGACGACGCATTCTGCCTGACGATCCACGACGAAGGAGAGATAGTACTCTTTCTTGATATGGCAGCCAGCTTCGATCAGAAGGCGGTTCACCTTCTTGCCCTGCGGGCCGGTCTGGCGGGTGACGAGCACCTTGCCCAGAAGCTCCTTCGCATATTTTCTGACTTCGTCCAGAGAACGAGCGAGCTTGACACCGCCCGCTTCCCCGCGGCCGCCCGCGTGGATCTGTGCCTTTACGACCACGACCGGCGTGTCGAGGCGCTTCGCATTTTCCAGCGCATCTTCGACCGTGAATGCCGGATAGCCTTCCGGAACATGGATGCCATACTCACGCATGATCTGCTTACTCTGGTATTCATGGATATTCATACTGCATTCTCCCTTCCATGAGAAGGTCACCTCTCATGAAAAAAATGAAAGCGCTTGGCGCTTTCGCTGTCATTTTCTCTTTTGGCTATCTTTTTACAGCCTTTTCTTGAAATCATGTACAAATTACAAAAATAATTGTACCACTATCAAACATTTTTGGAAAGAAGTATGCATAATTGGACACAAGAAAAGATAAGCTATGCATTTCGCTCATAGTCTTGCGAAAAACGCCTTGACAAGAGGGGAGAAATGGCATCATAGTAGAGCAGACACACAGTAAGAAGTGAGAAGCAGCATGTGAGCCAGTTCAGAAGACTCGATACTGCCCTACCCATTATCATTTACACAAAGGACATTCATCATGAAAAAGAAACTCCCCTTCGCCTCCGATTACATGGAAGGCTGCCATCCGAATATTCTCCATCGTCTTTCTGAAACAAACCACCAGCCATGCGCCGGCTACGGACTGGATGACATCTCAGAAAACGCCCGTGCGCGCATCCGAAAAGCATGCGGCGCGCCGGAAGCAGAGGTAAAATTCCTCGTCGGCGGCACCCAGACCAATGCCACCGTCATCGACTGCATTCTCCGCCCCTACGAAGGCGTCATCGCCGCCGACAGCGGCCACGTGAATGTCCATGAGGCAGGCGCGATCGAGTGGGGCGGACACAAAGTGCTCGCCCTTCCCTCGAAAGAAGGCAAACTCGCCGCCGAAGCGATCGATCGCTACGTCTCCGATTTCTTTGCCGATGACAACTGGGAACACATGGTGCATCCCGGCATGGTCTACATTTCCCAGCCGACCGAATGGGGCACTCTCTATTCGAAAAAAGAGCTGACAGACATTTCTGCCGTCTGCCGCAAGCACCACATTCCTCTCTTCATCGACGGTGCCCGCCTCGCCTACGCCCTCGGCAGCTCCTCCAATGACGTCACTCTCGAAGACCTCGCGCGCCTCGCAGACGTCTTCTATATCGGCGGCACGAAATGCGGCGCACTCTTCGGCGAAGCCGTCGTGATCCCTGACCCGCACCTCATCTTGCACTTCTTCCCCATGATCAAGCAGCACGGCGCGCTCCTCGCCAAAGGCTGGCTCCTCGGCATCCAGTTTGACGAGCTCTTCAAAGATGGTCTCTATGTGCAGATGGGACGCACCGCCGACCTCTATGCAGAAGAAATCAAAAAAGCGCTCACCGCCAAAGGGATACCCCTCTACTTCGACTCCCCTACGAACCAGATCTTCTTCACCATAGAAAACAGCCGGATGGAAAAGCTCAAAGAGACTGTCGCTCTCGGCTTCGGCTGCAAAGCCGACGACAGCCACAGCATCATCCGCCTCTGCACCAGCTGGGCGACAAAGGAAGAAGATGTGACAGCTCTCATCCATGTGATCGAAACTTTGTGACTGGTGACTGGTAGCTAGTGACTAGGGATTAGGGATTAGGAGACTGAGAGATATCAGACTTCTGACCTGTAAAGTCTAAAGTCTCCTGGTCTCCTAGTCCCTAAGTCTCAAGCGAGCATCGCCCCGTTTCGTCATCCTGAGCGGCGAGAAACGTCGTATGTGAGATAACGAATGCCAGAACAGCTACGACCTGAGCCGAAGGATCTCGGCGAAGCTGCCACCTTCATTCCCCATTCCTAATTCCTCATTCCTAATTCGAGCAGAGCTTTCATCCGCAGTCAAAGGATGAAACGCCCTAAGAGCTAGCCCCTTCCCCATTTTCCAAAGACCCGCTTGAGAAATTCAAGTACCCCTAAAAAATATGCTCGTGGATACTTGAATTTCTACTTCCGATATTTTACAATAGCATATATCATACAAGTCGTATTGTATCAGCCATTGTGAAAGAGGAATCCCATGGATCGCAGACAGCAGAAGACCAGAGCCGCTATCTTCGAAGCATTCAGCGCTCTGTTATCAGAAAAACCATATTCGAAGATCACCATCCAGAATATCATCGACCGTGCCAATATCGGCCGCAGCACATTCTATGCCCATTTCCAGACCAAGGACAGCCTCCTCGAGGACATGTGCCAAGAACTCTTCGAACACATCGTGGACGGTGTCATGAATGACAACCACCCCTCGGACGATCACCAGCATGCCGGCCTTCCGGATCCCGTCTTCTGCCACCTCTTAGAGCACATCGCAGAAAATACGAACCACCTGCGTGACCTGCTCATCTCCGAAAGCTCCGACTTCTTCCTGCGCTACTTCAAGGCGAGCCTCTCCCGCCTCATCGCTTCCTACCTCCTGAACCGCCACAAGGAAATCCCCGTCCCCGAAGATTTCCTCCTGAATCACATCTCCGGCAGCTTCGTCGAAATGGTCCAGTGGTGGGTACGCAAAAATAAAATGCAGGAGACGCCGAAAGAGCTGAACGCCTACTTCCAGCAAGTTATCGACCCCTTGCTCTAGGGAAACGCTGATTAAATCGCAGAGTCAGCTTTTACAAGAATTTTTATGCATAGCTTCGTCATAGCCTTCCTTAAATAGCTAACGAGCGTGCAGAGATGAGACTAGGAGACTAGGAGACTAGGAGACTGGGAGACATCAGACTTCAGACTTTAGACTTTAGACTTCTGCCCGCTGACCTCGGCCTTCCAAAGTCTCAAACGGACATCGCAGAAGCGTATCCTCTCGCCCCTTCCTCTGGAAGGGGGCAGCCAAGCGGAGCGAGGCGGGGTTGGCGCCCACGTATGTTAGACCGCAGGGATTAGGGATCACGAGTGACTTGCATACCCCTTTCGAGCATCACCGTTTACTAAAATCGGCGCTCGGCGGCTGCCTTACATCGCCTGCTTGAAACGCATTTCTCCGCTCTCTTTCATACCGCCAGTACCCTATCCGCCCCTTCGGGGCACCTTCCCCTCGAGGGGAAGGCTTGCGATACGAAAATACCGCTATACCTCCCCTGCTGGGTCTTTTGAAACCTTTTGCCCCCTAAATACCCCTTTCAGGCATCGCCACCATCTATACTCCGCGGCGCTCTATATTTTTATGCGCCGCACCACCCCCATGGAACCCTCTGAACCTGTTAAACCCGCCGAACCTCTTTCGCACGTAATCAAAGGCCGCCCCGCCCCACGGGCTAACCCTGAACCCCGAACCCGACAACCATTTTCCCTCTCATAAAACTCTCACAAACTCCGCCTACCCAAGGCGGAGTTTTTACGCTATAATAGTACAAATACATAGGTCACAGGAAAAAACGCTTGACCGAATACGAGTAAAGAGGTATAGTAAGTTAATTTATTTTCATCTTTTTACTCTATTTTTATTTAAGGAGGAAATAATGGCAACCTACATCAATGAACCGGCTCATACCTTTAATGAATATCTGCTCATTCCCGGATATTCTGACTGCAGCTGCATCCCGGCGAACGTCTCTCTGAAGACCCCGCTGGTCAGATACAAAAAAGGGGGAACACCGGCCATCACATTAAATATTCCAATGGTTTCTGCGATCATGCAGGCCGTCTCCGGTGAAAAGCTCGCTGTCGAACTCGCAAGAAACGGCGGCGTTTCCTTTATCTACGGATCCCAGACTCCTGAAGAAGAAGCAGCCATGGTTGCCAGAGTCAAAGCACAGAAAGCAGGCTTTGTTCCTTCTGATTCGAACCTGTCGCCAGAAGCGACCTTAGCTGACGTCCTCGCCCTCAAAGCAAAGACCGGCCACTCCACCATCGCCATCACGGAAGACGGCACCTCCAACGGCAAAATGGTAGGCATCGTTTCCTCCAGAGACTACCGCGTAAGCCGCATGGACAAGAGCGAAAAGGTCAAGAACTTCATGACCCCTGTCGACAAACTTGTCAAAGCCGATTACGGCATCACCCTCTCCGAAGCCAATGACATCATCTGGGACAACAAGATCAATTCCCTGCCGGTCCTCTATGAAGACGGCCGCCTCTACGGCTTCGTATTCCGCAAAGACTACGACTCCCATCAGGAAAACCCGAATGAAATGCTCGATGCACAGAAACGCTTCATCGTCGGTGCCGGCATCAATTCCAGAGACTACGCTGACCGCGTGCCGCTCCTCGTAGACGCAGGCGCAGATGTCCTCTGCATCGACTCCTCCGAAGGTTTCTCCGAATGGCAGAAGATCACCATCAACTGGATCCGTGAACGTTACGGCGAAAAAGTCAAAGTCGGCGCAGGCAATGTCGTCGACAGAGAAGGCTTCCTCTTCCTCGCAGAAGCTGGCGCTGACTTCGTCAAAGTCGGCATCGGCGGCGGCTCCATCTGCATCACCCGTGAGACCAAGGGCATCGGCCGCGGCCAGGCAACAGCTCTCATCGAAGTCTGCCAGGCCAGAGATGAATACTACAAGAGAACCGGCATCTATGTACCGGTCTGCTCCGACGGCGGCATCGTTTACGACCACCACATCACACTGGCCCTCGCCATGGGCGCTGACTTCGTCATGCTCGGCCGCTACTTTGCCCGCTTCGACGAATCCCCGACACAGAAGAGAACGGTCGGCGGCACCATCGTCAAGGAATACTGGGGCGAAGGTTCCAACCGTGCCAGAAACTGGGGCCGTTATGACCTCGATGGCTCCAAGAAGCTCGCTTTTGAAGAAGGCGTAGACTCCTATGTCCCATATGCCGGTCCGCTGAAAGAAAACGTCGAAAAGACCTGCGCGAAGATCAAAGCCACCATGTGCAACTGCGGCGCTATCACCATCCCGCAGCTTCAGGAAAAGGCGAAGCTGACCCTCGTCTCTGCGACCTCCATCGTAGAAGGCGGCGCCCACGACGTCATCCGTAAAGAAAAAGACGGCTCGGATAGATAAGCCGACAATAAAAAGACTGCCCGAAAGGGTGGTCTTTTTTACTTGCTTAGGTTCAACAGGTTCTGAAGGTTCATTGGGTTCGACAGGGTTCTCATCTTTGGGGAACAACATAAGGCAAAACTTCGCGGCGCTACTGCACTTGTCAACAAAAACTGGACACGAAACTAAAAAAATT
>ULSB01002337.1_pt1 | contig 35291 bp, 30 predicted proteins | sample 1955741 | NCBI WGS metagenome assembly ULSB01 (sample SAMEA4835691, study PRJEB28245) | human gut metagenome | biome: gut microbiome; material: fecal sample | place: Denmark | collected 2008
ACAGCCTGACAGCGTAAGCAGTTCTGATGCTTCGTCAGATATGAGCAGTTCCGCTTCTGACAGTTCATCTTCTGACAGCAAGTCAGACAGCAGCTCAAAGGCAGCCTCAAACGCTTCAAACACAAACCCATCAACAGGCGTTGCAGGCGGAGCTTTCGCTCTTGCACTTCTGAGCGGTGCGGCTGTGGTCATGGCTAAGAAGAAAAAGTAATATATCCATTAAATAGATATATAAAGCAATTAAGTGGGACTTTTATACATTATTTGTTTAAATGAATACCGCTTGTGCTGATTTTTGACCGCTTGTGTCAAAATAGTTGAAAAATTATTACCGCTCTGCTATCATAATTATAAGCAGGGCGGTTTTATAACGCAATGCAAATATGATATGAAGTCTTATATTTCGGGAGGATAAATATGAAAAAGACAAGAATTTTTAGCACAATGCTCGCAACGGTCATATGTATGGCATCTTTGCCTGCAATAAATGTTTTTGCGGCAAATCAGCAGAGAACTACAACTCTTGACCTTACAGTGGCAGGATTTCAGAACGATCAGAAAAATGAAGACGAGGGCTGGAGCTGGGACGCAGCAACTTCTACTCTTACACTTGACAATGTTGATTTTTCGACGGCGAAAAAGTCTTGTGTCATTGTTGACGGAGAAAAAGTTACTAATATAGTTTTCTCAGGAGATAACAAGATGACCTCAGGCACTACAGTTATTTCGAGAAAAGGAAGCGCAAAAGATACCGGTGTAGTACTAAGTGGAAAGACTAAGGACAGTGTGCTTAATCTTGAAGAAACAGGCAACCTTCCAGTAATGGATCAGCCTAATGTTACTTTTGAGTCAGGAACTGTCAACGCAAAGGGCGGTGCTGTCATAACACTTTATTCCATAAAGGTAATGGACGCAACTCTTAATATTGACACAAGTGAAGTTGCCGATGGTGGCTGGAATGACGGTTTGTATGCAAACGGCTCTGTTGAGATATACGGCGGAGATGTGAATATCAATGCAGGAAGAGCAGGAATATTAGTAGTTGGTATAGGTGCCCCTGAGCCTAAGACAGGCTTGATTATAAAGGACGGAAAGGTAGATATCAATGCCAAGCTTGCGGATATTTATCTTGGTACAGACAATATAAAGAACGGTCTTATCTCGGGAGGAGATATCACACTCGGTGGTGACATAGGAATTTTCCTTAACGATTGCGAAAAGTGCGAGATAAAGGGCGGTACATTCCATACTGATGAATGTGAAAAACCATTCGCAGTTCATAGAGACAGTTCGGCTGTATTTGAGTATGCAAAGGCAGATTATACAGAGCTTGACAAAGCAGAAGAAGCTGCAAAGGCTCTTAATAAGGACAACTATGTGGACTTTACAGCCGTAGAAAAGGCACTTGAAGCTATCGACAGAACTAAAAACCTTACACAGCAGTCAGATGTTGACAAAATGGCGAAAGATATAAACGACGCTGTTGAGGCACTTGTTTACAAGTCAGCAGACTACACAGAGCTTGACAAGGCAGAGAAAGCCGCAAAGGCTCTCAACAAGGACGATTATGAGGACTTCTCAGAAGTCGAAAAGGCTCTTGCTGCTATTGACAGAACAAAGAACATCACTGAGCAGGCTGATGTGGACGCTATGGTAAAGGCTATAAATGACGCTGTGGCAAACCTTGTAAAGAAAGCACCTGCTTCTTCACAGCCTGACAGCGTAAGCAGTTCTGATGCTTCGTCAGATACGAGCAGTTCCGCTTCTGACAGTTCCGCTTCCGACAGCTCATCTTCCGACAGCAAGGCAACTGACAGCAAGTCAGACAGCAGCTCAAAGGCAGCTTCAAACGCTTCAAACACAAACCCATCGACCGGCGTTGCTGGAGGAGCATTCGCTCTTGCACTTCTGAGCGGTGCGGCTGTGGTCATGGCTAAGAAGAAAAAGTAAATAAGATCTCCCCTATTGTTGATATTTCGGAGAAGGGCAGTTCCTTGTGGACTGCCTTTTTTCTGTTTGCAGGAAAGCGGGATTTGCCTGCATAATTTGGGGCGTTTTTTTGCAAAGAAGCATAAAAATGCAATTATTTAATATTGATACTGCAAAATCGTCCGCGCAAGCTTAGACTAACTATTGATAATAGTCAATATCTTTTATTATCTATTTTATACCATGAAATTACATTTATTCATAAAAAATCGTTATAGATTTAAGCGAAATGTAAAAAATCAGCTCACAAAATCTGCGTTTACCCTTGCAATTCAGAAAAATATGTGGTATAATTATATTGCTGTAATAGGAGCACAGCATGAAATGCTGGCAGTGTGTTTTCAATTGTCAGATGAATTTCTGTATAGCTTATGCTTAATAATAAGGAAAGAAAATGAATGTGCCGGCGTGTGCTGTTTCATTATAGCGCCTATTAACGATATTTTTTTTGAAAAGGAGTTATTGCAACATGTCAAAGATCGATTTGAGCAAGTACGGTATCACCGGAACTACAGAAGTTGTTTACAACCCTTCTTACGAGCAGCTGTTCGAGGAAGAAACAAAGCCAACACTCGAAGGCTATGAAAAGGGTCAGGAAAGTGAGCTTGGCGCAGTAAACGTTATGACAGGCGTTTATACAGGCCGTTCACCTAAAGATAAGTTCATCGTTATGGACGAAAATTCTAAGGACACTGTTTGGTGGACTTCTGACGAGTACAAGAACGACAACCACCCAGCTTCACAGGAGGCTTGGAAGTCTGTTAAGGAACTCGCTATCAAGGAACTTTCAAATAAGAGACTTTTCGTAGTTGACGCATTCTGCGGCGCTAACAAGGATACAAGAATGGCTATCCGTTTCATCGTTGAGGTTGCTTGGCAGGCTCACTTTGTAACAAATATGTTCATCAAGCCAACTGCTGAGGAGCTTGAGAACTTTGAGCCTGACTTCGTTGTATACAACGCTTCAAAGGCTAAGGTAGAGAACTATAAGGAGCTTGGTCTTAACTCAGAGACAGCCGTTATGTTCAACATCACAAGCCGTGAGCAGGTAATCATCAACACTTGGTACGGCGGAGAGATGAAGAAGGGTATGTTCTCAATGATGAACTACTTCCTTCCACTCAAGGGTATGGCTTCAATGCACTGCTCAGCTAACACAGACAAGAACGGCGAGAACACAGCTATCTTCTTTGGTCTGTCCGGTACAGGTAAGACAACACTTTCTACAGACCCTAAGAGACTTCTTATCGGTGACGACGAGCACGGCTGGGACGACAACGGAGTATTCAACTTCGAGGGCGGCTGCTATGCTAAGGTCATCAACCTTGATAAGGAATCTGAGCCTGATATCTACAACGCTATCAGAAGAGATGCTCTTCTTGAGAACGTAACTCTTGACGAGAACGGCAAGATCGACTTTGCTGATAAGAGCGTTACAGAGAACACTCGTGTATCTTATCCTATCGACCACATCAAGAACATTGTAAGACCTATTTCTTCTGCACCTGCTGCAAAGAACGTTATCTTCCTTTCAGCAGACGCATTTGGCGTACTGCCTCCAGTATCTATCCTCACACCAGAGCAGACACAGTATTACTTCCTCTCTGGCTTTACTGCAAAGCTTGCAGGTACAGAGCGTGGAATCACTGAGCCTACACCAACATTCTCAGCTTGCTTCGGTCAGGCTTTCCTTGAGCTTCACCCAACAAAGTATGCTGAAGAGCTTGTTAAGAAGATGCAGAAGAGCGGTGCTAAGGCATACCTGGTAAACACAGGTTGGAACGGCACAGGCAAGAGAATCTCTATCAAGGATACTCGTGGAATTATCGATGCTATTCTTAACGGCGACATTCTCAACGCACCTACAAAGAAGATACCACACTTTGACTTTGAAGTTCCAACAGAGCTTCCAGGCGTTGATCCTGCAATTCTCGATCCTCGTGACACATATGCTGACGCTTCCGAGTGGGAGACAAAGGCTAAGGATCTTGCAAGCAGATTTGTTAAGAACTTTGCTAAGTATGAGGGCAACCCAGCAGGTAAGGCTCTTGTATCAGCAGGTCCAAAGGAATAATCAATAACTCTGATACTATTATATAGTATAAAAGCTGCTGTGCCTTTTGGTACGGCAGCTTTTTTGTGCTCTTGAAAAAGTGTGATTAAGGTGATATAATTGGTATGGAGGCGAATTTAGTTTGGAAAAGAAGAATTATGCCGCAAGGGTGGCTATATATGCCATGGGGCTTGTGATACTTGCCGCAGGGATAACGATGAACATCAAAACAGGGCTAGGTGTATCCACTATTATATCAGTGCCATTTGCCATATCGAGTATATGGAATGTGAATTTTTCTCTTGTGACTTTTGCTACATATGCACTGTTCGTTGTGATAGAAATGATAATAAAAGGCAGCGACAGAACTGTTATAGACTGGCTGCAAATACCATTCAGCATTGTGTTCAGCCTGCTGCTGAATATGTTTTCAAAGCTGCTTGATTTCAATTTCGGGCATTTGTGGCAAAACACGCTGTATCTGGCAGCAGCGATAATCTGCACGGGTTCTGGAATGTCAATGATGATAGCCATGAAGTTCGTGCCGAACCCAGCCGACGGCCTTGCTCAGGCTATAGGAAAAGCCTTTGGAAAGAACATGGGCTTTGGCAAGAATATACTTGACGCATCGTGTGTTGCCATTGCCTGCGTGATAGGTCTGCTGTTTGACAAGCGGATAATAGGTATCGGTATCGGAACGGTGGCGGCAATGCTCCTTGTGGGAAGGTGTGTGGCAGTATTCGACCATTTCTTCAAAGACAGAATGAAAAGTGCCGCAGGGCTTGCAGAATAAAAAACGCCGCAGAGGACAAAAACTTCTCTGCGGTATTTTAGTATTTATGCAATAAAAAAATCCGCTCTACATAACGTAAAGCGGATACAAGCAAAAGCTTAAACTTTTGCTGGCGCGGATTGAGAGATTTGAACTCTCGCGCCCGTTTCCAGACCTACTCCCTTAGCAGGGGAGCCCCTTCACCACTTGGGTAAATCCGCAAACCTGTATATATAAAAAATGTGGCGGACAGGGTGGGATTCGAACCCACGGTACGTTGCCGTATCACTGGTTTTCAAGACCAGCTCCTTAAACCACTCGGACACCTGTCCACATTAATTATTTGTTTTTGTGTCGGTCTCTCTCAGCGACTTAATTATTATAGCACAGTTCATCTGTCTTGTCAACCCCTTTTTCAAAATTTTTTTGCGAAAATTTTTTAAGCATAAATATTCCTTCGTATGCTAACGATACTTGACGAAATCTTATAAATATGGTATAATAAATCACAGATTTGTATGTTTTATCACTTTATATGATAATTTATACAGAAAATTTTTTATGGAGGCGACTTTATTATGAAGATGACTGTAAGTCAGGCTATGGTTGAATGTTTGAAAGCTGAGAACGTAAAAGTCGTCTTTGGCTATCCCGGAGCTGCTATCTGTCCTTTCTATGACGCTTTGCTGGATGCTGAAAACGACATCAGGCAGGTGCTTGTGAGACAGGAAGCTAACGGTGGTCATGCGGCTAACGGCTATGCACGAATTTCAGGTAAGCCTGCGGTCTGTATCGCTACATCGGGTCCGGGTGCAACCAATCTTATTACTGCAATTGCTACCGCTTATGCGGATTCTATACCTATCGTGTGCATAACAGGTCAGGTGAATACCGACCAGATAGGCTCTGACGTTTTTCAGGAGGCTGACATTACAGGCTCGGCTGAACCTTTTGTAAAGCATAGCTATCTTCTCAAAAACCCTGAGGACACTGCAAGAGTTTTCAAGGAAGCTTTCTATATAGCAGGCACGGGCAGACCGGGTCCTGTGCTTATAGATATCCCTATGGACGTTCAGAAGTCTGTTATCGACTTTGAGTACCCTGAAAAGTGCGAGATAAGAAGCTATAAGCCTACCACAAAGGGCAACTACGTTCAGGTAAGGCGTGTAATGGCGGCGTTGGAAGAGGCTGAGAAGCCGCTTATCTGTATTGGCGGAGGTGTTTTTGCCGCACACGCTGAGAACGAGATAAGAGAGCTTGCCGACCTTATGCAGATACCTGTTATCACAACTATGATGGGCATTTCTGTTTTCCCTGATGACGACCAGCTTTTCTGCGGCATGATAGGAACTCACGGTGTTAAAATGGCAAACGCCGCTGTGAACGAGTGCGACGTGCTGTTCCTTGTGGGCGCAAGAGTTGGCGACAGAGCCGTTAAAACACCTTTGGCTCTGGAGAAAACTACTAAGATAATACATATAGATATCGACCCTGCGGAGATAGGCAAGAATATCGGTGCTGACCTGCCTCTCGTTGGCGACGCAAAGCTTGTTTTACAGCAAATGACGGAGCTTGCAAAGCCTATGAAGCACGATGAGTGGATAGCTCACATCAAGACCCTTGGGGGCGAGAGAAAGTATGTTGAGCCTGCAAAGGGTACTGTAAATCCGAGGGTGTTTATCGACAGGCTTGCAAAGAAAATGCCTGCCAATGTTACTGTTGTGGCGGACGTTGGACAAAATCAGATATGGACCTGCACTGAATATAAGTTCCGCAAAGAGGGCAGACTTCTTACCTCAGGCGGCATGGGTACGATGGGCTATTCTGTGCCTGCGGCAATAGGTGCAAAAATGGCTGACAACAGCAGAGCAACAGTTGCTATATGCGGTGACGGAGCTTTTCAGATGTCGTTCATGGAGCTTGCAACAGCCGTTCAGTTCGGCGTTGATATAAAGGTGGTAGTAATGACCAACAACCGCCTTGGCATGGTAAGAGAACTTCAGACAAATGGCTATCATGACAGACAGACAGCAGTTTTTCTTGACGGCTCTCCTGACTTTATCAAGCTTGCAGAAGCTTATGGCATACCTGCAATGAGAGTTTATGACGATGATACTATGGAAAAGGGCGTGGAAATGCTTGCTGAACATAAAGGCATTTGCCTTGTTGAAGTCGTTGTGGATAAGGATATGCCAACATTATAAGGCTAATATTTTAACTATCTGTAGCGTTTACAGTATATAGCGTTTACGTTCAAAAAATCTTAATAATAAGCTGGTATAATAAAGAATCAAGGAAAGGTTTCCTTATGGAGGTTGATTTATGAAACATACGATCTCAGTTCTTGTAGAAAACCACAGCGGTGTTCTATCAAGAATTTCCGGACTGTTTTCAAGACGTGGGTTCAATATCGAGAGCCTTGCAGTAGGTCCAACTCATGACCCTGACGTTTCAAGAATAACGATAGTTGCTGACGGTGACGAGCATACAGTTGAGCAGATCGAGAAACAGCTCAATAAGCTTATAGAGGTCATCAAGGTAAAGACATTTGAGGCTAATGAGTATCTCGCAAGAGAGCTTATGATAGTCAAGGTGTCTGCGGTCGCAAACAGACGCAGTGAGATAATGACTATTGCGGATATCACAGGGGCTAAGGTCATGGATATAACGCTTACGACGATGACATTGGAGCTTTGCGACACTTACGCTCACCTTTGCAGATTTGAGGAGGTCATAGCACCTTACGGAATAATCGAAATGGTAAGAACAGGCACTATCGCAATAGAGAAAGGCTCTGACACATTCAATGCAGGCAAATAAACTTTGATTATATAGCCGAAAGGCTACATAAAATAAATCTTAAATTTCTGAATTTGGAGGAATTAACAATGGCACAGGCAAGAATATTCTATCAGCAGGATTGCGACATTAACGTACTCAAGGGTAAGAGAGTTGCCATTATCGGTTACGGTTCACAGGGTCACGCTCATGCACTCAACCTTAAGGAGAGCGGTGTTGACGTGGTAGTAGGTCTTTACGAAGGTTCTAAGAGCTGGGCAAAGGCTGAGCAGCAGGGTCTTACAGTTATGACAACTGAGGAAGCTGCAAAGACATCTGACATCATCATGATCCTTATTCCTGATGAGAAGCAGGCTGCACTTTATAAGAAATCTATCGAGCCATACCTCACAGAGGGTAAGACTCTTGCATTCGCACACGGCTTTAACATTCACTTTGGCTGCATCGTACCACCAAAGAACGTTAACGTTATCATGATCGCACCTAAGGCTCCTGGTCACACAGTACGTTCTGAGTACCAGGCTGGTAAGGGTACACCTTGCCTTATCGCAGTTGAGCAGGACGCAACAGGCAACGCACAGGATATCGGACTTGCATATGCACTTGGTATCGGCGGAGCAAGAGCAGGTGTTCTTGAGACAACATTCAGAACAGAAACAGAAACAGACCTCTTCGGTGAGCAGGCTGTTCTCTGCGGTGGTGTTTGCGCACTGATGCAGGCTGGTTTTGAAACACTTTGTGAAGCTGGTTATGACCCAAGAAACGCATACTTTGAGTGTATCCATGAGATGAAGCTCATCGTTGACCTTATCTATCAGTCAGGTTTCGAGGGCATGAGATATTCTATCTCTAACACAGCTGAGTACGGCGACTACATCACAGGTCCAAAGATCGTTACTGAGGACACTAAGAAGGCTATGAAGAAGGTTCTGTCTGACATTCAGGACGGTACATTCGCTAAGGACTTCCTCCTTGATATGTCTGACGCTGGTTCACAGGTACACTTCAAGGCTATGAGAAAGCTCCACGCTGAGCATCCTTCTGAGAAGGTTGGTAAGGAGATCAGAAAGCTCTACAGTTGGAACAACGATGACGAAAAGCTCATCAACAACTAATTTGCAGATAAATATTATTGCATAAAGAAAAGCGACTTGCAATTAACTTTGCAGGTCACTTTTTTCTTTTTTTACTTCGCTACTCTATCTTGGAGCATAGCTTTTATTTTGTGGCTCGGTAACTCTACCTTTGTTTAGTGAGCAACCGAGCTACCAACATTGTTTTGTTAAGATAATGCACTGTCATTTTGGTCATAAGTTTCAACGCTGTCATGCTCATCAGTGGTGTATGAATAAACCATATCCCCCTCAACTGTGACATCCACCTGGGTTACATCATATGCACTGCCGTCCTTATCCTTTTCAAAGTATATTGAAAAGTCAAGTCCGGATAAATCATAGGAGCTGGACTCTTTGTCATATGGCAGAGTTTCTACCCAAAGTCCATATGCGAAAAGCTCCGGCGTGATGTTATCTTCTTTGTCCATATCTGGCACATACGACATTGCAAGCTCTTTCGCAAGGTCGAGTGAGGTCACATTGTCAAAGTGAAGCTTCTTGCCGCTGGTGTTATACTTTGTTACAAGCGCCTGCGCCTTTTCAAAAATATACTGCGCCGTGGCTGACGGGTCAGCTTCCACAGTGCTGGTGCTTGAAAACGGAGCGGAATCATACACCGCCCAGCTTCCGTCATTGGCGTAGCTATACAGAGTAAATCTGTTTGTGAACATATCCACAGTGAAATAATCTGTCGCCATATTGAACTGTATGTCCGAATCGTTGACGATATTCAGGGTCAGGAGGTTCAGACTTTCGTTTGTGATATATCCATTTTGCGCATAGTCTGACTTTACATATTCTGTTGTATTGTTGCTGTTCATGATATCGTTGTAATAATTATAGTCAGCAGGGGAGTAGCTAAAAATGGCATTGTCTGGGTTTTTCATAGAGCTTTCGTCATAGATATCCAGCAGGTCATTTTTGAGGGTTTGAGCTATAATTTTGGCATTTTCAGTGAAGCTTTCGCCGCTTCCGTATTTGAGAGAAACGCTGTTATCGCTGTCTGAAATGGTTATCTTGCAGTTGTTATTCTCAATATGGGCTTCTATTCTGCAATTCACCGCCTTGTTAAAAGCGTCCTCATCAAGGGTTTTTATCTCCGACAGGATATCGATTACCAAAGAATTTGGCTCATAGCTGTTATCATCTGTCAAAAAATCCACGCTTGGAAGTCCGCTGTCGGTTTTCTCCAGCAGGTCAACGTAATACCTTGTGCTGTGTTCCTTGCCCTTGATATTTTCGTCATAGTTGCCGCTGTAGACTATATCGCAGTATGCAGGGCTGTTTTGTATTATGTCGAGATTTCCTACCGTAGAATTTGCGCTTTCAAGCACTGTGTCTGCAAGCTTTATAAAGTCTGCTGAACACAACTGCAGTGTACCTGTATCGCCGGATACACTGCTGTTTGCAGGTGGAGCTGTGCCTGCGTTCGGCTCGTAGTCATGGATATTTCTTGTCATGTAAATTCCGCCTGACATTACAAGCGCCACTGCCGCCGCTGCCGCAACTACCTTTGCACCCTTGTGTCTTGCGACTATGGCAGGCTGTGTCGGCTCGGTTTGTGGTGTGAAAGTATCCGTATTTATATCTCCGTTTTGTTGTGGAAAACGCTTTTTGAGCGTTTCTTTGAGCTGATCTTTCTTTTGTTCCGATAGGCTTTCGTTTGCAAAATAATTCTTTATATCTCTTTCGTTCATACGCTCATCTCCTTTTCGTAGTCTGAAAGTGAAAGCTTTAGTTTTTCTCTTGCTCTTTTCAGCCTTGATGTGACCGTGCCCTTGCTTGTTCCCAAAATGTCGGCTATCTCATCGGTCTTGCAGCCTTGATAATAAAAAAGATAAAGCACTATCCTGTATTTTTTATCCAGCCTGTTTATAGCGTTTTGCACATCTATCTGCATATCAGGTGATGAAAAATCGCTGCTTGCACTTACCTCATTTTCTGCACGCAGACGTCTGCCTGCCGACCTTAGCAGGTCTTTGGATAGATTTATCGTCGTTCTCAGCAGCCACGCTTTAAGATGCTCGTCATCATTGAAGAAAAGCTCACCCTGCCTTGTGAAATATTTTATTATGACCTCGCTGACTATATCCTCCGCCTCGTGAACGCTGCCTGTGACTGCCAGTGCCGCTCGGTAGATATCGTCTGAAAATTTGTCAACTATGTAGTCAATATCTCTTGTCAAAGCTGTCACCTCCTTTGTTGTTTTGAAAAGCCTTTCATCTATAACACGAATGTAAAGACCGTTTGATTGCATAAAAAAATGGACGAAAAATAATTTTTTCGTCCATAAAAAATCAGCTTTTACTTGTTTTTACATAAGACCACCCGTCACCGAGGTTATCCTCGCCCCCTGATGAGCTTATGGGTGAGCGGTAAATATAGTAATGATCATAAATGGTATAGAATTTCACTGTCAAGCCGTCGCTGTCGATGTATGTAACGTTCCTGCGCTCAAGCTCCTCAAGCTCTTTTTTCACAGACTTGCAGGCATTGTTTTCAGAGAGCGATTTAATGGAGCATTTGCCCTTTGGTAGTGTCGGCTTTTCGCATGAAATGCTTTCTATCATAAACTCCGCAGTGGTCTGAAAGTTAGCCTTATTGTCATCGAAAACGGCTTTTATCTGACTGTCGGAGCGCATATAGTGCTGATGCCAGAAGCCGAGTGCTGCTGCAAGAATAACGACTATCCAAATTATCCACTTGGCTTTTCTGCCTGTTGACCATTTGCGAAGTTTGCCGTCAGCACCCATATCTTTCTCGCTGACAATTGGATTTATCTGCTCGCTCATTATTTTACGAACGCCTCCAATCTGTAGATAGGCATACCCATGTCTGAGAATTTCTTCTCATATTCCGTTACGATATTGCCCTCGAAGCCGCTGTTGTGAAGGTCGAGAGAAATGTTTTTAAGTCCGTAATTTGCCGCAGAGAACTCCTCCAAGGAGAACTCAAAAAAGTGCATATTGTCGGTCTTTTGGTATATCTCGCCTTTGTCCACAAGAATACGTCTGTATATTTCAAGAAAAGCTCGGTATGTGAGCCTATGACGTGCATATGTATTTTTAGGATACGGACAGCTAAAGTTAAGGTAGATACACTCCACTGACTTTTCAGGGATAAAGCAATCCAGATATTCAGCCTCGCCCCTTGCAAATCTCAGGTTCGGTATGCCCTCGTCTATAGCCATTTGTGCGGCGTCAACTATAACGTTACTGCTTTTTTCTACTGCAAGGAAATTCTTGTCAGGATTTCTCTTTGCTATCTCTCTTGCAAACTGACCCTTTCCACAGCCTATCTCCAGCACAAGGGAATTGCTGTTTCCGAATATCTTCTCAAAGTCAATAAGCTGTTTGTTTGATTTGTCCTGAAAATTCTTCTCGTCACGGTCAAGATATAAAATATAATCTCCGCAGGCTTCAAGACGTGCCTCAAGATTTTTCTTTCTTCTCATTCTCATATGGGATAAACTCTCCTGTTATTTATTAGAATATTTGTGCAGAAAATAGTCCTTGTCAGACGTGACCTTTAGCCACTGCACAGCCGACCCTGTGAGCATATTTTCATAAGGATAAACTGTGAGCATGACTTCGGGTGTGTCCTCACCGCTGAAATGAGGGGTCACCTTAAAAGCTATCTCGCAGTTGAGCCGTTGGACGACCTCTTCCTCGGTGAGCTTTCTGAAAAGCACTGAGGTGTCCTTTTCGGTGATAGGTATTTTGGTAAACTTCGCCTGATAAATTTTCTTGCCGTCCTTTTTGGTGACAAGTGAAAAGCCATGCTTCACAAGGGTTATCTTTCCGCCATGGTTTTCGTAGTATTCAAGGTTTGAAAAGGTAACACGTCCGTCATTGACAGCTTCACCAGATATCGAGACGCAAAGCCCTTTGTCTGACGCTTTCCCTGCACTCTCCACTCCGAAAGCAAAGGGAAGTCCGTCTATCATTATCTCTCCACAGGTGGAAAACTGCAACTTCACCTGCTTTTTCTTCAAGCCTGCAAATGGATTTTTCATGATAACTCCTATATTAAAGGTCGATCTGCACGCCGCCAACAGGTCTTATGGACAGCACATAGCACGAGCCTTCACCGAATACTCTCTCCATTTCAGCCTTGAAAGCTTCAAGCTTCTTTTCAGGTACGAACGCTTGGATAGTTCCTGCAAAGCCACCGCCGTGTACTCTGCAAGCACCCTCACCGCCAAGAGCCTGCTTTGCAAGATACAGAGCAAGTGAAAGACCCTGCTCGTTTGGGGCAGAAGAAGCATAGATGTTCTGAAGATATTTGAATGATGAATCTCCTGATTCATTGATAAGGCTCAGGAAAGCGTCAAAGTCGCCCTCTGAAAGTGCGGAAGCTTCCTTGCCAACTCTCTCGTTATCGTCAAAGAAGTGGAGCGCTCTAAGCACAGCTCTGTCACTGCACTTTTCTCTAACGGCACAGATGTTTTCAAGAAGCTGTTCCTTTGTTATCTCTCTCAGCACCTTTTTGCCAAAGAAAGCCGCAACAGACTTCATTTCCGCAGGGATAGCCGCATACTCAGGGGTGAGGTCGGCATGGTTGCCCTTTGTGTCAACGATACACAGTGCGTGACCGCTTTTTGTGAAATCGAACTTTACAGAGTCGATAACAGGGTGCTTTTCGTCAGCAAAGTCGATAGTGATAAATCCGCCTACTGATGAAGCCATTTGGTCCATAAGGCCTGACGGCTTGCCAAAATATACATTTTCCGCAAACTGAGCTATCTGAGCTATTTCCACTGCAGATACCTCGCCCTCATTGTAAAGACCGTTGAGGATAGTGCCGATAAGAACTTCATAAGCCGCAGATGAAGAAAGTCCAGAGCCTTTGAGCACGTTTGAAGTAGCATAAGCCTTGAAGCCCCCGGCATTGTGACCATTCTTCTTAAAGCCTGCGGACATACCTCTTATAAGTGCCGCTGATGTGTTTTTCTGCTCCTCGTAGATAGTGTCGTCATCAACGTTCACAGTGTCCATTGGGAAGCCCTCGGACTTTATTGTAATAACGTTCTCTTCGTTGTCAGGAGCGACAGCGGCAATAACGTCGAGTGAAACGCCTGCCGCAAGAACACAGCCGAAGTTGTGGTCGGTGTGGTTGCCGCCTACCTCAGTTCTGCCTGGAGCTGAGAAGAAAGCAGTTGGCTTTTCACCGAAAAGCTTTTCAAATTCATCTGCAACTCTGTTATATCTTTCTCTCTGAAACGCTGTCATATCGGCTGTGTAGACCTCGTCAAGTGTGTATTTTTTCATTATGTATATCCTCCGAACGTAAATATAAGTATACCTTGTTATTATACAACATTTATGCTCTTTTTTCAAGTACAATTTTTTAAACAAGTGAGGAGGTAAGAATGAGGAATGAGGAGTGTTAAGAGTGAGGAATGAGGAATTATGGTATCGCCTGGCGGCGATTTATTTTTTGTTGCTCAAAACGTGTAAGCTGGCATAAATTTTTGCACAGAAGCTCCCTTGATATTTTATGCAAACTGACAAAATTGCCGTAAGCAAACTTTTTATAACACTCTATTGGTGCTTTAAATCAAAAAAGCTGTTGCATTTTGGTGATATTTGTGGTATAATTACTTATGTCTATTTTAATTATTGTTTATTTCTACCGACCACGAAAAATGGTCGGTGCAGTGAAAGGAAAGATTTATTGTATGAAAAAACTAATGCTTGGAAACGAGGCGTTTGCAAGAGGTCTGTATGAGGCAGGCTGTAAGGTTGTATCATCTTACCCTGGTACTCCGTCAACTGAGATAACAGAAGCTGTTGCAAAATATGACGAGGTATATGCTGAGTGGGCGCCTAATGAAAAGGTGGCAATGGAAGTGGCTCTTGGTGCTTCTATAGGTGGTGCAAGAAGCTTCTGCGGAATGAAGCACGTTGGTCTTAACGTTGCCGCTGACCCTCTTTACACAGCAGGCTACACAGGTGTAACAGCAGGTATGGTAATAGCTGTCGCCGATGACCCTGGTATGCACTCGTCACAGAACGAGCAGGATTCACGTCACCATGCCATCGCTTCTAAGACAATGATGATAGAGCCTTCCGATTCAGGAGAGTGCAAGGAGTTTGCTAAGGCTGCTTTCGAGCTTTCTGAAAAGTTCGATGTTCCTGTTATCGTAAGACTGTCCACCAGAGTTTCTCACTCTCAGTCAGCCGTTGAGCTTTGCGAGAGAGAGGAAAAGGAGAATATCCCATATGAAAAGAATATCCAGAAATATGTTATGATGCCTGGTAACGCTATCCGCCGTCACCCTGTTGTTGAGGCAAGAATGAAGGCTATCGCTGATTATGCCGAAACTTCACCGCTCAATAAGGTAGAGATGAACGATACAAAGATAGGCGTTATCACAAGCGGTATCTCATATCAGTATGCAAAGGAAGCACTTGGCGACAAGGCTTCATATCTCAAACTCGGTATCGTAAACCCAATGCCAATTCAGATAATAAAGGACTTTGCCGCAAAGTGCGAAAAGGTCTATGTAATCGAGGAGCTTGACGATGTTATCGAAACACACTGCAAAAAGAACGGCGTGAACGTTATCGGCAAGGAGCTTTTCAGCCTTATGGGCGAGATATCACAGACTATCGTTGCCGAAAAGATACTTGGCGAGAAGCCTGAGTATATCACATTTGAGGATAACGTGCCTGTAAGACCTCCTGTTATGTGTCCGGGATGTCCTCACAGAGGTCTGTTCTATTGCCTGCATAAGCTGGGCGTTATGGTATCAGGCGATATCGGCTGTTACACTCTCGGCGCAACAGCACCGCTTTGTGCTATGGATTCAACTATCTGCATGGGTGCTTCTATCAGCGGACTTCACGGATTTAACAAGGCAAGAGGCGCAGAGGCTGAGAAGAAGTCTGTTGCCGTTATCGGTGACTCTACATTCATGCACAGCGGTATGACAGGTCTTGTGAACGTTGCATATAACTCCACAAATTCAACTGTTATCATTCTCGATAACTCTATCACAGGTATGACAGGTCATCAGCAGAACCCTACAACTGGTAAAAACCTTAAGGGCGACCCTGCTTATGCCGTTGACCTTGAAATGCTCTGCCATTCACTTGGTATCAAGAGCGTAAGAGTCGTTGACCCATATCACATGGCTGAAACAGAGGCTGTTATCAAGGAAGAGCTTGCCAAGGAAGAACCAAGCGTTATTATTTCAAGACGTCCATGCGCACTTCTTAAATATGTAAAGCATAATCCACCGCTCAAGGTAAACAAGGATAAGTGCGTTGGCTGTAAGCAGTGCCTGAAGATAGGCTGTCCTGCTATATCTATCCATGACGGCAAGTGCGTTATCGACCATACACAGTGCGTAGGCTGCGGCATATGCAAGGAAATGTGTAAGCTCGGTGCGATATGCGACTAATGATAACATATATTTCGAGGTGTAAATAATGAAAACAAGATCAATTATGATAGTGGGCGTAGGCGGACAGGGCTCTCTGCTTGCGTCAAGAATAATAGGAAACGTGCTTCTTTCACAGGGCTTTGATGTAAAGGTCAGCGAGGTACACGGAATGAGCCAGCGTGGCGGCTCTGTTGTTACATACGTTAAGTACGGCAGCGAGGTATGCTCGCCTGTAGTTGAAAAAGGCGAAGCTGATATCATCATCAGCTTTGAACAGCTTGAAGCCGCAAGATATGTTTCATATCTCAAGAAGGGCGGACATATCATCACTTCAACTCAGCAGATAGACCCAATGCCTGTTATCACAGGTGCGGCTGTTTATCCTGAGGATATCATAGGCAAGCTTAAAGCAGAGGGCGTTGACGTTATCGCTGTTGACGCACTGGCACTTGCGGAGCAGGCTGGTACTGCAAAGGCTTCAAACGTTGTTCTCATGGGTGTTGTGTCAACTAAAATGGCTTTTGACGAGGACGTTTGGCAGAAGGCTCTTGAAAACTGTGTTCCTGCAAAGTTCCTTGAACTGAATAAAAAGGCGTTCGCTCTCGGCAGAGAGGTAAAATAATGGATGAGATAAGCGGTCTTATCATAAAAATGACCGAGTTTTTCAGCGGCGACCCTAAGCGTATACAGCACTTTATAAAGGTGCATACCTTTGCCCGTGTTATCGGCAGGGCAGAGGGACTTGATATCCGCACTATGTATTGTCTTGATGTTGCGTCAGTGGTGAATGATATCGGCATAAAGCCTGCGGAGGAGAGATACGGCAAGGGTCACTGCGGAGGCAAATTGCAGGAGCAGCTAGGCCCTGAGCCTGCACAAAAAATGCTCAGAGAGCTTGACTTTGACGAGGATATCATAGAAAGGGTGTGCTTTCTTATCGCACATCACCACACCTATGAGGGCGCCCAGGGGCTTGACTGGCAGATACTTTTAGAGGCTGATTTTCTTGTGAACGCTTATGAGGACAGTCTGTCCAAAGAGAGCATAAAAAGCTTTCGGGATAAGGTGTTCAAAACGAAGGCTGGCATAAAAATGCTTGAAGATATGTACGGCGTATGATACTTGTGCAAAGTTGATACCCGAGTAATATGACCGAAACCATTTTAACAGGAGGTGTGTTCCAATGGGAAAATATTGGAACGAAGAGATCGAGTGCATGGCGCACGAGGACATGAAAAAGCTCCAGAGCGAAAGACTTGTCAAGCAGGTCAAGCACGTCTGGGACAATGTGCCATACTACAAGAAGCTTATGGAAGAAAAGGGCGTAACGCCTGATGATATCCACGGCATTGAGGACCTGCACAAGCTGCCGTTCCTTTCAAAGGCTGATCTGCGTGAGGCTTATCCTTACGGTCTGCTTGCAAAGCCGCTTTCAGAGTGCGTGAGAATACATTCTACAAGCGGAACCACAGGCAAGAGAGTTGTGGCTTTCTACACTCAGCATGATATCGACCTTTGGGAAAATTGCTGTGCAAGAGCTATAGTTGCCGCAGGCGGATCAAAAGACGACGTTTGCCACGTTGCATATGGCTATGGACTTTTTACAGGCGGAGCAGGTCTTAACGGCGGCTCTCATAAGGTGGGCTGTCTTACTCTGCCGATGTCATCAGGAAACACAGAAAGACAGATACAGTTCATGCAGGATCTAGGTTCTACTATCCTGTGCTGTACTCCGTCATATGCCGCTTATATAGGTGAAACTGTAAAGGAAATGGGCATAAAGCCAGAAGATCTTACACTCAAAGCTGGTATCTTCGGTGCTGAGCCTTGGACGGAGGAAATGCGTCACGAGATAGAGAATCTTCTTGGCATCAAGGCTTACGATATCTATGGTCTGACAGAAACAAGCGGTCCTGGCGTAGCTTTCGAGTGCGAAGCACAGTCTGGTATGCACATCAATGAGGACAACTTTATCGCAGAGATAATCGACCCTGACACAGGAGAGGTGCTTCCTGAAGGCTCAAAGGGCGAGCTTGTATTCACAAGTATCACAAAGGAAGCTTTCCCTCTGCTGAGATACAGAACAAGAGATATCTGTATTCTTACAAGAGAGAAATGCTCATGTGGCAGAACTCTCGTCAAAATGTGCAAGCCAATGGGCAGAAGCGACGATATGCTCATCATTAAGGGCGTAAACGTGTTCCCATCTCAGATAGAGTCAGTGCTTCTTAAGATATCAAAAGCAAGCCCTAACTATCAGATAGTCGTTGACAGGGTGAACAATTCTGATACTTTCGAGATAAGAGTCGAGCTTAATGACGATATGTTCTCTGATACTGTCAAGTCTATCGAGGATCTTGAAAAGAAGATATCCAACGATATCCATAATATCCTTGGCATCAAGGCGAAGATAAGACTTGTTGAGCCAAAGAGCATTCCACGTTCTGAGGGCAAGGCAGTAAGAGTTATCGACAAGAGAAAGCTTGTCTAAAAGACAGGGGGTAATTTTATGACAGTAAAACAGCTTTCGGTTTTTATTGAAAACAGACCTGGCAGATTGTCTGCCGTTACAAAAATACTCGGGGATAATGATGTGAATATCCGTGCAATGTCCCTTGCTGACACAAAGGATTTCGGTATTCTCAGACTTATCGTTGACGATTTTGAAAAAGCAGTTTCAGCCTTGAAAACAGAGGGCTTTTCCGTTACTACCACTCAGGTGCTTGCAGTGGAGATAAATGACCGCCCAGGCGGACTTTCAGAAGCAATGAAGGCTCTCTACAATGACAACATCAGCGTTGAGTATATGTATTCTGCATTCATAAACACTAAGGAAAACACGGCTTATCTTATCCTTAGAGTGGAGAATGTTACAGCCGCTCTGGAAGCTTTGAGTGAAGCAGGATTTGCACTTATCTCACAGCAGGAATTGGCAAGCATCTAGCTGATTAGTAAATACTAACTGAAAACTCACTTAAAATCTATGTGAAATTTTTATGAAATGCCGAAAACCTCTTGATTTTTTCAGAAAATGTGTTATTATATAAGTATAGTATTTGATATGATACTTGTAGAATTTATGCAAGGAGGTCTGTGAAAATGGCTTATAAGATTAGTGATGAGTGCATCGGCTGCGGCGCTTGCATGGACGCATGTCCAGTAGGAGCTATCTCCGAGGCTGACGGTAAGTGTGCTATTAACGCTGACGAGTGCATCGACTGCGGTTCTTGTGCAGGTACTTGCCCTGTAGGAGCACCTCAGGCTGAGTAATTTACTTAAACTAAGAGAAAACGTCTGTCATATGGCAGGCGTTTTTTTGCACTTGTTTTTTGTGTATTAGTTTTCAGCACATTATCATAAAACTGTCACATTGGCGGAGTATCATATAAATACAATAAGAGAAAGACAAAAAGATGAAATTTACACATATACTTTTTTCTCCATATATACTTCATATACTTCAAAAAGGGAACGCTGGCTTGTGTCAGCGTTCTTTTTTTGCGTGGGTGATTTTGTGGATAGATATGTAAAATATCGTGGAAAATATGGGCTTTTGTAACGCAGGTGTCCGTTTTTCGGTATTATTAATAAAAGTTTTGCGAAATTTGTTAAAAGTGATAAAAATAGAACCCTTATTGTCATTCCTGGGATATAAAATGTACAATGGTTGTAACTTAACGTTCATATAAACTTCATAAACGAGTGAAAAAACGGCTTGAAAATTACAATTTGATTACAATGCCCCTTGACTTTTGTAACCTTATTCATTATAATATGGTGTAGTTTATCACGTTTGAAAGGAGCGTTCTGAATTGGGTTATTTGAAGTCGGGAATATCCCGCTGTGTGGCTGTGCTTTCTGCCTGCGGAGTTGTGACAGTATCTGCTGTGACTTTTGCGACACTTGATAAAAACGTTATCCAGCCATGTGCGGTCATGCCGCCTGAAAATGCAAAGGTCATTTCTGCTGTTTCTGACAAGGAAACATCTGAGCAGATCGGGGATATCACAACTGTTCTTACAACATCAGCCGTCAAGGAAACTGCGAAAAATTCTCAGACCGAGGCTGTAAAGGCTGTAAAAACTGCAAAAAGCGAAACAACAAAGTCAGCTTCCGAAACAGCTTTGAGATCAGAGAGCGTAACGACCTCTGTAATATCACAGAAGCCAGCGTCAGTGACCGCAGTGCAGAGCGTGACTTCCGCTGACACAAAGCTTAGCATATCAGTAAGCCTTGTGACAAAGAAAACTCAGCAGGCTTCAAAGTCTGAAACAAAGGTTTCTGCTGTTACTTCCGCCCCTGTCAGCACTACTGACAGCGATACTGTTGCCTCAAAGGCTACAAAAAAGACTACAACAGTGAAAACTACTACTGCAAAAACTACTACCACTGCAAAGACAACAACTGCCCCTGTTACGACCACAACGCCTGCGGTGACTACTACCAAGAAAAAGACCACCACCACTAAGGTGACAACAACTAAAAAGCCTGTTACAACTACAACCACTGCGCCTGTTGTCGACAACGGCAAGACCCCTGCACAGCGACTTAATTCTGCAGTGCTTGATCCAAAGGCGACGCTCAGCGCAAAGGAAGAAAAGATACTTCTGAAATATCTCCATAAGATAATATCAGATGATATGACAAACTACGAAAAGGCTGTGGCTTGCTACGATTATATTATAAAGAACACGGTCTACGATTACGGCGGCTGGGCAAATCCTGTCAAGGCTGTTCTTGAGGACGGTTACGGCACTTGCACAGAATATTCTTACGTTTACGCTGCAATGCTCAACTACATAGGCTTTGACGCAAAGACCGTTGACGGCAAGACCGCTATGGCGGCAGGCGGTTACGGCTATCATATGTGGGTGGAGGTAACGATAAACGGTCAGGTATATGTTATGGACCCTCAGGTGGACGATAACATGAGCTGGGGAGCGTATATCTCCCATGACCGCTTCTGCAAGACCTACAGCGAGGTCAAGAACAAGTATATAAAAGATTGATATTGTATCGGGTGGAGTTATCTGCCCGATATTTTTTTCTATGTTTGCGTGTAGTTCGTTTGCAGTACGTTTATTTGTACATTAAATAAGAATATCCGGCACTCTTTTTGTGACAAATTTTTCAGCCTATCCTATAGACAAAAGGAAAAAAGCATGATATAATTATTCTTGATACATTGTCGGCAAATGCCGAACGTCATTTTGTACAGGAGGATAATTGATGACGGAAAATTCCACAAAGATAACGAAAAAACCTGCGACATCAGTGAAGGAAAACAGCTCTGTCAAAGGTTCGTCAAAGAATAAGAAAAGAAAGAAAAAACGCAACAATATCGGCATTATCTGCGGCACTGCGGCAGCGGCTATCATAATAGTTGTGGGCGGAGGATATTTCATTGGAAGAGCTTACTATAGCAACAGATTTCTGAGCGGCACAACAGTGAATGGCATTGACGTGGGCGGAAAGACATTTGAACAGGCTTGCGATCTGCTCGGGGTGAACGATATGCCTTATGAGCTTACGGTCAAAACTATCGACGGCACGTCTGTTGTTTTCAAGACGGCTGATTTTGATTACAGACTAAGCGGCAAGGACGAGCTTCAGAAGATCTATGACAGCGTGAACAGAAAAACATGGTTCTCGGGATATATACAAAATTCCACCTATAGCTTTAATGAGGACATCACATTTGACGTTGAGAAGCTTCAGAAGCTTGTGGAGAAAGCAAACTGGGGCGATGTTGAATCTGCCGATGCAAAGCTTGGTCTTAACGAGGATAAGACGGCCTATGTTATCACCCCTGAGGTGCAGGGAAACAAGATAACCGATATGAAAAAGCTTGAAGCTTGTGTTACGCAAAGCGTGGCGGCAGGTGAGCTTAGCGTTGAGCTTGACAAGGACACAGGTTGTTATTCTCTTCCGGAGGTGAAGAGCGCAGACCTTGAGGACGATTGCAAGAAACGAAATGATGTTTTCCAGCTTTCTGTCACATACGATTTTGACTACACCACAGAAACTCTCACGGGCGAGGAGCTTATGAAGATGATAAAGCTCAAAGATGACGGAAGCTACACTGTGGATAGAAAGAAAGCCATGGAGTATGTGGAAAAGCTCGCAAAGAAGTATGATACATATAATACTAAGAGAAAATTCCATGCCACTTTGCAGGGCGACATAATCGTGCCGACAAGCTCTGATGCTAAATACGGCTGGTGGATAGATCAGGAAAAGACTTGTGACGATCTTGTGGATATGCTTGAAAAGGGCGAGAGCGTTGACAAGGTAGACCCTATCTATTACAGTACCGGTTATTTTGATTTTACAGGCGTTGAGTCTGCGAGAAGCAAGGATGATGATATAGGCGACACTTATATTGAGATAGACCTTACCGACCAGCACTTGTGGTATTATGAAAAGGGCAAGAAAAAGCTCGATACCTATATAGTTTCAGGTCAGACCACATCTGAGGCGAGAACAACTCTCCCCGGTGTTTATAAGCTTTGGTCAAAGGAGACCAACAAGCGCATGAAAGACACAAATGCCGACGGCGACGAGTGGGATACAAAGTGCAACTTCTGGAACAACGTTTCTCTCTGCGGAATAGGTCTTCACGATTCAACGTGGCGAGGCGGATATTTCGGCGGTGAGATATACAAATACAACGGCTCTCACGGCTGTATAAATATGAGCTATGACGACGCCAAATATGTTTATGACAACGTGCCTTATGGTACGCCTGTTGTTATGTACTACAAGTCTGCGAAATAATAAGGACGGTCAAGGTATCATGCCTTGACCGCTTTTTGTAAGGAGTGTTTTTTATGGAAAAGATATTATACAGAGAGGGCTTTACGACTGAGGAGCTTCCAAACGAGGTGATAGAGCGTATCAAAGGCGTTTCCTATAAGGAAAATCCCTATGTGAAGCTGGGCGACCTTGCCTATCTTCGTGTGAGATATTATGACTTTGAGCATAAGGTGCAGTCGGGGGAGCTTATCGTGGCGAGGAAGCTTGCGCAGGAGGTTCTGGATATCTTCTATGAGCTTTTCGAGGGCGGTTATGAGATAGAAAAAATCAGGCTCGTGGACGAGTATGACGCTGATGATGAAAGGTCAATGGCGGATAACAATTCCTCTGCCTTCAATTATAGGGTGGTGGCTGGTACCAACACTATCTCGGCTCACAGCTACGGCAGGGCGATAGACATAAACCCTCTTATAAATCCTTATATAGTGGGGAATAAGGTCATGCCTGCCAATGCTACAGAGTATGCAGACCGTGACAAGGCTTTTGATCACAAGATTGACAGAACAGACCTTTGCTATTGCATTTTCAGGCGTCACGGCTGGAAATGGGGTGGCGACTGGAACAATTCTAAGGATTATCAGCATTTTTACAAAGAGTACGATTCTCCGCTGAAAATGGCTGTAAATAAGCTGAAAAGAGCGTTGTTACGTTAGTTTGCGAGGTTTACCTAGGAAAGCGATATGAAATCATAAGTTATATATGTATACCGATTAACTAAAAATTAATAATGAATTTATGCAAGTTTTATCATTCGCTCTTGCATTTTGCTGTAATGTGTGTTATAATGATTAAGCCGCCAAAAAAGACGGCAAAAGGCTATTTTCTTGCATTTGTGCGAAAAACCACGCTTTGGGTTTACTTGCGCTTATGCAGGATTGCAGGATTTTAATTTCTTCCTGCAAATTTTTTTATTAAAAACAGCTAAAAATCGGCTATGAGCCGTGAAATAACATACGTTGCTGAACGATAAGCTATAATTTTTTTACAGTTTGGCAGGAAAGGGTGATAAAAATGGAACGCATGGAGGATATGACTAATGTAAAAAGCCTGTATTCACCGAAATTCGAGCATGATAACTGCGGAATAGGTGCTGTTGTGAACATTAAGGGCAAAAAGAGCCACGATACTGTTGCAAATGCGCTGACTATCGTTGAAACGCTTGAGCATCGTGCTGGTAAGGACGCAGAGGGCAAAACAGGTGACGGAGTAGGTATCCTGCTTCAGATCTCACATAAATTCTTCAAGAAGATCGCTGCCGCAGAGCTTGGCATCACGCTGGGCGAGGAAAGAGATTATGCTGTTGGTATGTTCTTCTTCCCACAGAACGAGCTTGCGAGAAATCAGGCAAAGAAGATGTTTGAGATAATCGCCGAAAAAGAGGGTCTGGAGATCCTTGGCTGGAGAGTCGTTCCTGCAAAGCCTGAGGTGCTTGGCAAGAGAGCTGCCCAGTGTATGCCTGCCATAATGCAGTGCTTCATCAAGCGTCCAAAGGGCGTTAAAAAGGGTCTTGACTTTGACCGCAAGCTATATGTTGCAAGACGTGTGTTCGAGCAGTCGAATGAGGACACCTACGTTGTATCACTTTCAAGCAGAACTATAGTATATAAAGGAATGTTCCTTGTGCAGGATCTCAGAAAGTTCTTCCCTGACCTTCAGGATAAGGACTACGAGTCTGCTATCGCTATGGTACATTCAAGATTTTCTACCAACACAAACCCAAGCTGGCAGAGAGCGCATCCTAACAGAATGATCGTTCACAACGGTGAGATAAACACTATCAGAGGCAATGCTGATAAAATGCTCGCTCGTGAGGAAACGATGAAGTCTGAGCATTTGAAAGGCGACCTTGACAAGGTCACACCTGTTGTAAACACAGAAGGCTCTGACTCTGCAATGCTCGACAACACACTTGAATTTTTGGTCATGAGTGGAATGGATCTGCCGCTGGCTGTCATGATAACGATCCCTGAGCCATGGGATAACAACGGCACGATGAGTCAGGCTAAGAAAGACTTCTATCAGTATTACGCAACTATGATGGAGCCATGGGACGGACCTGCTTCTATCCTTTTCTCTGACGGAGATATCATGGGTGCAGTGCTTGACAGAAACGGTCTGCGTCCGTCAAGATATTATATCACAAAGGACGGCAATCTTATTCTTTCATCTGAGGTTGGCGCACTTCCTATCCCGTCAGACAATATCGTTGAAAAGGAAAGACTTCGCCCAGGCAAAATGCTTCTTGTTGATACTGTTCAGGGCAGAGTTATCGACGATGACGAGCTTAAGGAATACTATGCTTCAAAGCAGCCTTACGGCGAGTGGCTTGACAGCAACCTTGTCAGACTTAAAGACCTTAAGATACCAAACATCAAGGTAGAGGAACACGGATACGAGGAAAGACAAAGACTTCAGAAAGCTTTTGGCTATACCTATGAGGACGTTATGACATCTATCCTGCCAATGGCAAAGAACGGCTCTGAGTCTATTGCCGCTATGGGTACAGACAGCCCGCTTGCAGTACTTTCAAAAGAGCCTCAGCCACTGTTCAACTACTTCAAACAGCTCTTTGCACAGGTAACAAATCCGCCTATAGACGCTATCAGAGAGGAAATAGTTACCTCCACAACTGTCTATATTGGTGAGGACGGCAACATTCTTGAAGAAAAGCCTGAAAATTGCAAGGTAATGAAGATACACGACCCTATCCTTACCTCGACAGATATCCTTAAAATAAAGAATATGCACATTCCTGGCTTTAAGGTAGCTGTTATCCCTATACTTTATTATAAGAACACAAGACTTGAAAAGGCTATAAACAGACTTTATATAGAAGCAGACAAGGCGTTCAGCGAGGGCGCAAATATCCTTATCCTTTCAGACAGGGGAGTTGACGAGAACCACCTTGCTATCCCGTCACTGCTTGCAGTATCAGCGCTTCATCAGCACCTTGTTGTTACAAAGAAGAGAACATCTCTTGCTATTATCCTCGAAAGCGGCGAGCCTAGAGAAGTTCATCACTTTGCAACACTGCTTGGCTATGGCGCTTCCGCTATCAACCCTTATCTTGCTCAGGAAACTATTCACGAGCTTATTGCTGACGACCTTCTCGATAAGGATTACTATGCCGCTGTTGACGATTATAATGCAGCTGTTCTCCATGGTATCGTAAAGATAGCTTCAAAAATGGGTATCTCTACTATACAGTCATATCAAGGCTCACAGATATTTGAGGCTATCGGTATCGGTCAGGATGTTATAAACAAGTATTTCACAGGTACAGTCAGCAGAATAGGCGGTATCACTATCTCTGATATTGAAAAGAACGTTGACAGACTTCATACATCAGCCTTTGACCCTCTTGGACTTGGCACAGACACAGAGCTTGAATCAAGAGGAAGCCACAAGTTCAGAAGCGGTAAGGAGGAGCATCTCTACAATCCTCAGTCTATCTATCTGCTCCAGCAGGCTGCAAGGACTGGTGACTATGAAACATACAAGAAGTATTCAAAGCTTATCTCTGAGGAAATGGATCCTGTGAACATCAGAGGTCTTATGGATTTCAACTTTGCTGAGAATCCTGTTCCGCTGGAGGAAGTTGAGAGCGTTGACTCTATTGTAAGAAGATTTAAGACGGGCGCTATGTCATACGGCTCTATCTCGCAGGAAGCTCATGAAGCACTTGCTATCGCAATGAACAGACTTCACGGCAAGTCAAACTCAGGCGAGGGCGGTGAGAGCCTTGACAGACTTCTCACAAAGGGTACTTCTGAGGACAGATGTTCAGCTATCAAGCAGGTGGCTTCGGGACGTTTCGGTGTAACTTCAAGATACCTCACATCTGCTGATGAGATACAGATAAAAATGGCACAGGGCGCAAAGCCTGGCGAGGGCGGTCATCTCCCTGGCAAAAAGGTTTATCCATGGATAGCTAAAACAAGACACTCCACACCTGGCGTGTCGCTTATCTCACCTCCGCCACACCACGATATCTACTCTATCGAGGACTTGGCTCAGCTTATCTATGACCTGAAAAACGCAAACAAGAACGCAAGAATTTCTGTAAAGCTCGTTTCTGAGTGCGGTGTTGGTACAGTTGCGGCAGGCGTTGCAAAGGCAGGCGCAGGAGTTATCCTTATCTCAGGCTATGACGGCGGTACAGGTGCGGCTCCTAGAAACTCTATCTACAATGCAGGACTTCCATGGGAGCTTGGACTTGTAGAAGCACACCAGACCCTTATCAAGAACGGTCTTAGAAACAAGGTCGTTATCGAAACAGACGGAAAGCTCATGACAGGCCGTGATGTTGTTATCGCAGCGATCCTTGGCGCAGAGGAGTTCGGCTTTGCTACCGCTCCGCTGATAACACTTGGCTGTGCAATGATGAGAGTATGTAATCTTGATACTTGCCCATTTGGTGTTGCAACACAGAACCCGGAGCTTAGAAAGAAGTTCCCCGGCAAGCCTGAATATGTAATGAATTTTATGATATTCGTGGCTTCCGAGCTTAGAGAATATATGTCAAAGCTTGGCGTAAGAACAGTTGACGAGCTTGTGGGAAGAATTGACCTTATCAAGCCAAAGGCTGGTATCACAGGCACTGCGGCACAAGTTGACCTTTCTAATATCATCAACTCTGATTACGTTTCAGAAAAGGTAGAATACAACAAGAAATCCAAGTATGACTTCAAGCTTGAAAACACTCTTGATGAAAAGGTACTCATGAAGGAGTTTGAGAAAAACCTTAAGAGTGGTGAGAAGAAGTCTATCACAGTAAATGTCAAGAACACAGACCGTTCATTCGGTACTATCTTCGGTTCAGAGATAACAAGAAAGTATTATAACACACTTGCTGACGATACATACAAGATAGTCTGCAACGGCTCAGGCGGACAGAGCTTCGGCGCATTTATCCCGAACGGCTTGACCCTCGAGCTTGTGGGCGACTCTAACGATTATTTCGGCAAGGGACTTTCAGGCGGTAAGCTCGTTGTTTATCCTCCAAAGGATTCCACTTTCAAAGCCGAGGACAATATCATTATCGGTAACGTTGCACTTTACGGCGCAACAAGCGGTAAGGCGTTCATCGACGGTGTTGCAGGCGAGCGTTTCTGCGTAAGAAACTCAGGCGCAGTGGCAGTTGTCGAGGGCGTTGGCGACCACGGCTGTGAGTATATGACAGGCGGCTGTGTGGTAGTTATCGGCAAGACGGGCAAAAACTTTGCGGCAGGTATGTCGGGCGGTGTAGCTTACGTTCTTGACGAGGACAGACACCTTTACACAAGACTCAACAAGGAAATGGTACTTTTCTCTGAGGTCAAGGAGAAGTACGATATAATTCAGCTCAAAGACCTTATCCAGCAGCACGTTGACGCAACAGGCTCTGAAAAGGGCAAGCGTATTCTTGATAACTTTGAGGAATATCTGCCTAAGTTCAAGAAGATAATCCCTCACGATTACAAGAAGATGATGTCTGCTATAGCTTCAATGGAAGAAAAGGGTATGAGTAGTGATCAGGCGCAGATAGAAGCATTCTATCAGATCATCAACGGCAAGCAGTAAGCCTGCGCACATGAGATATTGTACTTTTAAAAACGAAAGGAGGATATACTTGCCGTGAAAGCAAGTATAGTTGAGATATGGGAAAGCCAACTGGTTTTATGGACTATAAGCGTGAGGACGCAGCAGCGTTCTCCGTTGAGGAACGTATAAAGAATTTTAATGAATTTCACACTCCTCTTTCAAAGGAGGAGCAGCAGAAGCAGGGAGCAAGATGTATGGACTGCGGTGTGCCGTTCTGTCAGGCAGGAATGAAGATAGGCAACGCATTTTCAGGCTGTCCGCTTAACAATCTTATCCCTGAATGGAACGACCTTATATACAAGGGCAACTGGGAGCAGGCATATTACAGACTTCATATGACGAACAATTTTCCTGAGTTCACATCAAGAGTTTGTCCTGCACTTTGCGAAAAAGCCTGCACCTGCGGAGCTAATGGCGACGCTGTTACCACAAAGGCTAACGAATACGGCATTATCGAAAATGCTTATGCCTGCGGATATGCTTCAGCAAGAGTGCCAAAGGTAAGAACAGGAAAGACTATCGCTGTTATAGGCTCAGGCCCGTCAGGTCTTGCTGCCGCTGACCAGCTCAATCAGAGAGGTCACAGTGTAACAGTTTTCGAGCGTGAGGACAGAGTGGGCGGTCTGCTTATGTACGGCATACCGAACATGAAGCTTGAAAAGCAGATAATCGAGCGCAAGATAAACATAATGAAAGAAGAGGGCATCGAGTTCCGCACAGACGTTAATGTGGGCAAGGATATCACAGCGGCTGAGCTTCTCAAGGACTTCGACAGAGTAATACTTTGTTGTGGTGCTTCAAACCCTAGAGATATCAAAGCCGAGGGCAGAGATGCAAAGGGTATCTATTTTGCAGTGGATTTTCTGAAATCCACAACTAAGGCGCTGCTGAACGGCGGCCTTACGGATAAAAACCACATTTCCGCAAAGGGCAAGAACGTCATGGTAATAGGTGGCGGAGATACAGGAAATGACTGCGTTGGTACAAGCGTAAGACATGGCGCAAAGAGCGTTTTGCAGCTTGAAATGATGCCAAAGCTTCCTGACACGAGAGCCGAGAACAACCCATGGCCACAGTGGCCAATGGTCTGCAAGACAGATTACGGTCAGGAGGAAGCTATCGGTGTGTTCGGTCATGACCCGAGAGTTTATCAGACAACTGTCAAGGAGTTTCTCAAAGACAAAAAGGGCAATCTTAAGGGCGCAGTGCTTGTAAAGCTCTCCCCTGAGAAGGACCCTAAGTCAGGCAGAACGATAATGAAGCCTGTTGAGGGCAGCGAATACAAGGTAGAAACCGAGCTTGTTCTTATTGCGGCAGGCTTTCTGGGATCTGAAAGCTATCTCACAAAGGCTTTTGGCGTTGAGGTAGACGGCAGAACGAATATCGCAACAGCCGACGGCACACATCAGACAAACGTGAAGAACGTCTTTGCCGCAGGCGACGTGCGCAGAGGACAGTCACTTGTAGTATGGGCTATCAGAGAGGGCAGAGATGTTGCCCGTGAGGTGGATAAGAGCCTTATGGAGTATACAAATCTGTAATACGAGGTAAAAATATAACACCGTCCGAGGAGTTCGGGCGGTGTTTTTTGTGTGTAGGGTATCATACCCATGGGCGGCGACAAAAAATCCGCTACCATAAATGATAGCGGATTTGGGTGCAGGGACACGTCCCTGCTGGAGCTGCTAACCGGGCTTGAACCGGTGACCTCGTCCTTACCAAGTAATCAAGAAAGCTCTATTTTCCTAGCTTTGCGCTTGATTACAACACTAATACAACCCTTATTTTGTGTGATTGCTCGTGCTATTTTACCAGCTTTTTCATCTCGTTGGACAGCTCTGCCCAGTTCTGACCTGAGTGATTATATATGTCAGCGGTCGTTTCATACTTGGCATGACCAATGATTTTTTGAAGCTTCTCAGGCTGCATACCGCAGTCCGCTGAAAGGGTGGCGAAAGTGTGACGGCAGCAGTGTGGCGTTATCTCTGTGTCATACTTTTCAGTGTTCCTGCCGCTTTTCTGTTTTGTAACAGTTGGCGGTGGAATTATGCCGCATTCAGCAAGTGCAGGATAGAAATTGCGCTTGCGAAAATTATTTGTGTCGCCATTAAGTAAGAACTGCGTCTGGCTTTCGTTATACCAGCTTTCGACAAAGCTTTTTATTTCAGGTATCTGCGGCGGCAGAGGAACTATTCTGTCCTTTCCAGCTTCAGTCTTGATACCGCCGATTATGTAACCCTCGTCAAGATGTACGTTCTCTTTCTGTATACTGAAAACCTCACCAATGCGAAATCCTGTATATATCATGAACAGTATGACCTGAACGGATCTGTCAGAGGAATGCGCCCATAGTTTATCACGTTCTTCACTCGTGAAGATACAGCGTTCTTTCTTGACTTCTTTTGGCAGGACGATAAAGCTTGCATAGTTCTTGTCGATAATATCATTTTGTTCTGCGTACTTGCAGAGCTGAGAACATAGCTGCTTGATTTTCGCACACTGTGAGCGGCTGAAAGCTTTTGCACAGTCATCTATACAGCGCTGGTAATCTGCTGTTTTAAGGTCTGCTATCTTTCTGCCTGCGATACTGTCAAGATATCTCCAAGCCGTCTTGTAGCCCTGCTCGCCGCTTTTGGTGAGGTTTTCAAAGTGCTTTTCACTCCATTTTTGGTAAACCTGAGCAACTGTCAGAGTACCATATGGAATTTGTGTGCTGTTGAAATATTTGTCGATAGCACCCTGAGCCTGCGTTCGTGTTTCGTATGCGCCAAGATATCTTTCCCCTGCTCCCGATATGGTTTTAGGGGCATAAGCAAGATAGTGGCGCAGTCCGTTTCTTTGGTCAAATCTTATCGTGCCTGTTCCTCTTGCTCTGCGGCGTGTTTTCCTTTTTGTGGTTTCCTGTTTCTTACCGCAGTGGTTACAAAACGGGGACCCCTCTGGAATTTCCCTGTGACATTTCTTACATAGCATAAAATATTCCTCCTATTTTCTTGACATATCTAAAAATATGCAGTATAATAAAAGGGCAAAATTCGCCCTTTCTTAATGGGTTAGTGTGAATTTTAATCGAGCTGATACTGTCAATATCAGTTCATCTGTCCTCTGAGTGCTGTCAACGCTCGGAGGACTTTTTTTGTTATGTAGTTGCTTCGCTGTATATGATAGGTAAAAAGTCTGTTTCGTTTATTATCTTGACTTTCTTGCCTGCTTCTTGAAGCTCTCTTGCTTTGAGTACCTCAGAGCCGTAATTGCCGTATGACCAATCAGGACTGCCGTAAGCTCCTACTACAAGATAGTCAGTCTTGCCACTTACGGACGTTCGGATAGTTGCACCCATTGCTTCATATATCGGCGTTATCTCACTTGTATCTCCGAGCTGACACTCGCCTGTGAAAACAAGCACCTTGCCGTCAAGGTTTATAAGTTCCTCTGATGAAACGTCCTTGTCAAACTCAGGCTTGCAAATATCATTGAAAACCTCAAGCATTTCATCAAGCTCGTGCTGTTCAAGTATGCCGTCTTCCAAAGCATTTTCTATTATTCTTTTCAGTTTATCGAAAGGATAAATATTGCAGAATTCCTCGTTGCAATCAAGCCAATCTTTCAGCTCCATAACTTCTTCGTCAGTAAGGATATTGTCGTCAGTAATATCCAACAGCATTTCCTGTAGTTCTCGTATGGCTTTGGTCTTTGCTGAGTAGCGAACGTTATAGCTATTCTTTTTCAACGTGAATTTTGCGTGATTATGTATCTTTGGCGTCGCTTTCTCGCTCAGCTTTTCAAATATCTGCTGAGTTGCCAACACATCAGACAATGCACGGTGGGCAGAGTCATTGGTGACATTAAGTTTCCTGCATAGCGTACTCAGCTTGTGATTTTCAAGTTTTGGAAACACCTGTTGAGAAAGCTCCAACGTATCGCATACTTTATTTTTATAAGGTAGATTAAAACGCTGACAAGCTGCCGAAATAAACTGACTGTCAAAATCAATATTATGTCCCACAAGTATATCGTTCCCGATAAATTTCAAGAACTTTGGAAGCACAATATTTATACTTGGAGCGTCCGACACCATTTCATTTGTTATCCCTGTGAGATCTTCAACTTCCTCTGGTATTCTTTTCTTCGGCTTAACAAACTGCTCAAATGTGTCAACTATCTCAGAGTCTTCAACAAGCACCGCTCCAAATTCTGTGATAAAGTCATACTGTGGGTTTAGCCCTGTTGTTTCAAGGTCGATAACAACATATCTGTTTGGAGTGTTAGCAATTTTCCGCTTATGCTCCGCTCTTGAATGGACTTCTCTTGCAGGAACATCTTCGCTTCCCGAAAAATTTTCAGATGTATCTATACTTATGGTATTTCTTTTTGTATCCGTCTGTTTTTGAACTTCCTGCCATGTTATCTCTTTATTGCGTTCTTTCTTATTATGATAGTACCTTGCAACGCAGATAATAGCAATAACGGCGGCTATTATCACAAATGGCACGTTGTCGCCTCCTTTTTATATTCACATTGTTTCGACTTCTTCAAGCGCATCAAAGCTGAAAAAGTCACCTCTGACTATATGCTCCATTTCGTGAGCTATAGTCTTTTTTTGTTCCTCATAGGATAGCCTAGAGTTTATGTATATATTATAAAATCCGTCAGAATCCATTGCTGTCACTCCCTTTACCGATATAGGCAAAGGAACGTATCTAATGCAATAATCCAATCTATTCACTATCCTTTTGCATACGCTTTAAAATCTCAACTGTAGCTTCTATATCCTCTTTGGTGACGTTCTTTGACACACTAAAGAGGATCTTCATTTCTGGTCGTGTTCTCAGCTCATCTATTATATCTCTTGTTTCGTCATCAAGATAGATAGGCTCGTTGTGTGCTTCGACTTTGATATTATCTTCACCGTTCAACAAATAATCAACAGAAACTCCGAAATATTCAGCTATCTTTGATAGTGTATCTGTAGATAACTTCTTTTTTCTGCCTGCTTTTAAATCGGTTAAAGAGCCTCTGCTTGCACCTGTTTCTTTGCACATTACTGTTACATTTATATTTCTCTTTTTGCACAAGCTTTCAATTCTATTGTACAATTCTGACATAGTTACACCTCATAATTTGTGTAATATAACAAAATTACGCAAAAGAGTAATTTTCACTTGACAATTACGCAAAAGTGTAATATAATACAGTCAAGGCAATACGCAAGAGCGTAATATTTGTATCTGGTAAATATATTATATTACATTTAAACGTAACTGTCAATATGTAAAACACATATTAGTGTGAATATTATGCAAAGGTGGTGTTAATTATTAGTGAACGTAAAAGACCGCTGACTGAGTATGGCGTGAAAGTCAAGGTACGTCTTGTTAAACTCAACAAGACACAGAAGTGGCTCATTGAGGAAGTCAAGAAGCTTCTTCCTGAAACTTATCTCGACACATCAAACCTGTATAAGATAATGACAGGTGAGATCAAGTCAAACAAGATTGAAGCGGCTATCAATGAAGTCCTTGACATTAATTATACTCAGAACGCTGAAAATGTCAACAGCTAACAGTCCGATTGAACGGACAGAAAATGAGAGGTGTGAGAAAGTGGAACAGAAAATTACTGCTATTCTAAGAGGGTGTGACAATGTCAGAGTTGAACAGGTGATCGTAACAAGAGCCTTGAAAGGTGCAGGAACAGAAAATGACCCCTGTAGAGAGGTCATTCAGTATTGGACTCTTGACGGAGAGCTGATTGTAACAAAATCACAATATGAGGAGGGCAAACGTTGAATTTGAAAAAGATAGCGTACTATCTCGGTATTGCGTTGTGTCTAGCAAGTCCGCTTGCATTCGGTATATGTATGCTAATAGGGCTTGACAACACAATTCCGTTGTCTCTCATGATAACTAGCAATGTTTGCAGGATATGTTCGCTGGAAGCAGAAATGACAGAAAACACAAAGAGGAGGGACAAAGCAATGAAAATGTACAAAGTAACAACAGTAGACCAGTATCATTATAAAAGGGTGTTCACAGTAGCAGCAAAGAGTCAGTACGAGGCTCTGACAAAGGCAAGTGTTATTTGGCCCCATGAGAATGTTTTGACTATCGAGGAGGTGGACTAAATGCTCAGAGTAATATCATCGGTAGAAGCGGTGGAACGGCTGAAAGCCGCAGGCTTCAACACAAATGTGAACAGGCTGAACGCAGGGCTCAGACAGGGCGTGTATCCTTTTGGGTGCGCCATTAAGCTTAACGAATATGTGTACGAGATATACTCAACGCTGCTTGACAAGTGGATAGCAGAGAGGTCAGAAAGGACGTGAGAAAATGATAGCCGTACTAGAGATAATCAGATGTGCCGCAGCGGTAGTGCTCTTGGTGGTGCTTGCAATGTATGTAGCGTACAGGTGGTATGTAAGCGTAAAAGAAAATGCCTACGAGGAAGCTGAGGAGAGCATAAAGCGTGCGATAAGAGAAGCAGGCAAACCCGTGGTCAAGGTCGAAATGAAAGGAAAGTGGTAAAATGGCGTTGATACTGCTGATAACAATAGCCGTGCTTGCAGGGATAGATGTAGTGATGTATCTTGTGCTGAGCTTGGCGGATAGGCACTGGGAGAAACGTTTTGAAAACGAGGAGGATAAGAACAATGAAAGTTCTGATAGCCTGTGAAGAATCACAAGAGGTCTGCAAGGCATTCCGTGCGAAAGGGCACGAAGCATACAGCTGCGATATTCAGATGTGTTCAGGCGGTCACCCTGAATGGCATATATG
>ULSB01050148.1_pt1 | contig 34329 bp, 45 predicted proteins | sample 1955741 | NCBI WGS metagenome assembly ULSB01 (sample SAMEA4835691, study PRJEB28245) | human gut metagenome | biome: gut microbiome; material: fecal sample | place: Denmark | collected 2008
CAGCTCATTGAAACCTTTATTGCAGGAATCAATGATGTGGATGATGTCATGAATGAATGGCATGAGTATGTGGTGGAACAGCGAGACCATGACCTTAATACGATTATCACGGAAGAAAAGCTGAAGCCGGAAGATACACGGAAGTTCATAGAGAATGCGTTCCGTGACGGAGAGATCAAAACAGCCGGAACGGACATAGATAAACTTATGCCACCAATTTCACGCTTTGGCGGTGGTGGCAGAGCCAAGAAGAAACAGGGTGTCATTGACAAGCTGAAGACTTTCTTTGAAAAGTATTTTGGTATCGGTGGTTCATCTACCTTTACTAATTAAAAATTACGGAGGGCTTAAGATATGGCATATGGTAAATCAATAGAACTATTTCTGGTCAATGGCACTGCAGATAGCTTAATAACGGCAGAATTGTCAAACTGGAATGGTAAAGCTATCAAAATTCCACGGATTGAAGTATCTGCATGCAATAGAGACGATATAAAGCAAGCTGGAGTATATTTTTTGTTCTGCAAAGAAGATAACGGGAAAGATTCTGTATATATAGGAGAAGCAGAAAACGTAAAGGAACGATTAGTTCAGCATTTAAGGGATGCACAAGCAGAGAAAGAAAAATATTACTGGAATACAGCAGTTATATTTATTGGAAGAGACCTTAATAAAGCATTGATTAGGTATCTTGAAAATCGCTTTGTTGAAATTGCAAGAAAGTGTAATAGATATGAGGTTCTCACAAAAAACACATATAAAAATACTGTGCTAAAAGAATCCCAAGTTGCAAGTATGGAAGAATTTGTTGATAATGTAAAAGTACTAATTAATGCACTTGGATATAAGGTATTAGATGCATATACTAATGCTATTCCAAAAGAAGATGCAGTTGGTGAAACAGAGAAAAAAGAAAATTTAAAACTATATCTGGAGCGCGTTATAAAAAATATAGGAAAAATTGGGGCACAGGGAACCATCACATCTGAAGGATTTATTGTACTAAAAGGAAGCCAAATATCTCCAGTAGATGATAGCACTGTTCCTGACACAATAAAAGAGCAAAGACGTACCAGTAATATTGTAGATGGTATATTGCAGGATGATATGCTTTTTTCAAGCCCATCAGGCGCTGCGATGTTTGTTGTTGGTAAAAGTGATAATGGATTGACTCGATGGAAAGATGAAAATGGTCGCACTTTAAAGGAAATTGAAAACTGTGAAATAATGAAAGAAAATTAGTATTTTATAAGCAGAAGGTGACAGCAGTATGGTTATTTGTCCAAAATGCAGATCAGACAGGACTGCACCAATATTATATGGTTATCCGTCCCATGAAGTCTTTGAAGCAGAAGAGCGGGGAGAACTTATCCTGGGTGGATGTGAGATGATAGATGGAGTGCCACACGAGGATTATGGCTGCCTTGACTGCAGATACCGATGGTCAAAGGAACTTCTTCCAGCTACTCAGATTACAAAAATACGATATAAGGTTGTGGAGAACGGTCCGTGTACGATAGATTACCAACAGTCATGGGTATATGAAATATATCCGGATGGAAGATGTAAAGAATATACATATCAGGGACAGAATCGTAAATATCAGTTTAAGACGGAAGAGAAGGTATCTGAAAAGAAGGTATACAGACTTGCATGCAGTCTGCAGAAAATCATAGCTGCTCCATTATGGGAAAAGAATATCATTGAAGGACAGGTGTGTGACGGTTGCAGTTATAACCTTCAGATAACTTATGCAGATAAGCGGAAGGAAATAATAACTGGAGATGTTGCGGGGGGCACATTTGATTCTATATTGGAGAAATTTGTCCGCAGTATCTTTGGAGGGCAATTTACAACTTGACAAATCGAACAAGTGTTCTTATAATAAAATCATCGCTACGTTAGGATACATATCGCAGAGTAACACTATCAGGTTGGTTCACTTTCCCTTGACTGACCACAGTATTAGGAGGCGATGGTTACATGACATTTGAAATCGGTTCGACAGCTTATATTGTCGAGAGCAACCGGATCATCCGTGAAGTGACTATAGTTAAGCGGAACGGAGATTTTTATATAATCCGGTTTGGCACAAGAGGCGGCATCCAGGTGAGAAGCAACAGGCTTTTTGCAAGTTATGAAGATGCGGATTCTTCCATACATAAAAAGACAGAAAAAAGGACGGGATATCGTTCTCCATATGACTACATACACTAAAGTGAATGGAAGGGGATAATTTTGCAAAAAATATGATTGACAATCCCCTTCAAATTTTATATACTTTAGTTAGCAAGTTAGCGAACAAGCAAGCGTGCTAATAAATGAACACCGATATAAAAAGTGAAAATGCGAAAAAGTTAAAAAGCGAAAAACAAAGCGAAAACGAAAAGAAAAGTGAAAACAAAGAAAAGGTGAAAATTATGATGTATGCGAATTTTGGAGAATTTATAAGCAAGAAGAGAGTTGAAAAGAAAATCACATTGAGGAAAATGGCTGATATGTTAGGCGTATCCGCACCGTTTTTAACTGATGTAGAAAAAGACAGACGCAACCCCTTCGATATGGAAAAACTTACACAACTCGCGCAGATACTGAATTTGTCAAAAGAAGAAAACGCACAGATGCTTGACCTTGCTGGAAAGAAGAGAAATGCCGTAGCACCAGACCTTCCAGAATATATCATGGAACGGGACTATGTCAGTGCAGCTTTGAGGACGGCAAGGGACTTGGATGCAGGAGAAGAAGAATGGAACCAGTTTGTCGAGGAACTGAGAAAGCGAAAGGGGTAAGAACCTATATATGTATAGACCTGAAATTAAAAGAAAGAGATCTGGAGCACCAGTGTTAAGCAGAAAAGAGATAGATGTTATCGGACAAAATATTGTTGGGGATTTTATGCCGGAAGCATTAAAATCTCCACAGGAAATAGATATCGATTTGTTGGCACAGGATTATCTGGGAATGGATCAGGACTTTCAGTACCTGTCTCACTGTGGTGTTTATCTTGGTATGACGGTGTTCAATGACACGGACAAAGTACCCGTGTATGATCCGCAGAATAATTGTGCGGACTATATCAGTGCAAAAGCACATACCGTGATAATTGATAAAACGCTCTTGGAAGAAAATCAGGAACACAGATATCGTTTTACGATGGGACACGAGGCAGGGCATGAGTTTTTACATAAAGAATATTTTGCTTATGATCCTGACCAGATAACGCTGTTTGACCTGATGGGAGAAACTCCGGCACCAATGGTTCAATGTCGTGTGGACACAAAGAAGATGGACTGTCGGACATCGAAAAGCTGGACAGATAAGGACTGGATGGAATGGCAGGCAAATGCGTTATCATCTGCAGTTCTGATGCCTGTTTCAATGGTACGGATGGTAGCTGAAAATTTTAAACGGCCCGGACTGCAGCAGATTTTTTATCATTATGCATTGGCTGAAGAAGTGGCTTCCGTATTTAATGTTTCGTTTGAAGCAGCTGGATATAGACTGAAACAGCTTGGATATATTCCACAGGAGACACAACTGAGTACAGATATCCTTAACATGATTTCTTTTGATTTGGCTTGTAATTACTAGCAGAAGGTTGAAGTATGCGGATTACAGAATGATCCGCATATTTTTTTGTCCTAAGTGTTAGCAAGTTAGCGAACAGATGAATACGAAGAAAATATGAATATTATGTTGATTCATGGAATATATTACAGGATTAATCAGTATAACAATAATATAGGTTTCAGAATAAGATATGAAGAAATTGAAAAAATATGCATACTTTTTGTTATAACTTTTCGACACGAGGCATATCATAAAAAGAAAGATGTCAGATTATGGAAAGAAGGTGAGAACACATGGCAGATGGAGTGATACATAGATGCACCAAGGAGTGCCCATACAACAAAAAATGTTTTGTATGCAAAACAGAATCAGAGGTATCAGGGAATGTTGTGGTGCTTCATAAATGTGCAGTTACGAAAGAGGATATTCCGATTCAGATAGGAAAAGCAGAAATTGCCTGTGTTTTATGATGGACAGAACAGTAAACTTAATAATCGGACTAGCTTGTAAAGACAGCCACTAGGATGTGCTGATATTACAGTAGCCTACGAAACAGGGATGTTAGTAGAATGCTGTAAAAAATCAGAGATTCTAGTGGCTTTCTTAAAGTCAGCCATTTTTAGCCAACAGCCTGTTTGTGTGACAGACTGTTGGCTTTTTTGTTTCAAAAAAATGAAAAGCTGACGTATTAGGTTAATTACACAGATAATTTTCTCCATTGCAGTGAACAAAGAATTAAAGATTTTCAGGAACAAAAGGGAGAACAAGTATATAGATACCTGATTACGATACGCATTTGGGTAGTATGGATGTTCTTCTGACCGATGAGATTCAGTTCAGCATTGGAGATAAAAATACTTAACCTTATATATTCTCCGTTTGAAAAATTCAAAACACGATTTTTTTCAAAATAAAAAAGCGAATAAAGAGAAGAAGGTAATAGGAAAAAAATTTCAAGAAAAAAATCGAATAGGAAATTAGTTTTCCTATTTGGATTTTATATTTCTATCAGACAAGGACGAAGGGAGGTGAAAAGCTGTGAGTGCAAATGAGCGAAGAGCTGAGATCATGCGAATCATGGTCACACGAAGACAAGAGAATATGCAGGTTTTAGCTGCTGAGCTTGGTGTTACGGATAGAACTATCCGAAATGACATTCTTGTGCTTACGGCTGAGTATCCTCTTGAAACTACTAGAGGTAACGGAGGCGGTGTCCGTATCGCTGACTGGTATCATCCACATAAAAATATTTTTTCACAGGATCAGATTTCGGTTTTGGAACAGTTGATGGACAAGGCTGATGATGAACAGAAAAAAGTGCTTGACCAGATGCTCCGTGAATACGGCTCTAACAAGTATAGTCCTGCAGTCTAGGACAGGCGGATGACGATCTGCCATCCAAGTACATTATTGACGAGTACCCCACGGCCATGAGAGCCGAATGAGAAAGGATGATTTAATTATGAAGAAGAAAATTTTTATCTGCAGCCCTTATCGGGGCAGAGTCGAGGAAAACAAAAAGAATGCAGTGAGCTATGCAAGGATTACTGCCATGTCAGGTGACGTTCCAATCGTACCACATCTCTATTTTCCATCATTCCTCGATGACAATATTCCCAACGAGAGAATGACAGGCATCGCAATGGGCCTTGAACTCATGGATATCTGCGATGAGGTATATGTATTTGGTTTTGAAATCACTGAAGGTATGAAGTTTGAACTCGACCATGCCAAGGAAATCAGAAAACCCGTAAGGCTTTACGACACGGATTTTAATCCCGTGAATATAAAGACCATTCCTGTGGACGAGCGTGCGGATGCCAGATACAAGGGCATTATCAGAAATCTGAAAGTGTTAAAGTAGGTGATCCGCCATGTCAGGAAGAGTGAATGTCCGTTACGGACTGAATCAGGGTGACCGTCTTATGGTCACCCGTGGAAAAGAGAAGAAAAAAGCAACCGTTGTAAAAGAGTACCCGTTCCATATTCTGATGGACTGGGGAAAGTACAAGTCCAGCGTAAACAAAATCGATGTGTATACAGGTGATGTGAAGCTGGCACGCATTTGAAAGGAGAGAACGCCATGAGTGAAGCATTGTTATTAGTGGCCGAGGGCTATGAGCAGATTGCTGCCGGAATCAGAAAGATGGTCGCAGCACAGAATGATACATCTAAAAAGGAAGAAAAGCCTGTGAAGAAGGCAGAAAAGAAGGAAACTCCTGTGGCAGATACACCGAAAGATGAAGCTGCCCCGAAGGAGAAAACAGTGGACAGAAAGACAGTCCGTGCATTCCTTGCGGAAAAGTCCAGAGCAGGAAAAACATCCGAGGTCAAGAACCTGATCGAGCAGTTCGGATTCCAGAAGCTGTCAGATGTTCCGGATGAGAAACTGCCGGAACTGTATGAGAAAGCACAGGTGCTCTAATGGGCGGACATGCAAGGTTCTCCCCATCGTCCGGTAAAAGACGTCTGGAATGCCCTCCATCGTTACTGTTGGAGGAGCAGTTCCCGGATGAAGAATCTTCCTTCGCAGCAGAAGGGAGTGCCGGACATGCGATGGCAGAGTACCTCATCAATAAGTATCTGAAGAAAAGGACTAAAAGACCTGTATCTGATTATTATTCGGATGAACTGCTCGAAGCCGTGGATGATTACGTGGAATATGACATCAGCCAGATCGAACAGGCAAGGCAGGAGTGTCCGGATCCGTTCATCGGTGTGGAGCTTAAGGTTAATCTTGCTGACAGAATCCCGGACTGTTTCGGAACGGCAGATATGGTGGTGGTCGATTCCCATAAGATCCATATTATTGACCTGAAACTCGGCAAGGGCGTGATGGTCGATGCAGAAAGAAATGTCCAACTTATGATTTACGGACTTGGAGTATTGGATATGCTCAGTTTCTTATATGAGATCGACACGGTGGAACTTACGATTGTCCAGCCAAGGCTTGATCATTTTTCCACATGGGAGATATCTGCAGAAGAACTTCTTGCATGGGGGAAGGATGTGCTTGAGCCGGGAGCTGCAAAGGCACTTGCCGGAGAGGGCGAGTTCAAAGCCGGAGACCACTGTAGATTCTGCAAGGCGAGATTTACATGCCGTGCAAGGGCAGAGGAATATCTGAAACTCGCCCAGATGGAATTCAAGGAACCGGACCTCATGTCTGATGAAGAGATTGCAGAGGTGCTTTCCAAGGCAGATGCACTGAAAAAGTGGGCAGAGGAAGTATACACCTACGCACAGAATGAAGCGGTGGTCAACCATAAGGAATGGCCGGGATACAAGCTCGTTCTTGGAAGAAGCAACCGAAAATACACAGACGAAGATGATGTGGTAGAGGCAGCAAGGAAAGCCGGATACACGGATATATTCAAAAAGAGCCTGATCGGCATTACCGAGATGGAAAGGCTGATGGGCAAAAAGAAATTCAGTGAGATCCTTGGCAAGTATGTGTACAAGCCTGACGGCAAAGTAACACTGGTGCCGGATTCAGATAAAAGAGAAGCAGTAAAAACAGCAACCGCAGAAGCGGATTTTAAGGAGGACTAAGACTATGACAACAGCAAATTTAACTAAAGTAATCGTACCATGCAGACTGAGCTATGCACACCTGTGGGAGCCGGATTCCATCAATGGAAGCGAACCGAAGTATTCCGTATCCTGCATCATCGATAAGGATGATAAGGAGACCATTGCCAAGATCAGGAAGGCAATCGAGGTGGCAAAGGATGAAGGAAAGGGCAAGTGGGGTGGCAAGATTCCGGCAAACCTGAAACTTCCGCTCAGAGACGGTGACATCGACAGACCTGAAGACGAAGCATACCAGAACAGTATGTTCTTGAATGCTAATTCAAAACAGGCTCCTCAGATCGTGGACAGACAGGTACAGCCGATCCTTGACCAGAGCGAGGTATATTCCGGCTGCTACGGAAGGGTATCCATTACATTTTACGCTTACAACAGCAACGGCAACAAAGGTGTGGCAGCAGGACTCGGCAATGTCCAGAAGTTAAAGGACGGAGAGCCTCTCGGTTCCAGAGCCAATGCCAAGGATGAGTTCGAGGCAGTGGATGCAGAGGACGATTTCCTTTCATAGGAGTGAACCAGTAAACCATAGGAAGGGCGGTGGCATACACCGCCCGGATACATAAAGGAGATTCCATGAAGGAACTGATGAAAGAGTTAAACAGCATAAAAAAATATATTCCATATAATACGTTCCGCACCATCAAGGGACAGATAAAGTCCGGCAACGTGGATGCTGCGAGAACGGGGATCAACAGAATAAAGAAGAAAGCGGAGGGACAGGCTTATGGACACACTTGCAATTGACATTGAAACCTACTCGGATGTATCACTCCCGGACTGCGGGGTACATAGATATGCTGCATCGGAGCAGTTTGAGATCCTTTTATTTGCATACAGTCTGAACGATGAGCCGACAAAGATCATCGACCTTGCATCCGGGGAGAAAATGCCGGATGAGATCATGAAGATGCTTACGGATGATTCCGTAATAAAGACTGCTTATAATGCAGCATTCGAGCGGAACTGTATCAACCGATTCTTCGGTCTTTCCTTAAAACCGGAAGGATGGAGATGCACACTTGTACAGGCATCCATGCTGTCACTTCCGTTGTCACTGGAAGGCGTGGGGGAAGCACTGAACCTTGATAAGAAAAAGATGTCCGAGGGAAAAGAACTGATCCGGTTTTTCTGTATGCCGTGTAAGCCTACCAAATCAAACGGGGGAAGGACAAGAAACCTCCCATCTGATGAACCGGAAAAGTGGGAGCTGTTTAAGACATATTGCATCCGTGACGTGGATGTGGAAAAACAGATCAGGAATAAACTTGCGAAGTTCCCGATACCGGACAGGGAGCAGAAACTCTACTGCATGGATCAGAGGATCAATGACAGGGGCATCATGGTGGATCAGGAGCTTATAGGACACGCTGTGGCATGTGACCTTCTGTATAAGGAGACGGTAACGAAGAAGGCATATGAGATATCAGGACTGGAAAATCCGAACAGTATATCACAGCTTAAGGACTGGCTGAATGAAAAAGGTATCGAGGTTGATTCCCTCGCCAAGACAGCCGTGGAAGAACTGGTGGAGAACACACAGGGTGATGTGGCAGAAATGATGAAGCTGAGACTTGCCATGTCAAAGACATCCGTAAAGAAGTACGAAGCAATGGAACGTTCGGTATGTCCTGACGGTAGGGTGCATGGATTATTACAGTTTTACGGGGCCAACCGCACGGGCAGATGGGCCGGCAGACTGGTGCAGATCCATAACCTTCCGCAGAACCATATGGAAGACCTGGAACTGGCACGTTCCATCGTAAAGGAAGGCAGATATGACCTGGTGGAGCTTTTGTATGATTCCACACCGGATGTGCTTTCGGAGCTGATCCGTACCGCATTCGTGGCAAGACCCGGATGCAGATTCATCGTCAGCGATTTTTCGGCGATCGAGGCGAGGGTCATGGGCTACCTTGCCGGGGAGGGATGGGTCATGGAGGAATTCCGTGGTGCCGGAAAGATTTATGAGCAGACGGCATCAAAAATGTTCCATATCCCAATCAAAGAGATCACAAAGGGAAGCCCGTACCGTGCAAGGGGAAAGGTGGCATCACTTGCCTGTCAGTATGGCGGTGCGGAAGGTGCACTCATCAGCATGGGAGCATTAAATTTTGTGGAAGAAGAGGAACTGAAAGGACTGGTACAGTCATGGCGGACGGCAAATCCGCACATCGTCAATTACTGGTATGAGATTGACAGAGCGGTAAAGGCTGCCGTGAAGAAAAGGAAGATGACCACGGTCGGACGGGTAACGGTGTATTACCAGTCAGGGATGTTAAAGATCGCACTGCCGTCAGGAAGGGTGCTTTCATATGTAAGACCAAGGATGACCGTGAACCGTTTCGGCTCGGAAAGTGTCAGCTATGAAGGTGTTGGCACAAACCGCAAGTGGACAAGGATAGAATCCTACGGTGCAAAATTCTGTGAGAACATCGTCCAGGCAACCGCCAGGGATGTGCTGGCAGAGGCAATGCTCCGTTTGGAAAAGAAGGGATTTGATATCGTATGCCACATCCATGATGAAGTTGTGCTTGAAGTGCCGGAAGGAACATCCTCGGTAGAAGAAGTAAATGAGATCATGGCGGTATGTCCTGACTGGTGTGCAGGGCTTCCGCTTAAGGCAGCCGGATTTGAAAGTCCGTTTTACAAGAAAGATTAGGAGGTGCTGCATGGGAGGACGAAATACGGAAGGCTATCCTGACCCGACTGCAAATACTGCGGTCGGTAGCGTAACAAAGGAAGAAAAGAAGAAAAAGAAGGAGGCAGGAAAAGATGTTCGTATCAATCGGAAACTCAAGAATGGACAAAAAGTTTAACTGCACGGATATGACATATGAAGATTTTGTCAGCCGTCTGTCCAAGACAAAATATACTGCAGAAACAATGGAGCAGTACAGGAAGATGCCGAAGGGACAGCAGGACAACATCAAGGATGTCGGGGGATTCGTCCTTGGAAAGCTGAAGGGCGGACGCAGGAAGAAGGACTGTGTGATATCCAGATCCGCCATCACGCTTGACATGGATTACGGGACACAGGGCATCATTGATGAACTGGAAATGTTCTTTGATATGAAGATGGTGGTGTATTCCACACATAAGCATACACCGGAAAAGCCGAGACTGCGTATCATCATATTCCTGACAAGGGATGTGACTCCTGATGAATATGGTGCGGTCAGCCGTATGCTTGCATCGGATATCGGCATTGAACTTTTCGATGATTCCACCTATGAGCCTTCCAGACTCATGTACTGGCCGAGCACTTCAAGTGACGGGGAGTATGTGTTTCAGGAGATAGATGGGGCAGAAGTGGATCCGGATGAAGTGCTGGCACGTTATAAGGACTGGCATGATGTATCCGCATGGCCGGTAAGCAACCGCCAGGCATCCGTGGTACAGAGGGATATAAAGAAACAGGCAGACCCGCTTTCAAAGGACGGACTGATCGGGGCATTCAACCGGACATACACGGTGACACAGGCAATTGATAAGTTCATCCCGGATGTGTACAGGCATTCAAGGGCAATCCCCGGAAGATATGACTATATCCCAGCAGACTCGGCAGCCGGAGTTGTTGTCTATGATGACCTGTTCGTATACAGCCATCATGCGACAGACCCGTGCTGCGGAAAGCTGATGAATGCGTTTGACGTGGTAAGGCTTCATAAATTCGGTGACAAGGATGCAAGGGCAGCCGAAGGGACAGAACCCGGAAAACTCCCGTCCTTTAAAGCCATGCAGGATTTTGTATCTGCGGATGAAGAAGTAAAGAACACACTTGCAAGGGAAAGACAGGAACTGGCAGTACAGGAATTTTCCTCAGAGCCGGATGAGGACTGGCAGAACAAGCTGGCACTTGACCGAAGGGGAAACATCAAGGATACACTGCAGAACATTGCCATGATCATCCGCAATGATGAGAACTTCAAAAATATCGTGTACAACGAGTTCAAGGATACCATTGATGTCATCGGTCCGCTTCCTTGGAAACAGGTAAAGCCCGGATGGAATGACTCAGACCTTGCCAATGCAAAGGTGTATTTCGAGAGGGTGTACGGGATCTGGTCACCGACCAAGTTCAAGGATGCATTGCTTGCAGTGGTATCATCCGACAGGCTCTATCATCCGATCAAGGATTATTTTGCCACGCTTAACTGGGACGGACAGGAGCGTATCGACACACTGCTCATCGACTACTTTGGTGTAGAAGATACACCTTACACGAGGGCGGTCATCCGTAAGACACTGGTGGCTGCGGTAGCACGTATCTATAAGCCGGGAGTGAAGTTTGACTCCATACTCGTTCTGAACGGTCCGCAGGGAATGGGAAAATCAACCTTCTTTTCCATTCTCGGAAAGCAGTGGTTCTCGGATTCCTTATCCATTTCGGATATGAGGGATAAGACTGCTGCCGAGAAGCTGCTCGGAAACTGGATACTTGAAATCAGCGAGATGAATGGTATCCGCAAGACGGAAGTCGAGGTAGTAAAGTCCTTTGTCACCCGTCAGGATGATAAGTTCCGTCAGGCATACGGAGTCAATGTAGAGTCCCATCCAAGAAAGTGCATCATTGTGGGAAGCACCAACTCTGAGGGCGGATTCTTACGTGACGTAACAGGAAACAGAAGATTCTGGCCAGTGCATGTGCCGGGAACAGGAAAACACCATCCGTGGGAGCTTGACTGTGTCGACCAGATATGGGCAGAGGCAATCCATCTGTATAACGAAGGTGAGGAGCTGTTCTTAAAAGGTGCGGAGGCAGAGGAAGCATACAAGATGCAGCAGGAGGCAATAGAGTCGGATGACCGTGAGGGCATCGTGCAGGACTATCTTGACAGACTGCTGCCGGACAACTGGTCATCAATGGATATCTACCAGAGAAGGGCATTCCTTGGCGGAGGAGAGTTCGAGACGGTCGGTGTCAAAGGAACAGTCATGCGTGAGCGTGTGTGTATCATGGAGATCTGGGTGGAGTGCTTCGGTAAGGAGCGCCAGAACTTAAAGAAGGCGGATTCCTATGAGATCGAAGGCATCTTAAACAAGATTGGGGGATGGAAGAAGTATGATTCCAATACCACGGGCAAGACCAAAGTCCCCCTTTACGGAGTACAGAAGACTTTTGTGCGGATGGATGAGAAACCAGAGGAAACCCGTTAGGCGGTTTCCGGGGTTTCCCAGATGCAGATGGGCAACGGTAGTTGGAAACCGTGCTGACACCTTGGAAAATAAGGGGTTGCGGTTCTTAGTTTCCCAGTTTCCCATTAAATCCAGTTGAGAATTAAAAATAAAGATAAAAAGAGCAATTCATGTATATATGCGCGTATAGGAGTTAAAGGCATATGGCAACCGCAATCGGCAAAGGAGGTATCTGGTTTTGCTAGAAAGTACAGTAGAGAGACATTTGAGGGAAGAAGCAAAAAAGCGGAAAGGCATGGCGTTGAAGTTCGTATCACCCGGTATGAATGGAGTGCCTGACCGCATCGTCCTGATGCCGGACGGGAAAATGGCATTTGTGGAACTGAAAGCACCGGGGAAGAAGCCGAGACCGCTTCAGCTAAAGAGAAAGAGGATGCTTGAGAGGTTAGGCTTTCCCGTTTATGTAGTTGATAATATCGAACAGATCGGAGGTATCCTTGATGAAATACAAAGCACATGATTACCAGCAGTATGCAACAGATTTTATAATCACACATCCCGTGAGCTGCCTGATCCTCGACATGGGGCTTGGCAAGACGGTAATAACACTTACGGCATTGTGGCTGCTGCTGTTTGATTATTTTGAAATAAGGCGGGTGCTGGTGATCGCACCAAAACGTGTGGCTGAGACCACATGGCCGGCAGAGATAAAAAAGTGGGAGCATCTTTACGGCATGACATTTGCAGTGGCAATGGGAACTGCAGTGCAGAGAAAAGAAGCACTTTTGTCAGGAGCCGATGTGACGATCATTGGAAGGGACAATGTTTCCTGGATGACAAAAAATATATTTTTTGATTTTGACATGGTCATCATTGATGAGCTGTCGAGCTTCAAGTCCCCAAAGGCACAGAGGTTCAAAGACCTGAAAAAAGTAAGGCCGATGGCAAAGCGGGTGGTCGGACTTACCGGAACACCGGGAAATCTTATGGACCTGTGGGCAGAGATAGGGATCCTTGATATGGGGCAGAGGCTTGGGAGATTCATCGGTGGATACCGTGACAGGTTCTTTGTTCCGGATAAGCGTAACAGGGAGATCATCTTTTCCTACAAGCCGAGAGATGGTGCGGAAGAAAAAATATATGAGCTGATCTCCGATATCAGTATTTCCATGAAGGCTGTTGATTATCTTGATATGCCGGAGTGTGTGTGCAACCGAGTATCTGTTTCCATGTCGGAATCCGAACAGGCTCTTTATGACAGGATGGCAGATGAGATGATCCTTGAATACGGAGAAGGACAGGACATCGATGCGGTAAACGCAGCAGCACTTTCCAACAAGCTCCAGCAGATGGCGAACGGTGCTGTCTATGATGAATCCGGCAATGTCAGAAATATCCATGAGAGAAAACTGGATGCGTTGGAAGACCTTATCGAATCGGCAAATGGGAAACCGCTTCTGGTTGCGTACTGGTTCAAGCATGACAGGGAGAGGATATTAAAGAGATTTCCGGCAAGGGATATCAATACAAAGAAAGACATTGATGACTGGAATGCCGGAAAAATCCCCGTTGCACTGATCCATCCGGCATCGGCAGGACACGGACTGAATCTTCAGGAGGGCGGTTCAACCATTGTATGGTTTTCGCTTACATGGTCCCTTGAGTTATATCAGCAGCTTAATGCCAGACTTTACAGACAGGGACAGAAACACACGGTTGTCATAGAGCATCTGGTAACGGACGGGACGGTCGATGAGGATATCCTTCGTGCAATCGAGAGGAAGGACAATACACAGAATGCAATGATAGAAGCAGTAAAGGCAAGGATTGGAGGTATGGCGGATGACGGCAGAAGTAATGATGAAGGAATATAAGAACATGAAAAAGGAACTGACCGTGACTGAGTTCCAGCTCCGTCAGTTTCAGGGAGTGAGCGAACAGGACATGATCGATTCCATGCTCTATTCCCATCCGGAAGGGGAAAGGGTGCAGACCAGCACTCTTTCCGATAAGACGGCAAACATAGCAATCAAGTACAGGACGGCAATCGAAAGGGAAAATGACGAGTGGTATGAATTCCTTTTCCACAGATATGTGTTCCTGAAGGAAGAACTGGAATTTTTCGAGCATGCGGTAAGCAGACTGGAAGAAAAACATAGAAGCATCATCACGGATCTTCTGGATGAGGATATGACATGGGATATCATGATGGACAGATACCATGTGAGCCACACGATGATAGCAAAGTACAGAAAAGCAGCATTAAAGGAACTTGATAAACAGTATGAACTTAGGGACAGACAGGTGGAAGCCTTTGTTCTCGGATAGGAGGTTTTATGTGTAAGCGTGGAGATATTTACTATGTGGATTTTGGAGAGAAGGCAGGAAGCAAACAGGGCGGTATCCGTCCGGCACTGGTGGTAAGCAACAATAAGGCAAATAAGCATTCCCCTGTTGTTACGGTCGTTCCGCTTTCTGCAAGGGTGTGGAAGAAAAAGTATCTTCCGACCCATGTGCAGATTCCAAAAGGCAGCGGGTTAAGCAGACCAAGCATGGCACTTGCGGAACAGGTGGAAACGCTTGATAAGACAAGGCTTGGTGACAGAATCGGGGAAGTGATGGATGACATGGTCATGGAACAGATCACCGTGGCACTTCAGATACAGATAGGTGCATATGCAGAGTACAATTAAGGCAGTCAGACGGCTGTCTTTTTTGTTTGGGTTATGGTAAAATTTTAATATGCTTTTAATGTGTGAAATTGGGAAGGTGTGATATTTTATGTCTTATGAAGAAGATTATAGAGAACCTTATCGTGCAAAATGTGCTTGCGGTCAGGGTTATTTACAATTTTACAGGATACATCTGTCAAATGACTGGGGACAGGAAAAAGAGAATGATACGGCTGTTGAGATTTTCTGCGAAAGTTGTAAGAAAAAATACCATTATGAGAGAAATCACGGAAGCGATTATTTAGTTCCAGACGGATTATCATTTCCAAATCAGATTCTTGAATTGAATAGAAAATATTCTTTTAACGATAAGGAACAGCTTGTAAAAAAATATGGACGGGAAAGAATAGAGGCTATGGTAGCAGATATGACTGCACCAAAGCATCGTTTTATAAAAAATCTGGAAAATGACGATGCAATTAAATTTGCAAACCGGTGGGCGCAGTGGTATAGAAAAAAATCACTGTCACCGATGATTTCATATTTACAAAATATTCTGGATCAATATAGTGATTTAGAGAGCAGCATTGAGTGTAAAAAACCATACAATGAAAAGTATCATCAGGAAATGGATGCTTTTTCAAAGATGGAAATGGAAACAGAGAAGAAGAGTTATAGGCTGTCATTCCAATATGATAAACAACAGGATGAAGCCGATAAAGAGAGAAGAAGACGGGAGCGAGAACGTTATGAAGAAGAACATCGATATGATGATTTTGAGGCAGTTGTTCATTACGATCCGTCATATAAAAGGGATTTTTCCAATCAATACTGGGACAGTTATTTTATAAAAGAGTGTACAGATATGCAGCATCTCTCTTTAGTTAAGCGGGAATATGGAAAACCAGTAATCACAATTGCAAAAGAATATGCCTGTGTGTGCCGGATTTGTGGAAAGGAAGAGAAGATACTTTCATCCAGCATGAAGATATCATATGATGAGGAACGAGGGTATTATCTGGAAAAAAGCTGTGGCTGTCACGGTGTTTCATCTTTTGAAGCAAAAACAATGGATATATTAGATCAACTGGGAATTACTTATATCCGGGAAAAATCCTTTGATGGCTTGGTTGGAGATTCCGGAAAGAACCTTCGGTTTGATTTCATATTGTCAAAATCAGCAGATGAAACTGGGAAAGCAATATTTGATCTGGCAATAGAATTACAGGGACCACACCATTATAAAAAAGGATATTATGATGAGTTCGGTACATACGTAACAGACGATTGTTCGGACAATAAAAGTATAAATGACAGGTTTGAGCGTCAGCTTAAATACGATGATAAAAAGAAGAAATATTGTCAGCAGCATGGAATCAGCTTAGAGTGCATTAAATATACGGCATCTAATGATATTGATCGTTTAGAAAAGATGCTTAGAAATATTTTGAAACAGCACGGATATCGGTATTTCGTTGAGAACGAGAAGCATGGTGAACAGATGGTGTACTAGAGGTGCACTAAAGGTGTACTAAAGGTGTACTGACTTTTTATTTTACAGGTGCTATGATTAAGATGGCAAAAATGGAAGGGAGCGGAAACGCTCCTTTTCTTTATGCCCAGAGGCGGTGTCTTTCCAATCCTTTCACACCGCCCGTGTACATAGAAGGGAGGAATGGCAGATGCCGATGAAACCAAAGAAACCGTGCAGACATCCCGAATGTCCAAAGCTGACAGACGGACTGTACTGCGAGGAGCATGAAGCACTGCACCGTGGTGACAGGGCGAGCAGCAGCAAACGTGGTTACAACAGGCAGTGGCAGAAGGCAAGGGCAAGATACCTGAAGGCACATCCTTTGTGTGTTCAGTGCTTAAAGGAAGGCCATGCAGTGACAGCAACCGTGGTCGATCATATCAAACCGCACCGTGGTGATCCCATTCTGTTCTGGGACGAGAAGAACTGGCAGAGCTTATGCAAACCATGTCATGATAAAAAGACATGGAACGAGGATAACAATCCTGAATATTGGTTCTGACGGCAGATCGTGGGGGGATCAAAATCTCTACGGAGCGAACCGCTGGAGACCGATGGCCCCCTTTGCGTGAATTTTCGCAGAATTAAACAGGGGGGATATAAAACAGGTATGGTAATTTTCGCAGAATGTACTTAAAACACGGCAAAAAGGGGTATTTCCTTTTGCCGGAAAATTAGAAAAAATGCATTATTTAAGGCTGGAAAACAGTGTAAAAACATTGTTTTTCCGGTCTTTTTTCGTGTGCCGGAAGGAGAGTGGAAAGGATGACTGACACACAGGCAAAGCAGATCAACGAGATGCGGATGAAGGGGATGGGCTATAAAGCCATCGGAATGGCAATCGGACTGTCCCGTGACATCGTAAGGAATTACTGCAAGAGACATAACCTTGCCGGGTATGCCACGGTGGTTTCAAAAAATATGAAACTCATGGTGGACGGTAAAGAGGTGTGCCACTTCTGCGGTAACCCAATCGAACAGCCGAAGACAGGCAGACCGAGAAGGTTCTGCTGTGAAAAATGCAGAAGGGAATGGTGGAAGGCACACCCGGAAGCAGTAAAGAAAAGCGAAAAGGCTTCCTACACGCTTGTATGTGAGCAGTGCGGGAAGCCTTTCATTTCCTATGGAAACAAGAACAGAAAATACTGCGGCCGTGAATGTTATTTCCGGCACAGATTTTTAGCAGAGGAGGATCAGGAAGATGCAGTTTCAGAGTTATAAGATAGCAGACCTTATCCCCGCTTCCTATAATCCAAGAAAGAAGCTGAAGCCGGGTGATAAGGAATATGAAAAAATCAAGAACTCGATTAAGGAGTTCGGATATGTCGAGCCGATCATCATCAACTCCGACATGACCATTATCGGAGGACACCAGAGAGCCACGGTCCTTGCAGACCTCGGATATACGGAAGTGGAGTGCATCATGGTCGATATCGACAAGACCAAGGAAAAGGCACTCAATGTTGCCCTTAATAAGATCACGGGTGAATGGAATAAGGAACTTCTGGCAGACCTTATTAAGGACCTTGAGGATTCCGATTTTGATGTCGGCGTCACGGGATTTGAGCCACCAGAGATAGAGCAGCTTTTCAATTCCGTGCATGACAAGAAAATCACGGAAGATGATTTTGATGTGGAAGCGGAGCTTGCAAAACCAACCGTTGCAAAGACGGGTGATGTGTGGCTGCTCGGAAAGCACCGTGTCATCTGCGGTGATTCCATTCTGCCGGAGACTTACGATACATTGATGGACGGCAGGAAAGCAAACCTTGTGCTGACGGATCCTCCATACAATGTAAATGTTGAGGAGACAGCCGGAAAGATAAAAAATGACAACATGCCGGATGAGGATTTCTATAAATTCCTGTTCGCAGCATTTGTCAACATGGAGCAGTCGATGGAACAGGATGCTTCCATTTATGTTTTCCATGCGGATACGGAAGGGTTGAATTTCAGAAAGGCATTTAAGGATGCCGGGTTCTACCTTTCCGGCTGCTGCATCTGGAAAAAGAATGCACTGGTGCTTGGAAGGAGTCCGTACCAGTGGCAGCACGAGCCGTGCCTGTTCGGATGGAAGAAGGGCGGTAAGCACCAGTGGTATTCTGACAGGAAGCAGACAACCATCTGGGAATATGACCGTCCGAAGGCAAGCAGGGATCATCCGACCATGAAACCCGTGGCACTTATGGCATATCCGATACAGAATTCATGCATGAGCAACTGCATCGTGCTTGACCCGTTCCTCGGTTCAGGTTCCACGCTGATCGCCTGTGAGCAGACAAAACGTATCTGCTACGGCATCGAGTTGGATGAGAAGTTTGTGGATGTCATCGTGAACCGTTACATTGAACAGTGCGGTTCGGACGCTGATGTATATGTGCTCCGTGATAATATGAAAATTTCATATCAGGAATTGTGCAGGGGGAGGGATGTATAATGAAGCAGATGACATTTCTTGACCTGTGTTCCGGCATTGGCGGTTTCAGGCTTGGTCTTGAAACTGCCGGCCATAAATGCATCGGATACTGTGAATATGATAAATTTGCAAGAGCCTCCTATGAGGCAATGTATGATACGGAAGGAGAGTGGAAAGCTCATGATGTCACAAAACTCAAATCCGAAGATGTCCCCTATGCAGACATCTGGTGCTTCGGATTCCCATGCCAGGACATCTCCGTTGCCGGAAAACAGCGGGGACTGGTCGGAAAAAGAAGTGGAATATATTACAACATTATTGACCTCCTCAAAGGCAAAGAAGAAAGTGCTAAACCCACATACCTACTTGTTGAGAACGTTAAGAACCTGTTATCGATCAATGCAGGATTCGATTTTGCCTCAGTTCTGTCTGAAATGGACGAAGCAGGGTATGACTGTCGGTGGCAGGTGCTTAACTCCAAAAACTTCGGAGTGCCACAGAACCGTGAGCGTGTGTTCATTATCGCAAATCTTAGAAGCAGAGGTAGACGAGAAATATTACCTCTCACCGGAGAAAACGCAGCAGCTCTTAACCAGCTTATAGGCGGGATGCAGGGTTACCGTGTATATGGTACGGACGGCATTTCCGCAACGCTTGTCGGCAATGCCGGAGGCGTGGGTGCAAAGACGGGTCTTTACTTCATTGACCAAAGTAACCATGATCCGAAGATCACGGACACGGCAAGATGCCTGACTGCACGCTACACTGCTGGGATGACGAACCATACGGCAATGAACTCAGCGGTGCTTGAGGTGCATCCGGTACTGACACCGGAACGTATGGAGAAAAGACAGAACGGCAGACGCATGAAGGATGATGGAGAGCCGATGTTCACACTGACCTCTCAGGACAGACACGGTGTGTATGTCTGCAAGAAAGCAGATTCCGTGAAGGTCAGGAATGCCACAAAGACAGGATATGATGTTGCCCGTGAAGGTGACGGCATCAATCTGGCATATCCTGACAGTGCGACCAGACGGGGGCGTGTAGGTAAGGGATGCTCCCAGACGCTGGACTGCTCCGGTCAGATGGGAACGCTCATGAGGGGCGGACGCATCAGAAGACTGACACCGAGGGAGTGTTTCCGCTTACAGGGATTTTCCGATGAGCTGTTTGACCGTGCTTCGGCTGTCAATTCGGACGCACAGCTTTATAAACAGGCAGGAAATGCAGTAACTGCAACCGTGGCATATGCGGTTGCGATGTCCCTTCCTGAGTCCAGAAACTGATACTACATTTTCTTTTGGAAAGTACCATTATCTGCTTGACTATACGGGCATTCAGAGTGATATATGGTACTACCAAAAGGAAAGGAGATCAGCAGAATGGAAATTATAACAAACGCTGAAAACAGAAAAGAACTGGTAAAAGCCTTAGCCGGGCATTTCGGACAGAGGTCAGAGTACCTTGGACCACCAAGTTTTGCATACCGCATCGGAAGCATAACAGTGGACAGGGACGCAAAGGTCATCCTCGAAGATGACAGTATGGAAGATGAGGTGAGAAGGGTGCTTTTTCAGAACGATGTTGCAGAAGAAACACAGGAACCGCAGACGGAAGAACCAGAAGCGGAAATAAAAATACCAATTGGTGATATGACACTACAGGGGATCATCAACCTGATAAACATGATGCATTCCAAGCAGTACCTTATCAACAGGGCAGCCGGAAGAGAGTGCATTTCCATTACGGATACGCTGACGGATGCACTTGCCGAAAGAACCTTTGAAAATACAAAAGAAGCAGCGGATTTCATTATGGAACAGGGCGGATGCAGGGGAGTTGCATTTAAGGATGGATACATTGACTTTACAGGATTTCCGCATACGGACAGCATGATGAATTATTGCAGACTGGCAGCGGCTATGGTAAAGAAGGCATCAGAACAGAAGCGTGTAAATCCGAAACAGACCATTGAAGAAAATGAAAAATATTACATGAGGGCATGGCTTGTTTCCATTGGATTCGGTGGGAGCGAAGGAAAGGAAGTAAGAAATTTCTTCCTTAAGGGACTCAAAGGACATACGGCATTCAGAACCCCGGAAGATGCGGAGAAATGGAAAGCCAATCGCAGGGCAGAAAGGGGGACAACGGTATGTTCGGAGTAAGCAGACAGACACTTGAAAGACTCAGAAAAGAATATCCTGCGGGAACCAGGGTGGAACTTATCCGCCTTGATGACCCGTATAGAAAGATACCGTCAGGAACCATCGGAACGGTCGAGTATGTGGATGATGCGGGGCAGCTCCACACGGTGTGGGAAGGACACGGCTCTCTTGCAATGATCTACGGGGTGGATGAATGGAGAAAGGCGGATACCAATGGATAAGATAACGACCGTATGTTATGGTAAGGAAGAAACATGGAAAACGAAGGAAGCTGCGGAGCAGTTCTTCCTTCAGGCCATGATGGGTTCTGACGGAAGTGAACGGGATCGGTATACAAATATATACATAAAACTGCAGATGGGGATGACCTACTGCACGGATGAAGAATTTTAAACGAGGTGGATGATGAAAGAGATCAGAAGAAAGCTGATGGCTCTGATGAAGAAGCATCAGATGGGAATAACAGAATTTGCAGAGAAATGCGGTATGGAAGAAGGAAGAATGGAAAGGATCCTTCATAGCAGGGGAAGGCTTACACCGGCCGAGGCAGTACAGATTGCAGCAGCCTTCGGCCAGACGATGGAAGAAGCGTTTGATATCGAACCTCTTCCAATGGACGAAGTCCGTGAAATGGAAAATACGGAGTTTCATAAGATGGTGACGGAGCATCTGAACACGATAGCAAAGATACACAAGACAACTCCTGCAGAATTTGCAGAAAAGTGCGGACTGAAGGAGCGCAGGGTAAAGAATCTGCTGGACGGTACGGCAAGGATGAGTGTTGTTGAAGCGGTAAAGGTTGCGGATGGATTCAATGTGTCCCTTGATTATCTGCTTGGGTATTATCCTTATCCGCTGCCGACACCGAAGACGGAAGAACAGGTCCGTGCCTTTGAAGCAATCGGAAAAATGAACCTCGATGAACTAGCGGAATTTGCAGAAAAATTAAAGGTAGAATTGTCACAGGAAGAGTCATAATATACACAGTTTTCCTTTGAAATCTTTGTGTAGTTTATGGCGCACATATAACTGGATATATGTGTGTTTTAGAGCGAATATGTACCTACCGAAAGGGAAGAAAACAAACGGAGGTACAAGCCATGAACGAAAGGATAGCAAGACAAATCGAGGAAATGAAGAAATAGACCATTGGGGTCGAGGTTGAGATGAATAACATCCGAAGGGATAAGGCAGCAGAACTTGCAGCTGCATTCTTCGGAACAGGAAGATCTGAAAACACGGCTTCCAGAAATGGATATTATACATGGTCCGCATGGGATGCAAGGGGAAGGGAATGGAAATTCCAGAAGGACGTCAGCATTGAGGGACCGGATGATAAAAAATGCGAGCTGGTCACGCCGATCCTTCACTACGAAGACATTGAACTTCTTCAGGAACTGATAAGAAAGCTCAGACATGCGGGAGCCAAGAGTGACGCAACAAGGGGATGCGGAGTCCACATCCACATCGGAGCAAAGGGACACACGCCACAGACTTTAAGAAACCTTGCAAACATTATGGCGGGACACGAGAACCTTTTAGCGGATGCCTTAAACCTCGACAGCTGGCGGATGAGCCGTTACTGCAAAACGGTAGACCCAAGATTCCTTAAGGAACTCAATAAAAAGAAACCGAAAACGATGGCAGCCCTGGCAGACATTTGGTACACGGCAAACGGAGCGGGATACGGAAGAAACAACCATTACAATGAAAGCCGGTACCATATGTTAAACTACCATGCAACCTTTACAAAAGGAACGGTTGAATTCAGACTTTTCCAATTCGATGCCCCGGCAGACGGAAAGCTGAACGGACTGCATGCGGGACAGCTTAAAAGTTACATCCAGCTCTGCCTTGCACTCAGCCAGATGGCAAAGGAAGTAAGGACGGCAAGCCCAAAACCGCAGCAGACAGAAAATCCAAAATACGCAATGAGGACATGGCTTTTAAGACTCGGATTCATCGGGGATGAATTCAAGACGGCAAGGGATATCCTCACAAAGAGACTTGCAGGAGACACCGCATTCAGAAGCGGAAGGGCTGCTTGAAGAGAACAGCCTCCTGCCACCTTGGAGCATTGACCGCCATGTGCGGTCTTAAGGTGGTAGAAGGGTGTTCCCTTCGGAAAGGATGGAAAACATTATGCAGAAAAGATATTACATTGCTTACGGCAGCAACTTAAACATCGGACAAATGCGGATGAGATGCCCACATGCGAGGGTGATCGGAACTGCAGTCATCAAAGATTATGAACTGCTTTTCAAGGGAAGCCTTACGGGTGCCTATCTTACCATAGAACCCAAGAAGGGCGGAGAGGTTCCCGTTGCAGCATGGGAGGTCACGGAATCGGATGAGGCGGCGCTTGACCGCTACGAAGGATTTCCGACATTTTATTACAAGAAGGAAATAGAACTGGACATCAAGGGAATACGGACGGGGAAGATACGGAGAAGGAAGTGCTTTGTGTATATCATGCATGAAGAACGGAAAATCGGAGTTCCCACCCTTTCCTATGTAAGCACATGTCTTCAGGGGTATATCAGCTTCGGATTTGACGAGCATTACCTTTCCGAGGCACAGATAAAAGCGGTGGAGGTGGCAGGACATGAAGAGTGAAACACTGCGGATACGGATATGTCCCCGCTGTGGGGCAAGATACGGAAGACAGCCCGCTTTATCAAGGACTGACGGGATAACGCTTATCTGCCCCGACTGTGGCACACGTGAGGCTCTTGAGAGCATCGGTGTCGGAGCAGAAGAACAAGAACAGATCCTCGAAGCCATCCACAGGTCACAGCGGTAAAATCCACAATTTCTCCAGCTGATCTTTGTGTACATTATGATGCTTAAATGACTGGATATATGTACGGTTTAGAGCGAATATGTACTTACCGAAAGGGAAAACAAAGAAAAATGGAGGAACAAAACCATGAAGAAGATTGAAATTTTTGAGAGAGCCATGAATGAGGGAGGAAGCCTTAAGGATTACGGAATCAACGCAACGATGTTTGCAGCATACAGAAATCTTGAATATACCGGAAACGAAGAACTTGATTTTGTGGACGCCATTTGGGATCATGACATTGCAGAGATTGCAGAGACCTTAAGGGAAAACGGAATCACGGAATTCACGATAAGCAGCACTTTTTCAGGACTCATCGAGATACTTGCAGCCTTTGAAAAAGAAGGAATAAAGATGGCAGGGCTTACCGAGGTAAACGCAGGATACACGGATTTTATAACAGGAGAAAAAGCAAGGATCCCGGCAATCAGAATGACACTTTAAAAACACACGATAACAAAACAGAAGGCCTCTGCGGAGGTCTTTTTATTATGCCATATACGGGGAGGTGAGGACAGTGGCACAGAGAGGAAGAAAACCAAAGCCTACGGCAGTAAAGGTGCTTGAGGGCAATCCGGGTAAGAGAAGCCTTAACACAGGTGAACCTAAGCCTGAGAAAAAGGCCCCACGCTGTCCGGCATGGCTTGAGGATGAGGCAAAGAAGGAATGGAAGCGGATGGCAAAACAGCTGGAGCATCTGGGAATCCTTACGGAGATCGATATGGCAGCATTCGCAGGATACTGCCAGGCATATGCGAGATGGAAAGAAGCGGAGGAGTTCATTACACAGCACGGGACCATTGTAAAGACCCCAAGCGGATACTGGCAGCAGGTACCGCAGGTGTCCATTGCCCAGACTTATCTGAAAATCATGAATAAGTTCTGTGAGCAGTTCGGACTGACCCCGTCTGCAAGAAGCCGTATCTCCACAGACAATGGGGAAGATAAGCAGAACGATGAAATGGAGCTTCTGCTTGTGAAAGGCGGTGCAAAATAATGTTTGACAAGGCAAAAGCAGACCATGCGGTCAATTTTATAAACTGTCTGAAACACACCAAAGGAAGGTGGCGGGGAGTTCCGTTTGAACTTCTCCCGTGGCAGGATGAGATCATCCGTACCCTTTATGGAACGGTAAAGGAAAACGGATACAGGCAGTACAATACCTGTTACTGCGAGATACCAAAGAAAAACGGAAAATCGGAGCTGGCGGCTGCCATTGCACTGTATATGACATGCGGTGACGGTGAATGGGGAGCAGAGGTTTACGGCTGTGCTTCCGACAGGCAGCAGGCTTCCATCGTATTTGATGTTGCGGTGGATATGGTGGACCAGTGTCCGGCACTGAAGAAAAGGATCAAGCCCGTCATGTCCGTAAAAAGGCTTGTATATAAACCAACCAACAGCTTCTACCAGGTGCTGTCGGCAGAGGCATACACAAAGCATGGACTGAATGTTCATGCGGTCATCTTTGATGAGCTGCACGCACAGCCGAACAGGGAACTGTTCGATGTCATGACCAAGGGTTCCGGTGATGCCAGGACACAGCCGTTGTTCTTCCTGATCACGACAGCCGGAACAGACCGGAATTCCGTGTGTTTTGAACAGCACCAGAAGGCTCTGGATATCATTGAGGGGAGAAAAATCGACCCAACATTTTATCCCGTGATATATGGTGCTTCCGATGATGATGACTGGTCAAGCGAGGATGTGTGGTATAAAGCAAATCCTTCACTCGGCTATACGATAGACATTGAAAAAGTGCAGAATGCATATATCAGTGCAAAAGAGAATGCAGCAGAGGAGAACGTATTCCGGCAGCTCCGTCTGAACCAGTGGGTAAAACAGAGCACCAGGTGGATGCAGATGGATAAGTGGGATGCCTGTTCCTTTGCCGTGAACGAAGAGGAGCTTCTCGGAAGGGAATGCTATGGCGGACTTGACCTTTCCAGTTCCACGGATATCACGGCATTCGTGCTTGTGTTCCCACCAAGGAATGATACGGAGAAATATGTGATCCTTCCGTATTTCTGGATACCGGAGGATAACATGAGACTGCGTGTACGAAGGGATCATGTCCCATATGATGTATGGGCATCAGAAGGGTGCTTAAAGACCACGGAAGGAAATGTCATCCATTATGGATTTATCGAGCAGTTCATTGATGAACTGGGCACGAAGTTCCATATTAAGGAAATCGCATTTGACAGATGGGGAGCTGTGCAGATGGTGCAGAACCTGGAAGGCATGGGATTTACCGTTGTTCCATTCGGACAGGGGTATAAAGACATGAGTCCACCGACCAAGGAGCTGATGAAGCTGACGCTGGAAGAGCGGATCGCACATGGCGGGCATAAGGTGCTGCGGTGGATGATGGATAACGTGTTTGTCCGTCAGGATCCGGCAGGAAATATCAAAATGGATAAGGAAAAATCCACGGAGAAAATTGACGGGGCTGTTGCAACCGTTATGGCACTTGACCGTGCAATCAGGAATGAGGGCAGTGACGGAAGTGTGTATGATGACCGCGGTATTCTCGTATTCTGATGCAGCCGTGTATGATTCTGCGAAATCATAATCCGGCTGCACGTTTCTGTGTTAAGATATAGAAAAAGCACAGGGAGGCATCAGGTATGCAAGAAGAATTTTTTATGAGCAGTATGGAACATGATCCGAAGCTCAGCGGGGAACATGGCGCACAGACAAGAAAATCCCTTGCACTAAAAGCAGAAGAGATACTTGGAATGGATCTGGAAACGGTAGTAGCAGATGATGACCTTATGTACGATTCACTGGTAAAGCTGAAACCACTTGAAAATCCAAAGAAAAATCCAATGCAGAATGCACTGAGAAAATACTATTATTACAGAAATGGAAAAGAATTTCCAAGACTGAGCAGTTATCAGAGATAATACGGAAACGGCACTTCTTCGGAGGTGCTTTTTTGTACCCATTTTTAGGAGGTGTCACATGGGAATTAAGAGTTTATTTGGATTCGGACAGGCGAGGGATAAGCCTGTGGATAAGGCAGCAGATGCAGGATATTCTTTTTTGTTTGGAAGGACAACAAGCGGAAAGCCTGTCAATGAAAGAACTGCAATGCAGACCACGGCAGTGTATGCCTGTGTGAGGATACTGGCAGAAGCAGTCGCATCCTTACCGCTTCATGTATATGAGTATCAGGATGACGGCGGCAAGAAACTGGTGCACGACCATCCGTTATATTATCTGCTCCATGATGAGCCGAATCCGGAGATGACTTCATTTGTGTTCAGGGAAACACTGATGAGTCATCTTTTAATATGGGGGAATGCCTATGCACAGATCATAAGGGATGGTGCCGGAAGGGTGCTTGGTCTGTATCCGCTTCTTCCTGACAAGATGGAAGTGCAGAGGGATGACAGGGGAAATATCTTTTATGTGTATTCCAGAAACAGCGATGAAAATCCCATGTTCAAGGAATACGGAAACATCAAGCTGAAAGCAGAGGATGTGCTGCATATCCCCGGACTTGGGTTTGACGGACTGATCGGTTATTCACCGATTGCGATGGCAAAGAATGCTGTCGGCATGACGCTTGCCTGTGAGGAATATGGGGCGAGTTTCTTTGCAAACGGGGCGAATCCGGGCGGTGTCCTGGAGCATCCGGGTGTCCTGAAAGACCCGTCAAAGGTGAGGGAGTCCTGGAATTCCGTATACCGTGGCGTGAACAACGCACACAAGATCGCTGTGCTTGAAGAGGGCATGAAGTACCAGCAGATAGGAATCCCGCCGGAAGAGGCACAGTTCCTTGAGACAAGGAAATTCCAGATCAATGAAATAGCAAGGCTTTACAGGATACCGCCGCACATGGTCGGTGATCTTGATAAGTCGAGCTTTTCCAATATCGAGCAGCAGTCCCTGGAGTTCGTAAAATACACGCTTGACCCGTGGGTGATCAGATGGGAACAGTCCTTACAGAGATCGCTCCTTCTGCCGGGAGAGAAAGGAAAGTATTTTATCAAGCTGAATGTGGACGGTCTGCTTCGTGGGGATTACCAGTCGAGGATGAACGGCTATGCAGTCGGAAGGCAGAACGGATGGTTTTCTGCCAATGACATCCGTGAGATGGAAAACATGAACCCGATCCCGGATGAGGAAGGGGGAAATCTGTATCTGATAAACGGTGCAATGACCAAACTTGCGGATGCGGGAGCTTTTGCAAAGACGGACACGGGTCAGCAGAGTGCTCCGGCACAGGAAAACAGCGGAAAGAGAGGTAAACGATGAAGCGGAAGTTTTGGAACTGGATAAAGAATGAAGATGAGAGCATGCCTGACATGGAAAGGACGCTCTTTTTAAATGGCATGATCTCGGATGAAACATGGTACGGGGATGAAGTGACACCGCAGCTTTTCAAGGATGAACTGAATGCCGGAAACGGAAATATCACGGTGTGGATCAATTCGCCTGGCGGTGATGTGTTTGCGGCAGCACAGATCTACAATATGCTCCGTGACTACAAGGGAAGTGTGACAGTCAAGATAGACGGCATTGCAGCTTCGGCAGCATCCGTGATCGCAATGGCAGGAGACATGGTCTGTGTATCTCCTGTTGCAATGATGATGATTCACAATCCTGCGACCATGGCAATGGGCGAGACAAGGGATATGCAGAAAGCAATCGCTATGTTAAACGAGGTCAAGGAATCGATTTTAAATGCCTATGAATTCAAGACAGGGCTTACCCGTGCAAGGCTCTCCCACATGATGGATGATGAGACCTGGTTCAATGCGAAGAAGGCAGTGGAGCTTGGATTTGCGGACAAGATACTCTTTTCTTCCGGTGAGACGGATGAAGAGAAGAAAAAGCCTGAAAAGACGGAAAAAGAACCGGAAGAAGGCAGTGATGGAGAGGAAGGAAAAGAAAAGGAAGACAAGGATAAGGATAAGGACAAGAAAAAGAAGTTCCCGTTCCAGCAGGATTCCATGATGTATTCCACAAAGGCGATGAATGAATCGTTCCTTTCCAGGGTATCCCGTGTGGATGCCATGATACCAGTTGATCAGTTAGAAAAAAGACTGAGTCTTTTAACACATTAAGGAGGATTTCAAGATGAGTAAGATTTTAGAATTAAGAGAAAAAAGAGCAAAGGCATGGGAAGCAGCAAAGGCATTCCTCGATGCCAAGAGAACTCAGGAAGGCTTTGTGTCCGCTGAGGATGCAGCTACCTATGACAAGATGGAAAACGATGTCGTAAATCTCGGAAAGGAGATCGAGAGACTGGAAAGACAGGCTGCCATCGATGCAGAACTTTCCAAGGCAACAAGCACACCGATCACCAACCAGCCGGATGCAAAGACTGGCGGTGACACAAAGACCGGAAGGGCAACCGATGAGTACAGAAAAGCGTTCTGGAACGGCATGAGAAACAAGGTTCTGTCCTATGAAGTACAGAATGCCCTTACCATCGGCACGGATTCCGAGGGTGGTTATCTTGTACCGGATGAGTACGAGAAGAAACTGGTGGAAGCACTGGAAGAGGAGGTATTCTTCCGTAACCTTGCAACCGTCATCAAGACATCAAGCGGTGACCGTAAGATCCCAATCGTTACATCCAAGGGTGAGGCTGCATGGATCGACGAGGGTGGTCAGTTCCCGGAATCTGATGACAGCTTCGGACAGACAACCATCAGTGCCTTTAAGCTGGCAACCATGATCAAGGTGTCCGATGAACTCTTAAATGACAGTGTGTTCAATATTGAGCAGTATATTTCGAGAGAGTTCGGAAGAAGAATCGGCACAAAGGAAGAGGAAGCATTCTTTATCGGTGACGGCAAGGGAAAACCTACCGGAATCTTCAATGCCACAGGCGGTGCAGGGACTGGTGTCACAGCCAATAATACTTCCATTACATTTGATGATGTCATGGATCTTTATTACTCCCTGCGTGCCCCTTACCGTAACAAGGCAGTATGGCTTCTTAATGATTCGACCGTAAAGGCAATCAGAAAGCTGAAGGATGGAAACGGAAATTACATCTGGCAGCCGTCCGTAAGGGAAGGAGAGCCTGATAAGATCTTAAACCGTCCTTACCGCACATCCATCTATGTGCCGGAGCTTGCAGCCGGAAACCGTGTCATGGCATTCGGTGATTATAGTTACTACTGGATCGCAGACCGCCAGGGCAGAAGTTTCAAGAGACTGAATGAGCTTTATGCTACAACCGGACAGGTCGGATTCCTTGCTTCCGAGCGTGTGGACGGCAAGCTGATCCTTTCCGAGGCAGTCAAGACACTTGATATCAAGGCTGCCGGAAAGTAGGGTGGCAGGATGTTCGTAACGCTTGAGGAAGCCAAAGGGTATCTCAGGGTCGATTCGTCAGACGAGGATGAGCTCATCCTCTGTCTGATGGATACATCCGACCGCCTGATCTTAGACGTGACAAGACAAACCCCGGAAGAACTCAAAGAGTATGAATCTGTTGTCCGTACTGCGGAACTGTATGTTGTTGCCTACCTGTATGAGCATCGGGAAGAAGCAGACCATAAGACAATGACGGAAACACTGAAGTATCTGTTTTTTGGAATCAGGAGGGAGATATTCTGATGATAGAACTCATGCGTGAACGGATCATGATACAGAAAAGCAGCACGAAGACGGATAAAACAGGAAACCATACCCTTGTATGGAGGGACCATTATAAATGTTATTCCTATGTGAATAATCTTTCCGGTAAGGAGTACTGGGAAGCAAAACAGGTCAATGCGGAAACGGAACTTGATTTTGTCATCCGTTACTGCAGTGAGGTGTCCGATCTTGACACGGAGCATTTCCGTATCCTGTTTCGTGGGACTATTTATAATATTACTTTTGTTGACAACGTGCAGTATAAGAATAAGACAGTGAAGATCAGGGCTGCCCTGGCAAAGAGGTGAGGAGATGGCAGAGAGAAGAACGACCGTTGACGGTCTGGCAGATACAATCATGGATGGACTGAAGGAATATGCAGACCTTGCCACGGATACCGTCAAGGAGGCAGTAAAGGATGTATCCAAGACCGTGAAGAAGGATATACAGGCAAATGCCCCAAAACGGACGGGAAGGTATAAGAAAAGCTGGGCGGTCAAAAAGACAGCGGAAAGCAGCAACTCCCTTACCATGACGATCCATTCTAAGGACAGATATCAGATTGCCCATCTCCTGGAACACGGTCATGCAAAACGTGGCGGGGGCAGGGTAGCCGGGAGGGAGCATATTGCTCCGGCTGAAGAAAAGGGAAACAGGGAGCTGGTGCAGAAAATTGAGAGGGGGTTACGTTCGTGACGCATGAAGAAGTCATGGCAATGATGGAAGAAATCGGACTTCCATATGCCTATCATCACTTTGCGGAAGGGGAATCCCCTGATCCGCCCTTTGCGGTATTCCTATATCCGGGAAGTAACAATTTTTCTGCAGACGGGAAAGTCTATTTTAAGACAGACCGTCTGAACATAGAGATCTACACGGATATAAAAAATATAGAACTGGAACAGCAGACAGAAGCCGTGCTTGACGGGTATGGCATTTTTTATGAAAAAAGCGAAGTATGGATCGAATCTGAAAATCTGTATGAGGTGCTTTATCAGATGGAGGTATAGAAGATGGCGAATAAAAAGAATAAAGTCAAATTTAATATCTGCAACGTGCATTACGCACCGATTACGGTTGCAGAGGAAGGTACGGTCAGCTTTGGAACACCCGTGCCGATGCCTGGTGCGGTATCCATCAGCATGGATCCGACCGGAGAGCCGGAGTCATTTTATGCGGACGGCATTGAATATTACGTGATCAATAACAACCAGGGATACGATGGTGACCTTGAACTTGCAATGATCCCTGAATCCTTCCGCACGGATATCTTAAAAGAGGAGCAGGATGCCAATAAGGTGCTTGTGGAGAATGCAAATTCCGAGACAGGCAGTTTTGCACTCCTGTTTGAATTTGACGGGGATATCCGCAAGATCCGCCATGTGCTTTATAACTGTTCCGCATCCCGTCCGACCATTGAGTCAAAGACGAATGAGGAAGATAAGGAAGTGCAGACGGAAACACTGACCATCAAGGCAAGACCTATGGCAGACGGATATGTCAAGGCAAAAACGGGAGATTCCACAACTGAGACTGTTTACAATAACTGGTATAAGAGCGTGTATCTTCCGGCAGCTTCCACGGCAGAGCAGCAGTCAGCAAAATCAACCAAGAGTGTATCATAAGGAGGACTAAGACATGGGTATCAGAAAGAATATAGAAATTGACGGACAGATGGTTGCATTCAAGGCGAGTGCAGCCATCCCGAGAATCTACAGATTAAAATTCCAGAGGGATATTTATAAAGACCTGGCATTACTTGAAAAGAGCATCGGTGACGGAAAAGAGAAATCATCAAACCTTGATATGTTTTCCCTTGAGATGTTTGAGAACATTGCTTTTATTATGGCAAAGCATGCAGACCCGTCTATCCCGGATACACCGGAGGAGTGGCTTGATAATTTCAATACATTTTCAATTTATCAGGTTCTGCCACAACTGATTGAACTGTGGGGGCTGAATGTAAAAACAGATGTGGAAGCTAAAAAAAACTTCGTCCAACAGAGCGTGAAATGACAACACCGCTGTTTCTGCTCCGATGTGTACAATTAGGTCTGTCAATGGCAGACCTTGAAATGCTGTCAATAGGACTCATCAATGATATGTACAGTGAGAGCCGGAATGATGACTATAAGTATGCCGAACTTGCAACACAGGAAGACTTCGACCGTTTCTGATGATTGAGAGTATGGTTCTTTTCTGCTATACTTATTTGGAGAAAAGGACCATATTTGATGACGTAATTTAAATTAAATATTGGCTATATAACATATAACAAGACATTTGATTTAAAGAGGAATTGCTGATGAATGAATATAGTGTAAACATCGAAGTCAAGGATGGAGACGGGAAAATAATTTGTTCGCAACCATATAATGAATTTATGTATGGAACAAAAAATATTGAAATACAAAAAGTTTTGTATGGCAGGGAATTATATGATTTATTGGTAGATGGCTTAAATGTGATACGATACAATGAAAATGGAAAATTAATTCTTGGAGTTATTCTACAAAGTGATATTAATAGAACAGCAATGCAGTTGTTGGGGAGAATAGCAGAAGCAATTATTGTTAGGAATTGTAATCATGATGCTGGCGTAAACAGGAAATATTTTTCTATAGCACGTAAAAAACAGGCAAAAATGAAAACTGCAGATAAATTTTGGGCGCTTGGTACAGGATTAAATTATACAAAAATAAATTATCCTAAAATCTATAATCCATCAGATACCCAGCGAGACATAGTGTGGGTTAATGATTATAATGAATTGGCTGTTATGAAAGACGGGGATAATTATTCTGCAACTTCCGCAAGAATTGCTGGCTTACAAGTCAAAGCATCAAAAGATGGTATTAAATATGTCTTGCCAGCTATACTTGCGGATAGATATGATGTTCCAATTATATATTTTGATATCGAAAATGATTATCATAAAATTTTAAATAAAATATATAAGGACACACATATAGATATAGAATATGACATAATTCATCCGAGAGAAGTTGATCCGGCTGGATACGATGAATTTTTACACTATGTGGATTTGGTATATGCCATGATTGATGGTAGATTATCACCGGAAGAGTTGGTGGTAGGGGCAGGAAGAAATGATGATGAATTAATGAAAAATGCATTAATGTCTACTACGCTATCGAATATAAATAAAACAAATCGAATAATAATATAAATAATATTACATAGGACATCTGTCAGAAATGGCAGGGGTTTTTCTTTTGTTACGGAGCAGAGATGCTCCTTTTTTTGTACCCATTTTTAGGAGGAGGTGAAAGGCATGGCAAGCCGTATTCAGGGTATTACCGTTGAAATCGGTGGTGATACAACCAAACTGCAGAACGCCCTGAAGGGTGTGAACGGACAGATCAAGTCCACCCAGTCACAGCTTAAGGATGTGAACAAGCTGCTGAAACTTGATCCGGGTAATACGGAGCTTCTGGCACAGAAGCATAAACTGCTTGCGGAAGCGGTCAGTGAGACAAAAGAGAAGCTGGCCACCTTAAAGACCGCAGCAGAACAGGCAAATACGGCACTTGCCAATGGCGAGATCTCAAAGGAGCAGTACGATGCCCTTCAGAGGGAAATCGTGGAAACTGAGCAGGACTTAAAGAATCTGGAAACACAGGCGAACCAGTCCGCTACGGCAGTACAGAAGATTGCAGCAACAGGCGAAAAATTTAAGACGGTCGGTGACAACATTTCATCTGCCGGACAGAAACTCCTCCCAGTAACAGCCGGGGTGACTGCACTTGGTACGGCATCCGTAACAACGGCAG
>ULSB01039203.1_pt1 | contig 31310 bp, 37 predicted proteins | sample 1955741 | NCBI WGS metagenome assembly ULSB01 (sample SAMEA4835691, study PRJEB28245) | human gut metagenome | biome: gut microbiome; material: fecal sample | place: Denmark | collected 2008
CCTAAACACCTTGAGTCTATCACGGCAAAGCTCCGCAAGGTAGGCGTAAACGTTGAGGAAAGCGACGAGAGCGTTCATGTATGGGTGGACGGTCCGCTCATGAAAACTTCTATAAAAACTATGCCGCACCCTGGCTTCCCTACTGATATGCAGCCGCAGTTCTCAACACTGCTGACGCTTGCAGAGGGTACGAGCATCGTTACAGACGATATTTTTGACAACAGATTTAGATATGTGGCTGAGCTTAGAAGAATGGGTGCTGACATTTCTGTTGACGGCAAGGTGGCTGTTATACAGGGCGTTGGCAAGCTCAAAGGTGCTCCTGTTGTAGCAACTGACCTGAGAGCAGGCGCGGCAATGGTCATTGCCGGTCTTGCGGCTGAGGGCACTACTGAGATAGACAATATTTTCTACATCGAAAGAGGATATGAAAAGATAGATGAGAAGCTCAGAGGGCTTGGAGCTGACATTCAGCGTGTTTACAAGCCTGACGCTAACGAAATGGAGCTTAGCGGCTGATAAATATTGATAACACTGCGGCGGCATATTATTTGCCGCCGTTTTTTACAGCATTTGAGAGGACATGATATGGAGCTTTTTATTTCCGACCTTGACGGAACGCTGCTTAACGGCAATGCAGAGGTGACGGAGTTCACAAGAGACACTTTGAACAGGCTCATGGCAAAGGGGCTTAACTTCACTGCCGCCACTGCAAGGACGCTTGCTTCAGCAGGAAAAATACTTTCGGGACTTGACCTGAAGCTTCCCGTGATACTTATGAACGGCGTGCTTATTTATGATATGGCGGAGAAAAAATACGTCAAGATAAACAGCCTTTCCAGGGAGCTTTGCGGTCTTATCATAGGTCTTTCAAAAGGGCTTGGTTTAGAGCCTTTTATGTACTCGGTTTCAGATAACCAGCTTTCCACAAGATATGAGAGGCTTATTTCTCCTGCTATGGAGAGCTTTTACAACGAACGCAGAGAGAAATATTACAAGTCTTTCACGCAGGTCAGTGACCTTTCTCAGTACATCGACAATGTGATATACTTCACATTTATTGCAGAAAAAGAAAAACTTGTACCGCTGTATGACGCTCTTAAAGAAAATGAAAAACTGAACATCACATACTATTATGATGTTTATGACCCCAAGCTTTGGTATCTTGAAGTGTTCTCTTCGATGGCTTCTAAGGAGCAAGGCGTGAGGTATCTTCGTGAGAATTACGGCTTTGACTTTGTCACGGCTTTTGGCGACAACACCAACGATCTGCCTATGTTCAAGGCGGCTGATAAAAGAGTGGCAGTAAAAAACGCCTGCAAAGAGGTGCTTGAAGGCTGCGACCAGGTGACAGGCACAAATGAGGAGAACGGCGTTGCAGAGTATCTTCTGAAAACTTTTGAAAGGAATTAGTTATGGCAAGGATATATCCACTTTTTTCATCAAGCAAGGGCAACAGCTCTTTTATCGGCAACAGTGACGGCGGGATACTTGTTGACGCAGGAGTATCCTGCAAACGTCTTTGTGAGGCTTTGAAAGCTAACGAGATCGACCCTGCTGTGATACAGGGAATTTTTATCACACACACACATTCAGACCATGTTTCGGGGCTTAAAGTTCTCACGAAGAAATATCATATCCCTGTATTTGCCCAAAAGACCAATCTTGAGATACTTGTATCTGACGGCAAAATAGACCCTGCCTGTGATGTCAACGAGGTGGACGGCAATGAAGTGTGCATAGGAGATTATGCCGTAAAAGGTTTTGCCACATTTCATGATACCCCTGCAAGCTGTGGATATCAGATAAAGACCCCTGACGGCAAGCAGGTGTGCGTATGCACCGACCTTGGCACTGTTACAAATGAGGTGGATATGCACCTGAGCGGTTCTGACCTTGTTTTGCTGGAGTCAAATTATGATGAGTCAATGTTGAAAAATGGACCTTATCCATACGAGCTGAAAAGGCGCATCGCTTCAGACCACGGACACCTTTCAAACTCTGCCTGCGGAGAACAGCTAAAAAAGCTTATGACAGCAGGTACATATAAATTTATTTTAGGGCATTTAAGTCAGGAAAACAACACGCCTTTGCAGGCTGAAAACTCGGCTGTGGGAGCACTTGGGGATTACGAGCGCAACAGCGACTATATTTTACATATAGCAAAGCCTGAGGGCAGCGGAATGGCGGTGGCATTTTGATAAGGATAAATCTTATTACAGTTGGAAAGCTGAAAGAAAAATACTGGCGTGACGCAGCGGCGGAATACTCAAAGCGGCTGGGGGCGTTCTGCAAGCTTGAAATAGTTGAGCTGAACGAGTCGAGGTTATCTGACAACCCTTCTGAAAAGGAGATAGCGGCGGCGCTTGAAAACGAGGCGAAAGCCATGAAAGGCTACACTGACATCAAGGGCGCATACAATATTGCAATGTGCATTGAGGGCAAGCAGCTTTCAAGTGAAAAGCTGTCCAAAAAGCTCAGCGAATGCGGTCTGAACGGATTCAGCACAGTGAATTTCATAATAGGCTCGTCATTCGGCATTGCCCCTGAGATAAAGGCGAAAGCTGACCTGCGCTTGTCAATGTCGGAGATGACGTTCCCACACCAGCTTGCAAGGATAATGCTTTTGGAGCAGGTTTACAGGGCATTTCAGATAAGTGCTAATACTAGGTATCATAAGTGAATTTCGGATATGACAAAACCGCACTTTGTGACTGTCATGTAGTGATGAACATCAGGATCGAGCATCTTATTGTAAAGTTCAAACAGCTCACTTTCGGTCTTGCTGGTCAAAAAATCATTGGCATTGATAATTTCAAGGACAAGCTTAAAACGGCTGATAAAAATATCGTTCAGCTTGTATACACAGCTTTTGCTGTCAATAGAATCATCTGTAATTGAAATATGAGGATTTCTTGACTTAGTATAATAATATTATAATTCAGTATGCTGCGGAGGTATAACATGAAAAAAATATCAATGGTAATAAATGCAGACGACAGGCTCGGACATATCTCTCCCGAGATATACGGACATTTTTCCGAGCATCTCGGAAGATGTATCTACAATGGTATATATGTGGGTGAAAATTCACCTATTCCGAATACAGACGGAATAAGGAATGATATCATCGAGGCGCTCAGAAATATAAAAGCTCCCGTTTTCCGCTGGCCCGGCGGCTGCTTTGCAGAAGAATATCAATGGCAGGACGGTATCGGCGAAAAATCTCTGCGCCGAAAGATCGTGAACACGAACTGGGGCGGAGTTACGGAGGATAATTCTTTTGGCACGCACGAATTTATGCGCTTCTGTGAGCTTGTTGGCTGCAAGCCTTATATAAACGGCAATGTTGGCAGCGGCAGTGTTCGTGAATTATCCGAATGGATAGAATATATGACCTCAGATGCGGAATCACCTCTCACAGAGCAGAGAAAGAAGAACGGCAGAGCCGAGCCGTGGAAACTCGAATACCTCGGTATCGGCAATGAAAACTGGGGCTGTGGAGGAAATATGCGTCCCGAATATTACGCCGACGTTTATAAAAGGTATCAGACATTCTGCCGCAATTATTCGGGAAACAGACTTTACAGAATAGCCTGCGGTTCAAGCTCTGCCGACTATAACTGGACAGAAGTCATGATGAAAAATCTTGACAGCAATAATGTTGATGCTATCGACCTGCATTATTATACGATGCCAGTATGGCCCGAAATGGAGTCTGCCACCGATTTTGACGATGAGCTTTATTATAAAACTATCGCTGCAGCGAACTTTTCCGATGAGCTTATCACAAGACATTCGGAGATAATGAACCGCTATGATCCTGAAAAGAAAATAGGACTTGTAATAGGAGAGTGGGGCTGCTGGCATAAGGTAGAAGAGGGTACGAACCCGGGATTTTTATATCAGCAGAATACAATGCGTGATGCTATCGTTGCTGCAATAGAGCTGAATGTTTTTAACAGACACAGCGACCGTGTTGTAATGGCAAACCTTGCGCAGGCGGTGAATGTTCTCCAATCGGTCATTCTTACAGAGGGCGATAAGATGATAAAAACGCCTACATATCACGTTTTCGACCTTTTTAAAACACACCAAAACAACGAGGCAGTTTACTGCTATACGCAGAACGAAAATATGTCGGAAGGTAAAAATGCTCCGATGATCTCGGTTTCCGCATCGGTGAACGAAAAGAGTATGACCGTTACCGCCGCAAACTGTTCGCTTACGGAAGAGGCTGCTGTTGAATGCAGCATTTTCGGATTTAAAGCATCATCAGTTTCTTGCAGGATACTTACAAACGAGGCGCACAGCTATAACGACTTCGACTGTCCCGACAGAGTGAGCATTACCGAGCATACGGCAGTCATCAAGGACAATGTGTTAAAGCTGAATATTCCGCCTTGTGCTGTTGTGGAATGTGTTGTTGACTAAATATTGGGGCATATTCACAGTGCATTTCGTTTTTATAATAAAAATATAAGCATAAGAGCTGCGTTTCATTAAAGAAGCGCAGCTCTTTGTTTTATAAAGTCATAATATGTTGGGCATTGTGCTCGCAAAAAAATAATACATAAAATGGGCTTCTGTTGATAAAATGTGAATGTGTTCACATTTGGGGATTTTCTCCTTATGTGCTACAATTGGGCAAGGAGGAAACCGAAGGATTTGCCAACATGACAAAACCGCCGCAACCAAACTCGGTTGCGGCGGTAATTTTATCTGCTATGAATTATTGTTCTTGCTGTAATACTCTGTCTGCTTATCGTAGACCACTTTCGGTGTGTAACGCTTTATGGCCTTGTTGTTTACCTTGATGTCAAGCTTTTCTACCCAGCTTGTTAATTTCTTCTGAAATTCATCGCTCTTCATTTCTTTCAGAAGATCTTCATGATTGTCCTTGGCATATTCTGTATCTCTGCCCTTAACATCGCCCTTGATAAGAATGTAATATGCGTTATCGTCCTCATAAGCTGTTGCAACGTCTGTGCTCATACCGCTTACTTCTTTGAGTATCTTGCCGTTTGTTGTGTCTTTCTGTGAATCGTCCATTGTGCCGTAATTCATCATCTTTTCATTTGCATACGGGTCAGGTGCAGAAGAAGAACTGTCTGTGGAAGAATCTGTGTCCGACGCTACTGTGCTTGAATCTGCTGTGCTGTCAGAAACTGAAGATGTGTCATCGCTTGCTATGGAGCTTGTGTCACTCTCTGCTACAGAAGAAGTGTCATCTGACGCTGTTGAACTGTCTGAGGCTGATGAATCGCTGTCAGCGGCGGAGCTTGAATCTGAGGCTTTCTTTGATGCAACATAATCATTGTATTCGTCTATAATGCTGTCAAAATCGTCAAACGAAACGCCCTGAGCCTTTTCAAGGAACTCATCTCTTTTTGCCTTGGCTTCCTCATTTGCAGCGTCTGCTGAGTCTGTAGAAGAATCGGTGGCTGATGATGAAGAATCAGTTGATGCTTTAGTTTTTGCAAAGGAAATGGATTTATATCTCAGGTAGTTATCATCAAGATACTTCACCATTTCATCGTCTGAAACAGCTTCCTCGCCGCCCTCTGCATAGTAGTGATCAAAAAGCTCTTCCCTCATTTTAGAGCCTTTGAGTGCAAGCTTTACAGATTCCTTTGAGATACCCTCTGACTCGTAAAACTCGCCCTGAGAATCCCATGTGCTGCTTATGCTGTCATTAATGGACTTTATATCTTCATCTGAAAGAGTAAGTCCAAGCTCGTTGAACTTGTCAACTACAGCCGCATACTCCTTAGTTGCAGTGAGAGCATAATCTGAAAGATACTCGTCAAATGCCTTTCCGTCTACCTTCTGATTGAAATAGTCCTTTTTGATGCCTTTCTGATAATACATCATCGTCATTTGATATGACATTTCTGTAAGCTCATTATAAATGTAGATACCTGCGTTTATCTTGCTGTCACCTACTGTCATTACATAGCTTGTGTCCGAGCAAGAGGTAAGGCTCGCAGTACAAAGCAATGCGGCAGTAAGAGCAGCCGTTATTTTTTTAGCTTTAGCCATTTTATTATCCATTTCCTTTCCGAAAAAATCGTCTTACTAACAGGCAGAAAACCGCCTTAACTTTTACATTATACTACATTTGAGCCTATAAGTCAAGTGGATATGTGTCTCTCACACGCAAAAACGGACGATCACTGACCGTCCGTTGTAATGCACTGATATTTTATCTATTGCTATTTCCTGTTTTTATGTCTTTCCAATTTACTTGCGTACATTATCTTATCCGCCTGTGTAAACATATCTTCAAGCTCGTGGATATCTGTTATATGTTTACAAATACCGCCTATACTAACGCTGACCTCAAACTCGTTACCTGCAAACTTGTTATATACCCTAAGCCGGTCGTTGACCCTTGCAGAAAATCGTTCAGGATAGTTGTCGTTATAGTCGTTACAGCCTATCACCACAAACTCATCGCCGCCTATCCTTGCGCATATCTCATGATTTTTTGTCGATGCCAAAACTGCGTCTGCGATCGCTTTTATTGCAATATCACCGCAGTTATGGCCAAAATTATCATTTATCTTTTTAAGACAGTCCAGATCGCAGACAGCGATAAAAGCCTTATTTTTCGGATTTGACATTCTGTCAACAACAAACTGGATATTTTTCTCAATGCCTATTCTCGAATAAACACCTGTCATAGCGTCACGGACTGCAAGATTAGCTATGGAGTTTCGTATCCGCATTGATTCCAGAGCATTGCTTACATGATTTGTCCAATTACGATAAGTGATATCTATCGATTTTATTTCGTCACCGTAAGACAATACAGCATAGCCATAGCACCGATCTATAAAATGTACCGGGGTGATAAAGAATGCACAAGGGCTTTCTCGTTCTTCATCCAGATCAGGAAATATCTCTTTGAGTTCAAAAGGATCATGAAGAGTTCTGCTTTTGTCGTCAACGTTTCTTATATAAAGCACCATATTTTCTGTATATTCCTTTGGAACAGTGGAGATCTCACCGACTATCTCATGCTCTCCAAGGCAATCCTCATTAAGGCAGAGATAATACCTCTCATGACCAATGATAAGATAGAGAAAATATTGTATTCTGGCCATCAGATCATCGGGATCTTTAGAGCAAGCCATTATATCGGTCATATTGCTGTCCAAAAAGTCATGATAATTCATCTTGTTCTGAGATGATAAAAGATCACGCTTTGTATAGCTATAATCCTCATGACAGCCGCAGGAAGCACCTATCTCCACCTTGCCGCCGTCCTCTATAAGGCCCTGCGGTTCAACGCCTTTGATCCTTGCCTCAATGGTCATTACTGCGTTCACGCCAGTTTCAAAGATCGGCGGTGAGCACGAGGTTATAGCTGGCACGCAATGGATAGCCTCGTCTATTGCGTCATAACCTGCAACTATCATATCCTCAGGCACGCTCAAACCGTTTTTCTGATATTCATGTACAACACCTATAGCCATATAATCTCCACAGCAAACGATAGCGTCAGGCTTTTTACGTCTGCCATAGATGATATTATTTGCCACCTCTGCCGCTTTATCATACCAGAAGCCTCCGTCAAAGCAGACAAAGTCCGGATCATACTCTATGCCGTGCTTTTCAAGGGCACGCTTATATCCCGCAAGCCGTTCACGAGTGGTGGCAGTCTCCAACGCACCGCTCAAAAAAAGTATCTTCCTGCATCCATGGACCTCGATAAGATGTTCTGTCAATTGCATAAAGGGTATTTCGTCACGGGTATAAATACTTTCATAGTCCTTATAGCTTCCATCTATAAAAACCACAGGAACATGACATTTCTCATCTATATCCCTGCATATTTTGTCAAAAAGCCCAGGCATTTTTAATGTATCTGCCAAAACGATAACGCCATCAAGCTTATCATAATTTATAGCGTCATATATCTGCATTTCTCCAACAGACACTGCTTTTAAGAATGACACTTTGACAAAGCTTGTGAAGATAAGCACATCATAGTCAAGCTGAAAAGCCTTTGTCATTACGCCTTTCAGCAATCTTTCCTGATAATAGCTTTCTGCCTCAGACAATATCACTCCAATGCGTTTTCTTCCCAAAATGTCTCACCTTCTCTATAATGTCGCATTTAGACGCACTGCACCCTACAGTCATTTAAATATTATACCACATTTGCCTCGAGTTGTCAAAGGCATTTTGTGAATTTTCGTAAACTTTTTAACGACTTTTTTATTTTAGTGGTAAAATTATTAAGCTGTTTTCAATATTACCAATACATATATTTGATTAAAATTGTTATAAATCAACTAAATAATTTGCTTAATCGTTTTCGAGATTGCGAAAATTTTCGGTAACTTGTTCATTTAGAAAATAAAATGAAAACTTTTCAGAATATTGTTAATAAAGCATCGCAGAGAAAACTTTTTTTACACAGTACTTCTGAATAAGAAAAGAACAAAAAAAGTTTCAAAAATGTCTTGACAAGTAAAAGATCATATGGTATAATATTAAAGTCGCTTAGATAGTGTGACACATATAAAAAAATGATAAACTGGAGAAGTCGCCTAGCCCGGTTTATGGCGCACGACTGGAACTCGTGTATGGGTTAATAGCTCATCGAGGGTTCGAATCCCTCCTTCTCCGCCAAGTGAAAACCGTTTATTTACGTTAAATCACGTAGATAGGCGGTTTTCTTTATGCCCTAAAGTGTTAAAATATGCGTAAAAATCATAAAACATGCGTTGGAATGATAAATACTAGACACGAAACTAGACACGAATTTTGCACACGCTGAAATTTTGCTCTGAAAATATGCACAAAAAGCAAACCTATATTTGTGCAATCCTACAAAATTCAATGTTATCTATATTTTTGTTATCTACCTACTTGACATTTGCTAGATAACATGGTATACTATAATCACAGGCAAGAGATGAGACCTGAAATCAAAAATTAATTTTTCGGAGGTACAAATCATGGAAAATCAGTATTCAAAATTCGAGTATTCAATGACAGAAAACCCAAGTGTTCTGAACGGAATCAGGGACGAAGAAAGAAAAGCAGCACACGCCGCTTGGCTTGCAAAGTATTTCAACGTGATTTTTGAAATCGAGTGCGCAGAGCTTGAGGGTACGCCAAAACAGATTGACTACGCAAACGATATCAGACGCAAGACCCTCTTCTGGAGAGTTGGTTCTATAACCGAGTACGCTGCCGATAAGTGCAAGGGTGCTGACAAGAAAGGTTATGACGTTGCAGTAGGTTTTGAAATCGTAGCGGCTGAACTGAATAAGCACGGCATGAACATAGAAACCATGAGCGACCTGGTTAAACAGCTGACGATATATCAAAACAAAAAGCTGATAAACGAAACATCAGCCAAGAAAATAATCGAACGTGAAACAATATGAGAACGCATAAACAGCCCTGACGAGTATCTGAAAATTGATACGAAACGCCCGAAAGGGCGTCGGCTGAAAAGCAAAATAAATTTGAAAGGATATGATTTTATGAGCAAACTAAAGGACATGAGAGAAGCAAGAGGCATGACACAAGATGAGCTGGCAAAGAGAATAGGCTCTGTTAGAAGCTATATCTGCCGTCTGGAAAGCGGTGCGCAGGATATCAATTTTATCCAGGCTAGCACGTTAGGACGTCTATGCACGGCACTGGACTGCAAGCCAGAAGATTTACTGGAAGCTGATAGTTTCGAGTTTGAGGAGATCAACGGCGAAAAGCGACTGATAGTCGATGGACTATATACCCCCGAAGGCAATTACCTATTAGTAAAAATAAAAAATCGCACATATCAGCTGAGCATGATTGATTTTTCAAAGGTTGATGATATATCCAAACATTTGATACCACGTGGCAATGCAAATATCCCACGAAGTGCAGCTGAGTTCGACAAAAAGGCATACTGGATATATAAAATGGCGCCACGTGACGGTGTGGAAGTCAAAGTCCTAGATCCTATCAGCCCCGAAGATTGGAAGACATTAGTTAAGAGGTTAGGGCTGACCGATAACGACATTTCGGACGAATTTGAGGTTGTCAAAGGTAAGAACTATGGTGAAAAGTGTGAGAAACACTACGTTTGCAGACAGATCAGGCTTACACGCCCGATGAATTCGGTTACGATTGAGCGAGAGTTGAAAAAGCACGGCATAGAAGCAACAAATGTAAATATCGACCGAATCAACATAAGGGTGAAGTGATATGGCAAAGAAGAGCAAGCCAGAGAAACTATTACCTGACATGGTGGTGGCTGATAACATCGAACTGATACGGCATATCGGTCACACAGCGACCCACACGGAGATAGCTGATGCCATGAGAGCATATGCGTTCGACGAATTCATTCACAGATATAGTTTCGACTATGCCTGTGAAAAAGCTAATGCGTATCTGCTATCGGAAGAGGGATTGAACAACCTGTGTGTGCTGAAATGTATAAATAACTGGTTTTATGGCGGACGCCAGATATATGTTTTTGATGATGATTTTGCTAGCCTGCTGAGTGGTCAAGGCAAGTCAGATTTGCACATCAGTACAGAAACGTTGACGCAATTGCCATGCAATAGTTTTTATGTTCAGCGCAAATACCAGGATAGTCTAGGATTTTTCGTTGATATCCAGGGCAACGATATCTGCATGGCTGAATTCTTTGATGGTGATCGTCCAGACGGATTTGTAATGCGTTTCACGGCCGATGATACCGTTGAGGGTATTCTGCAGAAAATGGTGGGTGCTGAAACCACCATTAATGACAGTTTGGTGGCTGAATACGCTGAAATGTTGCAGTTCGTTGTATATTTATCAGCAGTAAATGCTGAAATTGTACCTGTTACGAAACGCCAGGTGCAGAAGAAAACCACCACACAACGCCCTCAGAAGCCGTCTGCACAGCCACAGAAATCAGCCATAGCAAATGTAGGATATAGGATAGGCGTCGCTGTCCGCAAGCATAGGCAGGCTGAGAACGCTGTCGACGGTCAGCACAGCCCACAAGGTCACAGCGCACCGAAAGCACCGCACATCAGACGTGCTCATTTCCACGGATATCATACCAACAACGGCTATCAGGTGAAATGGCTGAATACAATCTTCGTCAACGCTGAACGTGATGACAACGATATCAGCACAGTTCACAAGGTGCTGCAATAACATTTATATCCGCTCTTTGTGGGCGGATATATTTTTGCACAAATTTTTGTCATGATTTTGTGCAAGTATACAAAAGTACGTCATTGACGTATATTTTTGTGAAAATCTATTGACAACTACGTCATTGAGTGTTATAATATAATTACAGTAAGGGGAACGAAAGAAAGCCCCGAAAGAAAAAATGAAAGAGGTAATTATTATGGCAATCAGAGCAATTCAGTACGTTAACGGATATGTAAAATACGACGAAATCTATGAGGGTATCGAGTACGAGACACTCAGAGACGAAATGGAAGAGCTTATCGGTGAAGCAATAGACAGCTACGAGCTGGAAATCATAAAGTAATCTAGGAGGTAATCACAATGACAATAAAAGAAATGCGTCTGCGTACAGGAATGACACAGAATGAATTCGCAAATAGACTAAGCATACCGACAAGGACATTGCAAAACTGGGAGTGCGGCACTAGAGAGTGCCCACAATATTTGCTGAATTTAATCGGCTACTACCTAAAGCACGAGAACCTTTTCAAGCCCGAAGAGGACATCACAGTGATCGGCAAGGTGAAGATAGCTGACAGAGCGGCAGAGCTGAGCCTGTGCAGTGAGCGAACAGAGGGCGGCACAGTGTTCTGCTGGGAAGCCGTGTACAAGATGTCAGACGGTCAGATAGGCCTTATACAATGGGACGGCCAGAAACGTGTATTCCAGCCGTTAAATGACTTCAAACGCAATGCTGAGGGCATACGCACACAGCCAATGCACGCCTGCCGTGCTATTACTCGTGCCGAGATGAAAAAAGCTCCATTTTGCAGTGCAAGGCTGGAAAATTTGAGTGAGATAGAATAACTGTGTACCGCAATAAAAAAAGCCGCCAGGGCAAACGCTCTGACGGCTAAATTTATGCGAATTTTATGCGAAATTTATGCGACTATTTCTTGATTTTTTCACGCAGTTTCTTGATGAACTTCTTGCCGGCTATGCCGTTCGTTCTGTATCCCCATGCTTTCAGCCTTGCGTTGATAGCACCGACAGTTCCTTTGCCGATGATTGCATTATCGTCCAGCTTTGCGCCGTCAAGTATCAGTAACTGTTTCAGGGCATATGACCCATCTGTGCTTGCACCTTTTTTATAGCCTTTCGTCTCCAGCGTAGGCGGATTGATAACGCTCTGATTTTTCGGACGCAGAATGCCAAGAACATGGTTATAGTTGTGATAGACACGTGTGCATGGGTCATTCTTGCCTAGCCAGTTCTGATCGTAGCTGTAAAAATACCTTTTGTTACCTTCGCCTGTGGCTATGGCAACGTGACCGATACCGCCGTTCAGACTACCGCCCCACACAACGATATCACCCTTTTTCGGAACGAATGACGGCGTGTTTTTAATTCTGGTAAAATAGCCCTTGACCGCCTGCTTGTCGAAATCTTCGTAGATTTGTCTAGCATACAGACCTGTGAACATACCGCAGCCGACAACTTCTCGGTTGTACTGGTTAGCCAGGTCAAAACATTGTACATCGTATGCTTTGTCAAAATCAACGCCTTTGCCCTTATACTTTTTTACGAACTCGTCAAATGTCATAGTTAGTCCTCCTTATCTTTGAAAACTCCAAATTTTGCCACTATTTTGTTTATCCAACTGGCTTGCGGATTGATTTCACCATAGTTTTCCAGTATGGAAACTATTTCCATAGCGAAAATATATCCGAAAACAGCTAGTGCGGTTATAGTGCCTGCGATGCCTGCCAGTTCGCTATGCCCGTAGTAGTGACCTAGCTGTTCGAATCCTATCTCAGACCCGATTGCCACGCCCATGACAACTATTTCGGCTAGTTTGTTCAGACCGCCTTTTCGCATTTTCGATGAACGGACGTCACCTTTGCAATAGGCTTTTATCCAGCCTGTGGCAAAATCAGCCAACGCAAGACCTATAACAATCATCAGCATTATTATGTATTTCACTTCACTACCTCGCTTTCATACTTCTCTCCAGTGATTTCCTCGTACTGCTCAGGGGTTATTTTTCCTCTGTCAGCGAAATCTTTGACCTGCTCAGCGGTGTACAACCCTAAATCGTACAACCTCTTGACTTTTCTATACATCTTCCTTGTCCTCCTCAATCAGTGTATCGGTCATCAGAGCAGTATATAGCACTTGCGCTTCTAACTCGTCAACCTTTGTGGCTTTTTTCGGCTGAAAATCTTCTGTAGATAGCCCTAGCTTGTCAGCCATTTTCTTTTGTAAATCCGTCATACGCTACCTCCTACTTCACTTAGCTTTACAACGTACTCTTCTTCATTTGGAACTGGTATCAGATAGCTGTCATTGCTGTTTTTGAATGTCACTGAACCGCCTGCTTCGACCTCGATATTTCGCAGGAAATCATCATTAATCAGGTTTGAAATATCGGTGACGATAGGGGTATCTAACGCTTTGATTTCCGTTCCGTCAACAGTGTTGTTTTGTGTATAGGTCTTAGCCTCATAGTCTGTCACATTCCCCTCAATGCCGTATCCAGGCAGATTGCGGATTGCTTCTGGAATTTGGTATGTATTGCGGTGGAAGGGGGCATAGGCTGTGGCGGTTGAGGATTTTTCGATTTGGAAATTTGGAAAATATTTTAGAAAATCAGATTTCCATTTGTCAAAACCATTGAATGAATTAATCACAACATATACGTAATTCTCATCAGCTGTCTGAATTTTGATAGGGTGTCCTGTATAGGCATTTATACTGCTCACTGTTTTATGCCCAAAAAATTCAATATCACGTTTATCTGCACCTATCACTTTTCCATACGTTTCGCATAACGCAGTATCTCGTGCGACCGAAATGCAGTATGCAGAATTTGGGCTTACGCCCAGTTTTATGCCACAATAGCCTCTTCCCAAATCAACTAAATCACTAGCTGTGTAGCCGTCTATATTCCACAAATTCTTTCCCTGCTCAACGACTTCTGTCACCCCAGTGCTGACAATCTCACCGTCAATGACCTCAGAATGACCGCCCACAGCCTTCACTGACATCAGCTTTGCCCCCGTAGGAATAGTCTTCTGATATGCCGTTTCGCTGTCCGTTTCAAACCTATGTGTGATACCCTGACCGATGGAATACAGTGCATTTACCCTACGCTGTAATTCCTTATCTGATAACTTCACGCTTGCTATCTCTTCTGTATTCTTGGCAATCTTTGCAACTGCCGTAACATAGTCTTCAGGTAAACTATCAGCCACAGACTGTGCTGTCTGTGCGGCAGTTTCAGCGGCTGTCTTTGCGGTTTCAGCTTGGCTTGCCACCTGCGTTGCCGTGTCGGCTGATTTCTCTGCGGCTGTGGCAGATTTAGCGGCGTTATTTGCCATTGTTGTCGCTGTTTCTGCGGCGGTGACGGCTGTCTGCATATCTGCGTGTGCCTGTCTGCCTATGGCATCTATGCGGTCTAGTGCGTCAGCTGCCACACTTGGTGACGGCACGGCATTATCACCGATAGCTGCACCTATTCTCAGACGGAAAATGCGTGATTTTTTCACCAGTATGTATTCCTGCCCTGACAGTTTTTTTGCACATATCTGGCACGATACCGTCTGCGCTGAACGCAGTATATCAGCCGTAGGTGTCCACTGTCCGCCTGTGATATCGACCTCATAGGCAGTGCCGTCACCGTAGTCGATAGTCAGCACATAGCGGTCTGCGCCGTCTACCTCCATGCCCTTGACAGACACGGGACGGGCATTAGTTTCACCAACATAGCCCAAAAGGGCTGTTGATGTCATCGCATTGTAATTTTCGTCTAGTCTGATTACCATTTTTGCACCCCCCTTTATACGATTGCTATGTAGTCAATGCTGTACGTTCCTGCAGGTACGTTGACAGTGGTTGCGCCATTGCTAGGGCCCATGCAGATTACTGCAAAATATGCACCTTTGTATACCTGCACATGGGTGCAGTAGTTCTGAAATGGGCTAGGTGTGCCGATATCCCTCAGCGACACGCATATCTGCTTTGGTGTAAAATCCAAATTCAGCGGTATTTGCACGCTTGAGGTCGCCTTTTCCAGCGTGTATTCAATTGTACCGCTTTTAATTTTATTCTGATTTAGGTCATTTACTGCCTGCTCCGTTGCCGTCAGTGCGTCAACCAACGCCTGACGAACATCACGGCCGTAAAATGCGTTTCGGACAGTTTCGATTGCTGTTGTCAAATCAACATTATTTGCCATTTTATCCCTCCTAGTCTAGTGTGTGGTTCTTCGTGGTTATGCTATTGCACATGATATCACCTGTTTTGCCGTAGCATTGTACTGCGGTTTTTTCGTTTTCGTTGTACAGATACATCGCCCGATTGTTGGTGTCAACTGTAAATACCTTTTTTCCGCTGTCTGTATACGTTGATATGTTGCCGCTGTTTGTATCTAGTGAAAATTTTAATTCATCATTCCAATAGCCCGACATAGCACCAGCCTGCAGGACGATATGACCGCCAATCGTGCTGTTATCAATGCGTATCTCCAGTGGGCTGACTTTCAGCGTCCACTCGTTGTGTGACAACTGAATTGCACTGGTATTTTGGCTAGATGTTTGAATATTAATGCTTCCGCCTGTAATAGTCGCTGATTTCGACGACAGCTTGTTAGCGACCACGTTTCCGCTCTCGTCCACCTTGAACGTTCCACTGCCGTTGTTGATTTTCAACCCTGTCAGGGTCAGGGCGGTTATAAAACTAGCCACCAAATTGCCGTCGATGGTCCACGCATTTGTGTACGGTCCGTTTTTCGCAGAACCGCCGTCCGATGATTTCCAAAAACCTAGCCCATTTTTGTTTAATTGAATGCAGGATTTACAGGTATTTATATCAGCCGTATCCATAATCAGAATGCGTTCTGGTTTCTCAGAAGGATCAAGAATGACATGACCGCCCTCTGCGCCTGTTATCAACTTTGTAGCATTCTCGATTTTGCTGTCTATCACCTGTCTGTTTCTGAATTCGCTATCATCAATAGCGGTCTGTAGGCTCTTGGTTTTGGCTGTCATGAACTCTGTCATGGTCTCGAATTTGTCACCAAATGTCAGTTCGGATTGTTCAGGGTTGTCAAGGTTTATAGTGATACCGATAATTCGTAAATCTTCATCAATTCCCATAAGAGGATTGACCACACGATACCAGCACCCCAATTCAAACTGTTCAAAATTCATGTCAATTGTTGACAAATCAACCGCAGTTATTTTATACTGCTTTTTGGCTTTGTTCGCACTTTTCAGGTATGCTGTAGCTTTTGTCTTCAAAATTGACGCCTGCGTTACATCGTCCCACGCCTGTGTACCGCTGATAACGCCATACTTAGCGACCAACGCACTATCTTCGATGTAGTCTTTACCGCCGTTTACACTGCCAATCGTCAGCCTTTTCTCACTGTCGGTCTGCTTTGCGCCTAACGGATATAGCCGTGTAATAACGCTCGTTTCGTCCACTTCACGGCTGATAGTTTTCAGATTGACTGCTAATTCTATCTTGGTATCTGTGCCGTGTCCGATATGTTCCAGATAGTCTATGTACACTTTGCCGTCTTGGTCTCTCAGCTGGATTTCACCGCCGAATTTTCCAACCAGTTGTTCAGATATAGCGTCCATAGTCGATACCCAATTGACAGAATACGTGTAATTATTTTCGCCCGTCACAGTGACCTGCCCGACCGATATTTGTTTGTCGCCACCGACCTGCGCATTGTGTTTGGAAATGAATGACGCTAGCACTGTACGAATGCCTACCACCTTGTATTCCGCATACGGCTGAACGCTGTCATATAGCCAGCCTAAACGCCCCTCGCAGGTGACAGATTTACAAATCAGCCCTTGCTCGTCCATGCTGTCAGGGCATTTCAGCACACGTCCGATAAAAACGTCTTTGCCTGTGCTATCGTCCGTGACAGTGACCGATGTTGTCAGCGGTTTCAATTTGTTATATCCTGCATTGTCGGGGTATATGGTAAACGTGAAACTGTCAACGGCATTGACAGCCTTGACAATTTTTCCGCCTGAAATGCGGTCAAGATTATCACTATGTATCGTGGTTTTTTCTATGCCATTTTTGATAGTGACAGTATGCATTTATAACACCTCCTCGTGTAGGCTCAGCGTGAGTGACCCAAAACCATACGCTGACAGAACGTTCAACCCCGGCTGTAAAATCAGCTCGTCCATATCGAATGGCTTTTCTGTCGGTCTGTATACCTTTTCGGAAATATCAACGTTGTTATTTTGAAAATACGTGAATCCCACCTTGTCGGTATCATCAGCAGACCGCCTATATATCAGACGTGGTTTTATCGGCACGTCCGAATATAAATAGACTTTCAGAACGCCCATAGGGGCGTGTGGAGCCATTTCAATAGCCGTCAACGTCATGTCCGTAAGATTTAGATAGTCATTTTCAAAACTGAAATCATCAAATCCCTTGTCGGAAAAATCGTCAGATATCTTATACGGCTGTGCTTTGAACGTCGCCGTTACCTCAACATGATAGCCCTTTTCGCTTTCGGTGCAACTAATTGCTCTTGCCTTATAGTGGTAAATTTCAGCATCATCATATAGGTCACATTCGCCAGCCGACAAAATCCAGTTTTCAAAATCTGCCACTGTTTTCCGCAAGGCGGTTTTCGGGCAGTCCATAAACACGAATTTGTATGTCAGTGTTCGTGTATCATAGGTAGGTTTACCGCCATTCTGATATGTGAAACATATATCGCCATTGCGATATGGTATCGTTGCCGATATATCCCTGATGTTTGGTGGCGGTGTACTGCGTGATGTCAGCAACGCCCCGAAATCGGTATAGGAATTTTTGCCGCTTATCGTTATACTAGACATTGTCAGCCGCCCTCCTAGCATTTAGATTGATTTTTTCAGCCATAGCAACGTCCATGTATGGGGCTGTCACTGTGGCGAAACGTTTTCCGTCAATATTCATAACTACTGTCAGATCACCGCTCTTGCCGTTTGACGTCGTGCTGTCGGCTTCGGTTGATATTTTGTCAGCCGTTTTACTTGTGGTCTGCCTGCCTATCATGACAGGGTCTAATTCAGCCGATACACCTGCAACGCTGTCAACAATAGCCTGCGCCTTATCCACCGGTTCGTCCGCAGTATCTTCCATACCGACGGCAATACCAGACGGCAGATACTGACCGACCTTTTTCGCCATAACCCTTGACGGGGAATGAATGTCAAAAAAGTCGCAGAATCCGTCTATGATAGCACTTCCTACGTCTTCCACTACGCTCCAAATTCCACTAACCGCAGAGACTAAACCGTTCAAAATGCCTTTGAGGATATTTGCGCCCAAGTCCAGCCAATCAACTTCCTTGAAGCCGTCTATGATAGCGCTGATTATTTCGGGAAGAGCGTCGATAAGGTCAGGCAGAGCCTGTGGCAAGCCCTGTGCTAATGCGACAATCAATTCCATACCAGCCTTGACCAGCGCAGGCAGATTTTCTGTCAATGAATCTGTTATAACAGGTATCAACGCAATAATTGCGTCAATCAAATCGGGCGTACATTTAGTCAGACCTGTTATCAATCCTGTTAGTAATTGGAAACCGCCCTCAATAATTGCAGGTAGATTTTCAATCAGCGTGTCAGTTATTTGTTTTATCAAACTAGGTAACATCGGCATTAACTGTCCGATAACGTCATTTAGTCCGTCAATCAAACCTAAAAACAGCGTGATCGCACCCTGCACCAGTTCAGGCACTAGCGTCGGGATTGTTGAAACCAACGCATTTATCAGCCCGAAAAAGCCGTTAAGCAATGACGGCAAAATCGAGTTGATTAATGACGGCGCTGATTGTGCTAGCGATTGAATGATAGATGTTAAGACTGTGGTTGCCGCTGTGATTAGTGTAGGTGCGTTTTCGGCTAGCGTTTCTGACGCAGAACTGAATAGTCCAGATATAACGATAGGAATTTGTTCGGTCAAGCCGTCAAGACCGCCACTGTCATATGCGTCTAGCAAACTAGAAATGCCGTCAAACAGTTTGGTGAAACCGCCCGACAATTTCTGAACAGCTGGCAACGATTTTGTCAGAAAATCTGCCGCCATTCCCTTTGCGCCAGCCATAACAGGCGTGAACGCAGTTCCCAAAGACGCAAGGGCGTCCTGCAATTCAAAACTAGCACGTTCATAATCCAGCGTTGATTTATTTGCAGATTGATATTCGTCATTGATTTCCGACAGACCCGAATTTGCCAGCCAATCAAGGGCATACTGCTGACGTTCTGCTTCTGACGTGCAGTTCTGTAGACCTGCATTAAAATCATCAACGCTATCACCCATACGCCCGATGAGTTCTGAAAACTGACCTGTCGCAGCACCTGTGGCAAGGGTTTCCTGCAAACTGTCCGAAAGGCTCTCAATTTTCAAAGTGTCAGGAAATTTTTCAACCGCTCCGCTGAGTGCGTTTATAGCAGGCGTCATTTGTTCATCGCTGAAGCCGACAGCCATAAGGTTTGATAACGCTTCAATACTGGAATCGGATTCGCCTGTGATAGCCACCAAATCTTGCATTTTTGATTTCATAAAATCAAAATTGTTGCCGCTGGTTTCGGCGTTTGTTTTCAATTTGGTCATATCACTGTTCCATTCACGGCTAGTTTCGACGTTTGCCGCAAGTGCCGTTGTTACAGCTGCAAGACCAACACCTATGGTCTGTGTGTATTTCTTGAACCCGTCAGCCGCCTTGCCTATCATAGCCGTGTCTATCTTGCCCAGCGTTGCCGTGAACTTTACGGCTTTGCTTGCCGCACCGCCTATGGCAGAACCGACTTTTTCGACTTTCTTTATGACAGGCTCGACCTTGTCTTTGGCTTCTTTGAACGCTGTGCCGATAGCATTGACATTTTTCTTTTCATCTTTCAGGCTTGACAGCTTCGACTTCGTTGTTTCCAACTCACGCTGGAACGCACGATACTGTCCTGCGTCTATCTCACCCTTTTTATACTGTGCCGTGACCTGTGATTGTGCTTCTTTCAGCACGTCCAACTTTGACTTAGTTTCTTTGATACTGTCCTTTAGCAGGTCTTGTTTTTGCTTGACCAGTGTGACGTTGTTCGGGTCTAGCTTCAGGGCTTTATCAACCGCTTTCAGCTCGCTCTCCAGTTCACGGCTCTTCTTGTTTGTTTCTTTCAGTGCCTTGTCAAGACCTGTGGTGTCGCCACCTATTTTGATAGTAATGCCCTTAATGCTACTTTTTGCCACCTATCATTACCCCCTTTCCGAAGTTTTCTCGCAAAGCCTGTCGGTCAGGCTTCGTTAAGGTCAACCTATATGCGTTATCTAGGTACTCTTGACCGCTCTCGCTCTGCCTGAGCCGTGCGATAAATGCGTCACGACGTATCAGCAGATAGTCATAGTAGTCCATATCATCAACATCATATAGGGATATACCCATATAGTCCGCAACTAACTTTTCCCACGTTGAGGAAATTTCATATTTTTCCCCCTCCCTATCCTGTGGTGGATAGTAGGGGAGCGCTAGTTTTTTGAATTTTTGATTTCCAGCAGATAGTCGATATATGTGCGGTAGAATGTTTGAATGTCGTATATATCCCAATCAGCCAGTGTTTCAGCCGTTATCGGTATCTTTGCGATATTGTGTGACATCAACTTTGCGCACATTTCGATTGCTTCGTCCAGCTTGTTGCCGCCTAGCTTTGCCGATATTTCCCCGAATGCTTCAATCTCGCCCTTTGTGGGTGGCATAACAAATATCGTGGTATGTTTTTCATCAGCCAGTTCAATGCGCAGGCTAGGTTTTTGCATTTTGTTGAAATTCAACGTCTTTGGCATTTTTTATACCTCCAAAAAAACAGCCCACTGAAAATTCAGCAGGCTGTGTATTTGTGTTGCTTATGTGGCGCTTATTGACTTATCCTCTTCGATGTAGGTAATCAGTGTTCCGTCGCTGTCGCTTGGTAGTGCCTTGAACTCAGCGTCAATAACGCTTTCCTTGTCCTTTGCAAATGCCAGTTCGATACCGCTCTGATTGTTGCCCACGATCATGACCCAAATATCTCCGTCAACTGCGTCAACGTGGTGGAAACACAGGACATACCTCTTGCGACGCATATTTTTCAGACCGCCAATCTTGACAGTTCTACGTTTCTTGCTGGTATCTTCTGTAACTCTTGCGGTATCGCAGAGAACGTCAAGGGTATTGCCGTTGAATACCATAATGCCAGTTTTCAGTGTAGCTTCTTCCTCAGTGATGATTGTCTTCTGGTGCGTGCCGTCATCATCACTTGCGGTGTAGAATGTCGGCTTATAAGACAGGGTTGCACCGCCCTGGATATAGCCCAGCACATTGGCTTCGGTGCAGATAGTATCAACATCAGGCACTGTTTCACCGTTGAAATCCTGATAGTAGATATAACCGCTTCCCAAGATGATGTTACTCGGGGCTTTCTTTGTCTCAGCCATTTCAATTCCTCCTTATTTCAAATAATTGGTAAATGAATATCTTATCTGATACTCTTTGCTGTCTTCAATCCAGCTTTCAGACTTTTCCAAATCAAAATCTGCAAACTTTTTTTCGACAGCCGTTTCTAAATTAACGTCGATTTTTCTAGTGTACAATTCAATGACTATCGTCTGTTCTCGCAGGCTTGCGGGGTGCATATCATCTCCGCTGTCTATGGTGCTTTCACGATAGAACACGCAGTAGGGCGTTTTCATTTCATCACGTGATGAATAGTATGCGACCTTGTCTTTCAGTTCGTCGATAGCCGTTAATCGTGAACGTATGTCAGCCAATGTCAAATTCATTTCTTCAACCTCGTTTCTATCAACTCAGGCAGCGTCTTTTGTGCATATTCCTCAACTGGTTTGATATGCACAAATGCCTTTACTCTGCCCTTGCCGCCTTTCTTTGCGTGACCGTGCTCCAGCAAATGTGTCAAATAATAGTATTTTTTATTGCGCACCACAACACGCTTGTTGCCCGACTTAGCGTATACTGTTTCGGCTTTCCAGCTTTCGGCATACTTTCCTGTTCGGCGTGGTGATGTGGTTTTCAACTTTTCAACACACTGGTCTGCAACCTCGTCGATACAGCCGTCAACTATCTTTGCGGTTTCTTCGCTGTATTCTTTCAGGTCATCAGCGACCTGTTTCGCCAGCTTGCTGACATCAATCTCAACCGACTTCATCAGTTATCACCGCCAAAACGTTCAGCCGTCAGTTCAATGGCTGTTCCTGCTACATATGTGCGTATGATACGATATTCCCGACCGTTGTAGAATAACATATCCTCGTCATCATAGTCATAGTAATCTGCCATTTTGATTTTCAAAGTGGGTTGAAACCCTGCCTGTGCGGCACTGTAAAATTCAGAACGTGAAATTGATGATACCTGACAGAACACTTCTTTGGCATTCTCCCAGTCAACGACCTTTTCTTGATTTCCTATCTCGTCTGAAACTATCTTTGCTTTGGCAATTTTTACAACATCATTAAACATTGTTAAATCCCCTCCGTGTAGTCCTCGTTCAGACTTAGTGCGTCTCGCAAACGCTCGTAATTCTTGCGGAAATCTTCTCCCTTGCCGTTGAAATCATACTGCCATTTGACATAGTTTTCGATAGCCTTTTTCAGAATTGCGCTGCAATCGTCAGCGTCAAAGGGAACGAACACGCCCACACGCTTCAAGTCCTCCATGCAGGCGTCCACGTTTGACATAATGTCGCTATCTAGCTTGTTATGCGATATCCTCAGCGAATTTTTCAAACTTTCTAGCATTCGTTATGCCCCCTTTATCATCATGATTACTTGCTTTTCTTGGTGAGTGTTACAAGGCTGTTCTTGTCGACGACCTTGCCGTCTACCAGCATAACAGCCTTTGTTACCTGGTCTTCAGTGTCATTATCCTCATATCTCTTGACTGTCATGGCAAGATTTGTGTTGAGGATATAGTCCTCAGGGCGGAAGAAGAATGCCACGATGGTATCAGCCGATACAGCGTCCGCATAAGCGTCGATATCATCTGAGAACACAACAGGTGTGCCCAGAACCGATGGCTGCATATCTCCATTAAGACCATAGTTGACCCTAGCGATAGGCTGTCCGTTTGTGTCTGTCAGTGCCTGGATATCGCAGAATGTTGCATAGTTCATGAACATCTTAACGCCTGCTCTGTACCCTGACGGAATTTTCTTTTTCATATCCCACAGGGTTTTGTATGTAATACCGCTTGCCAGTGCAACGTCCACGTTCTGACCGCTGACAACAGTTTCCTTTGTGATACCCTTTGGCTTGCCAGAGCCGTCGCCCTTGATGATTGCTGTCTCGATAGCGGCGATCATTGCGTCGGCTACCTGGTTAGCAAATACTGTCTCGAAGAAGTCAAGTGATACCACAGAAACTTCAAGTGACATGGAGATAGCACATCTCAGCTTGTAATAGCTGAAAGTGATTGAGCCTGTAGTCTTCTTCTGTGTGTCAGAGCTTGCACCCTCAGCAACCCATGTTGCAACTGGCTTGGCGCTTGAAGTAGGGATTGTCACGCCACCCTTGATATTTGTCTTTGTGACAAGGGCATAGATCTGTCCGTGTTCCTCCAGCTTTTCAACAATTCTCTGCATAGTTGTGGACGGAATAACAGCCGCAACGTCAGTGGTCTTTGTGGACTGTGCCTCGTTCACAAACTTTGTAGGGATTGGTGTACCCTCGAGAACATTGTGCATAAACGCAGTTCTGTATTCGATGCTGTCATAGATGTTTGATGTGTGTGTGATTGCATTCTCGCTCATTTTGTTTTCATTCCTTTCAATGATATTTTTCATGGTGTCTGACGCATGGTCCTTTGTCATAGCGTTCAGATTTGCCTGTGTCTTTGCCGCCTTTTCAGCGTCATTCATCAGCTTTTCAGCTTCCTCAAAATTGCCCTCGTCGATAAGAGCCTGAGCCTTGTCAAGCATTTCCTGTCTTGTCATTTTTATAACCCTCCTTTAGCTTATCCAGCCTTGCCTGTGCTGTTATCTTTTTATCAGCACGTTCAGCTTTCATTCTTTCGATTACGTTCTGTGGTATGATATCGCAGTAGGCCGCCACAAGCTGTGACTTGGCGTTCTTGTTTCCTGCGATTTCGTCTATCAATCCCAGTCCGACCGCTTCATCAGCCGTCAACCATGTTTCCTTGTCCATGATTTCTAACGCCTTTTCTTTTGCCATGCCCGATTTTGTTATGTAGGCATTTGCAATGGTTTCATTGGCTTTTTGCAAAATCTCTGACATTTTGTCCATGTCATGGTAATCACCTCTTGTCGCTGATGATACGTTATGCACCATAATTTGTGCCGTCGGTGATATATCTGACTTGCCTGCACACGCTATCACGCTTGCCGCACTTGCCGCCAGACCAACAACGTGTATTTTGACGTCGCCTGAATATTCACGGATTGCCGAATAGATTTCGGACGCCGCAAAAATATCACCACCGCCAGAGTTGATGTCAACCTCCAACAGCTCGCCTTTTTCAGCCGCCGCAGTTATACCCTTTGAAACCTTTGCAGGAGAAGTGGCGTCAATGTCGAAAAGGTCATAGATCCACTGGTCATCATTCGGAATGATAGTACCTTTGACGTTAATTTTCATCATTTTCACCTCCCTCACCGCTGTCTATCTTTGCCGTGTCTAGTCTGACATAGTACTGATCGCCCGAAGGAATGTCAGCCAGATTGAACACGCTTCGGATTTCGTTTGCGTTCATAATGCCTCTGTCGAAAAACTGCACCAGATTCAGCTTGGTTGACATTGACGCAGTACTCAGATTGAACGCTTCAAAAACTATCTTATTGCCATACCCTCTTTCGATACGGCTGAATAGTTTTCGTGTGAATTCGCCAGCCAGTTCCATTACCACTGGTTCTATCTCCGATTCGTAGTAGGCGTTGTATTGGTCTTCGGTGTAGTTCGACTGCACGATATTTGCGTTTGTGTTAAACAGCGAATAAATTCTCTGTGTGGTTTTTTCCATGACCGATGAATTCGGTACATAGTCTTTTGCGTCAACTTGCTTTGCGTCAGCTTTGCTGTCGACCGCCGCAACACCTGTGCCGTTCTGAACGCTCATGAACTGCTCGCTGAACTCCTGCGCTTGCTTTTTCAAATCTTCAGGGCGCAGGGAACTGGTGAACTTCAACAGCCAGCGAATAATTGACGAATTTTTAATAGCCTTGACAATGCCCTGATCTGTAGTTGTTACGATTTCCATTAGTGGCGTCAGCGTTTCGCTCAGCCGTTCGCCGAAAATATCGTCCTTGTAAAAATCGCTACGCAAATGAATGATATCTGCATACGGAAACGTATATCTTTGACCATTGAAAAATGTGAATTTCAAATACAAATCGTTGCCGATATATACGCATTCCGCACTGTCAGCAGGAATAGGATATAGTTCAGTAGGATAGCCGTTGCCGTCACGAATAATCAAGATAAATGCGTTGTTGTTCAAACACAACTGCGTTGCGACTTTTTCCAACATTTTCTGCATTGTCATGAACTCATTAGGTTCTTCCAACAACATTCGCATATATGGTTCAGGGTTTATCTCGATACTGCCGTCACCATTTCGACTATATGATTTTCTGATATGCTTTGCGGTCAGTTTTCCAATAGCCTTGACCTTTGGGCGAATGCAGGCACGCACCAAGTCCGACCGATAAACATTACCGTCCCAGCCATAGTAGCCGTTGCCGATTTCCGTCATCATCTTATATCGGGTCACTACCTGTGACCTGTTTTTAAAACGATTTATCAGACCCATTTTTTTCACCCCTTTCTGCCTGTAGTTGTTTATCATGGGAACATTCCCGACAAGTGAAATTCCTTTAAACATTTCCATGATTCTTTTTCTTGATAAACCTCATCATATCTTGCCTGAATGCCGTCAAGTGTCATAGCTATTTCTTGCTGATACTTCACTTCGGGATAGTACGTCACTTGCATGAATTTGAAGATATCAGGATTGATGTTCATACCGCTCTGATATCGTGCCAAAAACGCTTCCATTTCATATTCCAAGATATAGAAAAGATATCTTGTTCCCATGCTCTTGTCTTTCGGCTGAAACACGCCATACTTAGTTTCTAGCTCTGAGTTCTCACACAGATATCTTACTTTTCCGTCCGTGGCAGATAGCTGAATATAGACAGTGCCAGCTTCGTACACTTTACCCTTTTTCACTCGTTCAAATGTCACAAGGTCAAGCAGTGGCTTGCGTTCCTTCTTGGCATGGGAAATAATATAGTCGGTACGGTTTTCAAGATTTTTCATTTCAAGCCATGTTGCCATAGTTTCGCCAACAATGTCTTGTTCAGTGAAGAATTTCAGAAAATCGTCCTTGACCTGACTGTATTCATCATCACCGCAAAGGTCTTTAAGTATCGCCATGAGGTCATTCGTTGCCTTATGCACTTCAAGCTCACTTTGTATCAGTTCTTTGCAAATGTCTTTTAAAGGTGGAAGTTCCTCCTTTTCAAACGTGTCAACGTAGCGTGGAACGCTCAAGATGTAATCATTCTTAGCAACTTCTTCATAACTTGCCACGTTTGAAAATTTTTCCACAGCACTGCGGTTGTGATATGTATCGGCTATTTTCTGAATATGTTCGTCCGTCATGACGTTCTGCTTGCCGTGCTTCTCAAAAAATTTTTCGGCACTGATAAACAGAATATCTTTCGTTTGCTTATTTTTGCTAAACACGATAACATTGACAGGTATACTGGTATTCAGAAACATATTTTCAGGCAATGAAATAACTGCGTCTATCAAGTTGTTATCTATGAGCTGCTTGCGAATCCTGCCCTCTGCGTTACCTCGAAAGAGGACACCTGCAGGCAGGATATAGAATGCCTTGCCTACGTCTGACAGCCGTGATAAGCCGTCAAGCACAAACGCATAGTCGCTAGCTTTAGCAGGTGCAAGGTCATAGCCCTCAAAGCGTGGGTCTGACTTTGGCTCCCATTTCAGTGAATAAGGTGGGTTTGATATAACAACATCCGTTGTATTTTCCTCATATGTGTCAACAACTTCTATATCGCTGAACTCGTCTGCCTTACTCAGCTTATAGACTTTCTGCACTTCGTTGAGCAGGACGTTTTTTTGCAGAACCACAGCATTCTTATTTCTCAGCGCAAGGTTGAGAAGTAGCACAGGGATACTCATCTGCGACAATTCTTCGCATTGGAAGAAATTATCTCTATCCATTCCGACTGACAACGCTCCAGTTCCTGCACATATATCGATTATCTTTTCTGACTTTGGCGCCAGCTTGGAAATCAGCTTGCACAGACAATCAGGTGTATAATCCTGTTTTAGATTACTGCGGTTTGCGTTATTCTCTTGAAAATAGTCACGCAGACAATCGTTATTGCTGTTGAAACCTTGCTTGACAAATTCCTTACACAGCTGTCTTTTTCAACTTTGTCAAGAAGTTTAGCAAGAAGCACCTGCGGAAGTTCAAAGCTTTCTTTTATGCCAAATAGATTGTTAATTACTTCGGTTGTCACTTTTATCTCCTTATATCAAACTCTCAAATTCTTCCTGCCGATTATAATAGACCACATATGCGTCTAGTAGCGCCGCAAGTCCGTCTATTCTCTGTGTTCGGTCAGATTTTTTACATGGCTGAATGTTGCCGTTGACGTCCGTTTTTACAGCTGTATTCAGAAAACACCATTTGTCAATTGGGTTATTGTCGTAAACGATGTTGTGCCGCTGAAACTCAGCTTTCAAATTCTTCATTGGGTCAGACAGCGTTATAACGCCCTGACGCACAGGTACTAAAACGCCCTTGCCAAACTCTTCTTCAAACGCTTTTATCAGCTCGTCCGAAACGTGCCATGGGTCATAGCCAATAGCCAGAGGATAGATGTCTTCTTTATCCCTCAATTCCAAAAACCAGTCTAGGATGACACGCTTGTTGACTTTGTTTCCCTCGCACGTCCTCAGCAGACCTTGTGATTTCCACAGTTCATATGGCACACTATCTCGTCCACGTCTGTCACCTTTTTCAGCGTCAGCGTCAAGGACGGCTTGCGGTATCCAGTACATAGATTTTACATACAACCTATCATCATCAGGCTTTTTGCAGATAGCCTTTGCAGCGTTAAGGTCTATATAGTCGGCAGCGTCAAAACCACCGATGAAATATCTGAACGGATAATCTACAACAGTTTCTTCATTGTTCAGCTCGTCCCATCTCAGCCAGCCGCTTTCGGTATTCTGCGGAAGGTTGAAATCCTTGACCATAACCGTTGCCTTGAAGCTAGGGTCATCTTTGGCTTTTTGCACCATTTGGCGCAGATAGTCGGTTGATTTTATCGTGCCCAGCCCAGGGTTTGCTTTCAGCCAGGTTTCTTCCTTATCCCATTCGTCGGGGCTATCCAGTTCGTAGATAAACGGTAGAAATCGGTTATTGCTTTCTGTCAGCCGTCCGTATAGCAGATTATTTGCATATTCGTATTGGGCGTCAAAAATGCCGCCACGGACGAAGCCGTTTGTGGTAATGCAAAATAAAATGGGCTGCTGTCTAGCGCCCATTGCTTGCTTTATCAAATCATATAGATCTCGGTTCTTGATTGCCGCCAACTCGTCGATAACACCGCAGTGAACGTCCAGACCGTCAAGGCTGTTTGAATTGCTCGCAAGGGCTTTTATAAATCCCATGTTCAACGGAAAATACAAATCGGCTGCACGCTTGCGAATATGCTTGCTCAGCAGTGGCGATTGTTTTATCATTTTGTAGCAGGCGTTGAACCCTAGCTTTGCCTGGTCTAGCATTGTGGCGATGTTATATATCTGCGGCGAACCCTCTCCGTCATTGACTAGCATATCATTTTCGACCGCCGCAGTTTCCGTTGTCTTGCCGTTCTTTCGACCTTCAATTATCAGGCATTCGTTATACTGGCGCAGGTTGTTATCGTCAACAAAACCGAATAATGCTTGCAGTCTTGCTTTTTGAAACAACTCCAGCTTCAACGGCTGACCTAGTTTTCCAGACGGCTGTTTACAGAATTTTTCGATAAAATCCGTGTGCCGTGTTGCAATAGCTTCGTCAAAATGAAATTCATCAGGGCTTGCAAATCTGTTCAGCAGCATTTCGGAAACCTTTTTCATTTTCTCGCACGCAATGATATTTCCGTCATAAATGCCAGTAAAATATTTTTCAAATTCCGTCAACGCTTTGCACCGCCCAAGAATTCCAACAGCTCGTCACCTTCAGACTTTTGTAGGCTATCGAGAATTATGTCTTCAACGGTCTTAGCCATTGCATTGTATTTTCCGATTAAGGTTGCATATGCCTTGCTTGCTGGGTGCTCTGTCTTGACAGTAAAACCATTGCCGTTTGTTGCTTCGATGATCGCACCCTCTGCTTTTATCTTTTTCTGATACTCGCTCAGCAGATTTTCCATGTACTCCAGCTGATCTAACAGCTTTATGCCTAGTTCTCTCTTGGCTGGTTCGCAGCTATCCACAGCTTTTCGCAACTCGCTCAAATTCTTCTTGATTTTTGCCATTATCAGATTCACCCCCTTATACGATTTTATGAGCCGTAAAAAATGACCTTTGCCCCCTCGGTATCTTAGAAAAAAATTCAGCCAAAATTTGAGGGGGGTACAGGCATACCCGATGCGTCAAATTCACATTTTGTTAATTTTTTAGGCGATTTTTGGTAGAAATGTCCCTCGAAATTATCATGACATTTTTTACATACGAATTCAAGATTGGCATGATTTAATGATACCTCAGGGTCACGAATGTTTGCTGGTGTCAACAATGTTCGGTGATGAACAATATATCCAGCACGTTCGTGACATTCTTCACAAAGACCGCCGTCAATCAGTATACGTTTGTCGATGTAAGATTGACGACACTTCTTCCATGCTGCTGAGCAGTAAAAAGAATACGCAAAGTCTTTCATGTGCCGCCCTCCGAAAATAAAAATGCCACACATGGGACACATTGCTAAGAGGTGTGTGTGGCTGATTGGTATCGGCGTCAACATCATTGCAGTATCGACCGATATATCCGCCATAGCTAATGCCATAGCGGAATCAGGAGATCTAAAACAAACGAAGTAAAAAACATGGAGCAGGTTAAGTGATGGCGCACCGCCCCTGCACATTGCCTGAGGGCTAGCCGCTCAGGCGTAAAAATGGGGTTGGCTTTTATTGAGGATATAACCAACTGACCTTTTCACCCTATCGGGCTATTATACAGTATAGCAGATTAATAACTGCATTTCACTGCATTTCACTGCACTCTTTCGGAACAATGATATGTTTCAGGGCTTCGCCGTGAATTTTATATATTGTGCGTTCTGAATAGTTCATATAGTCAGTGATCCCCATTATGTATTCACCGTTTTCTTTGTTGAACTTCCCCACCCAGCGCTGATAAAAAAGATACCGCCTTTCAAGGACTTCTCGCTGGTCTGCGTCTGCCACTGCGTCAATGGATTGTTCAATTTGCAAACGTTTGTCAATCAGTATCAGCGCCAGTTCCTGCTGCCTGCGTTCGTATTCCGCTATGCGTTCTATGGTGCTTGACATCTTGTCGCCATTGCAACTACCATGACTAGCACCTGTATTTTCGTATGAAATACCAGCGTATTCTAGTTGTGACCGCAGTTTCTTGACCTTGTTTTCAATGATTTTCACACGCCTTTCAATTTTATAGGCGTTTTGCAGATACTCTTTCGCTGTCATTTCAACCGCCTTTCTGCTGTCAAATTATGTACAGCATTATATTTAACACCTGCGAGTTGTGCCAAGATTTTGATACAGTCACTATCTTTTCCACCGCTATACGCTAAATAATATCCGTCCGCAGGTTCAAACGTTTTAAGACGTTCGATAGCCTTTTGTTCTTTTGCACTATCCATATAGCCTCCTAAAAAGTTACCGTCACATTTAGCACAGCCGCCGCTAACCAGTAGACAGCCTTTTTGTAGTCTTTCTGCACGGCGTATATACTCGCCGCTCCCACGTCCAGCAAAATCAGCAACAGTGGGAAAATGTATTCGGGTTTGATTTTTGTCATGTTAATCCTCCTCAGTTCCCCATTGTTCAGCCATTGCAAAAGCAATACCTTTAAAC
>ULSB01026323.1_pt1 | contig 31008 bp, 27 predicted proteins | sample 1955741 | NCBI WGS metagenome assembly ULSB01 (sample SAMEA4835691, study PRJEB28245) | human gut metagenome | biome: gut microbiome; material: fecal sample | place: Denmark | collected 2008
ATATCAACAGAAAAAGATATTCTTAAGGGACGACTAAGTAACATGCTCTGATTTCTTTTCTGGCTCTCGACATTTGCATGCGGACAGCCGGGGGCTGCATGCCCAATATTTCCGCAATTTCTTCATAATCTTTATTTTCATACTCTTTCATGTGCAGGATTTGTCTCTGGAGTGGGGTCAGATGAAGTTCTATGATTCTTTCGATGATCCGGAAACGCTCCTCCCTTTCCTGGGCTTCCGATTCCGGATCGCCCACCGCATTGTCTCTGTTTTCGTCCAGTTCCACAGTCTGCAGGTGACTTCTGCGGCGCAGGATATCAATGCACAGATTCTTGACCGTTACCACCGTCAGCGCTTCCGCCTCTTCACGCGAACTGATCCGGTCTGCCTGTTTCCACAGGCGGAAGAAAGCTTCCTGCAGGGCATCGTCAGCGTCCTCCTGGCTGGGAAGAAAGCGCATGGCAAGCCTGAGAAAACCCTTCCTCAGTTCGGTGAAAGTGGATGTCAGTGTTTCTTTGCTCATGTTTTGTTATGGCCGTTCTTGTTTGTTTTCATAAAGCTAAACGTAAAGTTACGGTTTTTGTAACAGAAAAAAAGGGAAAAAATGAATTGTGGCATGATTCGATGGAATAAGAAAAGTGTATATTTGTACGGTTAACAGAAACTGCACTTATGAAATATTCTCTGATTATTCCTGTATATAATCGTCCTGATGAAGTGGACGAACTGTTGCAGAGTCTGACGGAACAGCGTTTCAAGGACTTTGAAGTGATCGTAGTGGAAGACGGTTCTGCCGTTCCTTGCAAGGATGTGGTGGAGAAGTACACCGCTTGTCTGGATATACATTATTATAATAAGCCCAATTCCGGTCCCGGGCAGACCCGCAACTACGGAGTGGAACGTAGTCAGGGTACTTACGTGCTGATTCTGGATTCAGACTGTGTATTGCCGCCCGGTTATCTGGAAGCAATTGAAGCAGAGCTGGGTCGTGAACCGGCAGATGCCTTCGGAGGCCCCGACCGGGCACATGATTCTTTTACAGACGTACAGAAAGCCATCAACTATGCCATGACCTCGTTTTTTACGACCGGAGGCATCCGGGGCGGTAAGAAGAAAATGGATAAGTTCTATCCCCGCAGCTTTAACATGGGAGTGCGGACGGAAGTTTATCGGGCATTAGGCGGATTTTCCCGCATGCGTTTCGGCGAAGATATTGATTTCAGTATCCGGATTTTCAAGGGAGGCTATCGCTGCCGCCTGTTTCCTGAAGCCTGGGTATGGCACAAACGGCGTACCGATCTGAAGAAATTCTTCAAGCAGGTGCATAACTCCGGCATCGCACGTATCAATCTTTATAAGAAATATCCCGAGTCACTGAAGCTGGTTCATCTGCTTCCGGCTGCCTTTACCGTCGGTGTCGTGCTGGTTCTGCTTGCAGCACTGGTGTGCCCCTGGAGCCTGTTGCTGCTGGCCTTGTTTGCCCTGATTATCTGCGTGGACTCTTCTTTGCAAAATAAAAGTCTGAAAATAGGTATGCTTTCCGTTGTTGCAGCGTTCATACAGTTAACAGGATATGGAAGCGGATTCCTGCGGGCCTGGTGGAAACGTTGTGTGCTGGGCAAGGATTCTTTCTCCGCTTTCGAGAAAAACTTTTACCAATAATGAGTAATGAAAAGCTCAACATCAATCAATGGGCGAAAGAAGACCGTCCGCGTGAAAAAATGATGCTTCATGGCCCGGGAGCCTTGAGCAATGCCGAACTGCTTGCCATTCTGATCGGTTCGGGCAATACGGAAGATTCGGCTGTGGAACTGATGCGTAAGGTTCTTGATGACTGCAGGAACAGCCTGAGCGAACTCGGCAAACGCAGCGTGGACGATCTTTGTGCCTATAAAGGAATCGGGCCGGCCAAGGCCATTACTATTCTTGCCGCTTCGGAACTGGGCAAACGCCGTAAAGACGAAGGTCCGTCAGAACGTCTCCGGGTGCGCTGTTCACAAGACATTTTCCTTTATTTTCATCCCCTGATGTGCGATCTTCCTGTCGAAGAATGCTGGGTGATGCTGCTCAATCAGGCCTCCCGTCTGATAGATGCCCTGCGTATCAGTCAGGGCGGACTGGCTTCCACGCAGGTAGATGTCCGCTGCATTTTGAGGGAAGCCCTTCTGAAACGGGCCACGGCACTGGTGCTTTGTCACAATCATCCTTCGGGAAACACCCGTCCCAGCGCGGACGATGACCGTCTGACCCAGGCGCTCAGTCAGGCAGCCAAAGTGATGAATATCCGGATGCTCGATCATCTGATCGTTTCCGACGGCGGTTATTACAGCTATGCTGACGAAGGCAGGCTCTGAATGTTGTGTATGGAAAATAAAATTGTTATTTTTGTGCTCTCGTAATATAAAAGCTTGATTATATGGACAACGAAGCAAAACTGAAGATAGAGGAACGGATTATCGATATGCTGAAAACCGTGTACGACCCGGAAATTCCGGTCAACGTATATGACCTGGGACTGATTTACAAGATAGACCTGCAGGATGACGGTGAACTGACGATCGATATGACTCTGACGGCTCCCAACTGTCCGGCAGCAGAGTTTATCATGGAAGACGTGCGTCAGAAAGTAGAATCCGTAGACGGAGTGAAAGCTGCGCAAGTCAATCTAGTGTTCGAACCGGAATGGGACAAGGATATGATGACCGAAGAAGCAAAACTGGAACTGGGCTTCCTGTAAGATGAGGCCTGTTGCAGCAAGCTATCAATAAAAAAGAGACGACTATGGAACAAGCGATGAAGAATGTTTATTTTCTCTCGGATGCCCATCTGGGCTCACGGGCAATTCCGCACGGACGTACCCAGGAGCGGAGACTGGTGAATTTTCTGGATAGCATTAAAGACCGCGCATCGGCTGTTTACCTGCTTGGTGATATGTTCGATTTCTGGTATGAATTCAAACTGGTCGTCCCCAAAGGTTATACACGATTCCTGGGAAAATTGTCTGAACTGACAGACAAAGGAGTGGAAGTACACTTTTTTATTGGCAACCACGACATCTGGTGTGGTGATTATCTGGAAAAGGAATGTGGCGTGACGATCCATCGCGAACCGCTCACCTGCGAGATTTACGGCAAGGAATTTTATCTGGCCCATGGTGACGGACTGGGAGATAATGATCGTAAATTCAAGTTCCTTCGTGCCATGTTCCACAGCAAACTTCTGCAGCGAATGTTTTCTTCGCTTCATCCGCGCTGGAGTATTGACTTCGGTCTGGAGTGGGCAAAACACAGCCGCATGAAGCGTGAGAACGGACGTGAACCGGAATACATGGGTGAAGACAAGGAACCTCTGGTGCTTTATACCAAAGAATACCTGAAGAATCATCCGGATATCAACTATTTCATCTACGGGCATCGTCACATCATGCTCGATCTGATGCTGACGCGGGATACACGCCTTACCATTCTGGGCGACTGGATCAATGACTTTTCGTATGCCGTGTTTGATGGAGAAAACTTTTTTCTGGAACAATACATCGAAGGAGAGACAACACTCAGATAAACGATTCCGGAAGAAGGACTGCTTTCTTCCGGACCGGATAAAAAGAGCCCGGCCTCGCTGTCACAGCGAAGCCGGGTTTTTCTACTTATTAAAACTTGAATTTAACTTGAATTTATATATTCGCTTCTTAAAACTTGAAGCCGATCTTGATGGTCGGAGCGGCTAAGATGGAATAGTTATGACTGTTTCCATCGAGGTTACTCAGTCCTTCCTGCGGCTTAACCAAGTTCTTGGAATAAGTGTAAGCGAACGGATCAACCTGTGCACCTACAAACAGCCCGTCAGTGATGTAATATTCTACACCGCCGGTCAATGCGCCGCGGATGTTGAAAGCTTCACCTACCGATTTGCCAAGGTTATATTCATCGTCCGTAAATGAAACGTTACGTCCGTAAGCATAACCTACTCTTGCGCCGGCATACAGATACAAGCCGTCAACTTTTGTCTTGAAGTAGCGGTCTACTCCTGTGTAAACATTGAATTGCAGGAAGTTCTGATCGGCTACTGCATTGTAATTAGGAATTGAGCCATCATTTACATCTGTAGAGGTGTTTTCATCGATTGTGCCCGGCACAGCCGCATACCCCGGATGCTTGGTGATGCTCATGCCGCCTCCCAATACCAGTTTCCATTCGTCAAGGAAGAACCATCCACCTTCGATGCCGACGCGGAGATCCTTGTCGTTCCAGTTGGTGGACTGAACGGGCAATGAATAGCTAAACTTATTGCCCGGCATAGCGTTCTGCATGACGGTATTGTCATAGCTTACAGTGGCTGCCACGGTAAAGTCATTCTTTTGCGGACCTTTATCCTGGGCATTGGCTGTAAGTCCAATCATCGGGAGTGCGGCTAATACTAAAAGTTTATTGATTTTCATATTCTTCTGTTTTGATGTTGGTTTTATCCTTGGGGAAGGAGGATGTTGCCTCCTTCCCTAGGATTATAAACTTTTTGTTATTAGCGATTCAGTGAAATAGTGACAACTTATTCAGCAGGAGTTTCTTCACCACCTTCTTCCGGGGTTTCAGGAACATTTACATCGCTGTCGCTAGCCTGGATAGCTGCATCAAGAGCTGCTTTGTAATTGTTTGCTATCTGTTCGTAAACAGCCAATTGTTCTTCCAGACGTTTGATATTTTCTTCCATCATAGCTCTGGTAGTTTCGGTGAAGCGTTCATCCAAGGTATCAGGAACCCATAATTCAACAAGTTTATTATGCCATTCCTTTATTCCATCTCCATCTTCATCAGCTAAATACTCGATATAAGTTTCTTCGTATTTTCCTGTATTACTTGTCATTTCACCTCGTTCGATAGCTTTCTTTGCTTCTGCAATGTTCTTTTCACATTCTGCGATCAGTGCTTCTACATCAGCTGTCTCTGTATATAATTGATTCAATTGGTCGTATTCACTTCCTGGGTTTGCATAACCTGTAACTTCCATTTTGTTATTGAAATCATCCTCTTCCAAACCAATTAGATCAATAGCGCTTTGTACTTTGTGAACTTCATGCTGAGCTGTTACATATGCTTCTGCAGCTTTTAATACAGTCTTAGCTGTTTCAATGTACTGTTTTTGTGCATCAGAACCTTCTTTTACTACTTCCAAAGTAGCCTGGAAATCTTTTAGTTCCTGATTTAATTCGGCGATTTCTTCAGTATATTGAGTGACGTATTCTTTTTCTCGTTCAATGGTAACATTTAAGCCATCAATATCCTCTTCTAACTGCTCAATTACATTTTGATCTTTGTCTGGTTTTGCATTTTCTGCAGCTAATGCAGCCTGTTTTGCTTTCAAATCAGCTTCAGCTTGTTCTAGACGACCTAAGGCTCCAGTTCCAGCTTCAGTAGCAGTCTTCTTTGCTCCAAGATTTGCAGTTGCAGTTGCTATATCTTGGTTCAAAGCATTCTCTACAACTTGAGTTGCATTTACAAAGTCACTACCTTTACTGCGAGTGTATACTGTTACAACTTCTTCTTCATAGCATCCTTCAATAGAAGCAACATAAGTTTCATCGTCTGCTTCTATGAATTTGATGCCTTGATATGAATATTCAGTTTCATAATCCTTCAATGTCTTTACTCCCTTAGCGTATGGCAGCAAACCTGCTTCCCATTCCATTTCTTCATGCTGCTGATCGCTTGTGAAAGTCTTAGTTATATTTATAGGAAGGTATGCATCTTCTTTCGCTTTCTCTGCTTCAGCTTGCTTAGCTTCTGCTGCAGGTTTATCTGTGTGGAGCATCTTATAAGCTTGTCCTGCTAATACTTCCATTTGCTCAGCCAATGCAGTTTTGTCTGCACCGCCTTCTGCTAATGCTTGCAGACGCTTGATGTCTGCTTCATTCTGCGCAATGATCTGATTTTGACCAATTACAAATTCTTTGTATTTAGCTTCAGCTAATGTAGAGTCTACTTCGAAATGAGCATAGTCAATTTTAGCTTCGATTAATTCTTCTTTTGTGCTGATAACTTTGTCTAGTGCTGATTGGTAATCTGATACCATTGCCTGAATTTTGGCATCTGCATTTTCCCAGATTTCCTTTTCATATTGTAAAGCATCTTTCTTAGCTAATGCGATATCGCGTTCAGCTTGTGCTTTGATAACCTCAATTTGTACAGCAAACTTCTGCTTGGCTTCTTCTGTCTGTTCTTTCAGCCATTCAGCTTGAGCGTTTCTCAAAGCAGCTTCTGCTTCAGCCTGAATTTTTGCAGCTTCAGCTTGAGCATTTGACAATGCAGCCAAAGCTTTCAATTGATCAGCTTTTGCATTACGGATAGCTGTTACTGATGCTGATTCGTTATCGTCAACACAAGAAGTTAAGGTAGTTGAACCGAGTGCAAGTACTGCCATTAAGGCATACACTGCAATAAATTTCTTTCTCATAATAATTAAATAAGTTAGTATTATTAATAATAATGTTTGTTTGAATTTCTCTTGCAAATGTGCTATGATTTGCCTATCTTAGACAGACGTTAATCCAAGTGTTCAAGTTTCATTTCCGAGCCTTTGTTTCTCCTTTCATTATTTTAAGGTTTATAAATTGGTTTTTCGTTTTACCTGTTGCAAACGTACGCAATTGCGTGTTCAGACGCTTGTCAAAGCGTATAAATGCACGTACAAATAGACAAATCGGGCTGTTTTTCGGGAAAAAATGCCGAATGGACGATGTTTTACGGCTCTAAAGAAGCTGAATTGTTGCAAAAAGATTGAAATGAAAAAATTGTAAAATTCGGGATATTTAGGGTTCATCCTGATCAATTTCTCGATGAATTCGGCCAGGAGAGAAGATGCCGAAACGTTTTACATCGAATCCCGAAGTCTTTTTTTAAAACGCCGAAACATTTTTTAAAAAGCCCGCGGGCTATTTTCGTTCTGGTGAAGGTATCTGCAGGATGCCCTGAAAACGTGCGGTCATTGCCCAGGAATCGTGCGGTCGTTGAGGCCAGATTATGCGGTCGTTGGGGGCGAATCGTGCGGTCGATTCAGCCGCATTATACGGTCGATTCCGGGAGGTCGTTTCTAGAGGGAATGGTGAGGGTAAAAATAAAAATCCCCGGAGATGTGGATCCCCGGGGATATCCTCAACTGTAAGATGCGAGGATGGATTTTAAAAATTTAAATTATGAAAAGAAAACACCTTATGCATCAATATTGGCATAAGTTGCATTTTTCTCGATGAATTCGCGGCGCGGAGCTACATCGTCGCCCATCAGCATGGAGAAGATGTAGTCGGCTTCAGCGGCGTTTTCAATGTGTACCTGCTTCAGCATGCGGGTTTCTGGATTCATGGTGGTTTCCCACAGCTGCTCCGGATTCATTTCACCCAAACCTTTGTATCGCTGGGTGTGGATACCATTTTCGGAGCCGTCGCCGTACTTCTGCATGAAGGCCTGGCGTTCTTCATCGGTATAACAGTATTCGCTGATTTTGCCTTTTGAACATTTGTAGAGCGGGGGAGTGGCAATGTAGAGGTGTCCTCCCTGAATGACTTCGGGCATATAGCGATAGAACAGGGTCATGATCAAGGTGTCGATGTGAGATCCATCGACGTCGGCATCGGTCATGATGATGATCTTATAGTAGCGCAGCTTATCGATATTGGCTTTCTTGCTGTCTTCATCTCCGTCTACTCCGAAACGGATGCCCAGTGCCTGGATGATATTGTTCACCTCGTCACTCTCGAAAGCTTTGTGCCACATTGCTTTTTCTACATTCAGGATTTTACCGCGCAGGGGCAGGATGGCCTGGAACTGACGGCTACGTCCTTGTTTGGCTGATCCGCCTGCTGAGTCTCCCTCGACAAGGAAGAGTTCGCATTCTTCCGGATTGCGGCTTGAGCAGTCTGCCAGTTTTCCGGGAAGTCCGCCTCCGCCCATCGGGCTCTTGCGCTGTACGGATTCGCGGGCCTTACGTGCCGCGATACGTGCTGTTGCGGCAAGTACTACCTTGTCAACAATAACCTTCGCTTCTTTCGGATGTTCTTCCAGATAGTAAGTCAGGGCTTCGCCTACGGCCTGGTTTACGGCTCCGCTTACTTCGTTGTTACCCAGCTTGGTCTTAGTCTGACCTTCAAACTGCGGCTCAGCTACTTTTACGGAGATAACGGCGATCAGACCTTCACGGAAGTCTTCACCCGAAATTTCCACTTTCGCTTTTTCCAGAGCCTTGCTTTCTTCGGCGTATTTCTTCAGTACACGGGTCAGTGCCGTACGGAATCCGGCTTCGTGTGTGCCGCCTTCAATGGTGTTGATGTTGTTGACATACGAGTGAAGGTTTTCGCGGAATCCGGTGTTATACATAATGGCGCATTCGATAGGAATGCCCTGTTTCTCGGTGTTCAGATAGATGACATCGTCAATAAGCGGTGTGTTGGTAGAGTTCAGGAAGCGTACGAATTCTTTCACTCCTTCTTCTGAGTGGAATACTTCTTGCTTGAAGCTGCCGTCTTCTTCCTTCACGCGCTTGTCGGTCAGGGTGATGGTGATACCTTTGTTCAGGTATGCCAGTTCACGCATGCGGGCCTGCAGGATGCTGTATTTATATTCGGTTACGGTGAAGATGTTGCCGTCGGGCCAGAAAGTCTGGCGTGTACCGGTCATGTCGGGAGCGCAGGTTCCGACTTCCTTTACCGGATAAAGCGGCTTTCCGCATTCATATTCCTGCTGGTAGACTTTACCTCCGCGGAAGACATTGGTCGTCATGTGGGTGGACAGGGCGTTCACACAGGAAACACCGACTCCGTGCAGACCGCCGGACACCTTGTAGGAACCTTTGTCGAACTTTCCTCCGGCATGGAGTACGGTCATTACGACTTCCAGGGCGGACTTCTTTTCTTTCTCGTGAAAGTCCACGGGGATTCCTCGACCGTTGTCCTGTACTGTGATGGAGTTGTCTTCGTTGATTGTTACTTCTATATGTGTGCAATATCCGGCGAGTGCTTCATCGATGGAGTTGTCCACGACTTCATAAACCAGGTGGTGCAAGCCTTTTTCGCTGATATCGCCGATGTACATGGCGGGACGCTTACGTACGGCTTCCAGGCCTTCGAGTACCTGGATGTTGCTGGCCGAGTAGTTGCTGCCGCTGTTAGGTGTCAGTTCTTCACTCATTTTTCTATTAACTCTTCTAGTTGTTATAAAGTGCTCAAAGTTACTAAAAAACTACGAGATTTCAACGATTTAAACTATTTTTATGTGATGCCTGTGTGAGGGTGGAAACGGGGGATAATGGCGATGGGAAGGGATAAAACGACAAAAGGCTGGATTTATAAATCCAGCCTTCTTATCTCTTTTACGCTAAGCAATTCCTTAAGCCAGTTTGCTGATGTGTGCAGCCAGTTTAGACTTCAGGTTTGCAGCTTTGTTCTTGTGGATGATGTTGCGTTTTGCCAACTTATCCAGCATTTTCTGTACGTTCGGCAACAAAGCTACAGCTTCTGCTTTGTCAGTAGTTGTACGAAGCTTCTTCACAGCGTTACGCATTGTCTTGGCATAATATCTGTTGTGAAGTCTTCTTTTTTCTTCCTGTCTGATTCTTTTGATAGATGATTTGTGATTTGCCATCTCGACTAATCTTTAATATTGTTCGTGATTTTGTTTATTATGTAGCCCGTGGGGGAATCGAACCCCCCTTTCAAGAATGAAAATCTTGCGTCCTAACCGATAGACGAACGGGCCTTCCTTGATTTCAGGCGATTTTCCTGACTGGCTTTCGAGGACTGTATCTCTCGTTTGCGGATGCAAAGGTAGGAAGATTTTTCATTCTACCAAAACATTTGCTGTTTTTTTTCGCATTTTTCTGCTTAAATGCATCCGGAATGCCTTTTTATTCGGTTATCTTTGCAGGCAGTATGTTGCGCAAGTCAAAAGGAATCGTTTTGCATACCGTGAAATATGGTGACAAGTCGAATATTGTCCATATTTATACGGAGCAGGGAGGACGGATGTCTTTCCTCATCCCGGCATCGCGTTCGCGGAAGTCGGCTGTCAACGGGTTGCTGTTTCAACCTCTGTCGCTTGTTGAGTTCGAAGCGGATATCCGTCTGCGTTCCGGACTTCACCCCATACGGGAAGCGAAATCCTGGCAGCCCTTTCAGTCGTTGCCTTATGATCCTTATAAGTCGGCGATTGCCCTTTTCCTGGCAGAGTTTCTGTATCGTGCCCTGAAGGAAGAGGCCGAAAATGCTCCGCTTTTTGCTTATCTGGTTCATTCTGTTCTTTGGCTGGATGCCTGTGATACGAACTTTGCCAATTTCCATCTGGTCTTTCTGATGCGTCTGTCCCGTTTCCTCGGACTGTATCCCAATGTGGAAGGATATGCCGAAGGGGACTGCTTTGACCTGCTGAATGCTTGTTTTGTAGCGGAGTCTCCCCGGCATGGCATGTATGTCGGTCCGCAGGAGGCTTCACATATCAGTCTGCTGATGCGTATGAATTATGAAACCATGCATTTGTTTGCCATGAGCCGGAGAGAACGTAACCGTTGCCTGGAGATCATCAATGAATATTACCGGCTTCATCTGCCGGATTTTCCCGAATTGAAGTCTCTTCCTGTTCTTCAGGAGCTTTTCGTATAACCGTTTTATTTATAGGTGATCCATTTCATCATTTCTTTCAGTGACGGTTTCTTGCCGTACATCAGGATGCCGATGCGGTAGATTTTTCCGGCAATCCAGATCATGCCGAGTGCTGTACCGTAAAGGATGACGAGTGAAAGAAGGATTTCCCACATCGGTGCGTCGAAGGGGACGCGTACCATCATGACGATGGGCGAGGTGAAGGGAATCATGGAGCACCATTGTGCCAGAGGGCCGTCGGGGTTGTCACCGCTGGCAATGGCAGCATAGAGTGCAAATATCATCAGCAGCGTGATGGGCATGATGAACTGCTGTGAGTCTTCCTGCTCATTGATGGAGGCACCGATAGCAGCAAAGATGGAGGCATAGATCAGATAGCCTCCCACAAAGTTGAGTACAAAGAGCGTTCCCATCTTTGCCAGATTCAGGTTGTGAAGGGCGGCTACCAGTGAAGCGGCATCGCTTGTGGGAGCTTCCATGGCCATCATCTGTGCGGTGTCGGGCGACTGAAGGGCGGCTATGCCGAGCATACTTCCGGCAACAGCCAGTATGGCCGTCAGCATGATTCCCCAGATACAAAGCTGAACGATTCCCACCAGACCGATACCGATAATCTTACCGATCATCAGCTGGAAGGGCTTGACGGATGAAACCATCAGCTCTACGATGCGGTTGGTCTTTTCTTCCATGACACTCTGCATGACCATTCCTCCGTAGCTGAGTACAAAGATGTAGATCAGGATGGTCAGAACCATGCCCGATGCGGTTGCCAGGCCGGAGTTGGATTCCTGTACGCTTCCGTCCTCACTCCATTTGACGGTACGGATGGAATAGGTCTGGTCGAAATCCTTCATAATGTCCTGCAATTGCGGAATGTTGTAGTGGATCAGTTTGTCGTGGCGGATCTGGGTATTCAAAGCTTCGTTTACGATGCGCGACAGACTGTTGGGGATTTCCTTGCGTGAATAGATGACAGCTGCTGACGGATCTTTGATCAGATCGTCGGTAATCATCACAACGGCACTGACGCCGGATGTGTCGGTGCGGTATTCTTCTTTCATTTCACTGCCCGGTACAAAATGATAGGATTCATTGTCCTGAAACTGGGAAAGATATTTTCCTGTCTGATCAACGACTACCACTTCCTTGGCTTCGTCGCTTTTCACCATGGCCAGCATGACCGGAAGCAGAACGGTAGCTGCAAAGATGAAGGGCATGAGGATGGTCAGTAGGATGAATGACTTTTTGCTGGCGCGGTTCATGAACTCGCGCTGTATGATGATAAATGTCTTGTTCATGTTTGCTGATGGTTTAAGTTATTTTTTACCTTCTACCGTACGGATGAAGATTTCGTTCATGGAAGGCAGGCATTCGGAGAAGGAGAGGATTTCGGCCTGCTGTCCCACTTCCGACAGGAGGTCGGAGTTGGAAACTTCCTGTAACTTGCGTAGCGTGTAATGGCTTTCGTTACCGGATGCTTGTGTCAGAGTAGCCTGGAAGAGCGCGGTGTCTTTCAGGGGATGGTCTGCACGTACAGACAGGGTGTATGTATCCGACTTGAAGCGGCTTCGTACTTCGTTGACGTTACCTTGAAGCACAACTTCCGAATGGTTGATCAGTGCAATGTTGTCACAGATTTCTTCCACGGAAGCCATGTTGTGGGTAGAGAAGATGATGGTGTGTCCTTGATTTTTCAGTTCCAGGATTTCCCGTCTCAGCAATTCAGCATTGACCGGATCGAATCCGGAGAAAGGTTCGTCGAAGATCAGCAGCTGGGGTTTGTGGAGCACGGTAATGATAAACTGTACTTTCTGTTGCATACCTTTGGACAGTTCTTCCAGTTTTTTGTTCCACCATGGGGTGATTTCAAACTTTTCGAACCATTTCTTCAGGCGGGCAGTCGCTTCGCTGCGGCTCAGTCCTTTCAGCTGGGCCAGGTAAATGGCCTGATCGCCTACTTTCATTTTCTTGTACAGTCCCCGTTCTTCGGGCAGGTATCCGATGTGGAAGATATCTTCCGGCCGTGAAAGGTGACCGTTGAAGTATACTTCTCCGGAATCGGGAGCCGTGATACGGTTAATGATGCGGATCAAGGTAGTTTTTCCTGCTCCGTTGGGGCCCAGTAGTCCGAACACCTTACCTTCAGGTACCTGAATGCTGACTCCGTTCAGTGCAGTGTGGCTGGCGTATCGCTTTACCACTTGACGTGTTTCTAAAAAAGGTTTGTCCATAAAAAGATTTATTAATTGAGTTTTTCGGTTTTCCGGATCTCGTCGGGTTAACATATTTCGTCTGGAATCCGGAGTTTTGCAGACAAATGTAATGAATCCTTGCGGATTGACAAGTATGAGAACAGGAAAATATCAAAAAAGCCTGTTTATAGTTGTCTCTTTTGACAAGAGCACTACAAACAGGCTTTCCCTGAAGGGTTAATAAAAATATCTTTCAGGAATCCTTATCCCAGCAGTTCTTTTACTTTGGCAGAGATTGCGCGTCCTTCAGCCAGTCCGGCGAGTTCTTTGGAAGCTACGCCCATGACTTTACCCATGTCCTTGCCGGAAGTTGCTCCGGTGCGGGCAATGATTTCTTTCAGACGGGCTTCCAGTTCCTCAGCCGAAAGCTGTTTGGGCAGGTAAGCTTCGATCACTTTTACCTGAGCCAGTTCGGCTTCAGCCAGGTCTGCACGTCCCTGCTGTTCGTATACGGCAGCAGAATCTTTTCCTTGTTTGACAAGTTTCTGCATGATTTTCAATGCAGCATCATCAGTCAGAGTATCGTTGGCTCCCGGTGCAGTCTTTGCTTCCAGAAAGAACTTCTTGACATTGCGCAGGGTTTCCAGTTTTACTTTGTCTTTGGCCTTCATGGCCTCTTTGATATCGTTGCTGATCTGATCAAATAAATCCATAGTTCTTATAATTACATTAGTTGTTGAATCCGAATAGTTTAGAAAGTAATGGTCATACTTCCTGACTCATTGCTTTCCAGTTTCTGAGTCATCTTGTCTTCTGCCGTAGCTTTTGACTGGATGGCTTCCAGAACAGCCTTTGTACGCTTGTATGTCGGTGTGGTTTCTACCATACTGATGATATCGTCATTGTCCAGGTCTTCCTGTGTGAAGACATACAGATTGTGACGGCGTTTCCGGTTGCTGTTCTTCAGAATGCTCTTTCCGTAATAGTCACCGCGGCGTTCTTCTTTTTTCTGTTCTTCTTCTTCCAGCTCTTCCAGGCGTTTCTGTTCTTCCTGAGAGTGCTTTTCCAATACGCTGTCCATTCCCGGTACGTCTTTGATGCCGAAACCGGTGGCCAGAATTGTGAACTTCACTTTGTCGTTCAGCGTGTCGTCAATGTAAAGACCCCATTTGGTTTCCACGTCTTTACCGAAGCGGCTCATGAATTCGTGGATTTCATCCATTTCACCCATCATCAGTTCGCTGCTGGGGCTATAGGTGATGACGAACAGCACTTTCTTCGAATTGAAAATATCGTTGTTGTTCAGCAGCGGAGAGTGAAGAGCATCTGTGATGGCCTGTGTTACACGGCCTTCTCCTTCTCCGAAGCCTGTACTCATAATGGCGACGCCTCCGTCTTTCAGAACGGTCTTGACGTCGTTGAAGTCAAGGTTGATCGTACCGCGCAAGGTAATGATTTCAGCAATGCTCTTGGCTGCGATGGAGAGTGTGTCATCGGCTTTACCGAATGCATTCATTACGCTGATATCGGAATAAACGTCGCGCAGGCGTTCGTTGTTGATCACCAGCAAGGCATCAACATGTTTGCTCATCTCTTCCACGCCGTCCAGAGCCTGGTCGATCTTTTTGTTGCCTTCGAATACGAAGGGGATTGTAACAATACCTACTGTCAGGATGTTCATTTCCTTGGCAGTTTTGGCAATAATCGGTGCAGCACCGGTTCCGGTACCTCCACCCATTCCGGCTGTGATAAAGGCCATCCGGCAGCCGTCGTTCAGCATTTCCTTTACATCTTCCAGGCTCTCTTCGGCAGCAGCACGCGCACGTTCCGGACGGTTACCGGCACCGAGGCCTTCGCTTCCGAGCTGGATTTTCTGGGGGATAGGCGACTCTTCGAGCGCCTGATTGTCTGTATTGCAGACCACGAACGTAACGTCGTGGATACCTTCTCTATACATGTGGTTGACAGCATTACCGCCGCCACCGCCTACACCGATCACTTTAATGATGCTCGATGTGCCACTTTCCGGGAAAGTGAAGGGCATAAGTTCATCAGACATAATTCTTCCTCTTTATTTATACGGTGAATACTCTGTTTTCTTTTCTCAATCTTTCATGATGTCGTCTGACATCTTGGTTATTTTTTCAGTCAGGTTGCTAAACCAGCTGTTCTTTTTCTTTTGTGCCTTGATTTCGTCTTCCAGCACATTGATTTCTTCAGCCTTTTCAGGGAGATTCATGGCTCTTGCATGTTCAATTTCCTGAAGAGCTGCCTTATAGTTCTTTTTTCCCAGCAGGCTTTGGGCCCGTTCCATATAGGATTCATATTCCTTCTGACGCTTCATGGCCCGTTCTTCTTCCTGACGTTTCTTTTCTTCTTCTATGCGGTGTCTGCGTTCAGCTTCTTCCGCCTGACGTCTTTCTTCTTCTTCCTTGAGCTTGCGTTCTTCTTCTTTCCGCTTGGCTTCTGCTTCCTTTTGCTGGAGATCTTCGGTGAAGCTCAGCTGAACACCCTTTCGCGGATCAATGCGGCAGCAGTTTTCTTTTCCGGATGCTAGGATTCCGATCAGTGTGTTCTGAGTACCATCCTGTGGCAGTTCGATATCTCCTTCGAGGCTGATTTCGGAAGATTTTGCAATACGGATCTTTTCGATCTTTGTAATGTGAGTGAAAGCCTTGTCCAGATTCGGCAGGTTAGTCATACCTCCGGTGAAGACAACTCCGCCCAACAGTTTGTCTCCATAGCCGGAAACCATGATCTGATTCCATACGTTGGTGATAATTTCATTAACGCGGGCTTCCACGATATCTTCCAGCTGGCGTGCCGGGATGGTGCAACGACCGTCCAGGTTATAACTGCGGTTTGTTTCCTCGTCGTTGTCGGAAAGTTCTGTGTAAGCACTTCCAAAGCGCAGTTTCAGCTGTTCGCCTTCTTCTTCTTCGAAATGCATGCTGCAGATGTCCTGAGTGATATTTTCGCTACCCAACGGGATTACCGCCAGATGACGCAGTATGTTGTTCTTATAAACAGAAACCGTTGTTGTATTGGCTCCGAAGTCAATGAGTGCACATCCGGAACGGCGTTCACTGTCGCTTAGAACCACGTTGGCTGTAACCAAAGGAGAAAGGAAGTAATCGGCGACTTCATAACCGGTCTGTTTGAAGCATTGCTTGATATTGCTTTTGAGGGAATGGCGGGCAATGATGTTCAGGAAATGTCCTTCGATATAATCAGCGGGAACACCTACCGGTTCGGTGAGCAAATTGTTTCCTACTTTATATTCCTGTGGCTCTACGGCCAGAATTTCCCGGTCGATCAAAGGGATTTCCCGGTTGCTTTGCATGATGGAATCAATCAGTGCCTGTGAGATTTTCGTGTCTTCTCCCAGTTGCTTGGATTCTGTATTGCGTATGCTTCTGACAGACAACCCTCCGATACCTACGTATACTTTCCGGATGGGGGCATGCAGCGTCTCCTCCAGTTCCTTGATGACTGAAGTCAAGCATTGTGTTGTTTTATCCAAATTGTAGATTGCGCCTTTCTTGATGCAATCTGATGAACGTTCGGAGGCGTATGCCAGGATTCGGATACTTCCGTCCGCGTTCTTCTTGCCTGCAATGCCTGTTATCTCTGTAGATCCCAGTTCGATTGCTACTATAAAATCCGTTGCTGCCATATCTTACTTCTCTTTTTTGGTACAAATAATCTGATTATTAAATTCTATGCTGATTCGCTTGTACTTGTTCCATCCTACATGGCTCAGCGCCTCTTCGTAGAATGTACGCAGTTTTCTAAACTTCTCATCATAGTTTCCTGCTTTTCCTAAAAATAGTATATGGTCTCCCACACGGGGAACAAGTTCCAGTTCCAGTTTGGGAGTGACATGAATCTGTTCAATCTGTGCACTCCAGAAGGGATCAGCCTGAAGGTAGTTTCCCAGCCTGTGAAGCTCTTCCTGAGCGAACTTGCGGTCTATGTATCCTGTAGCTACAGCGACATGAACCGGTTTCCCGGGGGCTGACATAATATTACCTTCCTGATCGATGTAATAGTTGTCGCCATTGTCACTCATGATTCTCATCAAAGGAATGCGCTGATAGATTTCAATGCCGACTTTACCTCCGGAGGTCAGGTAACACTCTGCATCGCTGATAAACGGATGCTTGTCAAGTGTTTCTTCCAGTCTGCGAACATTGATGCTGTTCAAAGGTTTTCCTTCCGGAGACAGCTTCTTGGCTTTTAACAGAGCTTTTACTTCAGCTGGAGTTACAAATCCGAAATTGACACTGTCTTTGACAACCAATTCCATACCCTTGCAAATCCGATTGTCGGGTTTGCCATTAAAAGCGGTAACGGCCAACACGAGGTAAGCCGAAATCAGCAGCAGTGTACAGAGTATGAGAATTCGTTTGATCATCGGTCTTTCAGCATTTCATAAATTTGTGGTACACAATTGTCAATATCTCCGGCTCCCAGGGTAACCAGTACTTCAAGATGTTTCTTTTTCAACAGGTCAAGAAGCTCTTCTTTGGTACATAATGTTTTTTCCATGTCGGGACGAAGGTTGTCATATATTAACCGGCTGGTAACTCCCGGTATGGGAAGTTCTCGTGCCGGATAGATGTCCAGTAGGATCACTTCGTCGAGCAGGGACAGACTTTCGGCGAACTCTTTGTAAAAGTCGCGTGTTCGTGTATACAGATGAGGCTGGAAGACTGCTGTGATTTTCCGGTCCGGATAAAGTGCTTTGAGGGAAGTAATGCTTTTCCGGATTTCTTCCGGATGATGAGCGTAATCACTTAGGAAAGCCAGATGATCGTTTTTGATCTTGAAATCAAAACGACGGTCTACTCCTCCAAAACTTGCCATGGCAGTCTTTATCTCTTCTGCGGTTGCTCCGGCTATTTGTGCCAAAGCCATAGCGGCGATTCCATTCTCAATATTGACATACACAGGAACTCCCAACCGTATATCGCAGATGTTTCCCAGCGGAGAAATGTAATCAAACTGGATTTCACCTCCTCCGATACGGATGTTAGTTGCATGGAAATCCCCTTCTTCTATGGAGTATGTGTAAGTTGTTACTCCGGGCTGTACGTCAGGTTGCATTGCTAATCCTTTATGTATGATCAGGAAACCGTCCGGACGTATCAGAGACGTATATTTGCGGAAACTTTCCAGATAGGCTTCTTCAGTACCGTAAATATCCAGGTGATCGGGGTCTGTTGCAGTAATTACTGTTGCATATGGAGTGAGCCAATGGAAGGAACGGTCGAACTCATCAGCTTCGATGACAACAAAGTCACTTTTGTCTGAAAGGAGCAGATTCGTTCCATAATTTTTGGAAATACCTCCTAAGAAAGCATTGCATCCAATGTGAGACTGATGCAGCAGGTGAGCAGCCATGGTAGAAGTTGTGGTCTTGCCATGTGTACCGGCAACGCATAATCCTCTTTCTGTACGGGTCAACATTCCGAGAACTTGTGCCCGCTTTTGTATATTGAAACCTTTTTCCTGAAAATAAACAAATTCTTTATGTGTAGCAGGAATAGCAGGTGTATAAACGATCAAGGTTGTTTCCGGATCCAGAAAGTCTTCTGGAATGGCAGATACATTTTCCTCATAATGAATGGCAGCTCCTTCAGCAATCAGTTTTTCGGTCAGTTCGCTTGGCGTACGGTCGTAACCGCCTACTTTCTTGCCTTTAGACAAGAAATAGCGAACCAATGCACTCATGCCGATACCTCCGGCACCGATGAAGTATACTGCTTTCAATATATTAATGTTCATGATTTTCTCTATATTTAAGTGCCAGTTTCCATACCTCCTCAGCAATGGTATTTGCTGAGTCTTTGAAAGCCAGCTTAGCTATATTTGTACTTAATTTCTTTAAAGTTTCCGGTTGCTGCACCGTTTCAATGGCTGTTTTCAGCAGTTTCTCCGATGCTTCAGCATCTTTGATATATAATGCTGCATCTTTAGCGACCAGTGCCAATGCATTCTTTGTCTGATGATCTTCTGCAACATTGGGCGATGGAACTAAGATAACAGGCTTTCCCAACAGACAGAATTCGGAAATAGATCCGGCACCGGCCCGGCTGATGACCAAATCTGCGGCGCTGTATGCGGCAGCCATGTCTGTAATGAAGTCTGTTGTGTGCAGCATCGGATAGTTCTCTGCCTGGCCTACTTTTTCCTTGGCCTCATTGATATAGAACTTTCCTGTTTGCCAAATGAACTGTACACCAGACTGCCTGATCTGATCCAATCCGTTTAGTACGCAATTGTTGATGGTGCGTGCTCCTAAACTTCCTCCTACAATCAAGACTGTTTTCTTTGTCGGGTCGAGGTTAAAAGAACGGATGGCATCTTCCCGTGACATTTGTTGGTTAAGCAAGTTTTGTCGTACAGGATTACCGGTCAGAATAATTTTTCCCTTGTCAAAGAAACGTTCCATGCCTTCGTAAGCAACACAGATCTTGCATGCTTTTTTGGCCAATAGTTTATTGGTAACTCCTGCATAGGAATTCTGTTCCTGAATCAAGGTTGGAATACCCATGCTTCCTGCAACTTTTAGTGTCGGTCCGCTGGCATATCCGCCTACACCGACTGCAGCATCCGGCTTAAACTCTTTGATGATTCGTCTGGCCTTTATCTGGCTTTTCATGAGTTTAATGAGTACACTGATATTTTTGAGCAGGTGTTTCCGGTCGAAGCCAGCTACAGGTAATCCGATGATCTGATAACCGGCAGCCGGTACGCGTTGCATCTCCATACGGCCTTCTGCGCCCACGAAAAGGATTTCTGCTTCGGGATGCTGTTCTTTAATGGCGTTGGCTATGGAGACTGCCGGGAATATATGACCTCCGGTTCCGCCTCCACTGATGATTATGCGTATATTTTTTTTCATAAATAAACTATTTCCTGCAAAGTTAGGAATAAACTTGAAAAATAGGAATTAGAGTTCATTTAAATTTCAAGCCTATTGTCATTCTTTATTTCTCGTTCACTGATTTTTTCTTCAGAAACTTCGCTGTCTGACTCTTTTAGATTCTGCTTTGCCAGAGAGGTTGCACTTTGTAGCAGAGAAAGAGCTACTTGTTGAACTTCTTCTTGCTTTTGGGCCTCCTCTTCTTCTTTTTGTTTCTTGAGGTCATAGACATGACGGCTGATGCTTAAAATCATGCCGATGTAAACACATGTGACCAAAGTGGAGGATCCTCCTTTACTGATCAGAGGAAGAGGCTGTCCGGTTACCGGCATCAGACCTACCGCTACCATCATATTGAACATTGCCTGAAGGGCAATGATAATGCCGAAGCCCATGACGAGGTAAGCATAATAGGGCTTGTCACAGTTCCTTGCAATTTTACCTATTCGCATCAGCAGAACGATGTAGAGCAGGGCCGTAAAAGCTCCTCCTACAAGTCCGAGTTCTTCAATAATGATTGCGTAGATGAAATCAGAGAAGGCCTGTGAGAGGAAGTCACGCTGCACACTGTTTCCCGGTCCTTTCCCAAGAATGTGACTGGTGGCGATGGCAATATTGGCATGAGCAACCTGAGCATCTCCGTCAATATCAAACTTGGCAGCAGGGATTTCAGCAGGATCAAAATGGTTGTTCAGTCGGCTTTGCCAGGTAACCATTCGGTGAAGTTTGATGGTGTCCCATGCAGAAGCCGGAACATATTTGATTGTACTGAAAGCCAAAAGAATCGCAGCCAGGCCACATCCGGTCAGCATTGCCATCTGTTTAAATGGAACCCGGGCTATGAACATCATCAGATAAACGCTTCCTGCCAGCAGTACTGCTGTTGAAAGGTTCTCGGTGACGATGAGCAGACACGTTGCGCCTGTAATTCCTAAAATCAGCTTAAAGGCTTTTTTGTTTATTCCGTTTTCCTCCTGGGTCTTGGACAATATGAAAGCAACGGAAATGATTGTTGCCATCTTTGCAACTTCAGAAGGCTGAAACTGGAAAAAGCCCAGGTCGATCCATCGTCTGGCTCCATTGGTCAAAGCTCCTAGCAATAAAACCCCCAGGAGAAGTAACCATGAAAGCGGAAGCGCAACAATGAATGTCTTGAACCAGCGGCAAGGGATATTATGAATAATCCAAACACCGATTGCCCCAATAAAGAGTAGAATCATATGGGAACGTATAGGTCCCCAATGATCACCACTCTTGTAGGTCAGTGTACTTGATGCACTGAATACTTCTACAATGGATATCAGGCAGAGAAAAAGGAATATGATCCAAATAACCTTATCTCCCTTGAATAAGTTCTTTAACAGGTCCATCTCTGGTTTATTAGAGTTCTCTTACGTATTTTTTAAACTGGTCGCCTCTGTCCTCGTAACTTTTGAACAGGTCGAAACTTGCGCAGCAGGGGCTAAGCAGGACGGTTTCACCTTTCTTAGCCATCTGGTAGGCTGCATCGACTGCATCTTTCATGCTTTGTACGTCAGCAATCGGCAATCCGAAACCGTCGAAGAAGTCGTGCAGTTTCTCATTATGCAGTCCCATGAAGATCAGACCGGAACATTTTTCCCGAACCAGATCAGCTATTTCATTATAGTCGTTACCCTTGTCCTTTCCTCCCAGAATGAGAACCGTTTTAGTCTTCATGCTTTGCAGGGCATACCAGCAAGAGTTGACATTTGTTGCTTTGGAGTCGTTGATGTATTCTACTCCTCGTACGCGGCAAACTTTTTCCAGGCGGTGCTCCACTCCTTTGAAGTCGTTCAACGCTTCACGGATACATTCTTTCCGTATACCTGCGATATTGGCAGAGATTCCAGCAGCCATGGAATTGAACAGGTTATGTGTACCCGTAAGAGCCAATTCTTCCTGTTCCATATTGAAAGCTATCGGTTCCGTGAAATAGACTTTGTTTTCTTCCACGAAAGCTGCCAGTCCTTCTTCTCTCTTTTCAGCGAATGGATAATAATGGCCATGGATGCCGTATTTGTGCAATTCCCGTTGGATAACCGGGTCGTCATTCCAGAAGATAAATGCATCAGCATCGGTCTGGTTCTGGATAATGCGGAACTTGGCATCTACATAGTTTTGCATCTGATATCCGTAACGGTCCAGATGATCGGGCGTAATGTTCATCAGCACGGCGATATTAGCATGGAATTTGTACATGTTATCCAGCTGGAAACTGCTTAATTCAATGACATAATAGTCATAATTGCATTCTGCCACCTGAAAAGCAAGGCTCTGTCCGATATTGCCGGCCAGTCCGACGTTCAGTCTTGCTTTTTTAAAGATGTGATAAATCAGTGAGGTTGTCGTCGTTTTGCCATTACTGCCTGTGATACAAATCATCTTTGCCTGCGTATATCGGCCGGCAAATTCAATTTCTGAGATAATGGGTGTACCTTGTCCTTTCAGTTTCAGAATCAGAGGTGCATCATTGGGAATGCCGGGACTCTTGATAACTTCATCGGCATTCAGGATAAGGCTTTCCGTGTGATGGCCTTCTTCCCATGGAATGTCTCTTTCATCCAACATCTTCTTATACTTGTCCTTGATTTGGGACATGTCTGATACAAAGGTATCGAAGCCTTGTTTCTTTGCCAGTACGGCAGCTCCCGCGCCGCTTTCACCAGCTCCTAATATGACAATTCTCTTTGCCATGATCTTATCTTATCTTTAAAGTTATAATCGTAATAGCTGCTAACACAATACTTACAATCCAAAAGCGGACCGTAATTTTTGACTCATGGAATACACTTGCCGGATTCTTGATCAGGTAAGTGCAGTTTGGATCCAACTGGGCCAGAGTCGTACGGAAATGGTCGTGAATCGGAGCACGTTTGAATACGCGTTGCTTACGTCCTTTCCGTTTTCCCCGCTGGAAATATTTAACCTGCAGGATGACGGACAGGTTTTCCACCAGAAATATGCCACATAAAATAGGAATCAGGAGTTCCTTGTGGATGATAATGGCGAATACAGCGATAATACCGCCGATAGTCAGACTTCCGGTGTCACCCATAAATACTTGAGCCGGGAAAGCATTGTACCACAGGAAACCGATCAGGGCTCCGATGAAAGCACAGATGAAGATTACCAGTTCTTCACTTCCCGGGATATACATGATATTCAGATAGCCAGCATATTCAATGTGACTCGAGACATATGCCAGGATACCGAGCGTTACTCCTATAATTGCTGAATTACCAGCTGCCATGCCGTCCATACCATCGTTCAGGTTGGCGCCGTTCGAAACAGCTGTTACCACAAAGATCGTAATCAGTACAAAGACAATCCACCCGGCTGTCTGTGCATGTTCTCCCATGAATCCGACAAAATCAGCATAGTCCAGATTGTTGTTTTTAAAGAACGGAATCGTAGTCTTGGTAGATTTCTCATCGTGTGATTTATGGATCACATCCACCACATGTCCGTCTCGCTGGATTTCCACATTTTCCCGAATCACTACATCCGGGCTGAGGTAAAGCGTTAGGCCGACAATCAGTCCCAGTCCGACCTGACCAATGATTTTGAACTTACCGTGAAGTCCTTCCTTGTCCTTCTTGAATACCTTGATATAATCATCCAGGAAGCCAAGCGTACCCAGCCAGATAGTGGTGATTAGCATCAGCAGCATATAAATGTTGTGAAGTCTTCCCAAAAGAAGGCAGGGAATCAGGATCGCAACAATGATAATGATTCCTCCCATGGTCGGAACCCCGATCTTGTTCGTATTAAACGGATCGATAGAAGCATCCCGTTGTGTTTCCGTAATCTGTTTCCGCTTCAGCAGTTTGATGAAATATTCACCAAAGATTGCAGAAATCAGCAGAGAAAGAATGACTGCCATTAATGAGCGGAAAGACACGTAGCCAAACATACGTGCTCCCGGGAAGTCATATTGTTCAAGGTATCTGAATAAATAGTATAGCATCTTGGTCTGATTTATTCTTGATTGTTTTCATTCTTAAAAATTTCACTCAAAACTTCCTTGTCATCAAAATGATGTTTTACACCTTTGATGTCCTGATAGTTTTCGTGTCCTTTTCCTGCAATCAGGATCACGTCTCCGGCTTGAGCCAGCATGCAGGCTGTGCGGATAGCCTCTTTGCGGTCTGTAATGGAAAGCACCTTGTTCATATCATTGCTCTTGAGGCCGGCCAGCATGTCATTAATGATATCCTGCGGTTCTTCAAAGCGCGGATTGTCGGAAGTAATGATGACTCTGTCGCTGAGGCGAACAGCTTCCTGAGCCATAATCGGGCGTTTGCCCTTGTCGCGGTTTCCTCCGGCTCCTACGACCGTGATGACTTTTCCTCTGCCGTTCAGAACTTCATGAATTGTATTCAGAACATTCGTCAAGGCATCGGGAGTGTGTGCATAATCTACGATTGCAGTATAACCCTTCGTTGAGCGGAGTGAGTCAAAACGTCCGGAGACAGGACGCAGTGTGCTCAGCAAGAGCAGAACATCTTCCGGTTGTTTTCCCAGCAGACATGCAGCACCATATACAGCCAGCAGGTTAGAAGCATTAAAGCGTCCGATGAACTGGACGTTTACTTCCCGGTTGTTGATATCCAGCAACATTCCTTCGAAACCATCTTCCAGCACCTTACCCTTGAAATCTGCCAGTGAGCGGAGCGAATAGGTTGCCACTTTAGCTTTTGTATTCTGCGTCATGACCAGTCCGTTGCGGTCGTCGGCATTTGTCAGGGCAAAAGCTGTTTTGGGAAGACCGTCAAAGAATGCCTTCTTTGCTTTCAGATAATTCTCAAAAGTCTTGTGATAGTCCAGATGGTCGCGTGTCAGATTGGTGAAGATACCTCCTGCAAATTTCAGCCCTCCGATCCGCTTTTGGGCAACAGCATGAGAGCTTACCTCCATAAATGCATACTTGCAACCTTCGTCGGCCATCCGTCCCAGCAACTGATTCAGTGTGATGGGGTCGGGGGTAGTGTGATCTGTAGGGATTGCTTCGCCGTCAATGTAATTGCAAACCGTGGAAATCAGTCCGGCTTTGTAGCCGAATTTGCGGAACATATTATATAATAAGGTGGCGATTGTCGTTTTTCCGTTTGTTCCGGTTACTCCGATCAGATCCAGCTTTGAGGTCGGATCTTCATAAAAAGTTGTAGCCAGACGGCCAACCGCATCTTCCGAGTCGTTAACCTGTATATAGGTTACAGTCTCCGACAAGGTTTCGGGCAGCGTTTCACATACTACGGCTGTCGCACCCTTTTCGATTGCTTTTCCGATGTAAGCATGTCCGTCAGTCTGTGTACCCTTGACGGCGACAAAAAGGTCACCTTCTTTAATCTGACGGGAGTCCATCTGGATTCCGCTTATTTCTTTATCCAAATTGCCTTTGACCATTCCTGTAGTAATGGCCTGCAGTATATTTCCCAGTTTCATTGTATTCTCAATTTGTTAGTGTTAATGATATGGTTTGTCCTTTATGTATGTAACTTCCCGGCTGGATGCTTTGTGCACTGACTTTTCCCAGACCTGAAAGTTTTACTCTCAGCCCGTAACTCTCCAATAAGTATACGGCATCTTTAGCTCCCATGCCTTTTACGTTGGGGACAAGCTTTTTGTTTGTTGTCATCTTCTTCAGTTCTGCCTCGTTCGCAGTATGTGTTGCCTTTCCCCAAACCGGATTCTTCCCTTGCGGAATACTGCTTCCGTTGCTGGCGATATTCAGTTGCTGCAGGATAAAGGCAGCCTCTTTCAGATCACCGTTTTTCACGTCGGGGATGAATATGGCAGTAGAATCCTTGGCTTCGGCCAGATCCTTGTACAGATGCTTTGCATAGATCCGTTCGGCAATGCGGCTGAACACGCTTCCGGCCTGTACACCTCCGGACGGATATCCGTTAGGACCTTCGATGGAAACGATGCAGCTGTATTTCGGATTTTCGGATGGGAAATAACCGCAGAAGCTGACCAGATATTTGGTCTTACCGCTTTTATATCCCGCCTTACCTTGGGAAATCTGTGCCGTTCCGGTTTTTCCTGAAACGGAGAACTGCTTGCTTCCGGCCTGTTTGGCCAGACCTTCAGAAACCACTTTCTTCAGAATTTCCCGGATATACATCAGGGTAGTGTCCGAACAAATCTTGGGATTGACCACTTCTGTTTCGAACTCTTCGACAATGTCTCCGTCGCGTGCAATGGCTTTTACGAACTTAGGCTTTACCATGACACCATTATTGGCAATGGCATTATAGAAGTTCAGGATGTAGATCGGCGGGAACATCGTTTCATATCCGATACTCATCCAGGGTAAAGTGGTCCGGGCAAAGTAAGAACGTTCCTTGGGACCCAGAATACGCGGGCTGGCTTCACCGGCAATGCCTAAGTGGAGCGGAGTGTCAATGTCCATTCTTCTCAAGCCGTCAATAAACTTCTGGGGATCTTTCCCGTAAAATTTATCGATGATCGTTGAAACACCCACGTTGGAAGAATATTCCAGAATGTGAGTTACATCAAGCGGACCGTAACCTCCATGATGCCAGTTCCAGTCTTTCATGTTGCTGCCATGCATGTTGACAATACCATTCCCGGTATCGACTACATAATCAGGAGTGATGTATTTATCCTCCATGGCTACCATGATGGATGCCGTCTTGAAGGTTGAACCGGGTTCCATCAGGTTGCTGATGGCGAGGTTTCTCATTTCGTAATAATTCCCGTCGCTGGCCCGGGTCATGTTCACGTTGGCTTTCACTTCTCCGGTTGCCACTTCCATGACGACTGCCACACCGGATTGTGCTTCAAGGTTCTTCAGCTGATCCACCAAAGCCTTTTCTGCAATATCCTGCATATTGACATCGATTGTCGTAATGATGTCATAGCCATCCACTGCCGGCTTGTCGACGATATTCAGGTATTTGTTCATCACCTTCTGGCGATGCGTGATTCCGTTTTCTCCTTTTAACAGAGAGTCATACGCCAGCTCCAGACCATTCTTGGCTCCTTGTGCCATGTCCGGATACATGTCTCCCAGTGTACGCATGGCCAGCGAACCGAAAGGTTTCTTCCGCTGGTTGAAGCTGAGTTCATGGAAGCCGCTCTGATACTTGCCGAGGCAGAATACCGGAAGTTTCTTTACTTCCTTGTATTCGATGTAAGAGATGCGTTTGGGATACAGCAGATAGTTGCGGCTCTTTTGTTTTCTTCCCTTGAGGATGTGCCGTCTGAACTCCTGGGTGCTTTTATCCGGGAATATCTGGTGAAGCCCTTCGCAGATTTCCTGCAGGTGGTTCATCAGCATGGTATCCTTCTTATAGCCTCCGGCCTTGAAGTCCATGTAGATTTTATATTCGGGCAGGCTGCTGGCCATCAGTTTGCCATCGGCAGAGATGATGTTTCCCCGGGTAGGCGGGATGGCCACATTTTCCTTGACGAAGCGGTCGGCTACATCTTTCCAGTATTGTCTTTCGGCAAACATGATGAGTCCCGCTTTCACAATAATGCATACGGACATCAGTGCAAAGAACAGCACGAGAGTCGTATAGCGCAACATAACTTTTTTCTGTTCAGGTATCATGCTTACTTTTCTTTAATCAGATAGGGGGGAGTGGCTGCGGTTTCCAGCGGAGTACCCTCCTTGGATATAAATTCTTCAATGCGCGACTGTCTGCTCTTCTCTGTCAGTTCAGAAGAAATGGTCAGGGCATCATATTTGATGTCGGTCAGTTCTTTCTTCAGTTTGTCGATCTCAATCAGCTCCTGCTGGCAGGCATAACGGTTGTCGATATACAGGAACGTCAGGATGACGATGAGCACAAGCAGTTTGGCTTGTCTCTTCAGCCAGTCGTGAGCCAGGATGTCTCCACCCAATATGCTTCGCAGGGTGATATGTGAAGTTTCTTGTCGTTTCTCGTCTTGTTGTTCCATAATCATCGGTCTTTATTTCTTTTCAGCGATTCTTAGTTTGGCACTGCGTGAACGCGGGTTGCGTATGATTTCTTCCTCAGTCGGAACGATTACCTTGTTGTTTACCAGTCTGAAAGGAGACTGCACGTTGCCGTAGAAGTCCTGAACGGATTTGCCTTCGGCGTTGCCGGTTTTCATGACATTCTTCACGATGCGGTCCTCCAGTGAATGATAAGTGATGACCGACAGGCGGCCGCCCGGCTTCAGAGCCTCAGTTGCCGCATAAAGCATTTCTTTCAAGGCTTCCATTTCCTGGTTCACTTCGATGCGCAGTGCCTGAAAGACCTTTGCCAGTTCCTTCTTTTCTCTTTCGCGTCCGTAGAGCGGTTTGACGATGTCCAGAAAGTCTCCGATGGTAACGATCTTCTTGCTGCTGCGTGCTTTTACGAGGGTTGCAGCCAGCTTCCGGCTGTTCTTCAGTTCGCCGTACAGGTAGAATAAGTCGGCCAGCCGCTCTTCTTCGTACGTGTTCACGATGTCTGCGGCAGTGATGTCTGCCCGTTTGTTCATGCGCATGTCCAGATTGCCGTCGAAGCGGAACGAGAATCCCCGTTCCGAATCGTCAAAGTGATGCGACGAAACGCCCAGGTCGGCCAGGATGGCATCCACCTTTTCCACACCATAATAGCGCAGGAAGTTGTGGAGGTATCGGAAGTTGCTTCGTACGAATGTGAAGCGTTCGTCATTCACAATATTGCGTTCGGCGTCTTCGTCCTGGTCAAAGCTGAACAGCCGGCTGTCCTTGTCCATGCGCCGCAGGATTTCTTTAGAGTGTCCTCCTCCGCCGAATGTCATGTCTACATAGATGCCACCCGGCTGGATGTTCATTCCGTCAATGCTTTCTTCCAGTAATACAGGAATGTGATATGTTTGTTCAGTCTCGTTCATCAGTCCGTTTTTTGCTAGGAATACCTTATTATATTAATCAAGGCGTAAAATTAGATATTTCCCGACAAATACTAACTATAAATAAATAAAAAACTTTCAAGAAGTTATCAACAGGTCGTTAAAGCGATAAATGACCTGTTTACGGCTGTTTCTGCCGTGTTACATAAGTGTATTATTTCTCATCCGGAAGGAAAGCTTTGTATCTTTTTTAAGGTGAATTGTAACATTTTTCTAGAATAAATGAGTGACTTTTCAAAAGATACGTTACTTTTGCACAGTAAAAATGTGCGAAGATGGCTGAAAATTCTATTTTTTTAATTGACATAGATAAGGTCCTGAAGGATAAGGCAGGGGAAAAGGCCAAAAAGATTCCCCGTTTTGTCGTGTCCTTTCTCAAGCGCATTGTCCATCAGGATGAGGTAAATACCTTTCTGACCCGTACGGCTGACAAGTCGGGGGTAGACTTTCTGGAAGCTTGCATGGAATATCTGGACATCAAGCTGGAAGTGGAAGGCATTGAAAACCTGCCGTCTGAAGGCTTGTGTACATTCGTTTCCAATCATCCGCTGGGAGGTCAGGACGGAGTCGCGCTAGGCTATGTGTTGGGGAAACACTATGGAGGCCGCATCAAGTATCTGGTCAACGATCTGTTGATGAACTTGCATGGGCTTGCGCCTCTTTGCATTCCGATCAACAAGACGGGTTCCCAGTCGCGGGATTTCCCCAGAATGGTGGAAGCCGGTTTCCGTTCGGATGATCATATCATTATGTTTCCGGCCGGTTTGTGTTCGCGCCGTCAGCATGGAGTTATCAAAGATTTGCCCTGGAAGAAGACATTTATCGTAAAGAGTGTAGAGACCGAGCGAATGGTAGTTCCTATTCATTTCGAAGGAAGAAACTCTAACTTATTCTACAATCTGGCGAACCTCTGCAAGTTTTTGGGAGTGAAATTCAATGTAGCAATGCTGTTTCTGGTCGATGAGATGTACAAGAACCGTCACAAGACCTTTAAGGTGACTTTCGGGAAGCCTATTCCCTGGCAAACCTTCAACAAGTCAAGGAATGCTGCCGAATGGGCCGACTATGTGCGCGAACTGGTATATAAACTTTGAGAAAAAGCTATTAACAGAAATATATGGAAGATATTATTGCACCGATTAACAAGGAAGTGTTGAAGTCGGAACTTACGGAAGACAAACGCCTGCGGTTCACGAACAAGAGCCATAACGAGATCTATATCGTTACGTGGAAAAATGCTCCGAATGTATTGAAGGAGATCGGACGTTTGCGTGAGATTGCATTCCGTGCAGCCGGTGGCGGTACGGGAAAAGCACTGGACTTGGATGAATATGATTTGATGGAAAATCCATATCATCAGCTGATTGTCTGGAATCCGGATGCGGAAGAAATTTTAGGGGGATATCGGTATATACTGGGAGATGAAGTTGAATTTGATGCACAGGGTAAGCCTGTACTGGCTACGGCACACATGTTTAATTTCTCAGAAAAGTTTCTGAAAGAGTATCTTCCTACGACGATTGAGCTCGGACGCTCTTTTGTGACACTGGAATATCAGTCCACTCGTGCCGGTTCAAAAGGTTTGTTTGCACTCGACAACTTGTGGGATGGACTGGGAGCCCTGACGGTCATTAAGCCGAATGTGAAGTATTTCTATGGAAAGATGACCATGTATCCCAGCTACAGTCACCGCGGACGCGACATGATCCTGTATTTCCTCAAGAAGCATTTCTCGGACAAAGACAACCTGATAACTCCGATGGAACCTCTTCAGATAGAAACGGAAACCTCGGAACTGGAAAAGCTTTTCTGTTATGATACGTTCAAGGAAGACTACAAGGTGCTGAATACGGAAGTCCGCAAGCTGGGCTACAATATTCCGCCGCTGGTAAATGCCTACATGAGCCTGTCGCCGACGATGCGTATGTTTGGTACGGCTATCAATGACGGCTTCGGAGATGTGGAAGAAACCGGTATTCTGATTGCAGTTGATGAAATTCTGGAAGAAAAGCGTGTCCGTCACATTGAGTCCTATATCAAGGAACATCCGGAAGCCTTGCAAATTACTTCCGGAGCCTGCTCGGTTGTGTCAAAAAAATAAAGACATCTGGATTTACTTGTAATAAGTCTGCCCTGTAACAGCCTGAAAAGAAAGGTTGGTGCAGGGCAGTTTTCGTTTGAAAAAACGCCGAAACGTTTTAAGTAGAACGCCGAAGCGTTTTGTCTGAAACATCGAAACGTTTTTTTAAAAGCCCGAAGGCTTTCTGAAGACCCTCTGAAGGTGTCTGGAAGATGGGCCGGAATCGTGCTGCATATTCCGGCGGATACCCGTTCAGCATTTCCGGTGA